>Ga0208645_1000024_pt1 | contig 332031 bp, 290 predicted proteins | sample VirMetDEL_Sep_01_FD_184519 | JGI IMG/M metagenome (GOLD analysis project Ga0208645, IMG submission 184519) | Aqueous microbial communities from the Delaware River and Bay under freshwater to marine salinity gradient to study organic matter... | ecosystem: Environmental > Aquatic > Marine >...
ACTACATCGAGATGTTCTACAACCCGGTGCGTCGCCATGGTTCCGCCGGCGACGTCTCACCGGTAGAGTTCGAAAGGCGCTACGCGCAAAGCGGCCGATGAGTGTCTATGAAACTCTGGGCGGTCCAGACCTCGGTCGCACCACTAGGCTCACAGATGGACATTGAGATCAAAAGGGCGCAGCGTCTGCTTCTCGCCCCCAAGGGCTATTGATTTCGGAGAGAGCAAATGAGCAGAACAAGTATCTCCCATCCACTGAAGATTGCCACCTTGCCTGTCGGCACGAACGGCGGCGGGATCGGCGTCACCTTTGCACCAGGAAAACATCAGGACGTCGCAATGACTGGCTCTTGGGCTCGGGACCTGGATGTCGACCTCGCGTCGATCACGGAGTGGGGAGCACAGCATCTGATCACGTTGATTGAGCCGTGGGAGTTCGAGGAGCTGCGAATCACCTCTTTGGCGGAACGTGCCAGAGCGCACGGTTTGATGTGGCACGGCCTGCCAATTACAGACGGTGCGGCTCCCGACGCGCGACTGCTTGAGCCATGGCGATCACTAGGACCACAGTTCGCAGCCGAGCTCTTGTCTGGAACCAGGATCGTGGTGCATTGCAAAGGCGGGCTGGGTCGGGCCGGTACCGTGGCGTCGATGCTCCTCATTCAAACCGGCTGCGCTTCAGACGGCATCGAAGCAATTGCGAAAGTGCGCTCGGTGCGGCCTGGCGCGGTGGAGACCGCGGAGCAGGAGGAATTCATCCTGAACTGGTCTGATCAGGGAGTCACGAGTCTGAGGTAGTCGCAAAGCCCCGCTAACCTACCCGTCATTGCCTTGGGCTGGAGCACAAGACGCCTGTAATACGCAGTTAGTCTGAAGAGGACTCCTCTCCAGAGTGCGAAACGCTGAACACTTTTTTCCAAACACATATAGTGTTGCTGTTCGTACTGTTTTGCCCGGCCCTCGCACGCCTATCTCAATCTCTCGCCCGGCCTGGACTTCGAGACCAAGCTGTTCGCCAAGACCAATGCGCCGCAGCTGCTGCGCAAGGAGTTCTCGCGCCCCGGCTACGTGCCGCAGCCGATCGCGCTGGGCATCAACACCGACGCCTACCAGCCGATCGAGCGCAAACTCAAGCTGACCCGCCAGCTGATCGAGGTGATGCTCGAAACGCAGCACCCGTTCTCGCTGATCACCAAGAATGCGCTGGTCGAGCGCGACATCGACCTGCTCGCACCGCTGGCGGAAAAGCAGCTGGTCAGCGTGCACTTCTCGGTGACCTCGCTGGACCCGCACCTGTCGGCGAAGCTGGAGCCACGCGCCTCGGCCCCGCATGCACGGCTGCGCGCGATGCGTCGCCTGAGCGATGCCGGCATCCCGGTCGGGGTAATGGTCGCGCCGGTGATCCCGTGGATCAACGATGCCGAACTGGAAGCCGTGCTCGAGGCAGCCCACGATGCCGGTGCCTCCACCGCCGGCTACGTGCTGCTGCGCCTGCCGCTGGAAGTGGCGCCGCTGTTCCGCGATTGGCTCGACACCCACCACCCGGACCGCGCCACGCGCGTGATGAGCACCATCAACCAGCTGCGCGGTGGCAAGGACTACAACAGCGAGTTCGGCACGCGCATGCGCGGCGAAGGGGTCTACGCGGACCTGCTGTCCAACCGTTTCAAGCTGGCCCGCAAGCGCCTGGGCTTCGATGCGCAGCACAGCCATTGGCCGAAGTTGGACTGCACCCGCTTCCTGCGGCCGTTGCCGCCGCGGGTCGACTCGCCCCAGGGTTCGCTGTTCTAACCAGCGCCCCCCGATGGACTTTGGGCCGCGCCCGCCCAACAATCGGGCCAAGGCGCCGCGTCGCGGTGGTCTGACGTCCATATCGGATAGCCAGGGGGAACCACATGTCATCGGCAGCCACCTCGGCCGCGTCGAACGCGGCCAACATCGCGATCAATGCCGCCATCACCGCAGCGGTGCAGCAGCAGCGCGACGCGTTGATCGCACACTTTACCGGCCATCAGGCGCTGTCGCCGCAGAGCGCGATCGCGGCGGACAGCATCGACCCTGCACTCCACGCGCCACTGAAGTACTACCGCGACAACGGCGTCATCCGCGACGCGGGCAGTGATCGTCTCTATCTCGATCTGGACGTGCTGGCCGGGTTGAAGGCCAAGGCGAAGCGCACCGGGCGCAATGTGCTGATCACGGTGATGGTGCTGGCGGTGGTGGTTGTTGCCGGTGCTGTGTTGCTGGTGTTGGCGCGCTGATCAATTCCCACCAAACAATTTCTGCGCACTCTGGAAAAGAACCCAGCTCGTTGCAATGAACTTGTCCCCACCCTGCGGCCGGTTGCCCCGGTGCGTGTGGGTAAACGCCGTCGGTGCGATCAACAGGCTGCCCGTGCGCGGCGCGACCTTGCGGCCCTGGAACAGGAACTCGGTTTCGCCGGCGCCGAAATCGTCATTGAGGTAGAGCGTCCACAGCAGATGGCGGTGCAGCGTTTCGCCGGCCGGATCGCGTGGATACAGCTCGCAGTGCCAGTACGGATAGCCGCCCTCGCCCGCTGCATACCATTGCAGATTGATGGCACCGGGCCGCAGGCAGGTGCGGGCCAGGTCGGACAGCGTGGCGTCGTCCATGTCGGGGAAGTCCTCGGCCGCCAACCGGCGCGGTTGGCCCTGGCTGTCCTGGATCTGCAACATCAATGGCGAGATCAGGGCCTGTGGATAACGGCGTAGATAAGTCAGCAAACCCTTGAAAACCGCTTGCTGCAGCAGCGCTTCGGCCTGCCGCCACTCGGGGCGCCCGCTGATGCGAAGATCCTTGCTGTGCTTGAGTTCCGGGAACACACCGCTGCCCACTTCGCCCGGCTGCAACTGCGCACTGGATCGCATCTGGGCCTGCAGGGCCGCGCAGACCTCGTTGGGGACGGCGTTGTGGATTACTTCGATGAAATCGAGCGGCGCGTCGGCAGTCATGGGGTCATCCGTGGGCACGAATGGCCGATGGTGACCGCTGCCGTGGCCGATGTCACGCCGTTGCCACGTAGCAACAGGGCTGACCAGGCGGCCAGCCCTGCGTAGGAAATCACCCTGCCGCGCTGTCGTGTTCGCGGTGGTAACGGGTGGCTTCTTCCACTTCATTGCGCGAGCCGAGGAACACCGGCACGCGCTGGTGCAGCTGATCGGGCTGGATCTCGAGAATGCGCTCGCGCCCGGTGGTGGCAGCGCCGCCTGCCTGTTCGACCAGCAGGCCCATCGGGTTGGCTTCGTACATCAGGCGCAGCTTGCCGGCTTTGGAGGGATCCTTCGTGTCCCACGGGTAGATGAAGATGCCGCCGCGGGTCAGGATGCGATGCACGTCGGCGACCATGCTGGCGATCCAGCGCATGTTGAAGTTCTTGCCGCGCGCGCCTTCCTTGCCGGCCAGCAGGTCCTGCACGTAGCCCTGCATCGGGGTTTCCCAATGCCGCTGGTTGGACATGTTGATCGCGAATTCCTGGGTGTCCGCCGGGATCTGCATGTCCGGCGTGGTCAGCACGAACTCGCCCTTCTCGCGGTCCAGGGTGAAGGCGTGCGTGCCGTGGCCGACGGTGAGCACCATCTGCGTGCTCGGCCCGTAGATGCAGTAGCCGGCCGCGACCTGCGCGGTGCCCGGCTGCAGGAAGCTGGCATCGTTGGGCTGTTCGGTGCCCGGCGGGCAGCGCAGCACCGAGAAGATGGTGCCGACCGAGACGTTGACGTCGATGTTGGAGCTGCCATCGAGGGGATCGAACAGCAGCAGGAAGTCACCGCGCGGGTAGGTGTCCGGCACCGGCTGGCAATGATCCATTTCTTCCGAGGCGCAGGCCGCGAGGTGGCCGCCCCAGGCATTGGCTTCCAGCAGGATCTCGTTGCTGATCACGTCCAGCTTCTTCTGCGCTTCGCCCTGCACGTTGCCAGTGCCGGCTTCGCCCAGCACACCGCCCAGCGCGCCCTTGCTGACCGCGATGGAGATGCTGGTGCAGGCGCGGGCAACGACAGCGATCAGCTGGCGCAGATCGGCGTTGATGCGGCCGGCATGTTGCTCTTCGATCAGATAGCGGGTCAGCGACGTCTGGGACATGGAATCAGGCGGCCTTCAAAGGGGAAGCGCCTATTGTCGCCCTTCCCCGGAGCCATTACGAGGCGCGGGCCGCCGTAACCGTTCCCACCGCGCGCAACGCGCTGCCGGCGCGGCAAAGAAAAACGGCCGCACAGGGCGGCCGTTCTTCCTCACGGGGGCGATGCCGCTCAGCCCTTGCTGACGGTCGCCACGGCCTTGGCCACGTACTCCAGGTTGCCCTGGTTCAGTGCGGCCACGCAGATGCGGCCGGTGCCCACCGCGTAGATCGCGAACTCGTCGCGCAGGCGGTCCACCTGGGCGCGGCTCAGGCCTGAGTACGAGAACATGCCGGCCTGGTCGTTGATGAAGGCGTACTCCGGTGCGCCGGCGGCGACCAGGTTCTCCACCAGGCCATGGCGCAGGGCATGGATGCGCTCACGCATCTCGGTCAGTTCCGCTTCCCACAGCTGGCGCAGCTCGACGCTGTTGAGCACGCCGGCCACCAGCGCCGCGCCATGGTTGGACGGGCTGGAGTAGATCGTGCGGATGATGCGCTTGACCTGCGACTGCACCGCCTTGGCCGCGTTCGCATCCGGGGCGACCACCGACAGCGCGCCAATGCGCTCGCCATACAGCGAGAACGACTTGGAGTACGAGTTGGCGACCACGAAGCTGTCGATGCCGGCCTCGGCGATGATGCGCACGGCGGCGCCATCTTCGCTGATGCCCTTGTCGAAGCCCTGGTAGGCCATGTCGATGAACGGGAACAGCTGGCGGTCCTTCAGCAGCTCGGCCACCTGCTTCCACTGCGCGACGGTGAGGTCGGCACCGGTCGGGTTGTGGCAGCACGCGTGCAGCAGCACCACGGTGCCCGGCTGCAGCTTGCCGAGGTCGGCCAGCATGCCGTCGAAGTCCACGCCATGGGTGGCGGCATCGAAGTAGGTGTAATCGACCACGTCGAAGCCGGCCGCGCCGAACACCGCGCGATGGTTTTCCCAGCTCGGGTTGCTGATGGCGATGGTGGCGTGCGGCAGCAGCTTGTGCAGCAGGTCCGCGCCGACGCGCAGCGCACCGCTGCCGCCGATGGTCTGCGAGGTGGCCACGCGGCCAGCGGCCAGCAGCGGCGAATCCTTGCCGAAGACCAGCTCGCGGGTGGCCTGGTTGTAGGCCGGCAGGCCGTCGATCGGCAGGTAGCCGCGCGGTTTGGCGTCATTGGCCAGCTGCTGTTCGATCCTGTTCACGGCGCGGAGCAGCGGGATGCGGCCGCTCTCGTCGTAATAGATGCCCACGCCCAGGTTGACCTTGGTCGGACGGCTGTCGGCGTTGTAAGCCTCGGTCAGGCCCAGGATCGGGTCGCCTGGGACCAGTTCCACATTTGCAAAGAAGGACACGGCGGTACTCATTCGGATGACGGAAGGGGGAGGGTGGCGCGACGCAGGATTGGCGGCAGAATCAGCCAAAACCGACCCATCGTAACAAAGCCCTGCCAAGGGCGCCGAGGCCGTCGTCACGTCATCTTCCGTACCATGGCGTGCGGCACGCCCATTTACCGAGGATCCCGCCCCGCATGCTCCGTCTTACCCCGCTGGCCCGCCATTGTGCGCTGGCCTCGGCCGTGTTGCTGCCGTCGCTGGCGCAGGCCCAGAACACCCCCGCTCCCACCGCCCCGATCGAGCGGCTGCCCACGGTCCAGGTCCAGGCTGCGCGCGTGGCGCAGGTGGCCGATATCGACCTGCCCGCCTCGCTGACCACGGTCTGGGTGGATGAAGACCGTACCGGCCCGCTGGCCCAGCTCTCCGAGGCGCTCAACGGCATCCCCGGGGTGGTCGCACGCGATCGTCAGAACTACGCGCAGGACACCCAGCTCTCGATCCGCGGCTTCGGCGCGCGTTCGACCTTCGGCGTGCGCGGCGTGCGCGTGCTGGTGGACGGTGTGCCGGCCACCATGCCCGACGGCCAGGGCCAGCTCTCCCACGCCAGCCTGCTCTCGGCGCAGCGCGTGGAGGTGCTGCGCGGGCCGTTCTCGGCGCTGTACGGCAACTCCTCCGGTGGCGTGGTCCAGGTGTGGAGCGCGGACGGTGCCGAAGGCGACCCGTGGCGCCTGCGGCTGGATACCGGCAGCGACAACACTGTCAGCGCCGGCGCCCAGCTGCGTGGCGTGCAGGGCCCGATCCGCTACAACGTGGCCGCCAACCACTTCCGCACCGATGGCTGGCGCGACCACAGCCAGGCCCGGCGCGAATCGGTCAACGCCCGCTTGGGTACGGATGTCGGCGGCGGCCAGCTGGATCTGGTGCTGAACTACTTCGATGCGCCCGACGCGCAGGATCCACTCGGCCTGACCCGCGCCCAGGTGCGCGAGAACCCGCGCCAGGCCACCGCGGTGGCCACCCAGTACAACACCCGCAAATCCGTGCGCCAGGCCCAGGCCGGGCTGGTCTTCACCCGCACCGAAGGGGCGCAGACCTGGCGTGCGATGGGCTACGCCGGCCAGCGCAGCGTGGAGCAGTACCTGGCGATCCCGCCGGGGCCGCAGGCCAACCCGCTGCATGCCGGCGGGGTGATCGATCTGGACGGCGATTACGGTGGACTCGACGCGCGCTGGGCCTGGCACGGCGACTGGGCCGGACGCCCGCTGGACGTGGTGATCGGCGCCAATGCCGACCGTCAGCAGCAGGATCGCCGCGGTTACGAGAACTTCGTGGGTGATCAGGTGGGCATCAAGGGCCGCCTGCGCCGTGACCAGAGCGACCGGGTCGAGAACCTGGACCAGTTCGCGCAGGCGTGGTGGCAGTGGGCGCCGCGCTGGTCGCTGTTGCTTGGTATGCGCCACAGCACCGTCCGCTTCCGCTCCAACGACCACTACATCACCGCCGGCAATCCCGACGACAGCGGGTCGCGTCGCTACGAAGCGACCACCCCGGTGGCCGGCGTGGTGTTCCGCGCCAGCGATGCGTGGCGGCTGTATGCCTCGGCCGGGCGTGGCTTCGAGACCCCGACCTTCAACGAGCTGGGCTACCGCGCCGATGGCCAGGCCGGGCTGGCGCTGGATCTCTCGGCGGCCCGCAGCCGCAACCTGGAAGTGGGCAGCAAGTGGCACGGCCAGAGTGGCGCACAGGTCGAGGCTGCGCTGTTCCGCGCCGATACCGATGACGAGCTGGCGGTGGCGAGCAACAGCGGCGGCCGCAGCACCTACCGCAACATCGGCCGGACCCGCCGCCAGGGCGCGGAAGCCAGCTATGTACAGCCGCTGGGTACGCAGGCGGATCTATCGCTGGCCTACACCTGGATCGAGGCCACCGTGCGCGACCCGTATGCGCTGTGCGCGGCCAGCGGCTGCAACACGGTTGCGGCCGGGTCACGCCTGCCCGGCGTGCCCAGTCAGCAGTGGAACGCGCGGGTGCAGTACCGACCGGGCCCGTGGCAGTGGGCGGGCGAGGTGGTGGCCTCCAGCGATACCGTGGTGAACGATCTGGCCACGGAACGCGCGCCGGGCTACGCGCTGCTCAACCTGGAAATGTCACGGCGCTGGACCACCGCGCAGGGCACGCTGCGTGCCTTCGCGCGGATCGACAACGCGCTGGACCAGCGCTACATCGGCTCGGTGATCGTCAACGATGGCAACCAGCGCTTCTTCGAGCCCGGCCCGGATCGTCGCTACAACGTGGGCCTGCAGTGGCAGTGGGCGCCCTGATCGGAGCGGCTTACCTGGGCGGCTTGGCCGGCACGAACGGTGAGGTCGGGTCGCTGGCCGGGAAGGTCTCTTCCAGCGCCTCGTCCTGGTTGTCGCTGGCGTGTTCCTTGCGCTGGCGGCGCTGGTATTCATCTTCGCGGCGATGATGGCCGGCGGGGCCTTTCTCGCCGGCCGCCGAATCCTTGCGGTCGCGCGGGACGGGATCGGACGTGACGGCCACCGGCAGGTGATCGGGTTCCTCGTCGGGCACGGACATGCCGGCGCCGCGGTCTTCGGCGTCCTGGTTGTCATGTTTGGCGCGCTGCTCGCCGGGGACCGGGGCGGTGGCGTCGCGCAGGGGATCGCGGGGCATGGGAGTTCTCCAGTTGCTGTGCAGCCCACTACAGCGCGCGGCGGGTGAAGTCGCTGCGAATCCCGGTGCGTCAACGAATCTGTCACGGCTGGATAACGGCGGCGGGTCTATTCCTGCCTCCCCCACCGCTGTCGGAGTCGTGTCATGCCCCGCCTGGACCGCCGTGCCGCACCCGCGTTGTTCAACGCCTACCTGCAGCCGGAACGGAGCGGCCGCCGCGCGCGCCGCGACCGCGCCGAAGACGCGCAGGCGGTCGCCCAGGACTACCTGCAGTACATGCGCAGTGACTACGAGCAGCGCCGCAGCCAAGGGCGCCGCAGCTGGCGCGACCTGTACCCGGCCTATGCCTTCGCCCTGACCACGCATTACGCCGACTGGCCGCGCGGCGCCGATGACACCGACGGCGAGCTGGCCGAGCACTGGGAACAGATGCGCGGCCAATCGCGGCTGGGCTGGCACCAGGCACGGGCGGTGGTCGAGGATGCCTGGCTGGCGCTGGACCACATGCCGGCGGCGGCGGTGCACGGCCTGCTGCAGTAACCGCGGGCGTGCAGCCACGGCCTGCACAGGCCGGACACAGGCGTTTCACGTGCGCCGCGGTACAGCTGCCCTCCCTGTAGTGTTGGAGTGGCGCCACCATGGCCCGACCGATCTGGACCGGCACGCTGTCATTCGGGCTGCTCAATGTCCCGGTGTCGCTGATGTCCGGCGAACGCAATGTCGACCTGCACTTCCGCATGCTGGATTCGCGCGACCGCAAGCCGATCCGCTTCGAACGGGTCAACGCCGATACCGGTGAAGAAGTGCCGTGGAAAGAGATCGTCAAAGCCTACGAGTACGACAAGGGCAGCTATGTCGTGCTGGAGGAAGACGACATCCGCTCGGCCGCGCCGCAAAGCCATGAGGCGGTCGAGGTGGAGACCTTCGTCGACGCCGCCACCATCGATCCGCGGTACTACGAGAAGCCCTACCTGCTGGTGCCCGCCAAGAAAGCCGAGAAAGGCTACGTGCTGCTGCGCGAAACGTTGCGCAGCACCGGCAAAGTCGGCATCGCACGGGTGGTGGTGCGTACGCGCGAATACCTGTGCGCGGTGATGCCGCACGGCGATGCACTGGTGCTGATGATCCTGCGTTATCCACAGGAACTGGTCGACCCGGACGAGTACAAGCTGCCCAGCGGCAGCCTCGCCGAGTACCGCATCAACAGCAAGGAAACGGCGATGGCCGAGCAGTTGATCGCCTCCATGTCCGGCGAATGGAAGCCGGATGAGTACCACGATGAATTCCGCGAGCGCCTGCACACGCTGCTGAAAAAGCGGATCAAGGCCAAGGGTGGCACCACCAAGGTGGAGGAAGAGCCGGCCCCGCGCGAGGACGATGCGACCAACGTGGTCGACTTCATGTCGTTGCTGCAGAAGAGCCTGGATGCCAAGAAGCGCACGCCGGCCGCCAAAAAGTCAGCGGCGAAGAAGGCCACGGCGAAGGTCGCCAAACCCACTGCGGCCAAAAAGGCGACCAAGACTGCGGGCAAAGCGGCCAAGAAGACCACCAAGCGCGCGCCCGCGCGCAAAGCCGGGTAAGCCGACGTGTCCCTGCAGGAATACCGCCGCAAACGCCGTTTCGACGGCACCCCCGAGCCGGATGCCGAGCGTCGCGGCGCGCCGGCGCGGCGGCCGATCTTCGTCGTGCAGCTGCACCACGCCAGCTCGCGCCATTACGACTTCCGGCTGGAAGCCGATGGCGTGCTCAAGAGCTGGGCGGTGCCGAAAGGCCCCTCGCTGCGCGTCGGTGAAAAACGGCTCGCGGTGGAGGTTGAAGATCACCCGCTGTCCTACGCGACGTTTGCCGGCGATATCCCCAGCGGCCATTACGGCGCCGGGCATGTGGACGTCTACGACCACGGCACCTGGGCCTGCGATGGCGACCCGCTGGAGGCGATCGCGGCCGGCAAGGTGGACTTCGTCCTGCACGGTGAACGGCTCAAGGGCGGGTGGAAACTGGTGCGCACCGCGATGAAGGGCAAGCAGCACCAGTGGTTGCTGATCAAACGCGATGACGAGGAGGCCAGGGATATGGAGGCTGATGATCTGTTGGAGGGGGCGCCGAAGGCAGCCAAGCGCACGAGCGCGAAGAAGGTTGCCGCTGCCAACGCCAGCAAAGCTGCCCCGGCAAGGAAGACCGCGCCGGCCAAGGCCGCGACAGGGGGCCCCGCACGCAAGGCCGAACGCAAGGCCGACGCGCGCTGGTCCAAGCGCGCGCTGGCCCTGCAGGGCGCTCGCACAACGCCCTACCCGCACGACTTCAAGCCCCAGCTGACCGATCACCGTGCCACCGCACCGGACGGCGAGCAGTGGCTGCACGAGATCAAATGGGACGGCTATCGCCTGCTGGCCGATGTGCGCGATGGCGTGGTGTCGCTGCGCTCGCGCGGCGGGCTGAACTGGACCGACGATTTTCCCGAGGTGGTGCAGGCGATCGAGCGGCTGCCGGTGCGCGATCTGCGCCTGGACGGTGAGCTGGTGGTACTGGATGCGCAGGGCCGCAGTGACTTCACTGCATTGCAGAAGGTCATCGATGGCACCGCCAAACAGCCGCTGCGCTATGTGGTGTTCGACATGCCCGGCATCGCCGGGGTGGACCTCAGCCGGGTGCCACTGCTGGAGCGCAAGACCCTGCTCAAGGACCTGCTGGGCGCCACGCCGGGCACCCTGGCCTACAGCGACCACGTGCGCGACCACGGCCCGGCGGTGTTTGCCGCCAGTGGCGAGGCCGGCTTCGAAGGCATCATCAGCAAGCGGATCGACGCGCCCTACGTCAACGCGCGTTCGCGCGACTGGATCAAGATCAAGCACGAGAACACCGATGAGTTCCTCATCGTCGGCTATACCGAACCGAAGGGATCGCGCAGTGGCTTCGGCTCGCTGCTGATGGCGACCCCGGACAAGCGCGGGCTGCGCTATGTCGGCCGCGTCGGCACGGGCTTCGACGATGCCGCGCTGCGCGCGCTGACCAGGCAGCTGACCCCGCTGACGGTGAAGGACGCGGTGGTCGAGCTGCCTTTGCATGTGCCGTTCACCGCACGCAGCGTGCACTGGGTGAAGCCGGTGCTGGTGGCGGAGGTCGCGTTCCGTGGATGGGCCAAGGAAGGGTTGCTGCGCCAGGCCAGCTTCAAGAGGCTGCGCGAGGACAAACACGCCGAGGATCTGGGCGCCACAGCTACTGCCGTCTCCCCTACCGCCTCCACTACCGCGGCCTCCGCCACCCCGGCCGGCACGCGCGGGCGAAAGAAGGCAGCTGCGGCCGCGCAGGACGAGAGCACGGTGACGATCAGCCACCCCGAGCGCGTGGTGTTCGCCAAGGCGAAGATCACCAAGGGCGAGGTGGCCGACTACTACCGCCGCATGGCGCGCTGGATCCTGCCCGAGGTGGCGCACCGCCCGCTGTCGGTGCTGCGCTGCCCGGACGGGGTGGACAAGCCCTGCTTCTTCCAGAAACACCACGGCACCGGCCTGGGCGGTGCGGTCAAGGCGATTCCGCTGGAGCAGAAGAGCGGGCGCGAAGACTACCTCTACATCGAGGACGTGGAGGGCCTGCTGCAGCTGGTGCAGATGAACACCCTGGAGCTGCATCCCTGGGGCGCCACCGTCGATGACCCCGAACATCCGGACCGGCTGGTGTTCGATCTGGATCCCGGCGAAGGCGTGAACTGGACGCAGATCAAGGCCGCCGCACGCGATGTGCGCGCGCGCCTGCAGGAAGCCGGGCTGGAGAGCTTCGTCCGGCTCTCCGGCGGCAAGGGCGTGCACGTGGTGGTGCCGCTGCAGCCCAAGGCCGACTGGGCGCAGGCCAAGGACTTCTGCGAGGCGTTTGCGCAGGCCATGGCCACCCAGGCACCCGACCGCTATGTGGCGACGATGAGCAAGGCCAAGCGCGACGGGGTGATCTTCATCGATTGGCTGCGCAATGCGCGCGGCGCCACCAGTGTGAGCTCGTGGTCGCTGCGGGCGCGGCCCGGAGCCGGCGTGGCGGTGCCGCTGCGCTGGGAAGAGCTGGGCCGCATCGCGGCGCCGGACGCCTTCCCGATGGCGAAGGCGCTGCAGCGCGCGGAGCGGCTGAAGCAGGACCCGTGGGAAGGCATCGAGCAGGTGAAGCAGGTGCTGCCCGGCAGCTGATCAGGCGTGCGCTGGCCGGAACCGCGTGCCCACCCACAGGCCCACCAATGCCTGCACCGGCAGCGACACCAGCAGGATCACCACGAACCAGAACGGGAAATCGCTGCCGAAATCCCAGGCGGTGTAGATCGAGGCGGCCGCGATCACCGCCCACACCACGCCGCCGTGCACACGTGGCCAGGTGGGCGCATAACGGCTGGCGAAGGCGATCGCAGCGATGCCGCTGAGGATCGTCCAGGCCAGGTCCCAGGCCAGCTGCGGCTCGCCGCCCGGCGGAATGCGCAGCAACGGCACCAGCCAGGAACCGAGGCTGTTGACCAGCACCATCACCGCGAACGCGAACACGACGGCCAGCACGGACAGCAGTGGATTCTTCAGGGCGGACCACACAGGCATGGCAGGGGCGTCACGGCGGGAGAGCCGCCATTATGGACGGGTTGCCGCGGCGTGGTTCAGACCCGGCCGGCGGCCTTGAGCCGCGCGAACTCCTCATCGCTGAACAAGCGCGAGCGGACCAGGAAGCGCACGCCCTCGCCGTTCTCCAGCGAGAACATGCCGCCCCGGCCGGGCACCACGTCGATGATCAGCTGGGTATGTTTCCAGTACTCGAACTGCGCGGGGCTGATGTAGAACGGCGCCCCGCCGATCTCGCCCATGCGCACGTCGCGGTCGCCCACGATGAAATCGCCCTGGGCGAAACACATCGGCGAGGAGCCGTCGCAGCAGCCACCGGACTGATGGAACAGCAGGTCGCCATGGCGTGCCTGCAGGGTCTGGATCAGCTGCAGCGCCGGGAGAGTGGCCATTACCTGGAGCGGGAGGTCGGTCATTATCGGGGTCCCAAGGGCGCCGGCCAGTGGCCGGCAGGACGGAAGAACCGGCGCTGCCGTCCTGCTGCCACCGGGAGAGGGGAAGCGGCGCAGGACGGCAACGCGCAGCCGGTTACGCGCTCATGTCCAGCACCACGCGGCCTTCGATCTTGCCGGCCTGCATGCGCGCGAAGATGTCGTTGATGTTCTCCAGCGAATCGCTGGTGACCGTCGCGGCGACCTTGCCCTGCTCGGCGAATTCCAGCGATTCCTGCAGGTCCAGCCGGGTGCCGACGATGGAGCCACGCACGGTGATGCCGTTGAGCACCATGCCGAAGATATCCAGCGGGAAGTTGCCCGGCGGCAGGCCGTTCAACGAGACGGTGCCGCCGCGGCGGACCATGCCCAGTGCCTGCTCGAAGGCCTTCGGCGAGACCGCGGTGACCAGTGCGCCGTGCGCGCCGCCGATCTCCTTCTTCAGGAACGCGGCCGGATCGGTATTGCGCGCGTTGACGGTGATCGTCGCGCCCAGCCGCTCGGCCAGCGCCAGTTTGCCGTCATCGATATCCACCGCGGCCACGTTCAGGCCCATCGCCTTGGCGTACTGCACGGCCATGTGGCCGAGTCCGCCGATGCCGCAGATCACCACCCACTGGCCGGGCTTGGTATCGGTGACCTTCAGGCCTTTGTAGACGGTGACGCCGGCACACAGGATCGGCGCGACCTCGATGAAGCCCACGCCCTTCGGCAGCAGGCCGACATAGGCCGCATTGGCCAGGGCATATTCGGCGAAGCCACCGTTCACCGAGTAGCCGGTGTTCTGCTGCGCTTCGCACAGGGTTTCCCAGCCGCCCAGGCAGTGCTCGCAGTAGCCGCACGCCGAATACAGCCACGGGATGCCGACGCGGTCGCCCTCGCGGATGTGGCTGACACCCGCACCCACCGCAACCACGTGGCCGACCCCTTCATGGCCGGGAATGAAGGGCGGGTTGGGCTTGACCGGCCAGTCACCATCCACCGCATGCAGGTCGGTGTGGCACACGCCACAGGCTTCGATCTTCACCAGGATGTCGCCGGGCCCCGGACGCGGCACCTCGACCTCCTCGATGCGCAACGGCTTTCCGAATTCGCGGACGACAGCGGCCTTCATGGTCTTGTTCATGCGTGGATCTCCGTGGATTGCCAATGACAGCACTGTGGCGCCGGCCGCATGCCGGCGCCTTGATCGGGATCAAGCCCGGCGCGGGCTCAGAAGAAGCCCAGCTTCTTGGGCGAATAGCTGACCAGCAGGTTCTTGGTCTGCTGGTAGTGGTCGAGCATCATCTTGTGGTTCTCGCGGCCGATGCCCGACTGCTTGTAGCCGCCGAACGCGGCATGTGCCGGATAGGCGTGGTAGCAGTTGGTCCACACGCGCCCGGCCTGGATGCCACGGCCCATGCGGTACAGCCGCGACGCATCGCGGCTCCACACACCGGCGCCGAGGCCGTACAGGGTGTCGTTGGCGAGTTCCAGCGCTTCCTCCTCGGTCTTGAACGTGGTCACCGAAACCACCGGCCCGAAGATCTCTTCCTGGAACACGCGCATCTTGTTGTGGCCCTTGAACACGGTGGGCTTCACGTAGAAGCCGCCGGCCAGGTCACCGTCCAGCTTGGCCTGCTCACCGCCGATCAGCACCTGCGCACCTTCCTGCCGGCCGATGTCGAAGTAGGAAAGAATCTTCTCCAACTGCTCGGAGGAGGCCTGCGCACCGACCATGGTGTTGGGGTCGAGCGGGTTGCCCTGCTTGATCGCGGCCACGCGCTTGAGCGCGCGTTCCATGAATTTCTCGTAGATCGACTCCTGGATCAGCGCGCGCGACGGGCAGGTACACACCTCGCCCTGGTTGAAGGCGAACAGCACGAAGCCTTCCACGGCCTTGTCGAGGAAGTCGTCGTCCTCGGCCATGACATCGGCGAAGAAGATGTTCGGGGATTTGCCGCCCAGCTCCAGCGTCACCGGGATCAGGTTCTGGCTGGCGTACTGCATGATAAGCCGGCCGGTGGTGGTCTCGCCGGTGAAGGCGATCTTGGCGATGCGCGGGTTGGACGCCAGCGGCTTGCCCGCCTCCACGCCGAAGCCATTGACCACGTTGAGCACGCCCTTGGGCAGCAGGTCGCCGATCACCTCCATCAGCACCAGGATCGAAGCCGGGGTCTGCTCGGCCGGCTTGAGCACCACGCAGTTGCCGGCGGCCAGGGCCGGGGCCAGCTTCCAGGCGGCCATCAGCATCGGGAAGTTCCACGGGATGATCTGCCCGACCACGCCGAGCGGCTCATGGAAGTGGTAGGCGACGGTGTCCTTGTCGATCTCCGACAGGCTGCCTTCCTGCGCGCGCACGGCACCGGCGAAGTAGCGGAAGTGGTCGGCCATCAGCGGCACGTCGGCGTTGAGCGTTTCGCGGATCGGCTTGCCGTTGTCCCAGGTCTCGGCATGCGCGAGCAGCTCGAGGTTTTCCTCGATGCGGTCGGCGATCCTGTTGAGGATATTGGCGCGTTCGGTGGTCGAGGTCTCGGCCCAGGCGGCCTTGGCCGCGTGGGCAGCGTCGAGCGCCGCTTCGATGTCCTCGGCGTTGGAACGGGCGACCTCGGTGAACACCTTGCCGGTCACCGGGGTGGTGTTTTCAAAGTACTGGCCGCTGCGCGGCGCCACCCATTCCCCGCCGATGTAGTTGCCGTAGCGCGGCTTGAAGATGGACTGCGGATCGGTGGCGTGCGGCTTGGCGGACGTGACGGCATTCATGGGTGCATCTCCGGATGGCAGTGGACAGGCCCGGTAAGGGGTCTGTTCCATGGCGCAAGGACGATGCCAGGTTCGGTGTGGTGCGGTGCGGCATGGCGCTACACGGCGCACGGACTGGAGAGGGCCACTGAAACTGATGCAGTGCACCACGGCCGGTCATTGCGCGGTAACCCCGGGTGTGGTGTTTATCGGAACAGGCCCCGCTACAACTGTCGCAGATTGCGACACTGGAGAACCCAGGTGTCCCAGCTTCCGCTCCAGCACCGTGTCGGCAATGCGCGCCGCTCGTTCTTCGAACGTGGCGCGGCACCGGTCGGTATCGTGCCCGACACCATCCTGCAGTCCTGGCAACGCTGCCAGCGCGGTGGGCTCTCGGTGGATGCGCAGCCGGAGGTCGAGCCGCTGCCGGACGCGCGCCTGCGCGAACTGCGGCAGCGCCAGGAAACGCTGTGGCGGCTGGCGCGCCCGGAGCTGGATGGCCTGGCCGCCGACATCGCCGCGACCGGCAGCATCGCGCTGCTGACCGATGAAGCCGGCTGGATCCTGGATGCCGAAGGCAACCCGGCGTTTCTGGACAAGGCCGGGCGCGTGGCGCTGATGCCCGGCGTGCGCTGGGATGAAACCACGGTGGGCACCAATGCGATCGGCACCGCGATCGTCGAAGGCCGCTCGGTGGAGGTGCGCGGTGGCGAGCACTACTTCGCCCCGCACGCGATCCTGACCTGTTCGGCGACGCCGATCTTCGATCCCTACGGGCAGCGCGTGGGGGTACTGGATATCTCCGGCGATGCGCGCCAGCAGCACCTGCATGCCCGCGTCCTGGCGCGGCAGGCGGTGGCGCACATCGAACACCGTTACTTCGAGGCAGGGCTGGGCGACTGCGAGGTGGTCCGCCTGCATCACGACGCCGGGCTGCTCGGCACCGCGCGCGAAGGCGTGCTGGGCTTCCGCAATGGCCGCCTGGTGGCCGCCAACCGTGCCGGGCTGGCCCTGTTCGGCCTGGACCACGGCGACATCGGCAGGGCGCCCTACGAGGCGTTGTTCGATGGGCCGCTGTCGCGGCTGCACGATGATGGCGCGCTGGTCGACCGCCAGGGACGCGCGCTGTATGGCCACGTGAGCCCGTCTGGTGGCGCCATGGTGCGCTCGCCGCTGCCCGCGCGGCCGACCCCCGCGGCCCCCGCGCGCGCCGCCGCAGCTGCGGTGCGGGTGGACGCCACGCCGCTGTTCGATGCGGCCCAGCAGCAGGTACTCGAGCGCGCCTGCCGCGTGCTGGATGCGCAGCTGCCGGTGCTGCTGCAGGGGGAGACCGGTACCGGCAAGGAAGTCTTCGCGCGTGAGCTGCACCGGCGTAGTACGCGTGCCGACAAGCCGTTCGTGGCGGTCAACTGCGCTGCGCTGCCGGAAGGCCTGATCGAAGCCGAGCTGTTCGGCTACGAGGAAGGTGCCTTCACCGGCGCGCGCAAGAGCGGCAACACCGGCCTGCTGCGCCAGGCCCAGGGCGGGGTGCTGTTCCTCGATGAGATCGGCGACATGCCGCTGGCGCTGCAGCCGCGGCTGCTGCGCGTGCTGCAGGAGCGCACGCTGTCACCGCTGGGCGGCGGCAAGCCGGTGCAGCTGGATTTCGCCCTGATCTGCGCCACCCACCGCGATCTGGACCAGGCAATGGCCGCCGGTGATTTCCGCAGCGATCTCTACTACCGCATCGCCGATCACAGCGTGCGCCTGCCGGCGCTGCGCGAGCATGCCGAGCGTGCAGCGCTGGTGCGTGGCCTGTGGCAGCGGCTGGGCCAGGGCCGCGAACTGGAGACCACGGCGCTGGAGGCGCTGGCTGGATACACCTGGCCGGGCAATGTGCGGCAGCTGTGTTCCTGCCTGCGCACGCTGGTGGCGCTGAGCGATCCGGGTGACGTGATCCGGATCGGCATGCTGCCGGCCTATCTGCAGGCGGCGCCTGCGCCGGTGATGCCGTCCACGGCCGAGGGTCTGGAGGCGATGACCGAAACCGCCATGCGCGATGCGCTGCGCGCCAGCCATGGCAATGTCGCCCAGGCCGCGCGCGCGCTGGGCATCAGTCGCAGCACCCTGTATCGCCGCGTCGGGGCGACGGCCCGCCGCCACTGAGGCGGCAGGCCGTGCGGGCTCAGCCGACCAGCGCGGCCGAATCGCGCGCGAGCTGCTCGATGCCGGCCCAGTCCCTGGCCTGCAGCAGCGCCCGCGTGGTGAGCCATGAACCGCCCACGCACAGCACGTTGGGCAGATGCAGGAAATCGCGCGCGGTCTGCGCGCTGATGCCGCCGGTCGGGCAGAACCGCACATCGCCGAACGGGCCGTTCCATGCCGACAGCATGGCCGCGCCGCCGGCCTGCACCGCCGGGAAGAACTTGAAGGTATCCAGGCCGTGCTCCAGGCCGAGCATCAGCTCCGACGAGGTCGCCACGCCCGGCAGGAACGGCAGATCGGTATCGCGCGCGGCGGCGTACAGGCGCGGGGTCGCGCCCGGCGATACCGCAAAGCGCCCGCCCACGTGCTTGACCTTCTCCATCTGCGCGGCGGTCAACACGGTACCGGCGCCGACCACGGCATCGGGCACGGCCTCGACCATCGCCTGGATCGCCTCCATCGCCATCGGCGTGCGCAGCGTCACTTCGATCACCGGCAGGCCACCGTTGAACAGGGCACGCGCGACCTCGACCGCATCCTCGACATTTTCCGGGGTGAACACCGGAATCACCGGGGCCAGTTTCAGGACTGCGCGTACGCGCGGATCAGCGCCGGACATCGAATCGCTCCTCGCCCGTGAGGGCCATGATGTCAGCCTCGCTGACAGGGTTGAAATCGCCGGGGATGGAATGCTTCAGGCAGCCTGCGGCCAGGCCGAAGCGCACGATCATGTCCGGCGCGAAGCCGCGCATCATGCCATGCAGGATGCCGGCGGCGAAGGCATCGCCACCGCCGATGCGGTCCACGATGCCGATCATCTCGCGGGTGGGTGCCACGGCGCGGGTGCCATCGCGGCCGATCAGCATCGCCCCGAGCGAATGGGTGTCCACACTGTGCGGGGTGCGCTGGGTGCAGGCCATCCACTGCAGCCGCGGGAAGGCCGCGAAGGCCTTCGCGGCGGCTGCATCGACCCGCTCGTGCACATCGGCCTGCCCGAATTCACCCCCGAGCACCACCCCGATATCGCGGTAGTCCGCGAAGACCAGATCGGCGCAGGCGAACAGCTCGCGCAGGATGCCGGGTGCATCACCCTGCCAGCGCGCCCACAGCGACGGGCGGAAGTTGCCATCGAAGGACACCTTCACGCCCCGCGCGCACGCCGCACGCGCGGCGGCCAGCGTGGCCTGGGCCATGGCCGGGTTGAGCGCCGGGCTCACCCCGGACAGGTGCAGCCAGTCGGCACCGGTCAACAGCGTGTCCCAGTCGTAGTCGGCGGCGCTGCTGTTGGCGAAGGCCGAATCGGCGCGGTCGTAGACCACTTCGCTGGCACGCTGCACGGCGCCGGTGGTCAGGAAGTACAGGCCCATGCGGCCCTCGGTGCGGCGCACCGCCGCGGTGTCCACTCCGTGCCGGCGCAGTTCGCCCAGGGCGTACTCGCCCAGCGGGTTGGCCGGCACCGTGCTGACCGCGGCCACCGCATGCCCCAGATGGGCCAGGGAGACACCGACATTGGCCTCTGCACCGCCGGCGTGCACGGCCAGCTGCGGGCTCTGCAGCAACAGCTCCCGGCCGGGCGCGCTCATGCGCAGCAACAACTCTCCGAAACAGACAACACGACTCATGGTCCTGGATCCTTGTGAGGGCCGCGGCCGCCACGAAGGCGCCCGACAGCAATGGCTAGCGGTGTCATTCTAGCGATGGACGCCGCCCCGTCCACCTGTCCCGAATGTCGGAACCATTGTCCTGCAAGCGTCTGCGGGACATTGAAAGTCTGCTGCGGTGCAAGATGCCGGATCAGTAACGGGCTGTTAACGTCCGCCCTGACCAGCGGTGTCATTGCACTGACATGTCGTTGGATAGCTGTTTCATGTAGCACCTTGGGAGAGGGAAAACATGCAAGTCCAGAACACGCAGAAAAAGACACCGGTTACCTTGCTCGCATTGTCGATCGGCCTGGCGCTGAGTGGTACCGCGCTGGCCCAGGATGCGGGGACCAACCCCACCGATCTGGATACCGTCGTCGTCACCGGCTACCGCGCCAGTGTCGAGAAGGCGCTGGACATCAAGCGCGGCGAAGCCGGCGTGGTCGACGCCATCGTCGCCGAGGATATCGGCAAGTTCCCGGATCTGAACCTGGCCGAGTCGCTGCAGCGCATCCCCGGCGTGGTCATCACCCGCGAAGCGGGCGAAGGCCGCAACATCTCCGTGCGTGGCCTGGGCCCGGATTTCACCCGCGTGCGCATCAACGGCATGGAAGCGCTGACCACGGTCGGTGCCGGTGACCAGAGCGGCGGCACCAACCGCGGCCGCGGCTTCGACTTCAACGTGTTCGCCTCGGACCTGTTCTCGCAGCTGATGGTGCGCAAGACCGCCTCGGCCGACGTCGAGGAAGGCTCGCTGGGGGCCACGGTCGACCTGCGCACCGCGCGCCCGTTCGACTATGACGGCTTCACCTTTGCCGCCAGCGGCCAGGCCGGTTACAACGCGATGGCCGAAAAAGCCGACCCGCGCATGGCCGCACTGATTTCCAACACCTTCGCCGACGGCACCTTCGGTGCGTTGCTGTCGGTGGCCTACTCCGAGCGCCAGGCGCTGGAAGAAGGCTCCAACACCGGCCGCTGGGCCAACGGCCCGAGCAACGGCAACTTCAACGCGGCCTCGCCGTTCGCCGCCGCCCGTTCGGCCGACGTCTACCACCCGCGCTTCCCGCGCTACGTGCAGATGGAGCATGAGCAGAAGCGCCTGGGCGTGACCGGCACCCTGCAGTGGAAGCCGAGCGATGCCACCGAATTCTCGCTGGATGCGCTGTACCCCCAAGATCGATGCGACCCGCGACGAGCACTACATCGAAGCGATCTCCTTCAGCCGTGGCACCAGCACCACGCCGCGCCTGGTCGGCAAGCCGGCGATGATCGTCAAGAACGGCGTGATCGAGAACAATGCGCTGGTCTACGGCGAGTTCGACAACGTCGACATCCGCACCGAAAACCGCCATGACGAGTGGAGCACCGAGTTCAAGCAGCTCAGCCTCAATGGCCAGCACCGCTTTGGCGATGACTTCACCGTGTCCGGCAAGGTCGGCATCTCGCGCTCCAAGCACGAGAACCCGGTGCAGACCACGATCATCATGGACAAGTACGACGTCGACAATTACAGCTACGACTACCGGGGCAACAGCCGCTTCCCGACGCTGAACTACGGCATCGACCCGACCAACCCGGCGGGCTGGGAACTGGCGGAAATCCGCCTGCGCCCGCAGTACGTGGACAATGACTTCGATACCGGCCAGCTCGACTTCAACTGGAACATCAGCCCGGGCTTCCGCCTGAAGGGCGGCGTGCTGGCCAAGGACTACACCTTCAAGACCACCGAGCTGCGCCGTGCCAGCGAACTGGCCGTGCCCAACTTCGCCGATGGCACCAAGATCGTGCCGGTGGACATGACCGAGCAGGCCGGCCTGAAGGGCATCAACGGCAGCCCGTCCAACTGGGTGGTGCCGGACCTGAACGCGATTGCCGATCAGTTCGACATCTACAGCAACAGCGGCATCTTCGCCGTCGCCCCGCGCGCCAACAACGTGCGCAGCGTCGAAGAGAAGGACCGTGGTGCCTACCTGATGGGCGAGTTCTCCACCGAACTCGGCAGCCTGCCGCTGTCGGGCAACGTGGGTGTACGCTACGTGCGCACCAAGCAGAGCTCCACCGGCCTGTCCACGCTGGCCACCGGTACGGTCTCCACCACCGAGAACCGCACCTACAACGACACCCTGCCCTCGTTCAACCTGGTGGCTGAAGTCACCCCGGACTTCCTGATCCGCCTCGGCGCGGCCAAGGTGATGAGCCGCCCGGGCCTGGGCAGCCTGACGCCGGGCGCAACGGTGGCCGTGGCCGGTGGTGCGCGCACCATCTCCAGCGGCAACCCGGACCTGGAGCCGATCCGCGCGACCAACGTCGACCTCGGCTTCGAGTGGTACTTCGCCGAAGGCGCGATGGCCGGCATCGGGCTGTTCTACAAGGACATCGAGAGCTTCGTGCAGACCACCCGCGAAGTGCGTCCGTACTCCGACAGCGGCCTGCCCGCCTCGCTGCTGATCGGCACCGGTGCCTCGCCCGCCGACGACTTCACCTACAGCCGCCCGGTCAACACCCCGGGCGGTGAACTGCACGGCGTGGAAGCCAATTACACCCAGCCGTTCACCTTCCTGCCGGGCAAGTGGTCCAACCTGGGCGTGCAGTTGAACTACACCTGGGTGGAATCGCAGATCCAGTACCTCAACGCGGCCGGCCAGCCGGTGATGAAGACCGACCTGACCGGCCTGTCCAAGTCGTCCTGGAACGCCACGCTGTTCTACGAAGGCAAGGTCTTCTCCGGCCGTGTCTCGGCGACCAACCGCGATGACTACCTGACCCAGGCGCCGGGTACGGAAGCCGGCTTCAACCTCGACGGTTACCACGGCATGACCGGCACCACCGTCATCGATGCCTCGATCCGCTACACGATCAGCGACCAGCTCGAACTGAGCCTGGAAGGCATCAACCTGACCAACGAAGCCTCCGACGAGTGGGTCTACTCGCCGGCCACCGGTCGCCTGCCGCTGCAGTACACCGAAACCGGCCGCCAGTTCCTGCTCGGCGTGCGCTACAAGTTCTGATTCAACGGCAGTACCCGCCGGCGGCGTGAGTGATCACGCCGCCGGCTGCGCGCGCGCCGCCATCGTTGCCATCCCACGACTCTCTCCAGCGAATGCACGCTGCTGCGGCGCAAGATGCCGCCGCGTGAAGGGTTTGTTACGTTTCGGATGACCAGCGGTGTCACCGCGGCAATGCGCGCTGGACGCTCCGGGGGAGGCCGGACGTCATGACTCATCAACATCACGGTCGCATGGCGGCGAACCCTGGGAGGGGCTTACACACGATGGAACGACTCGACACCCGTAAAAAGACACCGGTTACCTTGCTCGCGGTATCGATCGCCTTGGCGCTGCAGGGCGTGGCTGGCATCGCCGCGGCACAGCAGACGCCGGAACAGGCCGCATCACTCAACGCGGTCGATCTGGACAAGGTGGAGGTCAAGGCGACCTACCGCGAAAGCCTGCAGCAGTCGCTGGATGAAAAGCGCTACAGCGTCGAGCAGGTCGATGCGATCTACGCTGAAGACATCGGCAAGTTCCCGGATCTGAACCTGGCCGAGTCGATGCAGCGCATCGCCGGCGTCTCGATCGACCGTGAAGGCGGCGAAGGCCAGCAGATCTCCGTGCGCGGCCTGGGCTCGGACTTCACCCGCGTGCGCATCAACGGCCTGGAAGCGCTGTCCACCGCAGGCAGCGGCACCACCGGCGTCAACCGAAGCCGCGGCTTCGACTTCAATACCTTCGCCTCGGAGCTGTTCAGCCGGGTCAAGATCAACAAGACCCAGTCGGCGCAGACCGATGAGGGCTCGCTCGGCGCCACTGTCGACCTGCGCGGCTCGCGCCCGTTCGATTTCGAGGGCTTCCAGGCCTCGCTCGGCGGCCAGTACGGCTTCAACGAACTCTCCAGGAACAAGGACCCGCGCATCTCCGGGCTGATCAGCAACACCTGGGCTGACGGCCGGGTCGGCGCGCTGATGTCGGTGGCCTACAGCAAGCGCACCATCTTCGAAGAAGGCTACAACCCGGTCCGCTGGGAGCACGGCAACTACCGCAACTCCAACCAGAGCACCGCGGCCAACAACGGCACCTACGGCTTCTGCAGCCCGGCCGGCTACGACCCGCAGACCCCGCGCAACCCGCTGGCCAATGAAACCGCCGCCGGTGTCGGCAGCGCCGCCAACCAGGCGCGCAGCAACGGCTGGGGCAGCTACGGCATCGATGCGACCCACTGCGGCCCCGGCCTGGATCGCCCTGCGGCGACGGCGGAGAACATCGCCGCCTACGAGACCGCGACCAACGCCTGGATCCCGCGCTACCCGCGTTATATCCGCACCGAACATGAGATCGAGCGCCTGGGTGTCACCGGCGCGCTGCAGTTCAAGGTCAGCGACGACACGCAGCTGAACCTGGACATGCTGTACTCCAAGCTCGACAAGAACGTGCGCGAAGACTCCATCGGCGCCAACCTGCATCGCACCGCGCAGTACGGCGGCAAGACCCAGATCGTGGTCCGCGAGGCGCAGGCCGATGAGCAGAACCGCCTGACCTACGGCGTGTTCGACAACGTCGACTTCCGCACCGAATCCACCGCCATCGAAGAAAGCACCGAGTTCAAGCAGTTCAGCCTGAACCTGGAGCATCGCTTCAACGATGCGGTGCGCCTGGATGCCGTGGTCGGCCACTCCGAGTCGAACTATGAGCGGCCGGTCTTCTCGATGGTCAGCTTCGACAACAGCAACCTGGACGGCTTCGTGCTGGACATGCGCAACGGCAAGGTGCCGGCGATGTCCTTCCCGTTCGATCTCAACGCCGTGGACAACTGGAAGTGGCTCGGCTACGGCAGCACGCCGGTCAACGCCAACGGCACCGCGCGTGGCGGCAACATCAGTGAAGTGCGCTTGAATCCGCAGTACGTCGACAACGCCTTCGACACGGCCAAGGTCGATCTGACCTTCGATATCAGCCCCACCTTCACCCTGCGCGGTGGTCTGGCCTACAAGGACTACGACATGAGCACGCAGGAGTTCCGCAACATCAGTTACGGGCGCCTGTCGCAGGCACTGCCGGCCGGCGTCACCGTCGGTGACCTGAGCGATACGCTGAGCGGCTTCGGCAAGGGCATGGACGGCAACCTGCCCAACAGCTGGCTGGTGCCGGACTTCAACCAGATCGCCAAGCTGCTGGACATCTACTGCAACTGCGACACCGGTACCCTGGGCGGCGACTACCGCCTGGCCAGCGTGGGCCACTTCGGCGCGTCCAACAACAACTTCGACGTCAACGAGAAGAGCTACGGCAGCTACCTGCAGCTCGACTTCAACACCGACCTGCTGGGCCGCGCGTTCCGTGGCAACCTCGGCGTGCGCTATGTGCAGACGCGGATCACCGCCGATGGCTATGCGCCGTGCACCGCGGCCAATGCGACCGATCTGTCTTCGGCCTGCGCGCCGTTCTTCGGGGTGGCCAGCGCCACCGCCGATCCCGGCGAGCGCCTGCAGGTCGCCACCCGGGTCGGCCACAAGTACGACGACTGGCTGCCCTCGCTGAACCTGGCCTGGGACCTGAGCGACACCTTCGTGCTGCGCTTCGGCGCGGCCAAGACCATGGCCCGCCCGACCCTGTCCAACCTGTCGCCCAGCGTCAGCGGGGGACCCACCGCGTACTTCGATGACGACCGCAGCTACTCGATCAACCTGGGCAACCCCAAGTTGGATCCGTTCCGCTCGACCAACTACGACCTGAGCGCGGAGTGGTACTTCGAGGAAGGGGCCCTGCTGTCGGCGGCGCTGTTCTACAAGGACATCGACAGCTACGTGCAGCGCACGCGCCTGCTCACCACCTGGGCGGACATGGGCTACTCGCTGGACCTGCTGCCGACCGGCTTCAGCCCGGACACCGTGTTCAACGTGCAGAGCTACTTCAACACCCCGGGCGGCCCGCTCAAGGGCTATGAAGTGTCCTACCAGCAGCCTTTCAGCTTCCTGCCCGGCTTCTGGAAGAACTTCGGCGTGCAGCTGAACTACACGCACGTCGAATCCAAGATCAAATACATGTTCAGCTCGGGCACCGGCAGCACGATCGTCACCACCTACACCGAGAACGACCTGCTGAATCTCTCGCCGAACTCGTACAACGCCACTCTGTACTACGACGACGGCCGCTTCAGCGCCCGCGTCTCCACCAGCTACCGCGACGCGTACATCAGCACGATCCTCTCGCAGGAGAACGTGTGGGACCTGGACGGCAACCAGTTCGCCACCGCCGACGTGCAGGGCAAGTACAGCGTGGAGAACGTGGACTTCAACATGTCCTACAAGGTCAACAAGAACCTCTCGCTGACCTTCGAGGCGATCAACCTGCTTGACACCGCCGACGAGCGCTATGTCGATTCAGCGCTGTCGCTGCCGGATCGCTACACCCATACGGGCCGCCAGTACTACCTCGGCCTGCGTTACAAGTTCTGACCGTGCTGCGTCTTCCGCCACAGGTATCGCGTCCGCTTGCATCCTTCTCTCCGGGATGGCGGGCGCGGTGCCGGGGCGGGAGGCCACCGTGAGCGGCTGACCCCCGCTGCTGGTTCCGCTGTACTGTTTCTGCTGTCGAAAGGAAGGTCTCATGCATCGCGTTGTCGCCGCCTCGATCCGCCCCTCCCGCCTGTCCGCCAGCCTGCTGGCGCTGCTGCTTGCGGGCAGTGGCACCGCCTGGGCGCAGACCGCGCCCCAGCTGCTGTTCCACGTGTCGGCCGACCAGGGCCTGCAGGCCGATACCGCCGCAGGCGACCCGGTCCCCAACTTCGTGGACAAGGTGAAGCGGGTGCCCGACGGGGCGCATGGCAGTGCGATCGAATGGGCCGATGACGGCGTGCTGTCGTGGAATGCCCCCGGCAACATCCAGGCCCAACGCGGTACGCTGGGCTTCTTCTGGCGTTCGCGCTACGCGGTGGGTGAAGCACCGTTCGTGATCTTCCGGGTTGGTTATGCCGACCACAGCAGCTGGGACATGGCCTGGCTGCGCATCGACTGGAACGGCCACGGCTTCGATGCCTTCGTCACCGATGCCAACCTGGCGCGCACCCGCGTGTCGTTCAAGCTCGACCAGAACCCCTCGCCGCAGCAGTGGCAGCACATCGCCTTCGGCTGGGACGAAAACCACGGCGTGCGCCTGTACGTGGACGGCAAAGAGGTTGCCCGCCAGGAGACCACCGCCGACTACGACGCCGCACTCGATCAGCTCGGCCTGGCCGGACGCGTGATGGCGCCCTACCAGGTGCAGAGCCGCTACAACTTCCTGCGTGGCAGCGATTTCGACGAGATCCGCGTCTACGACCGTCTGCTCGATCCGGCCGGCATGGCCGCACTGGCCCGGAATGCTGCCCCGACCACGGCCGTGGCCGCGCCTGACCCGATGCGCGCCTGGCGCCATCGCCATGGGTGGGACGCCACGCCGCCGCCGGCACTGAGTGCCCCGACCACCACGATCCGCAAAATCGAATTCGCCGATACCAAGGACCACAAGCAGTGGATGTGGAAGGCGACCGACGGCATCGCCGAGACCACCTGGCCGGGCGTCTACAACCGCTCGCGGCTGGCCGGGCGGGATGATTACTTCCAGCTGCCGGACTGGAATACCTATGTCGAGGGTGGCCAGCAGCTCGACCTGACCCTGCCGGCCGGTGAAACCGTCAACCGCATCGAAGTGCGCGGTGCAGCGTTTGGCGGGCTCAGCCACAGCGTGGACGGCCAGCCGGCACAGACCCTGTTCCAGCGCCCGCAGGGCGTGGTCCGCAGCGTCAACAGCATTCCAGCCCAGGACGGCGGCGTGCTGCACTTCCGCAATACCGCGCAGGAAACCCCGATCCAGGAAATCTGGGCCTACCAGGTCAGCGACGCCGCCGAGCCGGAGGGCACGGTGAAGCAGCGCTACCTGATCGACAGCCAGGCGCTGCCGGATTACACCAACATCGCCGCACTGCGCGAGTACATCGACGGCCGCTACCCGGCGGCCGAACGCAGCACGGTGATGGCGCTGCCCAAGGGCGCCGGCTCGCGCAAGCGCACGGCCGACACGCTGCCCGCGCAGCCGCTGCCGATCGTGCACGTGCTGATTCCCTCCGGCGTGAGCGACGCGCCGGCCGCGCAGCCGCTGATCCGCAGCTGGGCACACAGCTGGGAGAACATGCATGACGGCCTGGATGGCATCGCCATCGATCTGCCCAAGCTGGATCTGCCGGCCACGCAGGACGGCCTGATCCCGCTCAACATCCGCATCAAGGACCCGATCTGGCCGGCGCGCGACATGATCGACGTGTCGGTCTCGGTCAAGCCGGGCCAGAAGCGCACCCTGTGGCTGGACCTGCGCGATCGCATCCTGACCGCCGACAGCCTGTGGATCTCCATCGCCTCTGCGGCGCCCGGCTTCAACGCGACCTCGCTGGATGGGGCGGAAATCCGCATGGTCTACAAGGACCGCGAGGAGGCGAAGAAGGAACACATCGCCGACCGCTTCAATCAGGTACGCGACAACTGGGGCTTCCTGGTCGAAGAGCACACCACCTCCAAGCGCCAGCGCCTGTATGCGCGCGTCTATGCCGACCTCAGCGATCTGCTGCGCGTCGATCCGGACCACGAACTGGGCCGGCTGTACTGGAACTACATCAGCTACAACAGCCAGGGCAAACCGCCGTTCACCCAGCCCGACGCGCCCAAGGGCGTACCGCTGTGGGCCTTCCGCCAGACCGAAGACCTCAAGTACGTACGCCGCTTCATCGACTGGTGGATCGACAACCGCCAGATCGCCTATGGCGACTTCGGCGGCGGCATCTCCGACGACTCCGACCTGACCCAGCAGTGGCCTGGGCTGGCGCTGATGGGCGTGCAGCCGGACAAGCTCAACGCCTCGCTGACCGCACTGTCCGACGCGGTGTACCGCAATGGCATGTTCAGCAACGGCTTGAGCACCATCGAGACCGACGAGCTGCATGCCTACGAGGAAGGCATCAACACCAACAGCGCGATGCTCTACCTCAACTGGGGTGATCCGCTCACCGTCGAGCGCCTGATGGAAACGGTGAAGGCCTTCGATGAACGCATCATCCTGCCCAATCCGCAGGGGCATCTGCTGTTCTCCAGCAACTGGTTCGGCGGCAACAAGGTCTACCGCGAGCCGAACTGGCAGTGGCAGAAACCGTACTCCTTCCCGGTGCTGCACCCGGCGTTCCTGATCGGGCAGTACAACGCCGACCCGACCGGCCGAAAGCTGGTCACCGGCCTGGCCGACAGCTACCTGGCCCACGCCTACACCGACGACAAGGGGCGCTGGGCGCTGCCGAACGAGATCCACTGGGCGACCGGCAAGACCCGCGGCGGCGAGCTCAACAACGGCTCAGGCAGCGGCGACATCATGCATACCTTCTGGGCGGCATGGCGCTGGACCGGCGATGACAAGTACCTCAAGGCGCTGGACTACCGCGTGGAGCGCGGTGGCCCGGGTGCCTTGTCCAACCTGGGCGAGAACTACGTCGAGGCGCTGGGCCGCGGTGCCGAGTGGAACCCGCGCTTCATCAGCGATGCCGACGGTGGCAACACCGGCTTCTCCAGTCTGATGGCGTGGCAGGCCACCGGCGACAAGAAGTACCTGGAGGCATTGCACGCTGATGGCATCCAGGCCAAGGCGCAGCGCGAATACATGAACACCGAAGGGCACTGGTGGTCTGACCGTGTCGAAGCGCCGAGCGAATTCCTGCAGCGCGCGCGGTTGGGCGGTATCGCGCTCAAGCGCAACCAGAGCTGGCCCGGCCACACCGTGAGCTGGCGCTTCGCCCAGCCGGACGCGGCCGAACAGGTGGCGCTGCTGGTGCACGCGCCTTCGCCGGACCGCTTCAAGGTGATCGCCTACAACCTGGGCACGCGCGCGGTGGACGCGGAGATGAGCACCTGGAACGTCACCGCCGGGCAATGGCGGATGACCAGCGGCGTGGACCGCGACGGCGATGACCGGATCGACGGCAAGGCGACCACGCGCGATCTGGCGCTGGAACGCAGCGCCTCGACCACGCTGCGCTTCGCGCCGGGGCAGAGCCAGGTGTTCGAGTTCGAGCTGGTGCAGGCCGGCACGCCGGTCGAGCAGCGGGCCGACCTCGGCATCGGGCGGGGCGATGTGCGCGTGGAGGACGGCCAGGTGCAGGTGACCGTGCACAGCCTGGGCCACGTCGCGACCAGCCTGGGCGTGGCGGTGCTGGAAGATGCCAAGGGCCGTGAGCTTGCCCGGGTCGAGATACCCAGCCTGCCTGCGCCGAGCGATCTGGTGCCGAAAACCACCACGATCAGCCTGCCGCTGCCGGCGGGGGATCACCGTGGGCTGCGCGTGCGTGTCATGCAGGCCGATGGCGCCGCCGAGGTGACCCAGCGCAACAACCTGGTGGTGCTGGACCGGTAGTGCCATGCCATGCATGGCAGCGACGGATCACAGCGTGACCTGCCCCTCGATGCAGGTCACGCAGTCCCCGCCGATCCACAGTGCTTCGCCCACGCGCTCTACCCGCAGCCGCCCAGCACGGCCCATGGCGGTGCCCTGGCTGATCACATAGCGCTCCGGCGCCTCGCCGGTGCTCAGCAGCCAGCGCGCGATGCCGGCATTGAGGCTGCCGGTGGCCGGGTCCTCCGGTGCGCCGTCACCGGCAATGAAGGCGCGGCTTTCGTACTGGGCCTCGTCGCCATCGTCGGCCTGCCACGGCCCGAACACGCCGACCTTCAGCCCCTGCAGCTGCGCGTAATCCGGCTGGATCGCCAGCACCGCGGCGCGGTCACGCAGGCGCAGGGCCAGCCAGCCGGTACCGTTGTCCGCCCAGCGCGCGTCCACCACGTCCTGCGTTGCCACGCCGAGCCCGCGTCGCACCTGTTCACGCAGGTCCGGCGCCAATGCGTCGCCCCGCAGCAGCGGCGGCGCCAGGAACGCCAGGCCCGCCGCGCTGCGGCGGATCCGCACCAGGCCGATGCCGCACTCCTGCACGATCTCTTCGCCCTTGGGCACGCCGCCATGGGCCAGCCAGGCATGACAGCTGCCCAGCGTGGGATGCCCGGCGAACGGGAGTTCTTCCAGCGTGGTGAAGATGCGCACGCGATAGTCCGCCTGCGGATCGGTAGGCGGCAGCAGGAAGGTGGTCTCGCTCAGGTTGGTCCAGTGCGCGAACGCGGCCATGCGCGTGTCGTCGATGCTCTCGGCATCAAGCACCACGGCCAGCGGATTGCCGCGCAGGGGATCCCGGCTGAAGACATTGACCTGTTGGAACGGCAGCGTAGGCATGGCGGAACGTCGGTAACCGGGTGGAACGCGCATGATGCGCGCTACCGCGGCGTCGGGTCGAGCGGTGCGCCCGCCGCGCCCTAGGCCGCGTCGGTTTCCATCACCTGCACGCGGCGCTGGTACCAGCCATCGGCCTCGGGTTCGAAGATGGCACTACGGGTCATCTCGCCCTGATAGACGTGCACCGAGATCGCCAGCTCCGCATCGCTGGTATTGCGGATGGTGTGGTACTCGTGCGGCGGGATCAGGCTGCCGGCGCTGCCACAATCGCCCACCACGGCTGCTTCGGGGCGGAAGCGAAACCGCTCGCCGTCACGCTCCAGCAGCTGGTACTGGGTGATTTCCAGCTGGCCCATCCACACGCCCTCCACGCACCACAGCCCGCTGTGGTCATGCAGCGGCGTGCCCTGCCCCGGCCCCCAGCTCATCGCCACGATGCTGTAGCCGTGCACGGGGCTGCGGTACAGCTCTCGGCGCGCGTAGTGGTCCTGGATGGGGCGATGCACGCAGGCCGGCAGCTGGATCCGGCTGTCGGCGATCGCCTCACGCAACGCCGAGCGCAGCGTGGTGGCGATCTGGTGCGCGTGCTCGTGCTGCACCGCATGGTCGACCGCGGCGATCAATCGATCGCGGCCATGGAACGGCGGAAACGGGTTGCATTGGTCTTGCATGCCCCGAGTCTAGGCGATCCCGGTGAACAACGTGTTTGACCTGGATCACATCCGTTTGCCCCACCATCTCCGACATACCCCGCCATTCGAAAGAAATCGTCGGGCTTGCCTATCGATCAGGGAATCAGCAGCGGCCGCAACGAGGGAACCTGACGGGCGAGTTCCTCGGTGACCAGCGTGGCGAACAGCGCCGCGCCGTCCGGGCCCAGATGGGTGTAATCAAAGGCGACCTTGGCCTGCCCCATGGGCTCGGTGGCGGCGTTGTTCTGCGCGACGGGTGCGCCAGCGACGGGCGCTGCGCCCACGGTCGTACCGCCCAGCGCCGCACTCACCTGCGCAGGCGTGGCGGCCGCCTGTGCCAGCGGCATCGAGGCTACCGGCCCAAGTGCCTGCACCACCGCGCGGCTGCGTGCGTGGAGGTCGACCAGCGGCACCTCCAGTTCCCGCGCAACAGTGCGCACGGCCTCGGCCCACGGGGCCAGATCATCGATCAGCACGCCGTCGGCGAACTGGCGGCGGGTCAACGGGGTCAGCAGCACCGGCTGTGCACCGGCGGCGCGGACCTCGCGCACGTAGCGGCGCAGATTGTCCGGGAACTCGCGCTGCAGATCGGTGGAGCGGCCCGGCTTGCCTGGCTGGTCGTTGTGGCCGAACTGGATCAGTACCCAGGTCTGCGCATAGCCCGGCATGCGCATCTCCGCCTCGGCCAGCGCCCACGAGCCTTCGGCACGGTAGTTGTAGGTGCTGCGGCCGCCGCGGGCGAGGTTGGTGCAGGTCAGGAACGAGGTCACGTGCCGTGCGCAGAACGCCGGCCCCCAGCCGCCCTGCACGGCCGTGGTGGAATCGCCGACCAGCACGATCTTGCTGGCGCGGATCGGGGTCGGTGCCGGGCGGTCCATCACCGCCGGATCCACGGCGGCCTGCGCCGCGCTCATCAGGGCGAACAGTGCGCTGCCGAGCAGCCAGGACGTACACCGCATTGGTCTTTCTCCGTTCAATGAAATGGATACTGATCGTGGAATGCAACACGTCGGCGACCTGCCGGTATTTGTCGTCTAAAGCGTCACCTCGTGGGCACGTCCCAGCGAGCAACGCCAGTGGTCGCGGCAGTCGCACGGCCGCAACGCGCTAGTATCGCCACTGAAACGGTCCTCCCCCGTCAGCTGACGCTGCCACTTCTCAGTGATGAAAAATAGCGACATTGCAACGATCAAGGCGATGCTTCATAGCAGGACGCGTATCTGGATCAACGTCGACTACCTAGAATCAGGTGAACCGGCGCATCAGGAGTTCTTTCTCATGCTGAGTGGCGACCGGTACAATCTGGGCTTGGACCGCTACTTGGAAAAGTACGAGGACGCCGTCGATCTATACTCACTTCATCTGCGAATGAGCTTTGACGAACTCACCGCGGCCGTCGACTACGCTGTCCAACACCTCGGTATCCAAAAGAGCGACCTCCTTCGAGCGCGCAAAGTCACCTATGACCTTCGCCCCGGCTGGCCGTAGGCCGTTGGAAGACGCTGTCGAGTGGCATACGCATCAGAATGTGCCTCGTTGGATGAAGGGGGCCTGCTGATAGAGACGACGCTCGCCACCGCGCGGGTCGTCGGCCTGCTGTGAGGTGGCATCGAACAGCATCGTTTCGCGGCGGTTGATCGAATAGGTCTGCCAGCGTGGCAGTCCGCCATGATTCGGATCGCCATGGCGGGCGAAGGCGATCAGGGCCTCGCTCATCGTGGCCGCCACGCGGCTGGCTTCCTCGCCGTTGCCGGTGCGCGAACCGGGGCGGTCGATGTTGTCGAACACCAGCGGGATATCCAGGGTGTGGAACGCACCGAACCTGCCGCCGTCCAGCGGCGAGCTCCAATCGAGTTGATAAGCCCAGGTGGGTGCGCCCTGGCGTGCACGCGCTTCCAGTTCCTCCACCGCACCGCGCCATGAACGACCGGCGGTGGTGGCGGCGAAGAACACCTCCGAAGGCGTGTAGTGCGGATACAGGCGGCGGTACTCGGCGATCACCACCGAGGGCAGCAGGTCCACGTACTGCTCTTTTTCCAGCTTGGCCGGCAGCGTCTCCCAGGTCAGGGCGAAGTTGGCCGGGTCGTTGCCGAGGAAGGCGCGGGTTTCATCGTGGGTGTTGCCGATCACCATCGGGATTCCGGCGGACTGTGCCGGCGCCTCCGGCCAGAACGGATGCACCGGCAGCGAGCGACCGTCCAGCACGGGGCCCACGTACAGGCTGCTGTTCTCCACGCGCGAGGGATCGCGTGCACGGGTGGCGGCCAGCAGCGCTTCCATCGGCATCGTGCGCAGCGCCTCGGCATCGGCCGCCCCCACGGCCTGCATCGCGATCTGCGCGCGCTGGGTGGCCGCACGCGGGCCGGCAGCGGTGACCTGCTGCCCGCTCATCGTCCACGCGCGCTGGAACAGGCCGCGTGCGGCCGGCATCGCCATCAGCGTGGCGATCTTCGCCCCGCCACCGGATTGGCCGACCACGGTGATGTTGCCCGCATCGCCACCGAACTCCGGCGCGTGCTGGCGTACCCACTGCAGCGCCTGGACCAGATCGAGCTGGCCGACATTGCCCGAATCGGCGAAGCGCGCATCGCCCAGCTGCGCCAGGTACAGGTAACCGAACACGTTGAGCCGATGGTTGACCGTGACCACGACCACGTCGCCACGCCGGCACAACGCGCTGCCGTCATACAGCGGGTCGCTGCCCGAGCCGTTGTTGTAGGCACCGCCATGGATATAGAACACGATCGGCCGCTTGCCGCCGTCGCGCAGCGCCGGGGTCCACACGTTGAGGTAGAGGCAGTCCTCGCTGCCCGGCCCTTCGTTACCGCCCTGCGGCGCGGCATTGCCGTACGCCAGTGCATCACGCACGCCACGCCAGGCCGATTCCTGCACGGCCGGCTGGAAGCGTCGTGGCGCGGTATCGGCGCCGTAGGGAATGCCGCGGAACACATTCACGCCCTGCTCGAGCTGCCCGCGCAGGCGCCCGCTGCGTACACGCGCCAGCGGCGCGGCATCGTGGCGCGGGCCGGGCACCCCGGCAAAGGCCGGCAACAGCGGCAGGCTGGTAGCACCGAGCATGAGTGCGTAGCGCGCACTGTCGCGCAGGAAACGACGCCGTTGAAGATCGGCGGGGGTATCAGTCATGGCGCGCGGGCTCCGTGTGGCGCGAGGGGATCCAGCGCAGGGCCAGCTCGGGCCACTGCGCGGCGGTCAAACCGGCCGGGATGCGCACGCCGAAGCCGTGGCCGCCGAACGGGAACAGATGCATTTCGGTGGCGACGCCGGCGCGCCGCAGCGCCTGGTAATACACCAGGCTGTTGTCGACCGAGACCACGGTGTCGTCCTGCGCATGCACCAGGAAGGTCGGCGGCGTATCGGTGCGGACCTGCTCCTGCATCGAGAACCGTGCCTGCAGCGCGGCATCGGGGTGCGGGCCAAGCAGGCGCGCACGCGAGCCGGTATGCGCGTGCGCGCCCATGTCGATCACCGGGTAGATCAGCAAAGCGACATCCGGGCGTGCGCTGAGCGCATCGATGGCATCGCGATGGGGATAGACCGGTGCATCGAAGCCATTGCTCAGCCGTGCCGCGACGTGGCCGCCGGCCGAAAACCCCATTACCCCGACGCGCTGCGGATCGATCTGCCAGCGCGAAGCATCCGCGCGGATCACCCGCATCGCGCGCTGCGCATCGGCCAGGGCGGCCTGGCGATCACTGCGGCCGGCGGGCAGCCGGTAGCGCAGCACGAACAGGGTCACCCCGCCCTGCTCGACGAACGCCGGCACCAGGGCAGTGCCTTCCTTGTCGAGCACGATGCGCTGGTAGCCGCCGCCAGGCACCACCAGCAACGCGCTGCCGTTCGGGCGCGGTGGCCGGTACACCACCAGGTAGGGCGCACTGACGTTGTCGATGTAGCGATCCGGCAGGGCGGGATCATGGCTGCGCTCCACCACGTTGGGCACGCTGGCCGGGCCGGCTTCGCCCGGCACCTCGCCCGCCGGCCACAACGCGATCCGGTCCGCCGCGCCAGCGGCCGGCTCGGTGTCCGGCACGGCATGCTCGGCTGCGCGCGCGAGGCCGCAGGCCAGCAGCAAGAAAGGGAACAATGACAACACTAGGGGGCGGCGCATCGGCGGACGTCCTTCCGGCAGGGGAACAGGCATCGTGCCTGACCGGCAGCCGTTCTGATGCGCTGCACATTGCCAATGACACCGGTTTACCATATACAGCACATCCAACCGCTGTCGATTGGCAGTGCAACAATTTTTCCGGGAGACCCGCTTGAGCAACGACCACGGCAAACAGGACCTGCCCGACCAAGGGTTGGGCGAGATCGCCCGGCACTTCGTCAACGCCCGCCAACACGGCCAATCCCTGCCGGATTTCCCGGGCACCATCCCGGAAGACCTCGTCACCGCCTACCAGGTACAGGACCAGGCCATCGCGCTGTGGGACGACCAGGTGGTCGGCTGGAAGGTGGGCTACATCGCCGCCGAGCGCCGCGATGTCTCCGGCGACGACCGGCTGCTGGGCCCGATCTTCTCGCGTCAGCTCTGGAATGCTACCGGTGGAACAGTAGAGATTCCGGTGTTCGTCGGGGGCTTCGGCGCGGTCGAGGCCGAGTACGTGATCCAGCTGCAGGAAGACGCCCCGGCGGACAAGCTGCAGTGGACTCCGGAAGAAGCCGAGGCCCTGGCCGCCAAGCTCTTCATCGGCGTTGAAGTGGCCAGCAGCCCGCTGGCGACCATCAACAAGCTCGGTCCGCGCGTGGTGGTGTCGGACTTCGGCAACAACAATGGCCTGGTGCTGGGCCCGGAAATCCCGGACTGGACCCGCCTGGACGATGCCGACCTGCGTGCGGAAACCCGCATCGAGGGCGAGGTGGTCGGCACCGGTGGCGCGACCCTGCTGCCCGGTGGCCTGCGTACCGCCTATGCCTTCGCCCTGGGCCGCTCGGCGCAGCGTGGGCGGCCGTTGAAGGCCGGCGACCTGATCGCCAGTGGCAACGCTACCGGCATCCACGACATCGCCGTGGGCCAGCAAGCATTGATCCGTTTCGTCGGCTACGGCGACATTACCTGCAAGGCCATCGCCGCCGGGTAACCGCGCGGACATGGCGAGCACGCTTGGGAGGGCGCAGATGTTCACTCGCAGAAGTTTCCTGGCCACCAGTCTGGGCGCGCTCGCCGCGCCCGCGCTGACGGCTTGTTCGCGGTCGTCCAACGCCGCACCGGCTGGTGCGCAGTTGCTGACCGCCACCGACGTCCACGTCGCCGACTACCCCACCGTCACGGCGGTGAAATGGATCGGGAAGACGCTGGAAGAAAAAACCGGCGGCCGGCTGCGCCTGCGCCAGTACCACTCCGGCCAGCTCGGCCGCGAGTCCGAGGCGATCGACATGGCCCGCTTCGGCGCCATCGACATCACCCGCGTCTACTCCGGCGCGCTCAACAACGCATTTCCGCTGACCCAGGGCCTGTGCCTGCCGTACGTGTTCGAGTCGGTGGCGCACATGCGCCGCGCCCTCGATGGTGGCGTTGCCGATACGGTCCTGCAGGGCTTTGAAACCCGCGATCTGGTCGGCCTGGCCATCTACGACTCCGGCGCGCGCTGCTTCTACAACACCAAGCATCCGATCGTGGAACCCAAGGACCTGCATGGCCTGAAGCTGCGCGTGGCGTCTTCGGACATCTTCATCCAGTTGATGCGCCTGCTCGGTGCCAACCCCACCCCGATGTCGCTGGGCGATACGTTCTCGGGCATGGAAACGCACATGATCGACGGTGCGGAAAACAACATGCGCAGCTTCCACTCCAGCCGCCACTTCGAGGCCGCGCACTACTGGTCGCAGAGCGATCATTCCTACGCGCCGGACGTGCTGCTGATGTCGCGCCAGAGCTTCGATGCGCTGAGCCCGGCCGACCGCACCCTGGTGATCGAGACCGCACGCGAGTCGGTGCAGGTGATGCGCGAGCAGTGGGATGCCTCGGAAAACACCGCCCGCCAGGCCGTGGCCGACTTCGGCATCAAGTTCAACGAGGTCGACATGCCGGCCTTCCGCAAGGCCGCCGACCCGCTGCTGCAGCGTTACCTGCAGCAGCCGGAGCTGGCCGCCCTCACCCGTCGCATCCGCGACTTCGCCTGAGGCCCCGACGCGATGTCCGACTCGACTTCCGAAACCGTCATCACCCCGACCGCGCCGCAGCGCCTGCTCAACGTCATCGCCGATGTGGCGATCTACATTGCCGTCATCGCCCTGCTGGGCCTGGTGGTGGTGCAGGGCTGGCAGGTGTTCGCCCGCTATGTGATCAATGATTCGCCCAGCTGGACCGAGCCGGTCACGCTGCTGCTGCTCGCCACCGCGATGAGCCTGGGCGCGGCCACCGGCGTGCATACCCGCCGCCATTTCGGCTTCTTCCTGCTCGCCGCGCACATGGGCCCGGGCCTGCGCCGCGCGGTCGATGTGTTCGCCGCGCTGGTGGTGGCCGTGCTGGGCGTGGTCATCGCCTGGTGGGCGGCCGTGCTGCTGATGGACGGCCTGGACATCAAGGCCGCCGGCGCCAACCTGCCGCAGAGCATCAACTACCTGCCCCTGTCGATCGGTGGCGCCTTGATGGCGATCTTCGCCGTGAACCAGATGGCGCTGGCTGTACGGCCGGCCGATGCCGTTGCCGAGGGAGATCGCTGAGTCATGGGTATCACCATTCTTTTCACCGTGTTCGCGGTGCTGTTGCTGCTCGGTGTGCCGGTCGCGTTCGCGCTCGCCGCCGCCGCCCTGGCTACCTTGTGGTACCTGGATCTGCCGACGCTGGTGCTGGTCCAGCAGATCTCGGCCGGTACCGGCTCGGCCTCGCTGATCGCCATTCCATTGTTCATCTTCGCCGGCGAAATCATGATGCGCGGCGGCATCTCCGAGCGCCTGATCTCGCTGGCGTCTTCGCTGGTCGGGCGCATGCGCGGCGGCCTGGGCCAGGTGTCGATCCTGTCCTCGCTGTTCTTCGGCGGTGTATCCGGTTCGGCCATCGCCGATGTCTCGGCGGTCGGCGGCACGATGATTCCGCAGATGGTCAAGCGCGGCTATGACCGTGACTTCGCGGTCAACGTCAGCATCACCGCCGCGCTGGTCGCGCTGCTGGTGCCGCCCTCGCACAACCTGATCCTGTTCTCGGCCGCGGCCGGGGGTGGCCTGTCGATCGCCGATCTGTTCGCGGCCGGCATCGTGCCGGCGCTGCTGATGACCGTCGCCCTGATGATCACCGGCTACGTGGTCGCGCGCCGTCGCGGCTATGGCGTGGAGATCTTCCCGGGCTGGCGCGCGGTGCTGCTGCGGCTGGTCTCGGCCCTGCCCGGCCTGGGCCTGGTCGCGCTGATCTTCATCGGTATCCGCGCCGGCATCTTCACCGCGGTGGAAAGCGCGGCGATCGCCGTGGTCTACGCGCTGCTGGTGACCACGGTGCTGTATCGCCAGCTGGACTGGCGCGAGTTCCTCGGCACGGTCACCCATGCCGCGCGCAGTACCGGCGTGATCCTGTTCGTGATCGCGACCGCGGCGGTGTTCGGCTGGCTGCTGGCCTATCTGGAAGTGCCGTCGGCGGCGGTCAATTTCCTGCAGTCGTTCGCGCACAGCCAGTTCATGGTGCTGTTGATGATCGTGATCATGCTGTTGCTGCTGGGCACCTTCATGGACCTGGCGCCGATGATCCTGATCTGCACGCCGATCTTCCTGCCGGTGGCCAAGGCCTACGGCATCGATCCGATCCACTTCGGCCTGGTGCTGGTGCTGACCGGTGGCCTGGGCCTGGTGACGCCGCCGGTGGGCTCGGTGCTGTTCATCGGTACCGCGATCGGCAAGATCAGCGTGGGTGAGAGCATGCGCTCGATCTGGCCGTTCTGGTTCGCTGCCCTCGGCGTGCTGCTGATCGTCACCTTCTTCCCGGAAATGTCGCTGTGGCTGCCCGCCCTGCTGCGCGCGTAAGCGTGCGGCGGCTGGCTGCCCTGCTGTGGGTCGCCCTGCCCTGCGCCGCCATGGCGCAGGGCCAGGACATCGCGCTGCGAGGCTTCCAGGACGGCATCAACCATTGGCAGAGCGGCCACGGCACGGACTACCCGCGCTATCGGCCCGATCAGTACCGGCAGATCGCCGACAACCTGGTCGCGCTGCAGCGGCACGGTGGTGGCTGGGCGGTCAACCAGGATCCCCAGCGGATCCTCGACGAGGCCGCCAGGGCCCAGGTATCGGCCGACCAGGCCACGCCCGGCGGCAGCTTCGACAACCGCAACATCTACACCCAGGTCAGCTACCTGGCCGAGGCCTTCGCGCGCAGCGGGGAGGCCCGCTATCGCGATGCGGCCGTGCGCGGCCTGGACTTCATCCTCGCCGAGCAGATTCCAACGTGTGGCGGCTGGCCGCACTCGGTGCCGTCGCGCACCTCCTACCATGGCCATATCACCTTCGCTGACGACGTCACCAGCGGTGTGCTGACCACGCTGCGGCGGGTGCAGCGCGAGCCGGTGTTCGGCTTCATCACGGCCGATCAGCGTGCCCGCGTGGACGCGGCCGTGACCGCCGGCGATGCCTGCCTGCTGCGCCTGCAGGTGCGCCAGGACGGTGTGCCGACGATCTGGGCCGGCCAGTACGACCGCACCACCCTGCAGCCCGCGCAGGGCCGGAAGTTCGAACTGCCGGCGCTGGTCACCGACGAGAGTGTCGGCGTGGTCCGCTACCTGATGTCGATCCCGGATCCATCGCCGGAGGTGGTCGCCTCGGTCAACGCCGCCATGGCGTGGTTCCAGGCGCACGCGCTGACCGGCTGGCGGCTGGAGACCTTCCAGACCACGCCGGAACAGTTCCAGTTCCATCGCACCACGGTGGATCGCCGCCTGGTCGCCGATACGGATGCCCCACTGCTGTGGGGGCGCTTCCATGACCTGCGCGACAGTTCGGTGGTGCTGGCCAACCGGGAGGGCGAACGCGTGGCCACCTTCGATCAGATTCCGCGCGAGCGCCGCACCGGCTACCACTGGTACGGCACCTGGCCGCAGGCCCTGATCACCACCGAGTACCCACGCTGGCAACAGCGTCTTGCCGGGCCCGGGGCGCGCTGAGCGCGGCCGGCCCACGATACGTTCAAGGGAGAGAGACGATGCACTTGAGGAAGACCCTGGCGAGCTTCGCCACCGCCTGCCTGCTGCTGGCCGGCGCCGGACACGCCGCCGAGCCGGCCACCGCCTGGAAGCGCGGGATCGAGAACCAGCGCCAGGCCGACCTGGGCAACGGTACCTTCCTCAACCCGGTGTTCGCCGGCGACCGTCCGGACCCGTCCGTGCTCAAGGATGGCGACGACTATTACCTCACCCTGTCCTCGTTCGATGCATACCCCGGCCTGCCGATCTGGCACTCGCGCGACCTGGTCAACTGGCAGCCGCTGGGCCATGCGATCACCAAGAACGTGGGGGCGATCTGGGCCCCGGATATCGTCAAGCACGGCAGCCGCTACTACATCTACTTCCCCGCCCGCACCGGCGAGACCCGCAGCAACTTCGTGGTCTGGGCCGACAACATCAAGGGCCCGTGGAGCGAGCCGATCGACATCGGCCTGGGCAGCTACATCGATCCCGGCCATGCGGTGGGCGAAGACGGCAAGCGCTACCTGTTCCTCAGCGGCGGCGACTATGTGCAGCTGGCCGACGACGGTCTGAGCGTGGTCGGCACGCCCAAGCACGTCTACGACGGCTGGAAGTACCCGGAAAGCTGGGACGTGGAGGCCTATGCGCAGGAAGGCCCGAAGATCAATTTCCGCGATGGCTGGTACTACATGACCACCGCCGTGGGCGGCACCGCCGGCCCGCCCACCGGCCACATGGTGATCACCGCGCGCTCGCGCTCGATCCACGGCCCGTGGGTGAACGCGCCGAACAACCCGATCATGCGCACCCAGTCGGCCGCCGAGCCGTGGTGGTCGCGCGGCCACGCCACGGTGATCGAAGGTACCGACGGGCGCTGGTGGATGATGTATCACGGCTACGAAAACGGGTACTGGACGCTGGGGCGCCAGGCCCTGTTGGAGCCGATCGAATGGACCGCCGATGGCTGGTTCGTGGCCAAGGGCGGCGACCTCGGCCAGCCGCTGGCCATGCCTTCGGGCACATCGGTCGGCCAGCACGGCATGGCGTTGTCCGATGACTTCCGCGGCAAGACCCTCGGCGCACAGTGGTCGTTCTTCAACCCGGCCCAGGACGAGTACAAGCGCCTGGGCTTCACCGGCAAGGGCATGGTGCTGCAGGGCAAGGGCAGCACCCCGCGCGACAGCTCGCCGCTGACCGCCATCGCCGGCGACAAGGCCTACCAGTTCGAGGTGGAGATGGAGATTGCCCCGGGCGCGGTGGGCGGCGCCCTGCTCTTCTACAGCGACCGCCTGTACGTGGGCGTGGGCAGCAACGGCGAGAAGTTCATCATGCACCGCTACGGCGAGGAGCGCCCCACCCGGCTGGCCCCCAGCGCCACCGGTGGCACGCTGTGGCTGCGGGTGACCAACAACCGCCACATCGTGACCATCCACTCCAGCACCGATGGCAAAACCTGGCAGAAGTACCCGGTTCAGATGGAAGTCTCCGGCTACCATCACAATGTGGCGGGCAAGTTCCTGGCCCTGAAGCCGGCGATCTATGCTGCCGGTGACGGCAAGGTCCAGTTCCGGAACTTCCGCTACCGCGCCCTTGATTGAGCTCCCCGCTAGAATCCCCTGACTCATCCCCGGTTTGAACGACATGTCATTGCGCAGCAAAACCGATCCGTCGCCGCACGGATTGACCAAAGGCAAGGCCGCCACGATCAACGACATCGCGCGTCTGTCCGGGGTATCGAAGAAGACCGTTTCGCGGATCATCAACAACTCGCCGCTGGTGCGCAAGGACACGCGCGAGAAGGTCGAGGCGCTGATGCGCGAGGTCGGTTACACGCCGGACCCGCTGGCCCGGGGGCTGGCGTTCCGGCGCTCGTTCCTGATCGGCATGGTGTACGACAACCCGACCGCGCAATACATCGTGGACATGCAGTACGGCGCGCTGGACGCGCTGCGCGGCTCCAGTTTCGAACTGGTCGTGCACCCCTGCGATTCCCGCAGCCCCGGCTACATCGAGGGGGTGCGCCGCTTCGTGCAGCAGCAGAAGCTGCACGGCGTGATCCTGGTGCCGCGTGCCTCCGAAGACCAGGCGCTGGTGGACATGCTCGATGAGATCGGCTGCCGCTTCACCCGGATCGCCTCGCTGCCGCTGGATGACACCTCGCAGATGGTGGTCACCCACGATCGCGACGGCGCGGCCGAAGCTGCCGATTACCTGCTTTCCCTGGGCCACCGCGACATCGCCCTGGTGACCGGCCCGAGCGCGTACCGCTCGGCGCACGAACGCACCGCCGGCTTCATCGATGCGCTGGCCAAGCGCGGCATCGAGCTGCCCCCCGCTCGCATCGTCGAGGCCGGCTACACCTTCGAATCCGGCGTGGCCGCGGCCGAAAAGCTGCTGCTGGGCAAGCAGCGCCCGACCGCCATCTTCACCGGCAACGATGAAATGGCCGCCGGTATCTACAAGGTCGCCCTGCGGGCGGGCATCAACATTCCGCGCCAGCTGTCGATCATCGGCTACGACGACAGCCCGCTGGCGTCGCGCCTGTGGCCGTCGCTGACCTCGGTGCGCCGCCACACGCGCGACACCGGCCGCACCGCCGCGGCCATGCTGATCCAGCCCGATGGCCAGGCGGTGATGCAGCACGCCAGCGTGCGCCCGCACCTGATCGTGCGCGACTCCTGCCAGCCCCCCGAGGATTGACGCGTGCCGCGATGGCAACGACGTGCGTTCATGATGAACGCGTCGCCACGCACCCGTGCCATCCGTTGCCGATCGCACGGCTTTTCTGACATGGACACCACGCCGGGCCCGCCCCGGTCTATCGTGCGCTGCAAAATGACACCGGTTTACCAAATCGCTACAATCACTTGAAATCGCGCCGGGGCCGACGCATCGCCCCACCCCTGCTCTGGAGACGCCATGTACTGCAAGACCCACTACGCCACCCATCCCGACGCCATCAAGGGCGCCAGCAATGACGACCTGCGCGAGCTGTATCTGCTCGACGGTCTGTTCAACGCCGATGCGGTGACCCTGAAGTACACCCATTACGAGCGCTTCGTGCTCGGCGGTGCGGCCCCGGTCAACGGCCCGGTCTCGCTGCCCAAGCAGACCGAGCCGGCCTCGGCTGCCGGCCACGCGTTCCTGGAGCGCCGCGAGCTGGGCGTGATCAACGTCGGCGCCGGCAGCGGCACCGTCACCGTGGACGGCACCGTGTTCACGCTGGGTCCGAAGGACGGCCTGTACGTGGCCATGGGCAGCACGGAGGTGGTGTTCGCTTCCGATGACGCGGCCAACCCGGCGCAGTTCTACCTGGCCTCGACCCCGGCGCATGCGCGCTTCGAGACCAAGGCGCTGTCGATCAAGGACGCCGTGGCACTGGACCGTGGCGCGCTGGAAACCAGCAACGAACGCACCATCTACCAGTACATCGTGCCGGCCACCTGCCAGTCCTCGCAGCTGCTGCTGGGCCTGACCGTGCTCAAGCCGGGCAGCGTCTGGAACACGATGCCGCCGCACCTGCACGACCGCCGCAGCGAAGTCTATTTCTACTTCGACCTGGGCCAGAACGACCGCGTGTACCACTTCATGGGCGAGCCGGACGCGCAGCGCCACATCGTCATCCAGAACAACGAAGCCGTCGTCTCGCCGCCGTGGTCGATCCACATGGGCGCCGGCACCAGCAACTACGCCTTCATCTGGGCGATGGGCGGCGAGAACCTGGATTACACCGATATGCACGTGCTGGACATCTGCCAGCTGAAGTAACCCCGACACGCCGCCGGCATCGCGCTGGCGGCGTCTGTTATGCATTGGACAAGGACCACATACGCAATGGCTAATCCGTTCAGTCTGGAAGGCAAGGTCGCCCTCGTCACCGGTGGCAACACCGGCCTGGGCCAGGGCATCGCGGTCGCATTGGCGCAGGCCGGTGCCGACGTCGCCGTGGCCGGCATCGCGCCGCCCACCGAAACCATCGCCAAGATCACCGCCCTGGGTCGCCGCTGCCTGGCGATCGAAGCGAACCTGATCAGCATCGAGCCGGTCGAGCGCGTCATCCGCGAAACCATCGAAGGCCTGGGCGGCCTGGACATCCTGGTCAACAACGCCGGCCTGATCCGCCGCGCCGACGCGGTGGAGTTCAGCGAGCAGGACTGGGACGACGTGATGAGCGTCAACATCAAGTCCGCGTTCTTCATCTCGCAGGCCGCCGGCAAGCATTTCATCGCCCAGGGCCGCGGCAAGATCATCAACATCGCCTCGATGCTGTCCTTCCAGGGCGGTATCCGCGTGCCGTCGTACACCGCGAGCAAGAGCGGCATCGCCGGCATCACCCGCCTGCTCGCCAACGAATGGGCCAGCAAGGGCATCAACGTCAACGCGATCGCCCCGGGCTACATGGCGACCGACAACACCGCCGCACTGCGCGCCGATGAGGACCGCAACAAGTCCATCCTCGATCGCATCCCGGCCGCACGCTGGGGCACCCCGGAAGACCTCGGCGGCACCGCCGTGTTCCTGGCCTCCAGCGCCTCGGACTACGTCAACGGCGCGGTCCTGCCGGTCGACGGTGGTTGGCTCGCCCGGTAACACCCTCGCTACGCGCTGGCGCGCCCACGATCTGCGCTGCGGATCGTGGGCTCCGGTCGTGCCGGCCGCTGGCCGGCAGCTCTCCACCCAGGAGCATGACCATGTTGCGTTTGCTGTTGTCCCTGTCGTTCCTGCTCGCGGCCCCCAGCGCGCTGTGCGCCCCGCACCGTATCTTCATTGCCGGGGATTCCACCGCCGCCGAGTACGGCCCGGAGCGCGCGCCACAGGCCGGCTGGGGCCAGGCCTTGCAGAGCTATCTCGATCCCGCCGTGTGGGAGGTCCGCAACCATGCCAAGGGCGGCCGCAGCACGCGCAGCTTCATCGATGAGAAGCGCCTGGATGCGATCGCCGCCGAACTCCAACGTGGCGACGTGCTGCTGATCCAGTTCGGCCACAACGACGCCAAGTTTGAAGATCCCACCCGCTACGCTGATCCTGCCGTTGCCTACCCGCAGTTCCTGAAGCGCTACGTGCAGCTGGCCCGCGACAAGGGCGCCACGCCGGTGCTGATCACCCCGGTGGCGCGGCTGCTGTACGACTTCGGCTCGCTGCTGGATACGCATGGCGTGTACACCCAGGCCGTGAAAGCGCTGGCCAGCCGTGAGCAGGTCGCGCTGATCGACCTCAATGACAGCTCCACGCGCTGGATCCGCGGGCTGGGCGAGCAGGGTGCCAGGCCATATTTCATGTTCGTACCCGAGCAGAACAAGGCCGACGGCACGCACTTCAGCGTGGCCGGTGCGACGGCGGTGGCGTGCCTGGTGATGCGTGACTGGGTGGCGTTGCAGCCGGAACTCGCCTCGGCGCTGAAGCGCGATATCGACTGCGAGGTGCGCAGTGCAGGGCGGGGTGGTGAGGCCACCAAACCCTCGCGCGTGGTCCACGAGCGTGACATCGCGGTAACCCAGCCCGGCCCGCATGGTGGAGCGGGGCCGACCACGGCGTACCCGTTTTTCGCCGAGGACACGGACCTCCCGTTCGTGCTGCGCAAGCGCGTGCTGCACAAAGGCGCGGGGATCGGCCTGCATCCCCAGCACAAGGACGAGATCTACTACATCGTCAGCGGGCAGGGCAGCTACGTACTGGATGGGAAGCAGTACGACGTGGCGGCGGGGGATGCGCTGCTGACGAAAACGGGCAGTTCGCATGCGCTGCAGCAGGTGGGCGAGGAGGATCTGGTGGTGCTGCTGGCGTACCCGCGGTGATCGAAACCCAGCCGAGCACGGGCTCGGCGCTACACGGGCTGCGTTGCGCTGTAGCGCCGGGCCTACGCTCGGCCTGGCCCTACAAGGGCTCCGGGCCGAAGTGCTGCAGCCCCAGCCGCGCCAGGTCTTCCGGGCGCTCGAAATAGGCTTCGTCGAAGGCGTGCAGGGCGGCCTGCTCCTCATCGGTCATCGCGCCGTACAGGTCGGTCAGTTCCTTGATTTCCGGGTCGTCCTCCAGCCGGTCCAGCAAGCCACGCATCCCTGCCAGGATCGCGTGGGTCTGCACCGCACCCATTGCCTGCAGCGCGCGCAGCGCCAGCTGGCAGGTCGGGTCGCCCCAGTTGCACAGGAACTGCATGAAGCCCCCGTTGTTGATGTCCGCCTCCATGCGCCACAGCGCGACCAGGTGCTGGTCTACATCGGACAGCGCATCCAGCGCCCATCCGGCCGATTTCAGCCGCGCCAGGGCCGCCTCGTAGCGGTCGTCCCACACCTGGTTCGGCACATCGACCACGCCCTCCTTGCGCGCGGGAAGCAGTGCCGGCCAGTTCACGCCCAGCCCATCGGGCGTGAGCACCCACTGCGCGCGCTGCAGGGCATCGGCCTCGTGCAGCGCAGGTGCCCAACGTAAGGGTTGCCGGGTGCGCCGGCCATCGGCGAGGGCCAGCAGGACGAAGTCGTCGTCGAAATCGACGGTGGCCACGCGCAGGGAAGCGAAAACATCGGTCATGCGGGTCAGGATACCGGACCGGCCAGCGCGCTCACACGTCGCCGCCGTCTTCCCAGCCTTCGCCCGTGCCCTTCTGGAATACGCGGTCACCGTCCTGCACCTCACCGGCCGGCAGATGGTCCTTCGCCTCCAGCCCGGCATAGATCGGGGTGAAGTCCGGCGCGGTGGCCTGCATCAACTGCTCGAAGCTGTCGATGACGAAGTAGGTCTTCTGGAAGGTGTCGATCCGGTAGCGGGTGCGCATGATCCGCTCCAGATCGAAACCGATCCGGTTCGGTGCGGCCGACTCCAGCGAGTACAGCGATTCGCCCTTGGACGACACGATGCCGGCGCCGTAGATGCGCAGGCCCTCATCGGTGTTGATCAGCCCGAATTCCACCGTGTACCAGTACAGGCGGGTGAGGTGCTGCAGCGCCTCCGGGCCGATGGCATGTGCCTTGACGCCACCACGGCCGTACGCGGCCATGTAATCGGCGAACACCGGGTTCATCAGCAGGGGCACGTGCCCGAACAGGTCATGGAACATGTCCGGCTCGGCGATGTAGTCGATCTGGTCCGGGCGGCGGATCCACCAGGTGACCGGGAAACGGCGGTTGGCCAGGTGGTCGAAGAAATCCAGTTCCGGCAGCAGCCCCTCCACACCCACCAGGGTCCAGCCGGTGGCGGCGCCGAGCACCTCATTGAGCTGGTCGAAGCGCGGGATCATGTGCGCGCTCATGCCCATCTCGTCCTGCGCATGCAGGAACTCCTTGCTGGCGCGGCCGACCAGCAATTCGCGCTGGCGCTGGAACAGGGTGCTCCAGGTCGCGTGGTCGTCGGCGGTGTAGCTGTCCCAGGGCTGTTCCACGATAGCAGTGGTATAGACCGGCACGTATCCCTTGTCGGTCTGCTGGTGTTCGACGCGGCGGGGGGCGGTGGCGGTTTCCATCGTGGTGGTCTCCTGGGAAGTCATCTGTCGATGCTAGGGCAGGGCGCGCGCAAGAGGTTTGCAAAGTTGCGCGGATATGGCCTGTTGGCGCAATATCATTGCGTCCACATCATGTTGCGGGGCAGCAATGACCGGAGATGCCCAGTTCGACCGCACGGATCTGCGCTTGCTGGCGGAAATCCAGCAACACGGGCGTGCCACCAACGCCGAGCTCGCCGCCCGGGTCAACCTGTCTCCGTCGGCCTGCCTGCGGCGGGTCCAGCGGCTGGAAAGCGAGGGCGTGATTGCCGGGTATGGCGCCCGCCTTGAGCCGCGTCAGATCGGCCTGGGCCTGCAGGCCTTCGTCCGCGTGCAGCTGGAGAAACACGACCAGCACGCCATCGGCGTGTTCGCCGACAGCGTCGTGGAATGGGATGAGGTGGTGGCCTGCCACGCGCTCACCGGCGACATGGACTACCTGCTGCACATCTATGTGCGCGACCTGGAGCACTTCTCCAGCTTCCTGCTCGACAAACTGCTCAATGCCGCCGGCGTGGCCGACGTCAATTCCAGCTTCGTGCTGCGCACGGTCAAGGAATTCCGCGCGCTGCCGTTGTCGCAGCTGGAATGACGCCGATCGCCCTCGCGATCGCACGGTAGAGCCGACCGTTGGTCGGCTGCTCCAACCCCATGGCCCCGCGGCAACGTCGCTCGAACGGCAGCCGACCAACGGTCGGCTCTACCGGTGGCGGGGTTTCAGCCCTCGCACTTTTCCTTGCGCCCCATCAGCCGGCCCACGCGCGAAGGCGCATCGCACTTGGGCTTGGGCGGCGGCGGGGCGAGCGCGGCGGCACGCGCCTTCTGCAGCTGCTGGACCTTGGCGCGGATCTGCGGCATCGCCGCCATCGCGGCCTTCTCGCCTTCCAGGATCGCGTTGTTGCGCTGGCCGAAATCGGCCGCGCCGATGTCCAGCACCTTGGGCCGGATGATCACGTCCGCGCGTGCCAGTTCCTGCTCGCCCAGGCGCTGGCCCATGATCGAGATCGACTGGTTGACGATGCCGAGCATGCCGGTCGGCGCCTTGCCGCTGGCCTTGCTGGAGATGTCCACGGCGATCACGATGTCCGCGCCGAGCTGGCGCGCCGCATCGACCGGCACCGGGCTGACCACGCCGCCGTCGATGTAGTTGTACTTGCCGATCTTCACCGGCTCGAACACGCCGGGGATGCTGCTGGAGGCGCGCACGGCCTGGCCGACATTGCCACGCACGAACACGGTGCGCTCGCCGGTTTCCAACTGGGTGGCGACCGCGGCGAACGGCTTGCTCAGCTTCTCGGCGGGGCGGTTGTCGACCTGGGCGTTGACGTAGTCCTGCAGCTTCTGGCCCTGGACCAGGCCACCGGAGAACAGGCGCACGTCGCGGATGCTGGCTTCATCCAGGGCCACCGCCTTGGACTGCATCTGGAACGCGTCCATGCCGCTGGCATACAGCGCGCCGACCACGCTGCCGGCGCTGGTGCCGGATACCACCACCGGTTCGAAGCCGTTGGCCTCCAGCATCTTGATCACCCCGATATGGGCGAAGCCCTTGGCCGCGCCGCCGCCGAGCGCGATGCCGATCTTGACCGGCTTGGCCGGGGTCACCGGCACGGCCGCCGGCGGCGGGGTGGGGCGCACGGGATCACCGCCGCAACCGGCCAGCAGGCCGAGCAGGGCAACGGACAGCGTCAGGCGGGTACGGCGCAGTGAGGTCATCGGCGTGGCAACGTGAATGGGCATCGAGGGCCGCCAGCATACCGAAGCGCTGGCGGACCCGGCAGGGCGGCAGGGCAGGGCATTCAGGCGATGACCGGGGATGTCGGGACGCGATCGCCGTCACAACGCGCAGGCTCGGGAGCAGGTAATGAATAGCCGTTGTTTGCGGCTCTGTTGCTGTACTGCAACAATTGTCTGGTAGCGCCGGTCCACCACCCCTCCCAACACAGCCTAAACGCCATGTTCCCGAACCGCACTGCCCACGGCCGTTTCCCGTCCGTGCACCCGCTCGCTGTCGCGCTTGCCGCCCTGCTGCCATTGACGGCCGCAGCCCAGGACGCCCCCGCCACCAAGGATCCGGTTGCCCTCGATACGCTGCAGGTCACGGCGCAACGCCGCGTCGAAAACGCCAAGGACGTGCCGGTCTCGATCTCGGCCATCCAGGGTGAAAAGCTCGACGTGCTCGGTTCGGCCGGCGATGACATCCGCTTCCTGTCGGCGCGTGTGCCCAGCCTGAACATCGAATCGTCCTACGGCCGTGCCTTCCCGCGTTTCTACATCCGCGGCCTGGGCAACACCGATTTCGACCTCAATGCCTCGCAGCCGGTCTCGCTGGTGTATGACGATGTGGTGCAGGAAAGCCCGCTGCTGAAGGGCTTCCCGCTGTTCGACCTGGCCGGTGTTGAAGTGCTGCGCGGCCCGCAGGGCACGCTGTTCGGCCGCAACACGCCGGCCGGCGTGGTCAAGTTCGATTCGGCGCGTCCCTCGCAGGATGCCGACGGCTACATCAAAGTCGCCTACGGCAGCTACAACACCTGGAACACGCAGGGTGCTTACGGCGGCCCGCTGACCGACCGCTGGTCGGCACGCGTGTCCGCGCTGTACCAGCGCCGCGACGACTGGGTCACCAACACCCGCCAGGGCGCCCCGGCGCAGGGCTTCGAGGGGTATGACGAAGCCGCTGCCCGCGTGCAGTTCCTGTACGAAGGCGATGATGTCGAAGCGCTGTTCAACCTGCACAAGCGCAAGCTCAACGGCACCGCGCGCCTGTTCCGCGCCAACATCATCAAGCCGGGCACCAACCAGCTGGTCGAGAACTTCGACCGCGATGAAGTCTCCACCGATGGCCAGAACTTCTCCGACCTGGAAACCTGGGGCGGCAGCGCGCGCCTGAAGTGGGACCTGGGCCGCGTGACCCTGCACTCGATCACCGGTTACGAGACCGCCGAATCGCTGAACCACGGCGACATCGACGGCGGTTACGGTGCCAGCTTCCTGGGCGCCGGCAACTACGGTCCGGGCAACATCCCGTTCGCCTCCGAATCGGCCGATGGCCTGCCGCACCACCGCCAGTGGACCCAGGAATTCCGCGTGGAATCCAATGAGTGGGGCCGCTTCGACTGGCAGGCCGGCGTGTTCTACTTCGATGAAGACGTCACCATCGACAGCTTCAACTACGACTCGCTGACCCCGGGCAATCCGCAGACCGGCCACGCCGTGCAGCAGCAGCGCAACAAGGCGTGGGCGGCCTTCGCCTCCGGCGATTTCGACGTGACCGAGCGCTTCAAGCTGCGCGGTGGCGTGCGCTACACGCAGGACAGGAAGGACTTCAGCGCCAGCGTGCTGCAGGCCGTGCCGTTCGGTACGCCGGTCAGCGGCCCCTACATCGCCAAGACCGACGTCAACGACGTCAGCTGGGACCTGAGCGGCGTCTACCAGATCACCGACAACCTCAACGCCTATGCCCGCGTGGCGAAGGGCTTCCGCGCGCCGTCGATCCAGGGTCGCCTGGCCTTTGGTGGCGTCTCGCAGGCGGATTCGGAGAAGGTGATCTCGTATGAAGCCGGCATCAAGGCCGACCTGTTCGACCGCCGCGCACGCCTGGGCTTCAACGTGTTCCGCTACAACGTCGATGGCCAGCAGCTGATCGCCGTGGGTGGCAGCAACAACACCGCGACCCTGCTCAACGCGGACAAGACCATCGGCCAGGGCGCCGAGCTCGACTTCGAGGCCTACCTGACCGACCACGTCCTGCTGACCGTGGGCAGCAGCTACAACGACACCGAGATCAAGGACAAGGATCTGGCGGTGGCGATCTGTGGCGGCGGCTGCACCATCACCGACCCGACCACGGTCATCGATGGCGGCACCTACGCACTGGTCAACGGCAACCCGCTGCCGCAGGCGCCGAAGTGGATCCACAACCTGACCCTGCGCGCCGGCTTCCCGGTCAACGATGCCAGCGAGTTCTATGTCTACACCGACTGGGCTTACCGCAGCGAAGTGAACTTCTTCCTGTACGAGTCCCCGGAGTTCCGCAGCCGCTCCTCGCTGGAAGGTGGCCTGCGCCTGGGCTACAACTGGGATTACGGCCAGTACGACGTGGCCGTGTACGGCCGCAACCTGACCGACCAGGTCCGCGTGGTCGGTGCGATCGACTTCAACAACCTGACCGGCTTCCTCAACGAACCGCGCACGTTCGGCGTGGAGTTCACCGCGAAGTTCTGATGCACGACTTGCGGTAGGTGCCCACCGTGGGTGGGCACGCCCGTGAAAACGAAAACGGCGCGGAGAAATCCGCGCCGTTTTTTTTGTCATGCGCGGTAGAGCCGACCGTTGGTCGGCTGGCCTGCTTACAACGCGCTCGCCGGCCGCACCTTCAACACCGCTTCTTCGGCCGCGCAATCCCGCGCCGAATGCAGCCCTGCCTTGCGTGCCGCAGCGATCTCCTTGCGTGCCGCCAGCAGGTCACTGTTGAACGCAGCGTTGTCATGCAGGCGTGCCACGGCGGCAGCGCCCATGAAGCGGCCTTCCAGGATGTCGCTCTGCCAATGCACGTTGCAGACCAGGCGGCTCTCGCCATAGTTGCGGCCGCGTGCCTGGATCGCGTCGGCGCGGTCCGGGGCGATCTCCGAGAGGATCAGGGCCCAGGCCCAACCGATCGAGGTATGGCCGGACGGATAAGAACCATTGCCGCGCAGGTCCTTCTCGTCTTCCGGCGAGCAGGTCGGCTCTTTGTTGACCATGAACGGCCGTGCGCGCTGGTAGTGCTTCTTCGCCGTGCGGGTGGCCGCGCTGGCATCGATCCGGCTGCGTTCCAACAGACGGTACAGGGCGGGCGTCTTGACCGCATCCACGTCGACATCGATCGCGCAGGAGAACTGGTTGGCACCGGCCGGGAAGGCGAGCTCGGCGTCACGGTGGGCCTGCTCGAAGCGTGGGCTGCCGCGCAGGGCACGGGCTTCACGGCTGACCTGCTCATCCAGCGCGAAGCCGGCCGAGCCGGCCGCCGGCGGTGCCGGTACCAGTGCCAGGCTGTCCGGCACGGCGCTGCCCTGCAGGTAGCCGACCGCCTTGGTGGTGACCGACGCTTCCACCGCCGTGGTGTGCGGTGCCGCCGTTGACGAACAGCCGGCAAGGGCGGCGAGCAGGGCGGTCACCAGCATCGGGCGAACGGCAGCAGAGCGCGGGAACGACGACATCGACAGGTCTCGAAGAGGGGGAGCCGCATGATCGCAGCTTCATCCAGCCACGGGAGCGGCCGGGCGGCATCCGGCCAGATCCGGCATGGCCGTGCCGCAGTAGGGGGCCGCGGGGCCCCCTTTCGCGTTCACCCCGCGAACGCGCTCAACCGGCCGGCCTGATCCACCACCCGGATCGGTCCGCCGAACAGCTCGGACAACGGTCCATCGCGCAGCAGTTCCGCGCGTGAGCCATCGGCGAGGATCTTGCCACCGCGCAGCATCACCACCCGCTCGATCTCGGGAATGATCTCCTCGATGTGGTGGGTCACCAGCACCAGCGTGATGCCCTGGCGGGCGAGATCGCGCATGGTGGCGATCAACTGCTCGCGGGCGATCAGGTCCAGCCCGGTCGAGGGCTCATCCAGCAGCAGGGCCTGCGGCCGGTTCACCAGCGCCCGGGCGATCAGCACGCGCCGGGTCTCGCCGGCCGAGAGTTCGGCGTAGCCACGCTGCAGCAGGGGCAGGGCGCCGGTCATGGCCAGGGTTTCACGCGCGCGTTCGCGCATCTCCGGGGTCACTTCACGGAAGGCCGGCACCACGAAGCTGGCGAAGAAGCCGGTCAGCACCGCCTCTTCCACGGTCAGCCCGGGCATGTCCGAGAGATTGCTGCTCAGGTCGCCGGTGACGATGCCCAGCTGCGAGCGCAGCCGGTCCACCTGCCAGCGGTTCTGGCCGAGCACGCGCACCGCCACCGTGCCATCGCCATGCGCCAGCGGGTACAGCTCGCGGGTGATGAGCTTGATGAAGGACGACTTGCCGCAGCCATTGGGGCCCAGCAGGGCGGTGTGCTGGCCCTGTTCGATGCGAAGGCTGAGATCGTGCAGGACCCGGACCTGGCCGCGGATGACACAGGCGCGGTCGAGCTCGATCAGGGGGACGGAGGAGGCCGGCACCACCGGCGAGGCTGCGACTGTCATGAATGCGGGGGCATGCTCACGAAGGTAAGGGAGGAACTGAATGACTGCGCAAAAATGGCATCGAAGGGATGAAGTTTGCAACGTCAGGCCCCATCATGTCCGAAGGTGTACCCGTTTCCTTGCTGGCCGACTGCGGCCCGGAGTTCTGCGATGCTCGATACGCTCCTCAACTTCCTGACCGGCGGTGTCGTCGGCCTTGGCTGGTGGGGCATGGCGCTGGTGCTGCTGGTGTTCACGCAGCTCACCATCTTCGCCGTGACCCTGTATCTGCATCGCAGCCAGGCGCACCGGGGGGTGGATTTCCATCCGGTCATCGCGCACTTCTTCCGGTTCTGGACCTGGCTGACCACCTCCATGATCACCAAGGAGTGGGTGGCGATCCATCGCAAGCACCACGCCAAGGTGGAAACCGATGAAGACCCACACAGCCCGGTGACCAAGGGCATCGGCATGGTGTTCTGGCGCGGCGTGGAGCTGTACCGCGAGGCCCGCGCGATGCGTGCGGACATCGAGCAGTACGGCCGCGGCGCCCCGGATGACTGGATCGAGCGCCACCTGTACACCCCGCACGCCAATCTCGGCCCGGTCGCGCTGCTGGTCATCAACAGCGTGCTGTTCGGCCTGCCCGGCGTGGCCCTGTGGGCGATCCAGATGGCCTGGATCCCGTTCTGGGCCGCCGGCGTCATCAACGGCCTGGGCCACTGGTGGGGCTACCGCAACTTCGAATCGGCCGATACTTCCACCAACCTGACCCCGTGGGCGTTCTGGGTGGGTGGCGAAGAGCTGCACAACAACCATCACGCCTTCCCCAGTTCGGCGCGCTTCTCCATGCGCCGCTGGGAGTTCGACATCGGCTGGGCGGTGATCCGCGGCCTGCAGGCCCTGCGCCTGGCCAAGGTGCTGCGCGTAGCACCGAGCATGGACGTGCGCCCGAACATCGCCGTGCCGGATGCGGAAACCCTCAAGGCCCTGCTGTCGCACCGCTTCCAGGCGATGACCGATTACCAGCGCAACGTGTTCGTGCCGGCCCTGCGCGAAGAGGCCGCGATGGCTGGCGCCAAGCTGCGCAAGCTGCTGCCGCGCCGCATGCGCCGTGGCCTGGTCAACGACGGCCGCTGGCTCAAGCCGGATTGCCGCGCCCAGCTCAGCACGTGGGTCGAACAGCGACCGCGCATCCGCGTGCTGGTGGAACACCGTGCCCGCCTGGCGGCCCTGCTGGAAGCGCGTGGCAACGACGCCGCCGAGCGCCTGAAGCTGCTGCAGGCGTGGTGCCACGAGGCCGAAGCCAGCGGCATCGCCGCGCTGCAGAACTACGCCGCGCGCCTGAAGGGCTACGCACTGACGGCGCACTGATCGATGCGCCTCCCGACCGGGAACGTCTCCGCGAAACGCCGCCTTGTGCGGCGTTTTGCGTGTCTGGGCCTGGCCGTTGGCGTGCTGGGCGCGACGGCACAGGCGCAGGTCACCGATACCGGCAGCTACCTGCAGCGCATGGACACCGACGGCGACGGACGGGTCAGCGTGGAGGAATACGTGCAGTGGCTGCTGTACGCCTTCGATCACATGGACCGCAACGGCGATGGCGTGCTCCGTGCCGATGAACTGCCCGGCGGCAAGGGCGCCCCGATCACCCGCGAACAGCAGCGGCAGACCCTGATCCAGCGCTTCCACAAGCAGGACGCCAACGGCGATGGCTACCTGAGCGCGAAGGAACTGGCCGCGCCGCCGCGGTGAGTCTGGTCTGGCCGCCAGGTGGAGCGTTGGGCGATCATGCTCCGCATGGACGATCTGATCGACGAATGGTGTGAATTCTGCGCGGGACGCAGCGAACAGGAAACGTGGTACTTCTCCGGGCTGCTGCAGGGCGTTACCGAGGCGGAGGTCCTGACGCAGGTGTTCGCAGCCTTTCCTCACGCCGATGCGCTGGAGGCGCGCGCCTTGGACGTGCTCCAGGCCGGTCGCTGGGGCAATCATCTCTACCTCCAGCCCGCCCACGAAGGGAATGCACAGGCCCGAGCCGCCGCCGCGCGTGCGTGGCTGGACGAACTGGCGCGCGTTGCCGGCGCGAATGGCGAACCGGCGTTGCAGGCAACGCTGCTCAGCGTCCCGGTTGTCAGTACATCGTCTGATCGACTGGAAGCGGCTCGGTCCACGTCCGAACCGTCGGGCTACCTGCACGATGTGATCTGCGAGGTGGTGAGGGATGCGCGCACGCTGGACACCGCGCAGGTGGCCGCACTGGACGAGGCGCTGTACCACGTCGCTTCGGATCTGTATTTGGGCTGGTACATCTCCCAGCCGTTGGCACCTGACGCCATCGATTTCGCGCCCTATCTGGCGCTCTGGCGTTTAGGGGGAGGCAGCGCGCTGGTCCAGGATGCGTTCTTGGTCCAGGAGTGAACGGAGCGCGCGCGACGCGTTGAGTAGAATTGCCCCATGCCTGAACTGCCCGAAGTAGAAACCACCCGCCGCGGCCTGGCCCCGCATCTGGAAGGCCGCAGTGTGCACGGCGTGATCCTGCGCCGGCCCGACCTGCGCTGGCCGATTCCGCCGGAGGTCAGCGAGCAGCTGCCCGGCCAGGCAATTGAAGCGGTCCGCCGTCGCGCCAAGTACCTGCTGCTGGATACCGCCATCGGCAGCGCGGTGCTCCACCTGGGCATGTCCGGCAGCCTGCGCGTGCTGCCCGGCGATACGCCGGTGCGCGCGCACGACCACGTGGACATCAGCCTGGACAACGGCCGGCTGCTGCGCTTCAACGACCCGCGCCGCTTCGGCAGCCTGCTGTGGCAACCGGCCGGGGAAACCCATGCCCTGCTGGCCGGGCTGGGTCCGGAGCCGCTCGACGACGCCTTCGATGGCGACTACCTGTTCGCCCGCAGCCGCGGCCGCAGCGCGTCGGTGAAGACGTTCCTGATGGACCAGGGCATCGTGGTCGGCGTCGGCAACATCTACGCTGCCGAAAGCCTGTTCATGGCCGGGATCAATCCGCTGCGCGAGGCCGGCAAGATCTCCCGCGCGCGCTACCAGCGCCTGGCCGATGCGGTGAAACGGATCCTGGCCTATGCCATCACCCGGGGCGGCACCACCCTGCGCGATTTCATCAATCCGGACGGGGCGCCGGGGTACTTCGAGCAGGAGCTGCTGGTCTACGGGCGTGAAGGCGAGCCCTGCCGGCAGTGTGGCCGCCTGCTCCGCCACGCCACCATCGGCCAGCGCGCCAGCGTCTGGTGCGGGCACTGCCAGCGCTGAATCGTCGCGCGCCTGTCGCCCATCGGGCGGTATAGTCCGGCCAACGTCACCGGCGGGGGTGTGCGATGGACGAAGGACCGGATATCACCGTGTGGCTGGATTCGGCCCGGGCGGGCGACCGCGCCGCGCTCGACCGGGTCCTGACCCTGCTCTACCAGGAGCTGCACAGCATGGCCCGCCGGCAGCTGGCCGGTCAGCAGGGCCGCACCCTGGATGCCACCTCGCTGGTGCACGAGTCGTACCTGAAGCTGCTCGGCTCGCGGGGCGCCGCGCGCTTCGAGGACCGCGCGCATTTCTTCGCCTACGCCGCCTCGGCAATGCGCAGCGTGGTGGTCGATTACGCGCGCAACCGGCTGGCGCGCAAACGCGGCGGTGACCTCAAGCGGGTGGAGCTGCCCGAGAACAGCAGCAGCGGCGTGCGCCTGGATGAAGATCTGCTGGCGCTGGATGTCGCGCTGGCGCAGCTGCACGCGGTGGATGCACACCTGGCCAAGGTGGTGGAACTGCGGTACTTCGCCGGCCTGTCCGAGCAGGAAATCGCCGACCTGTGCCAACGCTCGGAGCGCAGCATCCGCCGCGACTGGCAGAAGGCGCGCATGTTCCTGCTGGCGTCGGTCGGGGAGCCCTGAAAGCCCACGCATCGTCCGGGGAGAGGACCGATGGAGGCGTCACGCTGGCGGCAGCTGTCCTGCCTGCTGGATCAATTGCTGGAACTGCCCGAACCGGCGCGTGAGCAGCGGCTGTCGCGCCTGCGTGTGGAGGATCCGGGCCTGGCCGAGGATGTGGAGCGCCTGCTCGCCCACGAGCGCGACAGCCACGAGTTCCTGGCCCAGCCGTTGTGGACCGCCGCGCCGGAGGACAGCCGGGTAGGCACGCGGGTCGGGCCGTACCGGCTGCTGCGCCCGCTCGGCGAGGGCGGCATGGGCGAGGTCTGGCTGGCCGAGCGTGCCGATGGCCTGTACGAGCGCCAGGTCGCCCTGAAGCTGCTGCGCAGCGGCTATGCCGATCCCGGCCTGCGCCAGCGCTTCAGCCGCGAACGCGAGATTCTGGCGCGGCTGCAGCACCCGAACCTGGCCCATCTGCTGGATGCCGGCGTGGATCTGCAGGGGCAGCCGTACCTTGCGCTGGCCTACGTGGAAGGCGAGCCGATCACCGAGCACTGCCAGCGCCTGGCGCTGCCGCTGGAGCGGCGCCTGCAGCTGATGCTGCAGGTCTGCGCGGTGGTCAGCCATGCGCATGCGAATCTGATCGTGCATCGCGACCTCAAGCCCTCCAACATCCTGGTCACCGCCGAGGGCGAGGTGAAACTGCTGGACTTCGGCATCGCCAAGCTGCTTGACGATGACGAGGGCAAACCGCCCGTGCATCCTCCCACCGAAGCGCGGGCGTTCACCCTGCACTACGCCGCGCCGGAACAGGTCCGCGGCGAGCCGGTCTCCACGCTGACCGATGTCTATTCCCTGGGCGTGGTGTTGTTCGAGGTGATCACCGGGCAGAAGCCCTATCGCCTGCGCCGGCACAGCGATGCGGAATGGGAGCGCTCGATCCTGGAGGTGCAGGCCCCGCGCGCCTCGGCGGTGGTGGCGCGCGTGGCGGCCGCCGGGGGTGAGCAGGCGGTGGCGGCCAGGCGCCTGTCGCGGCGGCTGCGCGGCGACCTGGATACCATCCTGCTCAAGGCCCTGCAGAAGGAACCCGGGCAGCGCTACGCCTCGGTGGAAGCGCTGGCCCAGGACCTGCGCCGCTTCCTCGAAGGCCGCCCGATCCATGCCCGGCCGCAGCACGTGGGTTACCGGCTGCGCAAATACCTGGGCCGCCACCGCTGGGGCGTGGCGCTGGGCAGCATGGCGGTGCTGGCCCTGCTCGCACTGGCGCTCACCGCGCTGTGGCAGATGCAGCAGGCCCGCCGTGAAGTGGCGCGCGCCCAGGCGATGGAGGATTTCACCGTGGGCTTGTTCGACCGGGCCGCCGGCGTGCGCCACGGCAGTTTCGATCTGCGCCAGCTGCTGGCCACCGGACAGCAGCGGGGCGAGGCGGAACTGCGTGATCAGCCACTGTCGCTGGCCGAGCTGGAAGGCGTGATCGGCCGCCTGCGGATCGGTATGGGCGACTACCAGCTGGCGCTGCAGACGCTCGATCACCAGCGCGCGCTGCTCGAGCAGGCCGGCGAGGTGCCACCGGCGCTGCAGCTGGAAGCGGTGACCCAGCGTGGGCGGGCCCTGCGCATGCTGGGGCGCTCGCGCGAGTGCGTGACCCACCTCACGCCGATGCAGGCATTGGCCACGCAGCAGCGTCTGCGGCTGCCGACGGTCGTGGCCGAGTACCACACCCAGTTGGGGCGCTGCCAACAGCTGCTGGGCTACCGCGACAACGCCCGCGCCTCCTTCGAGCAGGCGCGGGTGCTGCGCCGTGATGTGCTGCGTGATACGCAGGGCACTGCGGAGAGCCTGGCCGATCTGGCCGCGCTGGACAGCGACGATGGCCGTGCGGCGGCCGCATTGGCCGGCTACCGGCAGGCGCTGCAACTGCTGCAGGCCAAGGCCAGCGCGCGCAACCCGCAGTTGATCGCGCTGCGGCGGCACATGGGCGAGACGCTGGCCGCACAGGGCGACCTCGACGCTGCCGGGCAGGCGCTGCAATGGGCCGGCGCCGATGCGGTGGCGCTGTACGGGCCGGATCACCCGGAAACCCTGTCGATCCGTCGCCTGCGCGCGCTGCTGGCGCTGCAGCGCGGTGACCTGCAGCAGGCGCAGGCCCAGTTGCAGCAGGTGCATCGCCTGACCCGTCAGGCGCTGGGTGAACAGCATCGCGATACCGGCCTGACCTGGCATGCGCTGGGGCGGCTGGCGCTGGAGCGCGGTGACAGTGCCACCGCGATCGATGATCTGGGCCGCGCCGTGGCGATCTGGCGCCAACCCGATTGCGTCGGCCTGCTGCCGCAGGGCCTGTACGACTATGCCGCTGCCCTGGCCCAGGGCGGGCGTTGGCAGGCCGCCCTGGCCGCCCTGCATGAGGGACGCCAATGGCAGGCCGCGCAACGCGGCGACGACGATGCGTCCGTGCAGCAGGCCGATCGGCAGATGGCAGAGATCGTCAGTGCGCAGGGTGATCCACGCCAGGCCGGCGAGCAGTTGGCGGCGCTGATGCGTCGGGTGGACCGTGCCGGGCCCTCCAGCCCGGCGCTGCAGCGCGCGTTGCAGCTGGCCTGGGGCCGCAACCTGGGCCGGATGGGCCAGACCGTGGAAGCGCGCCGCGCGCTGGCGCCCTTGCTGGTGGGCGACGCCGCCGACCTGGACAGCCGTGCCCTGCGCTGGCGCGCGCGCGCGGCGATGGCGCAGCTGGACTGCGGCACCTCCCCGGCGCGTGCGCGCGAAGCACTGGGCCAGCTTCGGCAGGAGCTGCAGGCACAGTGGCCGCAGGGCGGGCAGTTGCTGCAGGAGGTGAACCGGCTGCGCCAGGACTGCGTGCCGGCGCAGGTCGCCGCCGGGCCCTGACCGTGCTGGCTGAACGCCGCCGCGCATTCACCTCGGCGAATTAACGTCTGCGTGCCTATGATGGCCGGCCCTTCCCTGCCATCGCTGCCTGCATGCAACGACGCGACTTCCTCCGCAATGCCTCCGTGGCCCTGGCCGCTTTCGGCCTGCCCGCACTGCCGGCCTGCGCCGCGCAGGGCAACCAGGTCGGCCTGCGCCGGCTGGGCCAGCCGCAGCCGTTCGATTTCGCCTCGCTCAAAGGGCAGGCCCGCGCGCTGTCCCAGGCCGCCTACCAGAGCCACAAGCGCACGTTGCCGGGCCCGGTGGAAGGGCTGGACTGGGACCAGTACCAGTCCATCCAGTACCGTCAGGACCACGCCCTGTGGGCCGACCAGCCCGGGCGTTACCAAGCCAAGTTCTTCCACCTGGGGCTGTACTTCCATTCCCCGGTGCGGATGTTCGACGTGACCGACGGCAAGGCGCAGGAACTGGCCTATGACGGCGCCGCCTTCGATTACGGCAAGAGCGGCCTGAAGGGCAGCCACCTGCCGGCCGACCTGGGCTTTGCCGGCTTCCGCCTCAATACCCGCAAGGACACCGACCGCGACTTCGCCGCGTTCCTCGGTGCCAGCTATTTCCGCGCGGTCGGCAAGGAGGGCCAGTACGGCCAATCCGCGCGCGGCCTGGCGATCGACACCGGCATGGGCAAGCCCGAGGAATTCCCGGATTTCATCGCCTACTACCTGGAGCAGCCGGCAGCGGACTCGAACACGCTGGTGGTCTACGCCCTGCTGGATTCACCCAGCACCACCGGCGCCTACCGCTTTGCGATCACCAACGGCGATGTGCTGTTGATGGACATCGACTGCGCGCTTTACCCCCGCAAGGCGATCGAGCGCCTGGGCATCGCCCCGTGCACCAGCATGTACCAGGTCGGCGAGAACGACCGCCGCATGGCCTGGGACTGGCGCCCGGAAATCCACGATACCGATGGCCTGTCGATGTGGACCGGCGCCGGCGAATGGATCTGGCGCCCGCTGTGCAACCCGTACAACCTGCGCTTCAACATGTTCGTGGACAACAACCCGCGCGGCTTCGGCCTGCTCCAGCGCGACCGCAACTTCGACCATTACCAGGACGACGGCGTCTTCTACGAGAAGCGTCCGTGCCTGTGGGTCGAACCGAAGGGGCAATGGGGCAAGGGCTCGGTGCAGTTGGTTGAAATCCCGACCGTGGATGAGACCTTCGACAACATCGTGGCGTTCTGGAATCCCGAGGCCAAGCCGCAGCCGGGCCAGGAGCTGCTGCTCGGCTACCGCCTGTTCTGGGGCGCGGAGCCGCCGGCGCGCCCGCCGCTGGCGCACTGCGTGGCCACCCGTACCGGCCTGGGCGGGGTGATCGGCAAGAAGCGCGAGTACTTCTCGTGGCGCTTCGCGGTCGATTTCGAAGGGGGCGAACTGGCCGCGATGATCGACAAGGGCGAAGTCGAGGCCGTCGTGCAGGTCAGCCGTGGCCGCACCGAGATCGTTTCGGCGCGCCCGCTGCGCGAGATCAGGGGCTACCGTGCGATGTTCGACGTGGTGCCGCCGGATGACTCGACCGAGCAGATCGACATCCGCCTGTACCTGCGCAGTGGCGGGAAAACGCTGACCGAAACCTGGCTCTATCAGTACAGCCCGCCGCCGAAGGGCGCGGCGGAGCGCACGTTGTACTGAGGCGCCGGCAACCGCCGACCCACCTCACCCGGCGCGCGGACAGGCGCCCGGGTGAAGCTGACGGGGAGGCGGGTCAACCGGCCTGCAACGGGTCGATACGGCCTTCACCGCGCATGATCTTTTTGAACTCTGCGCGGCTTACCGACACATAGCGCTCGTTGCCGCCGATCTCCACCTGCGGCCCGTCCTGCACCGCGTGGCCGTGCTCGTCCACGCGCACGGTCATCGTGGCTTTCTTGCCGCTGTGGCAGATCGTCTTGATCTCCTGCATCTCATCGGCCCAGGCCAGCAGGTACTGGCTGCCTTCGAACAGCTCACCGCGGAAATCGGTGCGCAGGCCGTAGCAGAGCACCGGGATGCGCATCTGGTCGACCACCTCGCTGAGCTGCCACACCTGGCTGCGGCTCAGGAACTGCGCCTCATCCACCAGGACGCAGCCCAGCGGGCCGTGCGTGCCGATGTCCTCGGCGATCAGCTGCTGCAGGTCGGTGTCGGGGTGGAACGCGATCCCGTCCGCCTTCAGGCCGATCCGCGAGGCGACCACGCCGTGCCCGGCGCGATCATCCAGCCGCGGGGTCAGGATGGCCACGCGCATGCCCCGCTCGCGGTAGTTGTGCGCCGACTGCAGCAGGGTCGTGGTCTTGCCGGCGTTCATCGCCGAATAATAGAAATAGAGCTTGGCCATGCCGGGATTTTATCCGTTCGGCGGCCCCGGCATGGCGCCGGATCGGTTCAGTCCCACAAGCCCGGTACCGTGGTCGGCATGCCGACCTCCACGCTCCCGGTGCCGATGGCACGCCCGGCCGCCTCCAGCTGCCGCGCCTGCCATTGCCAGTACTGGGCCGGCTGCCAGTATTCGTCCCGATAGAACACGTCCGGCTCCACGTAGCGCTGGCCGCGATCATCGCGGACCAGCATGCGCATGCCGCCGACCGAGCCGGTTCGGCTGCCGGTGACCTCACTCAGCCCGCGGCGGAGCTCACGCTCCAACCGGGGCTGGGCCACCGTGTCGCCAAACTCGGCGTACAGGGCCTGGCCTTCCTGCACCGCACGGGTCTGCTCGTCCGGGGTCAGCGCAGCCCAGTAGCGCTCACGCAGCACCAGCAGGAACTCGGTCCCGCGCTCGGCGGCCAGGTCCATCCAGGCATAGGCCAGCGCCCGGTCCTGCCCGCCGCCCTGGCCGTTCCACCACATCTCGGCCAGCGCGGCCTGGGACAGTTTGTCGGCATGGCGGGCGCCGAGGCGGTAGAAACGCCGCGCTTCCTCGAGGCGGCCGCGCGCCTGGGCCTCCTTGCCGAGCTTGCGGTAACGCAGGTCGGGGTGCCGGTTCAGGAAGGCGTCGGTGTCCTGTGCATCCTGGGCACGCAGGTCCGGCTGGCTCGACTGCCCCCAGGCGGGCAAGGCCGCGAGGGCCGCGACCAACATCCACACCCCGCGTCCTTTCCTGCTCATTGCCATGCGTCGCGTCCTCTGCGTCGATCAGGACAATGGATACCCCACCCCCGTGAAGGCGTCAATCCGGGCGGTGGCGCGTCGATGCGGGCCGACCAAGGCCGGTACAATGCCCCTCCCCTGGAGATGGCATGCACGGTCTCAATCCTCCCCAACACGCGGCAGTGATGCACTGCGAAGGTCCTCTGCTGGTGCTCGCCGGCGCGGGCAGCGGCAAGACGCGCGTGATCGTGGAGAAGATCGGCCAGCTGATCGCCAGCAAGCGCTACCCGGCGCGGCGGATCGCGGCGATCACCTTCACCAACAAATCGGCCAAGGAAATGCGCGAGCGCGTGGCCAAGCGCCTGCGCGGTGACGATGCCGATGAAGTGACGATCTGTACCTTCCACGCGCTGGGGCTGAAGTTCCTGCAGATCGAACACGCTGCGGTGGGGCTCAAGCGCGGGTTCTCCATCTTCGATGCCGACGATTCGACCGCACAGGTCAAGGACCTGATGTACGGGGCCAAGCCGGACGACATCGAGGACGTGAAGAACCTGATCTCGCGCGCCAAGAATGCCGGTCTCTCGCCCGAGCAGGCGATGGCCGCGGCACGCAGCACGCGCGAGAAGGAAGCGGCCAGCGTCTACGAGCGCTACCAGCTGCGGCTGACCGCGTTCAACGCGGTCGATTTCGATGATCTGATCCGCCTGCCGGTGCAGGTGCTGGAAGAAAACCCGGAGATCGCACTGGCCTGGCGCGAGCGCATCGGCTACCTGCTGGTGGACGAATGCCAGGACACCAACGATGCCCAGTACCGACTGCTCAAGCAGCTGGCCGGCAGCAAGGGCAACTTCACCTGCGTGGGCGATGACGATCAGTCGATCTACGCCTGGCGCGGTGCGAACCCGGAAAACCTGCAGCAGATGGCGCGCGACTACCCGGCGCTGGAAATCATCAAGCTGGAGCAGAACTACCGCTGCTCCAACCGCGTGCTGCGCGCGGCCAACGCACTGATCGCCAACAACCCGCACGAACACCTGAAGAAGCTGTGGAGCGACCAGGCCGACGGCGAGCGCATCCGCGTGTGGGAGTGCCGCAACAGCGAGCATGAAGCGGAAAAAGTGGCCGCGGAGATTTCGTTCCTGGCGACGTCCAGGAAGATTCCGTGGAGCGATTTCTGCATCCTGTTCCGCGGCAACTTCCAGTCGCGGCCGCTGGAAAAAGCGCTGCAGCTGGTGCGCGCGCCGTACCACATCACCGGCGGCACCGCGTTTCTGGAACGGCAGGAGGTCAAGGACACGCTGTCCTGGCTGCGCCTGCTGGTGAACCCGGACGACGATACGGCGTTCATGCGTGCGGTGCAGTCGCCCAAGCGCGAAGTGGGTGCCGGCACCCTGGCCAAGCTGGCCGAGCTGGCCTCGGAAAAGGATTTGCCGATGGCGCATGCCGCCGAAGCGATCGGTGCGCTCTCGCAGTTGCCGCCGCGCGCGGCCAATGGCCTGAGCCGCTTCACCGACATCCTGCGCGACCTGCGTGCGGAGATGCCCAAGCTCAGCTCCGGCGACCTGGTGCGCAAGCTGGTGAAGGAATCCGGGCTGGTCTCGGATCTGCGTAGTTCGTGCAAAGAAGAATCGGTGTACCAGCGTCGCCTCGGCAACCTGGAAGAACTGGCGCAGTGGTTCGAGGGCGGTCCGCGCGGAGCCTCCACCGCCGATCTGGCCGCGCAGCTGGCACTGCTCTCGCGCAACGACAAGGACGACGGTGGCAACCAGGTGCGGATGATGACCCTGCACGCCTCCAAGGGCCTGGAATTCCCGTACGTGTTCATCATCGGCTGCGAGGACGGCGTGCTGCCGCACCAGGTCAGCCTGGACGAAGGCAACCTGCAGGAAGAGCGACGCCTGCTGTACGTGGGCATCACCCGCGCCAAGGTGCAGCTGTGGATGAGCTACAGCAAGCTCACCCGCAAATTCGGCGAGCACGTGCGGCTCAAGCCCAGCCGCTTCTTCGAAGAGATACCGGCCGAGGAAATGCAGCGCGACGGCGCCGATCCCGTCGCCGACGCCGCGCGCAAGAAAGAGCGCGCCAACGCAGGCCTGGCCGCGATCCAGGCCCTCTTCGACTGACCCACCGCCGGGGTAGAGCCGACCGTTGGTCGGCTGCCCAAAGCGCGCCGGTTGCCGTATCCCGGCTCGAAGCGCAGCCGACCAACGGTCGGCTCTACCGGGTTTGCGGCGCGCATTGCACAATCGGCGTATCGCCTTCCACCGGAACCCGCATGTCCGCCGTGATCCAGACCGACCGCCTGCACCTGCGCCTGATCGACCCTGACCATGATGCCGCCGACATGCTGGCCCTGCTCAACGAGCCGGGCTTCATCCGCAACATCGCCGACCGCGGCGTACGCACCCTGGCGCAGGCGCGCGACTACACCGCCGAGCGCGTGCTGGGCAGCTACACCCTCAATGGCTTCGGCATGTACGCGATCATCCGCCGCAGCGACGGGGCGTGGCTGGGCAACGCCGGGCTGGTGCGCCGCGATGGATTGCCGGCGCCGGACATCGGCTACGCGTTGCTGGCCCAGTACGAGGGCAACGGGTACGCGTTCGAGGCCGCGCGCGGGGTGATGCATTACGCGCGCGATGTGCTCGGTCACACCGACCTGTACGGCATCGTGTCCCCGGACAACGTGCGCTCGGCCGCGCTGCTGCGCAAGCTGGGCATGGAGGATCGTGGCGACCTGCTGCTGCCGCCGCCACACGAGGAGGTGGTGCTGCTGTTCGCCACCCCGGGCGCGCCGGCGCCCTGACACCGGCGACGTGCACGCGCCACACCCACCCACCGGTAGAGCCGACCGTTGGACGGCTGCCCGTCACCAGCGAATCAATCAGCGACACGCGTAGAGCCGACCGTTGGTCGGCTGCGCCTCACCCGCCCAATTGCGCGCGCAATTCCGCCAGCTGCTCCTGCAGCTCGGCCACCGTGGCCTCCAGCTGCTGCACGCGCGCTTCCAGCGCCGGGCTGCCACCGCCACCACCACCGCCCGACGAAGACCCCTTGTAGCTCTCGGCCAACGCCTGCACATCCACCGGGCCACCCAGCAGGTGCATGTAGCGGTCTTCGCGCTGGCCGCTGGCGCGCGGCAGCTGCACCGCCAGACCGCGCTGGATCATGCGCTCGATGTGGTGGCGCAGTTCCTCCGCGTCCTGGAACTGGAACAGCCGCTCGCTGCGGGTCAGCAGCTCGTTCACCGTCTGCGGGCCGCGCAGCAGCAACAGGCCCGCGATGGCCAGCTGTTGCCGGGTCAGGTCCAGCGCACTGCCGGCGCGATGCTCGTAGCGCTCGGCGCGCGAGGAAAACTGCTGGCGGGCCAGGCCCATGCTTTCCAGCTGGCGCAGCGCATGGTGCACATCACCGGCGGACAGGGCCATCACCGGCTCGCGCGCGGTCTTCTGGTTGGCCGCCACCTGCGCGGCGTTGACCGTGAGCGGGTAGGCGTCCGGGGTGGTCGCCTCCTTCTCGATCAGGCAGCCCAACGCGCGGGCCTGGGCCGCGCTGAGCACGGGCAGGGCAGGGGTCTGGGTGTCGTCGGTCATGGGGCGCTCCGGGGTGTTTCAGGGGCGTGCAGCATAGCCGAGCCCCGCCTTGCGCATGAATGCCGCCGGACAAGCCGGTAAACTGGCGCGAATCTGTTGCCGGTGAATGCCATGCGTCGTAGTGCTGTTTCCCTGTCCGTGCTTGCCTGTGCCGTGCTGGCACTGAGTGCCTGCAAGCGCACCGAAACCCCGGCCGATGCCGCCCCGCCGGCCGTTGCGGCTGCCGCGAGCGCCCCGGCCGCCACCGGCGATGCCGCCGTGGCCGCCAATGACAACCTCAATGCCGTGCTGTGGATGCAGCGCGCGCAGGAATACCGCGCGATCACCGAGCAGACTTACCGCGCCGCCGCCGATCACCTGGACAAGGCGCTGAAGGAACCCAACTGGGACGCGCTGGTGCCGGAAGAACGCGGCAACGCCGCCAAGGGCCTGAAGCCGGCCGTGGTGCTGGACGTGGATGAAACCGTGCTGGACAACTCGCCCTACCAGGCGCGCCTGGTGCGCGATGGCAAGGAGTACGACGAGCTGAGCTGGGACCAGTGGGTGGCCGAAAAGAAGGCCAAGGCGATTCCGGGTGTGGTCGATTTCGCCAAGGCGGCCAACGCCAAGGGCGTGACCCTGCTGTACATCTCCAACCGCGCCGTGCATCTCAAGGAGGCCACCCTGGCCAACCTGCGCGAGCAGGGCCTGCCGGTGGCCGACGACAGCGTATTCCTCGGCCTGGGCACCGTGGTGGACGGCTGCGAGCAGGCCGGCAGCGAGAAGAACTGCCGCCGCCGCCTGGCGGGCCAGAAGTACCGCGTGCTGATGCAGTTCGGCGACCAGCTGGGCGACTTCGTGGAAGTCACCGCCAACACCAACGACGGCCGCGACGCGCTGCTGCAGCAGTACCACGACTGGTTCGGCGAGCGCTGGTGGATGCTGCCCAACCCGACCTACGGCGGCTTCGAGCCGGCCCAGTTCAACAACGATTACAGCCAGTCGCGCCAGGCCCGCCACGACGCCAAGCGCGCCGCGCTGGATTACGCACCGTGAGCCGCGCGCCGCTGCCGCTGCGGGACGACGAGCGCCTGATCTTCGCGCTCGACGTGCCCGGCCGCGATGACGCGCTGGCCTGGGTCGATCGCCTGGGCGATGCGGTGTCGTTCTACAAGATCGGCATGGAACTGCTGGCCTCCGGCGAGTACTTCGAGGTGCTCGATGCGCTGGCCGCGCGCGACAAGCGCGTGTTCGTCGACCTGAAGTTCTTCGACATCCCCGCCACTGCCGCTGCGGTGATCAAGCGGCTGTCGCAGTGGCCGGTGAGCTACGCCACCATCCATGGCTGGCACCCGGCGATGATGGAAGCCTGCGCGGCCGCCAACGGCAGCGACATGCGCCTGCTGGCGGTGACCGTGCTGACCTCGATGGGCCGCAGCGACCTGGCCGGCATGGGCATCGACCGCGAGCCGGTGGAGGTGGTGGTCGAGCGCGCGCTGGCCGCCCAGGCCGCCGGCATCGATGGCGTGATCGCCTCCGGCCAGGAGGCCGGCCCGATCCGCGCGGCCACCGGCGCCGGCTTCTCGATCGTGTGCCCCGGGATCCGCCCCGGTGGCCCGGTCGGTGATGACCAGAAGCGCACCGTGGGCGTGGCCCAGGGCTTTGCCGACGGCGCCGACGCGATCGTGGTCGGTCGCCCGATCCGGCTCGCCAGCGACCCGCAGGCCGCCGCCCGCGCGATCCAGGCCGAGATCGCCCAGGCGCTCGCCGCGCGCTGAGGCAGTGACGGGGCGGAGCTGCCCCGTCACCGCCGGTTTTTCTGTACATTCAAGGGCTTGCGCATAAAGCGCAGGGTCGGCAGGTCTGCCGGCTTGCCGCTGTCACCGAACAGGCCGCAAGATGCGGACCGGTCCGGGGAGTCCGAATTCATGTCCATGTCGTTGAAGCCGTGGCAGTACCGAGGGCAGGTGTTGGCGCTGGCCCTGTGCGGGTTGGTGCTGCTCAGTGCCTGCAAGGACAAGCAGATCGATCCGGACGCGCCGGCGTCCGAGCCGGTCGCGGCCCTGCAACAGCTGGCCCAGCGGGTCGCCGACAACGATCTGGTCGGGTATGCCAAGGCAGCGGTGCCGCCGAGCCAGTACGCACGCCTGCAGGGCGCGTGGAGGCAGGGCCACAGCCGCTGGCCGCTGACCGAGCTGCCGCTGGATGGGCAGTTGCTGCCGATGCTGGCCGCGCTGTCGCGGCCGGATGCGCCGCAGCGGCTGCAGCGCTCGTTCGATACCCAGATCGCCGGCCAGGCGACCCAGGTCCGCCAAGCCGCCCACTCGATGGGACTGTTCGGCGAGCAGTACCTGCGCAACCAGAGCGAGTACAGCGACAGCGAGCGCGCCCATTACACCCAGGTGGTGAACGCGCTGAGCCGCTGGGCTGCCGCCGCGCCACTGACGGACAAGCAGCGGGCCAGGACCACCATCACCCTGCTGACGGCCACCGCGCGCACCGCCGGGCTGTCCACCGATGCGGAGCTGCAGGCGGCCGGCATGGAAGAGAGCCTGCGCCGGCTGAGTCCCTTCATCAAAGCCTTCAAGACGGCCCTGGCCAGCTACGGGCTGTCCCTGGATGAGGCGCTGACCGGGCTGCGCGGCGAGCTGACCTCCGAGCTCGGCGACGACGCCGTGGTGCGCATCCAGTACACGTTGGCCGGCGAGCAGATCGAAGCGCAGGTGCGGATGACCCGGCGCGAAGGCCACTGGTATGTGACCCGCACGCTGGAAGACACCGACGCGCTGCTGCAGGCCGCCGACGCCGCACAAGCTGAACATGACGCCCGCCAGGCGGCCGAGGCAGAAGCCGCTGCAGCGGTCAAGGACGATGCTTCCGCATCGGCTAAGCCATAATGAAGCCGATGCCGAACCAGAATCCCCTGCCTTTCCCCGGCGAAGAGCCGCCCAAGACGCCGGACGCCACGTCCTCGTCGCCCGCTACCGTGCCGTCCGACGGTGCTGCCGCCCCGGTCCCGCCGGCCGCTGGCGCGCCCGCGGAGGCCGTTGCCGTCGATGCGGAGCCGGCGGCCATCGTGCCGTCGGCGATCGTGCCCGGCACCCGCGCGCCCAGCGGCCGCCCGCCGTGGTGGTCGCGCCTGCTCGGCCGCCTGGTCGAGCCGTGGCTGTCGCTGAAGATCGAACCCGAACATCCCGGCCAGTACAACGATGGCCGGCCGGTGGTCTACGTGCTGGAGGACTACGGCCTGTCCAACGCGCTGATCCTGGACAAGGCCTGCCGCGAGGCCGGCCTGCCATCGCCGCTGGTGCCCATCGCCGGTGACCCGACCGGGCGCAAGCGCGCCTACCTGGCCCTGTCGCGCCGGAGCAGCAGCAACTCGCTGATCCCCGAGCAGCGTGGCGCCAAGACCCACTCCGACTCGCTGGCCAAGGTCCTGCAGGCGCACCGCGCCCGCGGCGAGCTGGACGTACACCTGGTGCCGGTCTCGATCTTCGTCGGCCGCGCGCCGGACAAGCAGAGCGGCTGGTTCGCGGTGCTCTTCTCCGAAAACTGGGCCCTGGTGGGTCGCTTCCGTCGCCTGTTGGCGGTGCTGCTCAACGGCCGCAGCACGATCGTGCGCTTCGCCCCGCCGATCTCGCTGCGCACCACGGTCGATGAGGGGCTGGACCCCGAGCGCACCGTGCGCAAGCTGCAGCGCGTGCTGCGCACCCATTTCCGCCGCATCCGCGAATCGGTGATCGGGCCGGACCTGTCGACCCGCCGCCTGCTGGTGGACAAGGTGCTCGACGCGGACACCGTGCGCGAAGCGATCGCCTCGCAGGCCAAGCGCGACAACTCCAAGCCGGCCGATGCCTGGAAGAAAGCCCACGCCTACGCGTGGGAAATCGCGGCGGACTACTCCAGTCCCGTGGTGCGTTCGGCCAGCTTCATGCTCAGCCATGTCTGGAACCGCATCTACGCCGGCGTGCTGGTCCACCACCTGGACAAGTTCAAGGCCGCCGCGCCCGGGCACGAAGTGGTCTACGTGCCCAGCCACCGCAGCCACATGGACTACCTGCTGCTGTCCTACCTGCTGTACGACCGCGGCATCGTGCCGCCGCACATCGTCGCCGGCATCAACCTGAACCTGCCGGTGGTCGGCACGCTGCTGCGCAAGGGCGGTGCGTTCTTCATCCGCCGTTCGATCCGCGGCAACGCGCTGTACTCGGCGGTGCTCAGCGAATACGTGGCGCAGCTGGTCGCCGGCGGTTACTCGATCGAGTACTTCGTCGAAGGCGGCCGCTCGCGCACCGGGCGCCTGCTGCAGCCCAAGGGCGGCATGATCTCGATGACGCTGCGCGCGTTCCTGCGCCAGCCGCGCAAGCCGGTGCTGTTCCAGCCGGTCTACATCGGCTATGAAAAGCTGATGGAAGGCGGCAGCTACCTGGACGAACTGTCCGGCCGGCCGAAGGAGAAGGAATCGATCTGGTCGCTGCTGTGGTCGATCCCCAAGGTGCTCAAGCAGAACTACGGCCAGGTGGTGGTGAACTTCGGCGAGCCGATCGCGCTCAACGACGTGCTCGCCCAGCGTGCGCCGGAGTGGAACGGCCAGCCGGTCGGCGAAGACGAGAAGCCCTCGTGGCTGTCCGGCACGGTGGATCACCTGGCCGAACGCATCCAGGTGCATATCAACGGCGCCGCCGACGTCAATCCGATCAACCTGCTCGCGCTGGCGCTGCTGTCCACGCCCAAGCATGCGATGGGCGAGGCGGACCTGATCGCGCAGATCGAACTGTGCAAGACCCTGTTGGTGGAGATGCCGTACTCGGACCGGGTGACGGTGACCCCGCACTCGCCGGAGCGGATCATCGCCCACGCCGAGGAGATCAACGTCCTCACCCGCATCAAGCATCCGCTCGGCGATGTGCTCAGTGTGAGCGGCGATACCGCGGTGCTGCTGAGCTACTTCCGCAACAACGTCATCCATCTGTTCACCGCCTCCTCGTGGGTGGCCTGCTGCTTCCAGAACAACCGCCGCATGAGCCGCACCGGGCTGGTCCAGCTGGGCCGTACGGTGTACCCGTTCCTGCAGGCCGAGCTGTTCCTGCCGTGGACCGAAGACGAGTTCGCCCAGCGCATCGAGCAGACCATCAACGTGTTCGTGCGCGAAGGGCTGCTGCAGAACATCAACGACGACGACGGCGGCATCCTGGCGCGCAACACCGGGCAGACCGATGAAGTCTTCCGCCTGCGTGCGATCGGCCATTCGCTGCAGCAGGCGTTCGAGCGTTATTACATCGCGATCTCGGTGCTGGTGAAGAACGGCCCCGGCACGCTGGGCGCAGCCGAGCTGGAAAGCCTCTGCCAGCAGGCCGCGCAGCGCCTGAGCCTGCTCTATGCGCCGGCCGCGCCGGAATTCTTCGACCGCACCCTGTTCCGCGGCTTCATCCAGAAGCTGCGCGAGCTGCGCCTGGTGTGGCCGGATGAAAACAGCAAGCTGCTGTTCGATGCGCGCCTGGATGCGTGGGCCAAGGATGCGAAGTTCATCCTCGGCCGCGAACTGCGCCACACCATCGAGCGTGTCAGCCCGGAAGCAGCAAAGCCGGAAGAGCCGGTCAGCACGGATTGACGACGGCACGTCGTCGATCCGACGTATCCGACGTATCCGGCCGTATCCGACGCATCGGGCGCACCGGGCGCATCCGGGCGTATCCGGATCTTGTTGCGTTCGCCAGCAATTCGTAGGTACCGACCGTTGGTCGGTACCCGCGCGCAAGCGCGGCACAAGCGTCCGGAGACCGGGCAACACGGCGTGCCCCGGCTGACCGACGCTGACCACCGTCCGAAGCCTCACGCCAAGGGTTCATGCCGCCGGGAGCAACAGCAGCCGACCAACGGTCGGCTCTACGCCGGCTCGTCTGGAATCAACATGTCTTCGAGCTTGGCGATGCAGTCCTTCAGCTGCAGCTTGCGCCGCTTCAGGCGCTTGGCCTCCAGCTCATCGTCGCCGTTGGCGGCCATGCCCAGGATCTGCTCATCCAGCGCACGGTGCTCCTGCCGGAGCGCGGCAAGGCGGGCACTGATATCGGTGGGTGTCATGGTGTCCACAAGCGCCGAGCATACACATCTGCGGTGACCGCCGGGAGTGAACGCAGTCACTTCCCGGCCCCTGTGAGGGTGCGCCCCAGCCGGTAGAATGAAGGGATGAGCGCTGCTGTCATCCGTCTGCCCGATCCCGTTCCGCGCGCCCGCGATCCGCGCGCGCCCGGCGGCGTGCAGGACCGCCTGGCACGGCAGCTGCGGCGCCAGGTGGGCCAGGCGATCGCCGACTTCGGCATGATCGAGGCGGGCGACAAGGTGATGGTGTGCCTGTCCGGTGGCAAGGACAGTTACACCCTGCTCGACATCCTGCTGCAGCTGCAGAAAAAAGCGCCGGTGCCGTTCGAACTGGTCGCGGTGAACCTGGACCAGAAGCAGCCGGGCTTTCCCGAGCAGGTGCTGCCCACCTACCTGGCCTCGATCGGCGTGCCGTTCCAGATCATCGAGCAGGACACCTATTCGGTGGTCAGCAGGGTGATCCCGGAAGGCCGCACGATGTGTTCGCTGTGCTCGCGCCTGCGCCGTGGCGCGCTGTACCGGCACGCGGCCGAACACGGCTTCACCAGGATCGCGCTGGGCCACCACCGCGACGACAGCGTGGCCACGTTCTTCCTCAACCTGTTCCACCACGCCAAGCTCTCGGCGATGCCGCCCAAGCTGCGCAGCGACGACGGCCAGCACATCGTGATCCGCCCGCTCGCCTATGTGAGCGAAGCGGATATCAGCGCCTACGCGCAGGCGCGCGCGTTCCCGATCATTCCGTGCACCCTGTGTGGCAGCCAGGACACCCTGCAGCGCCGCCAGGTGGAGCAGATGCTGCAGCAGTGGGAGCGCGACCAGCCCGGCCGCATCGACCAGATCGCACGCGCGCTGGGCAACATCCATCCTTCGCAGCTGGCCGATCCGGCGCTGTTTGATTTCATGGCATTGGGGCGCGCCGCGGCCGCGTCGTTGCCCGACCCGCCGGCCTGGGCCGGCACTGCCCACGACCCCGGGCACGCCCCCGGCCCGGCCTGAGCCACGCCGGTGCGCCCGCCCTTCCTTTCACGCTCTTACCCTGGACGTCCATGTTCTTTCGCAACCTGACGCTGTTCCGCTTCCCGACCGCCACCGATTTTTCCGAAGTGGACACCCTGCTGCCGCAGGTGCTGCTCAAGCCGGTCGGTCCGCTTGAAATGAATTCGCGCGGCTTCATCTCGCCGTTCGGCCGTGAAGAAAAAGCCGTGTTCTCGCACCGCGTCGGCGATGCGCTGTGGCTGACCGTTGGCGGTGAGGACAAGATCCTGCCGGGCGCGGTGGTCAATGATCTGCTGGCCCGCAAGCTCGAGGAGATCGAAGAGAAGGAAGGCCGCAAGCCCGGCGGCCGCGAGCGCAAGCGCATGAAGGACGACCTGCTGCACGAACTGATGCCGCGCGCCTTCGTGAAGAGCTCGCGTACCGATGCGCTGATCGACCTGACCCACGGCTACGTGGCGGTGGACTGCTCGAGCAGCAAGAAGGGCGAGAACATGATGTCCGACATCCGTGGCCTGCTCGGCAGCTTCCCGGCGATGCCGTTGAACGCCGAAGTAGCGCCGCGCTCGATCCTCACCGGCTGGATCGCCGGCGAACCCCTGCCGACCGGCCTGAGCCTGGGCGAAGAGTGCGAGATGAAGGACCCGGCCGAGGGCGGTGCGGTGGTCAAGTGCCAGCACCAGGAACTGCGCTGCGACGAGATCGACAAGCACCTGGACGCCGGCAAGCAGGTGACCAAGCTGGCCCTGGTGTTCGAGGACAACCTGTCCTTCGTGCTGGGCGACGACCTGATCGTGCGCAAGCTGAAATTCCTGGATGGTGCGCTGGACCAGCTCGAGCATGCCGACGATGACGGCCGCCGCGCCGAACTGGACGCCCGTTTCGCCCTGCAGAGCGGTGAAGTGCGCCGCCTGTTCCTGCTGCTGGAAGAGGCCTTCAAGCTGAGCAAGGCGGACTGACCGGTACCGATCAGTCCCCAGTCATGCGCCGGTCACGGCCGGCGCTATGCTGTACCCATGTCCGGATTCCTCCGCCGCCTGATTTCGCCGGCTGTCAGCACGCTGCAGCGCGATACGGTACGGCTGCGCCTGGAGGATGCCGAGATCGACGTGCTGCGGGTGCGCGATCCGCGGGCGCGCCGGATCAAGCTGAGTGTCGATGAGCGCGGTGTCCGGCTGACCCTGCCGCCGCGCGCCAGCCTGGTGATGGGCGAGCGTTTCCTCGAGCAGCATCGCGGCTGGTTGTCCGAACAGCTGCGCGGCTACCAAGCCACCAACCTCCCGCCACCGCTGGTGATCGGCGAGCCGGGTGTGCTGCCGTTGCGCGGCGAACTGCTGCCGCTGCGCTGGGAAGCCGGCCGCTACGCCACGCTGCGGGTGGACGAGCGCGGTGCCTGCCTGCACTGGCCCGCGCGCGGGACCGACGCCACCCTGCGCCGCACCCTGCGCGAGTTCTATGAAGCACAGACGCGTGCCGACGTCGGCCAGTGGCTGCCGCGCTACCTGCCCGGCCTGCCACGTGCACCGGCGCGGCTGCGGCTGAAGGTGATGTCCTCGCAATGGGGTTCGCTGGCGCCGGACGGCAGCATGGCGCTGGATCTGGCCCTGGTGCTGGGGCGGCCCTCGGCCTTTGAGTACGTGCTGGTGCACGAGCTCTGCCACCTGATCCAGGCCAATCACTCCCCGGCATTCTGGGCCGAAGTGGAGAAGCGCTTCCCGGCGTGGCACGCCGAGCGGGATTACTTCCAGCTCGAAGGGCGGCGCCTCAAGGCCACGCTGCGGCAGCTGCTGACCCCGACACCGTAACGGCGGCGGCAACGCGTGCTCCCAGCGGCCGGCACTACCGGTGCGACGGTTCCGTCAGTTCCCCATCCGCAACGCGGCCGCCTGCGCCCAGCGCGCCGCCACGCGCGGCGCGGTGATGCACACGGCCTGATCGGTCACGGTGGTGACGGCACGCTCCAGCAGCTGGATGTCAGCTTCGTGCTGGCGAGCCACGTGCGGGTCCTCGAAGAAGATCGCGCGCTGGCAATGGCCTTCCAGCACGCGGTCGGCGATCTGCGCATCACCGCCCATCGGGCCGCTCTGGTAGCGCGTCACCCATTCCTCGCCCTGTGGCCAGCCGCGGCTCCACGCCAGTTCATTGAGGCGCTGGCCGGTAGTGCCGGTGCCGACCCGGTTGCGGAAGCGTGACAGCACCTGGAAATGCTCGTCGGCGAAGGCCAGCATCGCCGGCTTCATCGCGTCGTGCGCGATCAAGGCCAGCGTGTGCTGCTCGAAAGCGTGCAGATCATCGGCGCCCGGGTCCGGCGCGAGGCCAGCGTGCAGGCGCTCGACTTCCACCCAGTCGCGCGCGGTGGCGACGGTGGAGATGAAGGGTTTGCCGTGGATCACGCACTGGCGCTTGAGCGCGGTCGCTTCGGGAAAGACCGAGGACGGGTCGACCGGGTCCATCAGATAGATGGCACCGTCCAGGGTGCGCTCCGGCGTGCCCATGCCCACCACCTCGGCGACCAGCTTCATCAGGCCGCCCTCGCGCCCATTCGGGTAGCGGCGCAGCGGCGCGAAGTCCTGCAGGAAGCCCAGCCGCTGGATCGCATCGAAGGTGCGCCCGACCGCATGCAGCTCGACACCCAGTTCGCGCAGGCCGGTATCGCTGGCGCGCAGCCAGCGGAACAACGCGGCGTGCTTGTCGTGGTGGTGCAGGCGGTTCGCGGCCAGGCCGATGCGCATGAGGGCAGTCCAGAGAAAGGCCGCGCCAGTGTAATCCGCCCAGGTTGCGGGGAAGCAAGCGTCGAACAGTGATGGAGATCACGCGTCTTCACGCAGTTTCGTAGTTGTTGCATGGTCTCGGGAGGGGCCGTATCCGACAGTGGTGGTCGTCCGTCAATCAGGAAACCCCCTGCCATGACCCTCCCCCCTTCCCCCGCCGTCTCCTCATCTTCGCCAGCCGCCTCGGAGACGGGCCGCCGCATCCGCGCGCTGGCCACGGTGCTGCGCGAGGCGCCCCAGGCCGATGCCGAGGTGCTGCTGGCCGGGCTGGCGCGCATGCTCGATGCACACATGGGCCGCGGCCACGATGATGTGGTCAGCAACCGCCGCATCCGCGACCAGCTGGACAACATCGAGCTGCTGATGGCACTGGAGATCGAGCGCGCCGGCGTGCGTCAGACGCCGGTACCGGCGGTATCGCGCGCCGCCTGAGCGGCCGCACGCGCAGTACGTGAGGGCCCGGGCGCGAGGCGACGCGCCCGGCATCGCCTCACCCCGGCACCGCAACGGCGCCGTTACGCCGAGAGCAGCTGCACGATGCTGCCGGCCGCGTCGCGGCCCTCGGCCACGGCCGTCACCACCAGGTCCGCGCCGCGCACTGCATCGCCACCGGCGAACAGGCGCGGGTGGGCGGTCTGGAACGGCAGGCGACCACTGCCACCGGCCACGATGCGGCCGTTGTTGCCGGCCTCCACGCCCTGCTCGGTCAGCCAGCCCGGCGCACTCGGCGAGAAGCCGAAGGCGATGATCACCACGTCCGCTTCCAGCAGCGATTCGCTGCCGGCGATCGGCACCGCGTTGCGGCGGCCCTGTGCATCCGGTTCGTCCAGATGCGTTTCCACCACCATCACGCCGATCACTTCATCGTCCGCGCCGGCCTCGATCGAGAGCGGCTGGCGGTTGAACAGGAAGCGCACGCCTTCCTCGCGGGCGTTGGCCACCTCGCGCGCCGAGCCGGGCATGTTGGCCTCGTCGCGGCGGTAGGCACAGGTCACCTTGGCCGCGCCCAGGCGGATCGCGCTGCGCACGCAGTCCATGCCGGTATCGCCGCCGCCCAGCACCACCACGCGCTTGCCTTCCAGGTTGGGCAGGGCGATCTGGTCCTCCCAGCCGGCGATCGGCCGGCCGTGTGCGTCGCTGCCACTGACGATGCGGCTGTTCTGCACCAGGAACGGCAGCGCCGGCAGCACGCCCTTGAGGTCCTGGCCGAGCAGGCCACCATCGGTATAGCGGTAGGCACCGGTGCCGACGAACACCGCGTCGTACTCGGCCAGCAGGTCATCGATGCTCACATCGCGGCCGATCTCCACGCCGAGGCGGAACTGCACGCCCATGCCTTCAAGCACGTTGCGGCGGCGGCTGATCACCGATTTGTCCAGCTTGAAACTGGGGATGCCGAACTGCAGCAACCCACCGATCTGTTCGTAGCGGTCATACACCACCGCCTGGATGCCGGCATGCGCCAGCTTGTCGGCACACGCCAGCCCGGCCGGGCCGGCACCGATCACCGCCACGCGCTTGCCGGTGGCTTCCACCGCGCTCATGTCCGGGCGCCAGCCGGTGGCCAGCGCGGTATCCACGATGTACTTCTCGACCGCGCCGATGGTGACCGCGCCGAATTCCTCCAGCGTGCAGCTGCCCTCGCACAGGCGGTCCTGCGGGCACACGCGGCCACACACTTCCGGCAGCGGATTGGTCGAGTGGCACAGCGTGGCCGCTTCGTGGATGCGGTTCTCCTGCACCAGCTGCAGCCACTGCGGGATCGCGTTGTGCACCGGGCACTTCCAGCTGCAGTAGGGGTTCCCGCAATCCAGGCAGCGCCCCGCCTGGAACTGCGCGTCTTCCTTGCCGAACTTGCCGTACAGCTCGCCCCAGTCGCCGGAGGTGCGCAGTTCGACCGGGATGCGCTGCGGCATCGTCCGGGGCAGATCGAGGAACTGGAAAGCTTGCTTGCGGCTCATGGGTGGGCCCTGCGGTGATGAGTTGCCGGCCAGCGGCCGGCACTGCAATGTGAGGTTGCCGGCCAGCGGCCGGCACTACAGCGGTGGGATGTGCGGCGCCGGCGCGGGGCCGGCGCCTTGACCCCGGTCAGGCGGCGCGGCGCAGCGAGTCGGTCAGCGATTCGATGCTGGCGGCCTTGGGTTTGACCAGCCAGAACTTGCCCACGTAATCGCGGAACTCGTCGAGGATCTGCTGCGCCCAGATGCTGCCGGTCAGTTCGCGGTGGCGGCTGATCAGCGTATGCAGATGCTGGCGATGGTTCTCGAAGCCCTCGGCCGAGATGCGGTGGATGTCGATCAGCTCGTGGTTGTAGCGGTCCACGAAATCACGGTCGATATCCAGCACGTAGGCCAGGCCGCCGGTGAAGCCGGCGCCGAAGTTGAGCCCGACCTTGCCCAGCACCAGCACGATGCCGTCGGTCATGTATTCGCAGCAGTGATCACCGGCGCCTTCGATCACCGCCAGCGCGCCGGAGTTGCGCACGCCGAAGCGCTCGCCGGCGCGGCCCGCGGCGAACAGCTCGCCGCCGGTGGCGCCGTACAGGCAGGTGTTGCCGATGATCGCGGTGTTGCGCGCCTCGAAGCGTGCGCCACGGGGCGGACGCACCACCAGGCGGCCGCCGGCCATGCCCTTGCCGACGTAGTCGTTGGCTTCGCCTTCCACTTCCAGCTGCAGGCCACCGACGTTGAACGCGCCGAAGCTCTGCCCGGCGGTGCCACGGAAGCGCAGCGTCAGCGGTGCATCGGCCATGCCCTCGTTGCCGTGCGTGCGGGCGATCTCGCCGGACAGGCGGGTGCCGATCGACCGGTCGGTATTGTGGATCAGGAAGCGGTGTTCGCCGCCGAGCTTGCCGGCGATCGCCGGGGCCAGCAGGCCATCCATCTGCGTGGCCAGGCTGTCCGGCGATTCGTACAGGCGCTGCGCGGCGCAGTGGCTGCCGGCGTACTCGGCCGGGTTGAGCAGGCGCGACAGATCCACCTTGACGCCCGGGCGCGGCGAGACGTCCAGCTGCTGCAGCAGGTCGGTGCGGCCGACGATCTCGTCCAGCGAGCGCACGCCCAGGTAGGACAGCCAGCCACGCACTTCCTCGGCCAGCAGGCGGAAGAAGTTCTCCACGCGCTCGGGTAGGCCGGTGAAGTACTGCGCGCGCAGGCGCTCGTCCTGGGTGGCCACGCCGGTGGCGCAGTTGTTGAGGTGGCAGATGCGCAGGTACTTGCAGCCCAGCACGATCATCGGCGCGGTGCCGAAGCCGAAGCTGTCCGCGCCCAGCAGCGCGGCCTTGATCACGTCCAGGCCGGTCTTCAGGCCGCCGTCGGTCTGCAGCAGGGTACGCCCGCGCAGGTCGTTGGCCACCAGTGCCTGGTGCGATTCGGCCACACCCAGTTCCCACGGCACGCCCGCATAGCGGATCGAACTGACCGGGCTGGCCCCGGTGCCGCCGTCATGGCCGGACACGGTGATCAGATCGGCGCCGGCCTTCACCACGCCCGCGGCGATGGTGCCGACACCGGCATGGCTGACCAGCTTCACCGAGACTAGCGCGGTGGGGTTGACCTGCTTGAGGTCGTAGATCAGCTGGGCCAGATCTTCGATGGAGTAGATGTCATGGTGCGGCGGCGGCGAGATCAGGCCGATGCCCGGCTTGGCGTAGCGCAGCCGCGCGATCAGTTCGTTGACCTTGTGCCCGGGCAGCTGGCCGCCTTCGCCGGGCTTGGCACCCTGCGCGACCTTGATCTGCAGCACTTCGGCGTTGACCAGGTACTCGGCGGTGACGCCGAAGCGGCCCGAGGCCACCTGCTTGATCTTGCTGCGCTTCTCGGTGCCGTAGCGCACCGGGTCTTCGCCGCCTTCGCCGGAGTTGCTGCGGCCGCCAAGGCGATTCATGGCGATCGCCAGCGCTTCGTGCGCTTCCGGTGACAACGCACCGAGGCTGATCGCGGCGGTGTCGAAGCGGCGGAACAGGTCTTCGGCCGGGGCCACCTGGTCCAGCGGGGTGGGCGTGGGCGCGGCCTTGAGCTGCAGCAGGTCGCGCAGCGCTGACACCGGCCGGCCATGCACGGCTTCGCAGTAACGCTGCCAGTCCGTGGCATCGCCACTGCGCGCGGCGCGCTGCAGGGTCATGACCACGTCCGGGTTGTACATGTGGTATTCGCCGCCGTGCACGTACTTCAGCACGCCGCCGACATCCGGGCGCAGCAGGTCGTTCCAGGCGCGCACGGTGAGCTCGCGGGCCTCATCGTCCAGACGGGCGAAGCCGACGCCGGCCACGCGCGAGGCGGTGTCCGGGAAGCACAGGTCCACGACCTCGTCATCCAGCCCGACGATCTCGAACAGCTGCGCGCCGCGGTAGCTGGCCACGGTACAGATGCCCATCTTGGAGATGATCTTGGACAGGCCCTTGTAGATGCCCTTGCGGTAGCGGCGGCCGATCTGCGACTGCTCGCCGCCCTTGCTCAGCTGCAGGATGCCGCGCCGGCCCAGGTCGAACAGGGTCTGGTAGGCCAGGTACGGATACACCGCGGTGGCACCGAAGCCGAGCAGGCAGGCCATGTGGTGCGGGTCGCGCGCGGTGCCGGTTTCCAGGATCAGGTTGACGTCGCAGCGCAGCCCGGCGTTGGAGAGGTGGTGATGCACCGCGCTGGTGGCCAGCAGGGCATGCACCATCGGCCGGTCGGCCACCGGATAACGGTCGCTCAGCAGCAGCATGACGATGCCTTCGCGTGCAGCCGTTTCAGCCTCGGCGCAGATGCGCTCGATGCCGGCCTTCAGGCCCTCGTCCAGGCTGTAGGACAGATCGATCAGGCGGTTCTTGTCGGCGTACTGCTCCATCTTGATCAGCTGGCGCAGCTTGCGCTGGCTGAGCACCGGCGAATTGAGGATGACGTGGTTTACCGTCTCCGCGCCGGCATGGAAGATGTTGGTCTCCTTGCCGAGCTGGGTGGACAGCGACATGACGCAGTCTTCGCGCAGCGGATCGATCGGCGGGTTGGTGACCTGCGCGAACGCCTGGCGGAAATAATCGTAGAGCGGACGGCTGTGCTGGCTCAGCACCGCCATCGGGGTGTCATCGCCCATCGAGCCGGTGGCTTCCTGCTCGGTCTCGGCCAGCGGGCGCAGGATCTGCTCGACTTCCTCGGTGCTGAGCTGGAACAGCTTGTGGTAGCTGCGCAGGGTGCGCTCGTCGAAGGGCTCTTCCACCAGCGACGGATCGATCAGCTCGGTCTGCAGGTAGGTCACGCCCTGCTGCAGCCACTGCTTGTACGGCGCGCGGCCACGGTTGATGCGGTCGATGGCGTCCGAGTCGAGCAGGTCACCACGCTTGAGGTCGATGGCCATCATCTCGCCCGGCCCCAGCTTGCCCTTGCGCACCACGCGCTCGGCCGGCACTTCCCACACGCCCGCTTCGGAGGCGACCAGGAAGTGGCGGTCGGAGGTCAGCATCCAGCGCGCCGGGCGCAGGCCGTTGCGGTCCAGGGTACAGGCGGCATAGCGACCGTCGCAGGCCACGATGCCCGCCGGGCCGTCCCACGGCTCGCTGTTGAGCCCGTAGAACTCGTAGAAGGCGGCCAGGTCGGGATCCTTGAACTCCAGCGACTGGGTCGCCGGCGGCACCAGGATGCGCAGTGCCTGGATCAGCTCCATGCCGGCGCTGACCATCAGCTCGAGCATGTTGTCCAGGCTCTGCGAATCCGAGCCGTGCATCGAAATCACCGGATCGAACTCGGCGATATCGAAGCGCGGGGTCTTCCACACCTTGCTGCGCGCCTGGGCCCAGCGGCGGTTGCCCTCGATGGTGTTGATCTCGCCGTTGTGGGCGAGCATCCGGAACGGATGCGCCAGCGGCCAGCGTGGCAGCGTGTTGGTGGAGAAGCGCTGGTGGAACACGATCGCGCTGGAGGCCAGGTCGTTGCGCTGCAGGTCCACGTAGAAGCGGCTCAGCTTGTCCGGCAGCACCATGCCCTTGTAGCTGATCGCATTCGGGCTGAGCGTGGTGACGTAGTAATCGGCGTGGTCACGCAGCTGCTGTTCGCTGCGGCGGCGGGCCAGGAACAGGGCCAGGGTGAAGGCAGCCTCGTCCTGCGTGGCACCGGCATCGACGAACACCTGTTCGATATGCGGCAGCGTGTCGCGGGCGAGCTGGCCGCAGACGCTGGGATCGGTGGGCACCACGCGCCAGCCGACCGGCTGGCAGCCGGCGTCGCGCAGCTGCTGTTCCAGCGTGTCGCGGCAGGCCTGTGCGGCGGTGGGCTCGTGCGGCAGGAACACCACGCCGGCGGCGAACCGCGCGCCAAGGGTGAGGCCGGCCTCGGCGGCGAGCGCGTTGAGAAACACGTCGGGACGGCGCAGCAACAGGCCGCAGCCGTCACCGGTGACACCGTCGGCGGCGACGCCGCCGCGGTGGGTCATGCGCGATAGCGCGGCGATAGCGGTGTCGACCAGCAGTCGGGACGGCTGGTCGTCGAGCTGGGCGACCATGCCGAAACCACAGGCATCTCGCTCATCTTGCGGGTCGTAAAGCCCTTGGCGGTTGCGGGGGGCCATCTCTGCCTCAATGTCGGGTGAGCGGCGACACTCGTCCCCGCTCAATCCGTTGAGCGCATCTGGAGGCACCGGATGACTCGACTAGAGCATAGTTGCTGCAACGCCGCAATACACGGTTGCAGGCGCAACCAAACCCTTGTGTTTCAGGGGTTTCCGCAGCGCCTGTTCAGCCGCAACGGACGCCGGCCACGACATTCTTGGCATCCACTTCCACGTTCAAGCGCTCGCCGATGAACTCCATCGTGGTCATGTCGTTGGGCTTGAGCACGCGCAGGCTGCTGGCACCGGCATCCTGCTGGGCCTGGCTGCCGATCTCGTCGGTGTAGGGCTGGCCGACCAGGCTCTGCACCTGGGTGGCATCGCAGTTGCCAACCGGCGGGGCTTCGGTGGCTTTGCCGGCTTCGTCGGTCGGCGCGGCAGCCGCTTCGGCGGCCTTCTGTGCATCGGTGGCGACCGCTTCCTGTTCGTCCATGGGCGGTGCGCTGCAGGCACCGAGGACCAACAGGGCGGGGAACAGGGCCATCAGCCCGAAAGAACGCCGCAGGCGGCGGAACGACAAGGACGACATCGGTACTCCAGGAAGCGAGCCAGTAAACCTGGGAGGATATCGCCAAGCGCGGTGTGAGGTGTTTGTGTTGCGTTATTGACGCGGTGCCGCACCGGCAGCGGCGACACTGCGCTTCCCTGATCCGCGTCGCGTCCATGAGCCCGAGCCGCACCGTCACCCCCGAAGCCGCCGCTGCCCGCCAGGCCGGCCTGCGTTACGTCAGCGATGAACTGCCCGGCATCGCCCGCCGCAAGGCCGGCAAGGGCTTCGCCTACCGCGATGCCGACGGCGCGGCGGTGCGCGATGCGGCCACCCTGGCCCGGATCCGCGCGCTGGCCATCCCGCCGGCCTACACCGACGTGTGGATCTGCGCGCTGCCCAACGGCCATCTGCAGGCCACCGGCCGCGATGCGCGAGGGCGCAAGCAGTACCGTTACCACGCTGATTGGGCGCGGGTGAGGGGCGATGGCAAGTTCGATCGCATCATTGCCTTTGGTACCGCCCTGCCCACGCTGCGCCGGCGGCTGCGCCGCGATCTGAAGCTGCCCGGCTTCCCACGCGACAAGGTGCTGGCGATCGTGGTGGCGCTGCTGGCACAGACGCTGGTGCGCGTTGGCAATGAAGTCTATGCACGTGACAACCGCTCTTACGGGCTGACCACGCTACGCAACCGCCACCTCGCGCTGGTCAAGGGCGGCCGGGCGCAGATGCGCTTCCGGGGCAAGTCCGGGCAGGCGCATGAGGTGGATGTGGATGATCGCGAACTGGTCAAGCTGATCCGTGGCTGCCAGCAGCTGCCCGGGCAGGCGCTGTTCCAGTATCGCGATGACGATGGCGCGGTCCAACCGGTGGACTCGGGCATGGTCAACGACTATCTGCACGATGCGATGGGCGAGGATTTCAGCGCCAAGGACTTCCGCACCTGGGGCGGCACGCTGGAGGCGATCCGTCAGCTTGCCGTGACCGAGCTGCCCGAACCCTCCAGTGAGCGCGCGCTGGCAGCATTGCAGAAACAGGTGGTATGCGAGGTCGCCAACCTGCTGGGCAATACACCGTCGGTGTGCCGCAAGGCGTATATCGATCCTTGCGTATTCGATGGCTGGCGGGCCGGCTCATTGAAGGCCCTTGCCGGCCTGCGTGGCGAGCGCCAGTGGGAACTGGCCACGCTGAAAGTACTCAAAGCCGCGCGGCGCACCGTCCGGCGTGCCCGCGCGGGATGAGCGTAGCGATCAGCCGCAATAGATCGCGGTGATGTTGTTGGTATTGCCGGTTTCGATGGTCAGCCGCTCGCCACCGCTTTCCGCACCGGTGGTGGATGGCACCGCGCCGCTGGCGGTCGGGCCGCTTTCCAGGCGCTGACCGCGCAGCACGATCACTTCCAGGCTGTCGCTGTCCACGCGTGCCCTTTCGACGGTTGCCGCCGACGCAGCCAGCCCGGTCGCACCGCGGACCTTGTCGATATGGCACTGGCCGGAAATGACGCCGTCGATCGGCTGGACCTGCGCGACGGGGGTGCTGCTGCAGGCGGACAAAGCGAGGACGGCCACAGCCGCGGACAGGTAACGAAGCATGCGACGTACTCCATGGGAATTGCGCTCAGGGTGCATCGGCGCCCGTATGCAGCGGATGAATCCTCTACACGGTGTGGGCACGCTCCATTCACCGTGCCTGGCCGCCCGGTTGACCATAGTGGAAGTGCGCACTGCCGACACGGGATCCCCGACACGGCGCGCATTCGAGTTTGATCCACGCATCTGATCCGGCAACAGGAGTCGAGCATGGCCACGGCCAAAACCCGTAAGACCACCAAGACCCCCACCTCCCGCAAGCGCCCGCGCCCGGCCGAAGCAGCCGCGACCGCGGCCGAACCGCGCAGCCGCACCCCGGTCGTCAAAACCGCGACCCGCAAGGCCGCCGCCACCGATCCGCGCGCTGCGCGCGTGGCGGCCCGCCAGCGCCGTCTGCAGGACCAGGAAAAGGCCAAGGACGCGCGTGCGGCGAAGAAGGCCGCCAAATCCACGACCAAGAAGGCGACCCAGGCAGGCCCGCGCCGCCAGCCGGAGAAGATGCCTGCCGAACAGTTGGCCAAACCCGGCAACGAACACGCGATGCAGCTGGCCCCGCGCTTCCTCGCGCCGGATTACCAAGGCAGCGGCAAGCTCAAGGGCAAGCGCGCCATCATCACCGGTGCCGACTCGGGCATCGGCCGCGCGGTGGCCGTGCTGTTCGCCCGCGAAGGCGCCGATGTCGCCGTGCTGCACCTGGATGAAAAGAAGGACGCCAAGATCACCCGCGAGCACGTCGAGAAGGAAGGCGCCCGCTGCCTGGTGATCGCCGGCGACGTGCGCGACCCGGCGTTCTGCAACAAGGCGGTCAAGCAGGTGGTCAAGGCGTTCGGTGGGGTGGACATCCTGGTCAACAACGCCGCCTTCCAGCTGCATTGCGACCGCCTTGAAGACCTTGAGGACGAGCACCTGCAGGAAACCCTGCAGACCAACATCGGCGGTTACATCCAGATGGCGCGCGCGGTGCTGCCGCACCTGGGCGAAGGCGCCTGCATCATCAACAGCGGCTCGGAAACCGGCCTGTTCGGCAGCAAGTCGCTGGTGGACTATTCGGCGACCAAGGGCGCGATCCATGCCTTCACCAAGGCGCTGGCCAGCCAGCTGCTGCTGCGCGGCATCCGCGTCAATGCGGTCGCGCCCGGCCCGGTCTGGACCCCGCTGAATCCCGCCGACAAGAAGGCGCCGGACGTGGCCGAGTTCGGCCAGGACAGCGACATGGGCCGACCGGCGCAGCCGGAAGAGCTCTCGCCGGCGTACGTGTTCCTCGCCTCGCCGATTACTGCCAGCTACATCAGCGGCGTGATCCTGCCGGTGATGGGCGGGCCGCGCGGCTGACGGTCGGCACCGGCGCACCCGCGCCGTAGAACGCGGCGATCTGCGGAATGAAGTTCTGCGGGTTGGCCCCGACCAGGTTGGTCAGCACCACGATGGCCAGCCCCTGGTCGGGGTAAGCAATGAACGCCGAGCGCGCGCCGCCCATGCCGGCCACCTGGCGTTGCGGGGCTCCCTGCAATACCGCCCAGCCGTCTCCCCAGGCGGAAAGGTTTAACGCCCCGCGCGGGGGACATCACCCCCAACGACCGTTCGTCGGCGCGCGCCATCCGGCACTTGACGACACCTGTAGTCACTGGCACGGTAGCGACACGTGTAGTCATAGGGAGTGCGCCATGCGCGGCAAGACCATCGGGGACCAGGAACTGGCCCTGCTGCAGTACATCGCGGAACAGGACCGCCCCAGTGTCGGGGAGGTCGCCACCGGCTTCGGGGAGCCGCGCGGGCTGGCACGCTCGACCGTGCTGACCATGATGGAGCGCCTGCGCGCCAAGTCGTACCTGAGCCGCAAGCAGGTGGACGGCGTGTACCGCTATGCCACCACCAGTGGCCAGGACAGCGTGGTGCAGGGCGCCGTGGCCAGCTTCGTGGAGAAGACGCTGCAGGGCTCGGTCTCGCCGTTCGTTGCCTTCATGTCGCACAAGGTGGATGTCAGCGATCAGGAACTGGCCGAGCTGGAAGCGCTGGTCGCACAGTTGCAGTCACGCAAGCGGGAGGGCTGAGCCATGGACACGATGATGAGTGAGCTGTTGATGCGGCTGGGCTGGACCAGCGTGCAGAGCGCGGTGCTGGTGGCGCTGGTGTGGGGCGTGTGCCGCCTGCTGCCGCAGCTGCCGGCCGCCACCCGCTGCCGCCTGTGGTGGCTGGTGGCCGCACAGGCGGTACTGGGCCTGGTGTGGAGCAGCCCGCTGGAGTTGGCCGTGCTGCCCGCACCCGCCACCATGACGGCACCCGCGGTGGCGTTGCCCGCGTTCGATGCCGCCGTGCAGGCGGCCCCGGTCGCCTACGCGCCGGCCGCGGTCGAGACGGCGACGATGGCGTGGTCCTGGCCCTCGCTGCTGCTGGCCTTGTGGGCCGCCGGCGTGCTGTTGATGGTGGCGCACAGCCTGCGGGGCTACCGCGCCAGCCGCGCGCTGGTGCGCAGCGCCACCGAGTGCACCGACGCCGGGCTGCAGCAGGCATTGCAGTTGGCTGCCGAAGCCCACGGCCTGCGCCGTGCGCCGCGCCTGAAGCTCTCCGCGCAGATCCGCTCGCCGCAGTTGATCGGCCCCTGGCGGCCGGTGCTGCTGTTGCCAGCGCGCGAGCTGCCGGCGATGTCGGCCGACGACCTGGACATGGCGCTGACCCATGAGCTGATCCATCTGCAGCGCCGTGACCTGTGGTGGGGCCTGCTGCCGGCGGTGTCGCAGCATCTGTTCTTCTTCCACCCGCTGGTGCACGTGGCAGCCCGCGAGTACGCGCTGGCCCGCGAAGAAGCCTGCGATGGCGCCGTCGTGGCCGGGCATGGCCATTGCCGCCATGACTATGGCCGCCTGCTGGTGCAGCTCGGTGTCGCGCCGCGTCCTGCGGTGGGCGTGGCCAGCGCCTCGCCCAACCTGCGCAGTCTCAAGCGCCGCCTGGTGACCCTGCAGCAGACCCGCAACGTGCCGCGCGTGGCTTCGTTGGCGATCACTGCGTTGTTCGTGGTGGTCGGCGTGGCGCCGCTGCGTCTGGTGGCTGCGCCGCCGCCGCCGCCGGCCGCACCCCAGGCACCGGTCGCGCCCAGCGCACCCACCCCGCCGGCAGCGCTGCCGGCACCGGCACCGCGACCGGCCCCTGCGGCGCTGCCCGCGCCTGAGCCTGCTCCCGCGCCGGAACCGCTGTCGGCCCCGGAACCGCCGGCCGCGCCTGCCGCACCCCGTGCGCCGGAGCCGCCGAAGGATCTGGACGACGGCATGTCCTACGTCACCCACGGCCGGCTCGACATCGGCCGGCAGCCCGCGCAGGCCTTCGTGCTGATGGGCGGCGACGACAACTTCGTCGATGCGTCCGTCGCCGACCTCAAGCAGGCCCGACGCGACGTGGGCGGCAGCGCGCCGGCGCTGTGGGTACGCCGTGGCCAGGCGCGCTATCTGATCCGCGATCCTGCCGTGCTCAGCCAGCTCAGCCGCAGCCAATCCGACGTGGCCGCGCTGGGCAACGCACAGGCTGAACTGGGCGACCGCCAAGCCGTGATCGGGCAGCAGTTGGCCAACGTCTCGATGCAGGTCACCGCAGATGCTCTGGCGGCGGTGGATGTCGAGGCGGTAGCCGATCACGTCACCCGCCAGGCCGGCCTGGATGCGGCCGCCGAGGCCAACCAGGCCGCTCGGCAGGCGGGTGCGGCGTCAGCCAGCGCCAGCCAGTCAGCACGCCAGGCGCGCGTCGCCACAGCCAAGGCGGTGGATGCCCGCCAGATCACCCTGGTGGCACGCGAGCAGGCGCAACTGGGCCGCGAACAGGCGCGTCTGGCGCAGCAGCAGAGCCTGGCCTCGGCCCGCGCCGTGCGCGAGGTCCGCACGGCCATCGATCAGGCGCTGGCCAGCGGCAAGGCCAAGCGCCTGCGCGACTGACCCCGCCTGCCTGGCACGGCGGCCCGCAGATGATGGCGGGCCGCCGCCTTCAGTCGCAGCACGCGGCAGGGTTCAGCCGGTCACCCGCAGTTGGCGCGCACGATCCTGTTCTGCGCGTCCACTTCGATGCTGAGCCGGTCTTCGCGGAAATCCATCGTCATCGCCATGCCCGGCTTGAGCACGCGGGCGTTGCGCGCACCGCTGTCCTTCACCGCTTTCTGGATCACCGCCTCGGTGGCGGTCTGCCCGGTCAGGCCGGTGAGTTTTTCCGGGTCGCATTGGGAGGCGCTGCCGGCCACCGCGGGCGGCGCGGTGGAGGTGGGGCTGTCAGCCGGCGTCACCGCCGTCTTGCCGGGATGGCTGCACGCGGCCAGCGGCAGGGCGCAGCCCAGGGCGAACAGAAGGTTCAGACGCATGTGGTGGTCCTCCCACGGTAAGGACCCGCAGTGTCCGTGGGCCGGCCTTTACACCGCGTCAATGGCCTGCAGCGCCAACGTCTCCCGGTCACGCTGTTCCTCGGCCACCAGCCGTCGCATCAACAGCGCCAGGGTCACCACGTCCTGGTGGTTGTGCTCGGCCACGCGGCGCAGGTTCACCGCGCTGCCGCCGCGCAGGTAGTTCAACCACGCCGCCGGGGCTTCCGAGCCGGGCAGGTCGTCTTCGCGCACGATCTGCAGCAGCTGGCGTTCGATCGTGGCCAGCCGGCAGTTTTCCCAGGTACCGCGATAGCGGCGGCGGGTCGGGAACAGCAGGTCGACGTGATCCAGCGGGGTGATCGGGCAGCGCTGCCGCGCCAAACGGTAGCGGGTCTTGAGCAGCGGGGCGTCGTAGCAGCGGCCGTTGTAGCTGGAGAACACCGTGCTCGGCCGCAGCCACCCGGCGAACTCGCGCAGCATCGCGGTTTCGGCGGCCATCGTGGTCATCAGCAGCTGGCGGATGCGCAGGCCATCGCCGCGCTCGGGATGGGCGTGCCAGTCCGCGGCGCCGATCATGAAGGCGCGGGTGCCGGTACCGCCGGCCAGGCCAGTGGTTTCGGTATCGAAGAACAGCAGGTCCTGTGGCTGCACCTGTTCGCCCTCGCGCTTGGCGAAGGCGAGCGACAAGGGCTCGGTGGGAATGGCCTGGGCGACGAACGACTCGATCAGGAACAGGCCCGGCGCGATCTCCTCGCCCGGTACATGGCGGTCCTTGGCGTCCTCACGCGGGTGGGCGGTGCTGAGGCTCCGCTCGCGCAGGCCGAGCAGCCGGCGCAGGCCACCGATCTCGGGCTTGCGCAGCGCGGGCGCCGGGAGGGCAGGCGCTGCCGGTGCGGTATGGCGTGCGGCCTCACCGGTGGGCTTGTGGCGGATTTCCTGCTCCACCCAGCCGAACACGGAGGCGGGCGCGGGCGTGCGCGCGCGCGCGTCGTTGGCGGCGGCCGGGAGGGGCGCGGGGGCGGCGCCGCCGGTAGCGATGGTGTCACCCGCATCGGATCGGCCCGCAGTGGCGATGGACGGATCACGGGCCGGCGCGGGCGTTGCATCACCGGCCTGCCGGCGCAGCAGGCGCAGCTTGTCCAGGCTCAGGCTCACGGGGCGACCATCTCGGCGCTCTGGCGCTCACGCTCGGCGGCAGACGGCAACGCCGCGCTGTCGAACAGCGCCAGCACCTTCAGGGCCAGTGCCTTGGGCGTGGTGGCATCGTCTTCCTGGCCGGCCAGGACCGGCCCCACGCAGGCGGGGCAGCCGGCCTTGCAGTCGCAGCCCTGCACCAGCTCGCGCGCGCGCAGCAGCAGCTCCGCCTGGCGCAGCCACAGCGGCTCGCTCAGGCCCACACCGCCGGGGAAGTTGTCGTACAGATACACCGTCGGCACGAACTGCTGCTGCAGCTCGATCGCGCTGGCATCGAACTCGGCGCCCCGCAGCTGCCCGCGGCCACTCTGGTCGGCCACCGCGAACCACGCGCCATCGCCATTGCCGACCGCCTTCTGCAGGTCGCGCGCATCGGCCATCACCGCCACCGTGGCGACGATGTGCAGCGCATACGCCGCGCCGAGGAAGCCGTCCAGCGCTTCCTGCTTGCTGTCGAACGCGGTCAGCAGCAGCGCCTGCGGCAACTGCCACCACACCGCCGTGGTGTGCAGCTCCTGGTCGGGCAGGTTGACCGGGCCGTAGCCGATGTTTTCATGGGTGTAGTAGCGGATCTTCTTGTAGCCGGCCACGCGGCGCACCACGTGCACTTCGCCGTGGTGCGAATCGCCGCGCCCGGCAATGCAGCCATCGAAGCGGTCCAGCACCTTGAGCTTGGTGAAGTCGATGCTGTCGGTGTAGTAGTCCACGTGGGTACGCGTGACATAGGCCTTGCGGCCTTCCCAGTCCAGCCGCTCCACCTGGTAGGGCGTGGACTGCACCATGTGGATGGCACCTTCGTACAGCGTCAGCGCGGCGGCGGAGTAATCCACCTCGGCGATGATCTGCTGCTTGCCGTCGCTGCGGTCCACCACCACGAAGTTGCCGTCGGCGACCGAGCGCAGGCTGACCGCGTTGGCCGGGTAGCTGTCGGCGATCCACTCCCAGCGGTCGCCCTCGCGATGCACGACCTCGGTTTCGGCCAGCGCTTCGAGGAACACCAGCGGGTCGATCGGCCCGAACGGATCGCCGGCCAGGAAGGGCAGCTCGAAGGCGGCGCAGCGGATGTGGTCGAACAGGATCAGCGGCTGGTCCGGTGCGATGCGCGCATGCTCGGGCGAGGCCTCGGCGAAGAAGTCCGGATGCCGCACCACGTACTGGTCCAGCGGCTGCGAGCTGGCCACCATCACCCCCAGCGCGGGCTGCTGGCGACGACCGGCGCGGCCGAAGCGCTGCCAGGTCGCGGCGACGCTGCCCGGGTAGCCGTTGAGGATCACCACGTCCAGGCTGCCGATATCCACGCCCAGTTCCAGCGCCGAGGTGCTGACGATGCCGTCGATGTGCCCGGCGCGCATCGCCCGCTCGGTCTCGCGCCGTTCGGTCGGCAGGTAGCCGCCGCGGTAGGCGCGGATGCGGGCCGGCTTGCGCGGGTCGTGGTCGAAGATGTCCTTGAGGTACTTGGTCAGTACTTCGACCATCAACCGGCTCTGCGCGAAGATCAGCGTCTTCAGGCCGGATTTGATCGCGATGCGGGCAATGCGGTTGCTCTGCGAGCGGGCGGACGCACGCAGGCCGAGATCGGCGTTGACCACCGGCGGGTTCCACAGCAGCACGTGCTTGGGCCCGCTGGGCGCACCGGATTCGGTGATCGCGGTGACCGGCGCTTCAATCAATGCCTCGGCATGCGCCTGCGGATTGCCGATGGTCGCCGAGCACAGGATGAACTGCGGCTCCACCCCGTAGAACGCGCAGATCCGCTTGAGCCGGCGCAGCACGTTGGTAACGTGGCTGCCGAACACGCCGCGATAGGTGTGCACCTCATCGATCACCACATAGCGCAGGTTCTCGAAGAACTGCGCCCATTTGGTGTGATGCGGCAGGATCGCCTGGTGCAGCATGTCCGGGTTGGAGACCACGATGTCGCCGTGCAGGCGGATCGCCTGGCGCGCATCGCCTGGCGTATCGCCATCGAAGGTGAAGGCTTTCACGCCCAGGTCGCCGGCGCGATTGAGCTCCAGCAGCTCGGCCACCTGGTCCTGGGCCAGCGCCTTGGTCGGGAAAAGGTACAGCGCCTTGGCCTTGCCCTGCATCGCCGCGCTGACCACGGGCAGGGTGTAGCACAGCGACTTGCCGCTGGCGGTGGGGGTGACGATGGCCACGTGCTCGCCGCGCTGGCTGGCCTCCCAGGCCTGCGCCTGGTGGCTGTAAAGCTGCTCGATGCCGCGCGCCTTCAGCGCATTGACCAGCGCGGCGGGCACATCGGCCGGGATCGGCGCGTACTGGCCCTCGCGGGCGGGAATCGTGAAGCTGCCGGTGATGCGGTCGTTGTAGCGGCGCTGCAGGCGTGCGGTCAGCAGCGCACCATCGCGCGAGGGCAGCCCATCGGTGGTGGCGAGGCGGCGTTCGGCGTCCTCGGTCCGCTTGGCGAGTTCGTAAGCCATGGTCACAACGGTCTGCAAAGGACGCTATGGAAACATGACCGCGTCTCAATGTCTGAGACATCGCGATGCGGGCCGGTGAATGGTTCAGTGCCCGCCGCGCCGGCCGGACAGCTGCCATCAACGAAACCTGACGCCGGCCTCCGTATGCTTTGAGGCCAGCCCGCAACCAACATGGATGGAGTCGCTGTGGCATTACGTGGAGAGCAAGGTGCAGCGTTGCTGGCCGGCCTGGTGCTGGCCGCTGCCGTGCAGGCACAGCAGGTGGCGCCACCCGACCCCGTGGAGCCGCCGCCTGCACCGACGCAGGGGGATGTCACCACGCTGGGCGAGGTGCGTGCGCTCAAGCCCGACGACGAACCGCTGGATCTGTACCGCTTCAAGAATCCGGTACAGGTGCAGCCGAACCGCTTCAGCCGCACCTGGAGCGAACCCCCCTCGCCCGAGCAGGTCAGCATGAGCGGTGGCTATCTGATGATGGGCATCAACAAGGGGCTGGCCGCCGCGGCGCAGGGTGTGAACAAGCTCACCGGCGGACCGGATCAGATCCAGTCCGCGAGCGCCCGCCCACCGCCGGAGTTGACCGACGACGAGCAGCGCCGGGCACAGGAGGTGTGTGTGCAGCAGGGGGGATGCCCGGCGCCGCCGGCGCGCTGATCTGGCAGGGCAGTATCGCTCCGTCGCGCGTCAAGCGGGCCTCGCCCCCCGCCGCCGCTCCATCCACCACAGCAGCCCGGCGGCAAGCACGAAGCCCAGCAACCACGGCCAACGGGCCCCCGGCGTTTCGATCACCCCGGCCGACGTCGTGGCGGCGCCCGCCGCCAGGCGCTGCGCGGTCGCGTCGCGCAGCTGCTGGCGATGCAGCGGGCGTGCCTTGGCCGGATCGAATACGTAGAACGCCTGGCTGCGCTCACCCTGCTGCAGCTGATGCCAGCCAGCCTGGTCGGGCCAATAGCCGGCGCACCGCTCGGCACCGCTGGCTGGATCGATCCGCAGGGGAATGTGCGCGCCATCCGGTGCGCGCACCTGCGCGGCCTCCTGCAGCTGGCACAGCGCCATACGCTCGCCCGCCCATGGGGTGACCGCGTCGATCCGGGGCGCCTGCGCGGCAGCAATCGGGCGGGCCACGCTGGCCAGCACGCTGCTCCACAGCTCGGCGTGGCGATCGTCGCGACCGGCCAGCACCAGTCGATAGCTGTCGGTGACCGGCAGCAGCGCAACACGGCCCCGGCCCAGCGGGCGATAGCCGCCGATCGCGTTGCCCTTGTCATCGTGCAGCAGCGGTGTCGCGTCGTTGACCGTCACACCCAGTCGCTCCAGCACCGGCAGCGCGGCCTGGTGCGAGGCCATGTCGGCTTCGTCGATGTAGGTGGTGGTGTCCGCTGCAGGTCGTTGCGGGCCACGACGCGCCTGCAGCAACGCGGCATCGGCATCGGCCGGCAGTGACAGGGGCGCGGCCTGGTTGCTGCCGGTGACGGACAGGCCCCAGCTGCGTAGCGTCTGGCGGGCGCTGTCGCCAAGCGGGCCACCGGTGCGGACGAGAACGCCCAGCCCGCTACGGGCGGCCTGCTGCAGCGTGCTGCGCTGGGCAGCGGACAGGGTGCCCAGGCTGCGCTCATCGAGCAGCACGGCATCCGTCGCCGCCAGCGTCGCCGCGGTCAGCGCGACCGGCGCATCGCCGAGCGACACCCCACCGCCGGCATGGGCGTGCGCTTGTACGGCCAGCCCCGCATCGGTCGCCCAGCGACGCAGGTACTTCAACTCGGGCCCCGGCGCACCGGCGAGGATCAGCAGCCGCGGCGCTGCCGCGCCCACAGTGTCCACCGGTACCTCCAGCGTATCGACCACGTGCTGCCCGGCATCCAGCAGGCGCAGACGGAACGTGCTCTGCCCCGGCACGCGCGCGACACCATCAAGCTGCACGCGACCATCGGCCCCGGGCATTGCGCGGTCAACCACCAGCCCGGCCGGGTCCACCAGCTCGGCGCGTGCATTCGGCACGCCCTGCGCACGCGCGTTGACGGTGAACACCGCACCGGGCGCAGCAACCGGTGGCGGCTGCAGTGCGATCCAGCCCTGTGGTGCGCTGGGCCATTCGATACGCACGCCACGGGGCAGCGCGGCATCGCGATCGCGGGCCGACAGGCCATCGCCGATCAACCGAAGGGAGGTGGGACCGGGATGCTGGCGCAACACGGTGGCCAGGTCGGGTGCGGCGAGGGCGTCTGCTGCTTTCGTCGCTTCCGGCAGTGCGACCACGGTTTCGCCCGGCGCCGCTGACCAGCGCACCTGATCGGCCGCGCCAGTCAGCACGGTCAGCTGGCCACCGGCCACGCGCTGCATCGGTGGCACCAGGGTCAGGTAGAGCAGCACGGTCGCCACGGCCTGCAACACCAGCAGGCTGGCGAACACACCGGGTGCCCGCGCCGGTCCACGCCATTGCTGCCAGCACAGACGCGCGCTGCTCAGCAGCAGCACGGCGAACAGCGCGATCAGGGTCCAGCGCGGGTCGCTCACGGGGTGGCCTCCAGTGCATCCAGGTAGCGCTGACCCATGGCATCGGCGGCGTTGCGCCGGGCGACCTGCGGCAGTGGTCGCAGCAGCGCACGCCACAGCTGCGCGCGCAGGGCCTGATGGCAGTTGGCGCAGTCCGGGGTGATGCGCAGTGTTTCGATGGCGGCGGCCAGGCTCAGCGGGTCCGGCAGGCGCGCTTCATTGCGTCGCAGCCAGTGGGTCAGTGCATCCAGATCCGGCGCGCTGGCCGGATCGGCCAGCTGCTGCCAGACCTGCACGATGGCCTGGTCGGGTGCCTCCAGCGCACGCAGTGGCAAGGTGCGGCTGGCCAGGTCGGCGCGATCGCCGCTCATGCGTCGGCTCTCGTCGATCGGCGGCAGTTCCGGGCCGACCCGTGCCAGGTAGATGCGCTCGGCCTGCTGCACTTCCTTGATGAAGCCCAGCGCCTTGTAGGCGTAGGGCAGGGCACGCTCGGGCTGGCCCTGGCGCAGCTCGCCTTCCGACGACCACATCTGATCGAGCGCCGCCTTCAGCGTGGCGCGCGTCTTGGGATCGAGCAGGGTGGCGGCCTCGGCGTGATCGTGGGTATGGCCGTATTCGGAGAGCACGTCGGTGGCGCTGCCGAACACCGGGGCGCTGCCATCGGTCGGCGCGCCATGATCATGGTCGTCGTGGCCGGCCTGCGCCTGGGTCCTGGCATGGTCGCCATCGTGATCGTGATCGTCATCGTGCGCGGCCGCCGGTGTGTCACTGGTCGGCAGGGCATCGCTGGTCGGCGGTGGCTTGGCCCCGCCTTCGCTTTCCTCGCCGAGGAACTGGCCATAGCGCAGGCGCAGGATCCGCTGGTCCACGCCGATCGCATCGGCACGCTTCACGAATTCCTCTGCCGGCAGCTGGCGACGCTGTTTGATCAGCGCTTCAGCGTCGATGATGATCTGGCGCTGGCTGCGGAAATACGCGGGCAGGGTCTTCTTGACCATGCCCTCCATGTCGGTGCCCTGGATCTCCGCTGCGCTGGGCAGGCGCAGGATCACGCTGCTGCTCTGGGCGCTCTGCGCGCCGGGCGTGTGGGTGTCGCGCACGGTCAACTGCGCGATCACATCGTTGCCTTCGGTGGCGCCCAGCGCGGCGAGATCGAGCGTGCGCGCGAAGCGCCGCTGCGTCGCCGGTCCGGTGCCGGCGAGGTTGAAGGTCTGCTCGCGGAAGGTGATGTTCTCGCCGCTGCCCTGGGCCAGGGTGACCTTCAACTGTGCCGTGGCGACCACGCCGTAGTCGTCGGTAGCCTCGAACTGCAGCGGCCACTGGCGTTGGCCGGGCGTCCCCAGCACGAGACTGCGGTCCGGAGCGATCACGCGCACCACGGGCGGGCGATCGGGCACCACATCGAGCCGGTACAGGCGGGTGTCGCGCAGGGCAGGCTCGGTGATCACGCGGTACAGCGCCGGACGCGTGGCGGTCCACTGCGTGGTCCATTGGTCGCCATCGCGTTGCAGCGCGATGCGCTGGCCATCGTGGAACTGGAGCGCAGCGGCCTGCGGTTGCGCCGAGAAGCGCAGCGACCAGTGCAGGCGGCTGTCCTGCGGGACCTTGCCGTCCAGCGTGCTCTGCACCCGCGCGGCCTGCCCGGTGTAGGCCGGGGCGGTGATCTCCAGCCGGGCGGAACGCAGCTGCGGGGGCTGCGCAGGTGTGGCCGGCGGTGCCGCCGTGCCCGGCAACAGGGGCGCCGCGTCCGGGCCGCGCGGCCAGCCCAGCGCAAGCGCCATCACCACCACCGACGTGATCACCGAGGCCAGCAGCCACCGGCCCGGCCAGCGCGACCGCAGATCGGGCATGCGCGACTGCAGGGCGGCGGCGACATGTGCGCGCTGCCGCTGCTGCAACGGGTTCAATGCCGCCGGTAGGGCAAACAGCAGGTCGGCACTGTCCTGTGCGACCGGGTGGTCGTTCAGCCGGCGGACCAGCCATTGGCGATCCAGACCACGTGCGCGCCAGGTCGCCACGCCGGCGCTGACCAGCAACGTCAACAGCAGGACCACCGTAGCCGCGTTGAAGCCGGCCAGCCGCCACGCCACCGCGCTGATCGCCGACGCGACCGGCACCGCGAGCAGGGTGGTGATCCACCACTGGCGCCGGCGCGCGCGCTGCCAGGCGTGCTGGATGGCAGCGTTCATGCGCCTGCTCCGCGGCGCGGTGAGGTCGCCATTGCCCGTTCCAGCGCGAACAGCAGCACGATCAGCGCCAGCAGCCAGGGGCTCAGCTCGCGCGGTGCGGGCAGCGGCGTGGCGCCGCCGCGCAGCGGCTGCTGTGTCGCTGCCGCCGCGAGGGTCGGCGGGGCGGGTGCGGCGAGGACGGCCAGCAACTGGCGCGGGAAACCGGGATCGCGCAGCACCGGCAGGGCCGTCGGTGTCAGCGGCGACGCGAAGCGCAGCAGGCGACCCTGTCCTTCGGACCGCTGTTCCAGCACCACTGCACCCTCTGCATCGCGCAGGATGGGCATCCAGCCGGCCTCCGCAGCACCGGGCGCGACCAGTACGCTGCCGCCCTGGTGCACCCACGCCTGCCAGGCAGCAGGCAGCGGCGCAGCGGCGAGCCACACGCCGGTCTGCCCGGCATCGGGGGCGGTACCGGCACCGCGGGCAGGAGACAACGCCTGGTTGGACCAGGCACGCTGCAGCGCGGCCAGCACGCGCTGCTCGCCTTCTGCGATCTCGCCACCGACCTGCAGCACCGGCGGTGCGGCGGTGCGCGTGCTGGCCGGCGCCAACGGCACCGGCCGCCAATCCACGGCACGCGACAGGCGCGGGCGCTCGCCATCCAGTCCGGGCATCGGGTCGGGCACGTACACCGTCAGCGGTGCGCCGGCAGGCAGTGTCTGGTCCAGCTCACGCAGCAGGCTGGACAGCGCGGAAGCGGTCGCCGGGGCGGCATCGGCCAGTGCGGGGAAGCCCGGAGCCAGCCAGCGCCAATCTCCCTTCGCGTCCTGGCCACGCAGGGCCGTACCGTCCAGACCAGGGGCGACCACCGTGACCGGGTGGATGTCGGCGGCGCCACCGTACAGCACCGGCCGCGCCAGCAACAGGGCCAGTGCAGCCAGCAGCAGCAGCCGCACCAGCAGCAGCGGCCACGCGTCGAAGCGGATCTTCTGGTGCGGCCGGATCCGGGCCTGCAGCCAGCGCAGCGCGGCGAAGTCGAGTGGCGCGTACTGATGCCGCCGCGCCAGGTGGATCAGCAGCGGGACCAGCCAGGCGGCCAGTGCCAGCAGTCCGAGCGGAAACAGCAGGCTCACGCGCCGCCTCCGGCACCGAGCAGCGCCCGCAGCGGCTGATCCAGCGGCTGGTCGAGATAGCCGGTGGCATGCACGATGCCGCTGCTCTGCAGCCGCGCCTGCAACGCGCGCTGGGCGGTATCGAAACGGGCCAGGTATTCGGCACGGATCGCACGGCCATCGCCCAGCAGCTCATCGCCGGTTTCCGGATCGCGGAAGCGGTGGCCGTCGGTGAACGGGAAATCGCGCTCTTCGGCGGTCAGTACCTGCAGGTGCAGCACCTCGCGGCGGGCGGCGGCCAGCCGTTCCAGCAGCACGATGCCGCCCTCGTCGAAACCGTCGCCCAGCGCGACCAGCAGGTCGCCGGCCTGCACCCGCTCCCAGACCGGGGCCAGGGAAGTGACCGGCGGCCACGTGCCGCTGGCCAGGAGTTGGCGCAGCAGCAGGTGCACGCGGTCACGCTGGCGCGGGCCGTGCCCGGCGGGGACCAGTTGCACGCCCTCGCCGCCGATGGCGATCACGCCGAAGCGGTCGCTTTGCTGCAGGGCCAGTTCGACCAGGCAGGCGGCGGTGGCGCAGAGGTGGTCCAGGCGCGACCAGTCCGGTCGCGCACGGTCGCTCTGGCGCGCCGAGGCGGTCGCATCGATCAGCACCCAGGCCGTGATCGGGCTTTCGCGTTCGGATTCACGCACGAAGAAGCGGTCCGAGCGCGCGTAGAGCTTCCAGTCGATCTGGCGCAGTTCATCGCCAGGTTCATAGGCGCGGTACTGCGCGAACTCCAGCCCGGCGCCGCGGCTGCGGCTGGCGTGCTGGCCGATGCCGTGCGCGCCGCGTGCACGCCGTGGCAGCAGCCGCAGCGCCTTCAGGCGGCTGCGGACATCGGCGGGGATCGCGATCGGTGCGTTGCGGCTCACGGTGTGCGGATCAACCCGGGAACGGCACGGCCTGCAGCAGCGCGGCGACCACGTCGTCGGCGCTCTTCTGCTCGGCCTCGGCAGCGAAGGACAGCAGCAGGCGGTGACGCATCACCGGTGCCGCCAGCGCCTGCACGTCCTCGCGGGTGGCCGCGAAGCGGCCCTGCAGCAGCGCGCGCGCCTTGGCCGCCAGCACCAGCGATTGCCCGGCACGCGGGCCGGCGCCCCACTTGATCCACTGGTTCACCGCCGCCGGTGCGTCGCTGCCCGGGCGGCTGGCACGCACCAGGCGGGTGATCCAGGTGAGTACGTCGTCGCTGATGTGGACCTCGCGCACGGCTGACTGCAGCGCCAGGACCTCGTCAGCCTCCATCACCTTGGGGACGCTGCCGTTGGCGCTGCCGGTGGTCTGCAGCAGGATGTCGCGCTCTTCCTGTTCGGTGGGGTAATCCACCCGCACGTGCAGCAGGAAGCGGTCCAGCTGGGCTTCGGGTAGCGGGTAGGTGCCGGCCTGTTCGATCGGGTTCTGCGTGGCCAGCACGAAGAACGGCGCCGGTAGCGCATAGGTGGTGCCGGCGTAGCTGACGGTGCGCTCCTGCATCGCCTCCAGCAGTGCGGCCTGGGTCTTGGGCGGGGTGCGGTTGAGCTCGTCGGCCAGCAGCAGGTTGGTGAAGATCGGGCCCTTCTGGAACCGGAAGTGACGGTGCCCGGTGCCGTGGTCCTCTTCCAGCAGCTCGGTACCGAGGATGTCGCTGGGCATCAGATCGGGCGTGAACTGCACGCGCCGGAACTGCAGCTCCAAGGCCTGGCCTAGCGAGCGCACCAGCAGGGTCTTGCCCAGCCCGGGGGCGCCCTCGAGCAGGCAGTGGCCGCCGGCCAGCAGGCCGATCAGCAGCTGTTCGACCACCGCGTGCTGGCCGACCACGGCCTGGGCCAACGCACCGCGCAGCTGCTGCAGTTTGGGAAGAAGGGCATCAAGGCGGTCGGTCGTCATAAGGCACTCGCAGGATCGGCGTAGAGCCACGCCATGCGTGGCTGAAAAAGCAGGAAGAAGCTCAGCTGTTCAAGGCATACATCACGATGTTGACCGCAAAACGGGTGTTGTCTTCGGCCAGGAAGCGCTTGTTGCGCCAGTCGTAGTCCCACTCGCACCCGTAATCCTTGTTGCTGTAGAGCACGCCGAGGCGGCCATCGATCTGGATGCCCTTGAGGTAATCGTGGACCAGATCATCGCCCCAGCCATTGAGCTCGAACCCGGTGGCCGGCGGGCCATCGGGGAAGCGGAAGAAACTGCGGTAGAGCGCGTGGTTGTTGGGCAGCTTGTTCAGCGCCTTCGGCCCGAACAGCTTGGCCATCTGTGCTTCGAAGGACTTCGCGAACAGACCATCGATATCGTGGTTGCAGTCATCGACGAACACGAAGCCGCCATTGCGCACGTAACGCACGAAGTTCTGCCGCTCGGCGGCATTGAACTCGACCAGCTTGTGCCCGGCCAGGTAGCAGAACGGTGCCTCCAGCATGCGCGGATCGGACAGCGCGATCACGTGCTCTGTCGGGTCAACGCGCAGGGTGGTGTAATCGATCAGCGAGGTGATCACGTTGGACGGCATGCGCGCGTCCACGTCCCAGTCGCCGGAGTCGTACTTGAGGCGGGTGAACCAGAAGTCGTACCGCCCGGCCTGGGCGCGCGCCGGCGCGGGCAAGGCCGCGAACGCGGCACTGCCCAGCATCAGCCGCAGGAACTGTGCACGGTTCATCGCCGCGCACGTTCCCGGAAGCGACCGGCCAGACGAAGAGACGGCCAGTGGCCGTCACGACCGTTCATCAGACCGCGTCGGACAACGAGGTGAAGGTGAAATCGCGCAGTTTCATCGGCGGGATCATCATCACCAGGCTGGATTCGTCACCGGCCACACGCACCGGCTTGCCCAGCTCTTCGATGTTGTTGAGCATGATCACCGGCGACTCGTTGAAGCGGAAGTTCTTCACCGGGTGCTTGATCTGGCCGTTCTCGATGTAGAAGGTGCCATCGCGGGTCAGGCCGGTCAGCAGCACGGTCTGCGGATCGACCATGCGGATGTACCAGGTGCGCGTGACCAGGATGCCCTTCTGGGTGCCACGGACCAGCTCGGCAGTGCTCTTGTCGCCACCGGACATCAGCAGGTTGCCCGGGCGCGCGTTGGCGGTCTTGCCCTGCTTCTGCGCCCAGAAGCGCGAGTAGTTGAGGTTGGCGATCTTGCCGTCCTTGATGATGTCCAGCTTCTCGCGCGGCTGGCCTTCGTTGTCCCACGGCAGCACGGCGGCTTCGGGGTGCCACGGGTCGGCGACCATGGTCACGCGCGGGTCGTAGACCTGTTCGCCCAGCTTGTTGCCGCCGCCCTTCCTGGACAGGAAGCTGCGGCCTTCATCGGCCGAGCGCGCATCGAAGAAGTTCATCATGAAGCTGATCAGGCCGGCCGCGGCCGCCGGCTCCAGGATCACCGTGTACTTGCCCGGCTCCAGCGCCTTGGCCTCGGCCGATTCGGTGGCCTTGCGCATGGCGATGCGGATGTCCTGGTCGGCCTTGAAATCGGCGGCATCCTTGAGGTTGCGACCCACCCAGCCCGAGCCGCGGCCGTCTTCGGTGCGCACGGTGCAGGTGTAGTCGAAGTTGGTGCCGCGCTGGTAACCGAAGTTGCCGTTGCTGTTGGCGGTGGCGTAGAAGCTCTGGCCGTCTTCCAGGAAGCCGGCCGCGATCAGACCGTTGCCACGGCACGGCGCGATCGAGTCGGCGGCGACCTTGGCGCGGAAGGCCGGGTCGATCGCCGCAGTGGATTCGCTGAAGGTCGGGCTGGGCCGGTAGGTCTGCTTGCCGATCGCCGGCAGGAACTCCGGGTTCTCCGGGGCCAGGCGGGCCAGATCCTCGGCGCGGCGCACCACGCGTTCCAGCGCGGCATCGTCGAATTCGTTGATCGAGGCGGTGCCGACGCGCTTGCCGAAGGCGACCGTGACGGCCAGTTCGGTGTTGTCGACGATGCCGCTGGTGGAGACATTGTTCAGTGCGAAACGGATGTTGCCGTCGATCGAGCCGGCCAGCACGGCAGTGCATTCATCGGCCTTGGAGAGCGCGATGACCTTGTCGAGGATGGCCTTGGCCTGGGCTTCGGTGAAGATACTCATGGATTGGGGCTCCTGACCGGTCAGCCGAGGCTGCGCGCGGTGTTGATGACGTTGATGCCGTTGAAGCGCGCGGTGGACGAACCGTGCGAGACCGCCGAGACCTGGCCCGGCTGGCCCTTGCCGTCGAAGAACGAGCCGCCCAGGCGGTAGTCGCTTTCGTCGGCCACGGCGGTGCAGGCATTCCAGAACTCCGGCGTGCGGATCTGGTAGGCCACGTCCTCGAGCATGCGGGTGATCTGGCCGTTCTTGATTTCATAGAACAGCTGCCCACCGAACTGCGCGTTGTACCGCTGCTGATCGATGGAGAACGAGCCGTCGCCGATGATGTAGATGCCGTTCTCGACGTCCTTGATCATGTCGGCCACGCTCAGCTTGGTCTTGCCCGGTGCCATGGAGACGTTGGCCATGCGCTGGAACTGCACGCTGGACCACGAATCGGCATAGCAGCAACCATCGGACTCGGTCTTGCCGAGGATGTGGGCCTGGTCGCGGATGGTCTGGTAATCCACCAGCTTGCCTTCGCTGATCAGGTCCCAGCGCTTGGTCTTGACGCCTTCATCGTCGTAGCCGACCGCGCCGAGGCTGCCCGGCTGGGTCTTGTCGGCGAAGATGTTGACCTTGTCGCTGCCGTACTGGAAATGCTGCTCGCGCTTGTCCAGCGTCGCGAAGCTGGTGCCGGCGTAGTTGGCTTCGTAGCCGAGGACGCGGTCCAGTTCCAGCGGATGGCCGACCGACTCGTGGATGGTCAGCCAGGTGTGCGACGGATCCAGGATCAGGTCGTACTTGCCCGGCTTCACCGACGGGGCCTTGAGCTTCTCCTGCGCCTGCCTGGCCGCGGCGATCGCATCGGCCTTCATGTCGTAGGAGTTGCGGTAGTTGACCACGCCGTTGGGCGAGACCGCCTTGCCGGTGCCGACGCCATCGAGGTACTCGTAGCCCAGGCCCATCGGCGAGGACAGCCCCGAGCGGGTGCGGAACTTGCCGGTGCTCTTGTCGATGGCGGTGACCGTCATCGGTGCCCAGATGCGGTGCACGTCCTGGTCGATGTAGGAGCCGTCGGTGGAGGCGAAGTACTTCTGCTCGTTGACCAGGAACAGCATCGAGTTGACGAAGCTGGCGCCGGCGCCCATCGCGCCTGCATTGACGTCCAGCAGCAGCTCGACCTTTTCCTTGATCGGCACGTCCATCGCGTTCTTGCGGATCGGGGTGCGCCAGGACACCTCACCCACGCCGGGCGCGGCAGCCAGCTGCACCGGGGCGGTCTGCACGCCGGCGTTGGCCTTGGCGATCGCCGCGGCCTGCTGTGCGGCGCGGGCCACGTCGGTGGTGCCGAGCTGGTTGGTGGCGGCAAAGCCCCAGGCGCCGTTGACGATCACGCGGATGCCCACGCCGGTCGATTCGGTGTTCACCACGTTCTGGACCTTGTCCTCGCGGGTGATCACGTACTGGCGCAGGTAGCGGCCGATACGCACATCGCAGTAGGTCGCGCCCGCCTGGCGCGCAGCGGCCAGGGCGGCGTCGGCCAGGCGCTTTTTCAGGGCCGGGTCGAGGCTGCTCTGCAGTTGCTCGGCGGCAATGACCTTGCCGAAGAACGACGGCACGATCAGTCCGCCAGCGGTAAGCCCGGTCAGGGCGAGAAAGTCACGTCTTTGCAAGGCAGCTCTCCACGTCGGTGTGGGGGTGGCAGGGAAACAGCGACATCAGGGCGACCGCCGCGGCGGCACAGCCGATTCTTGCGGCCATGCGTGCGCCGCGGTAGTGACATTCGGCACGGAGCAGGGACGGGCTCATCCCAGGCTGCGTGCGGTGTTGATGATGTTGATGCCATCAAAGCGCGTGGTCGCCGAGCCATGCGAGACCGCCGAGACCTGGCCCGGCTGGCCCTTGCCATCGAAGAACGAGCCGCCGAAGCGGAAATCGCGCTCATCGCAGATCGCGCTGCAGGCATTCCAGAACTCCGGCGTGCGGATCTGGTAGGCGGCATCCTCGACCATGCCGGTGATCTCACCGTTCTTGATCTGGTAGTACAGCTGGCCGCCGAACTGCGCGTTGAAGCGCTGCTGGTCGATCGAGTACGAGCCGCGGCCGTGGATGTAGATGCCGTTCTCCACGTTCTTGATCATGTCGGCCACGCTCAGCGGGGCCTTGCCCGGCGCCAGTGACACGTTGGCCATGCGCTGGAACTGCACGCTGGACCACGAATCGGCGTAGCTGCAGCCGTGGCTTTCCTTCTCGCCGAGGAGGTGCACCTCATCGCGGGTGGCCTGGTAGTTGACCAGGATGCCGTCCTTGACCAGGTCCCAGCGCTTGGTTTTCACGCCTTCATCGTCGTAGCCCACCGCGCCCAGGCTGCCCGGGGCGGTCTTGTCGGCGAAGAAGTTGACGATGTCGCTGCCCCAGCGGAAGCCCGCCTCGCGCTTGTCCAGCGTGGCGAAGCTGGTGCCGGCGTAGTTGGCTTCGTAGCCGAGCACGCGGTCCAGCTCCAGCGGGTGGCCGACGTTCTCATGGATGGTCAGGAACAGGTTGGACGGGTCCAGCACCAGATCGTACTTGCCCGGCTTGACCGACGGCGCCTTGAGCTTTTCACGGGCGTGGCGGGCGGCAGCAATGGCATCTTCGACAGGGTCGTAGGAATCGCGGTAGGCGACCACGCCGCCCGGCAACGCGATCTTGCCGCGCGCGTCGCCATCGAGGAATTCGTAGCCCATGCCCATCGGCGAGGACAGCCCGGCGCGCGTACGGAACTTGCCGCTGGCCTTGTCGATCGCGGTGGCGGTGAACGGCAGCCAGATCCGGTGCACGTCCTGGTCGATGAACGAGCCGTCGCTGGAGGCGAAGAACTTCTGTTCGTTGACCAGGAACAGGGTGGAGTTGATGAAGTCGGCGCCGGCATTGAGCGCGGCCGCATTCAGCGACAGCAGCATCTCGACCTTGTCCTTGATCGGTACCGCCATCGCGTTCTTGCGGATCGGGGTCTTCCAGCTCACGTCACCCACGCCGGTCACCGGCGCCAGCTGTACCGGGCGGCTCTGGATGCCGGCGTTGGCGCGGGCGATCGCCGCGGCCTGCTCGACCGTGGCCAGCACCGCGGCCGGGGTCTGCTGGTGGGTGGCGGCAAAGCCCCAGGCGCCGTTGACGATCACCCGGATGCCGATGCCCGAGGATTCGCTGTTGGTGACGTTCTGGACGTTGGCCTCGCGGGTGATGATCGCCTGGTTGAGGTACCGGCCGATGCGCACATCGCAGTAGCTGGCACCGGCGCGTTTGGCGGCGGCAAGCGCGGCCTCGGCCAAGGCCTTCCGGCGACCCGCATCGCCCGGTTCGAGCAGCTGCTCGGCGGCGATCAGCCGGCCATGCGGCAGTACCAGGCCCGCCAGGCCCATTCCAGACAGCGCTAGAAACTCACGACGTTGCACAGCTCACATCCCCCAAGGACGGCCGGCGGCGCGCAGGCGGCCGGCGTTGGACAAGTCTTCGACTTTCGGTGGCATCGCACAGTGGCACAAGTGACTGCGGTCATGGTTGGATGGACATCGATTCCCTGCCGATGTGACATTGCGATGAGCCAGATACGCTGGTCCGAGGCCTGCGACCGCAACCGCGCGCCGATCCTGGCGGTGCTGCAGCGCCACCTCGCCGACCGCCACCGGGTGCTGGAGATTGGCAGCGGCACCGGCCAGCACGCCGAGTCCTTCGCGGCGGCACTGCCCCACCTGCAGTGGCAGGCCAGCGACCATCCGGATCACCTGCCGGGCATCGCCGAGCGGCTGGACGCCGCGGGCCTGCCCAACACACCGGCCCCGTGGCCGCTGCAGGCCGTGTTGTCCCCCGCGCCCGGGCTCGGGCCGCTGCCGCCGGACGCGCCGTTGGCGTTCGATGCGGTGTTCAGCGCCAACACCCTGCACATCATGAGCTGGGCGCACGTCCAGGCGCTGTTTGCCGGGTTGCCGGCAGTCATGGCGGCCGGTGCCGTGCTCTGTATCTACGGTCCGTTCAATGCCCATGGCGAGTACAGCAGCGACAGCAACCGCCAGTTCGACGCATGGCTCAAGGCGCGGGACCCGGCCTCGGGCATCCGCGACGCCGAGGCGGTGGATGCGCTGGCGGCGGGGGCGGGCCTGCAGCTGATCGAGGACGTGGCGATGCCGGCCAACAACCGCCTGCGGGTGTGGCGGCGCGCCGGCTAGCGCCGACCGCTGGTCGGCCGCGCTTGGTGTCCGGCGCATGCTGCGGTTAGGATCAGGAGGGGAGGTTGTTGTGACAACCTGGGGGAGTTTGCATGGCAATTGCAAGACAGATGGTGGCCGGCGTGATGCTGGCCATGGGGGCGTGTGTGTTCAACGCGTCGGCGCAATCGCTGCCGGCCGTGCAGGAGTTCTACTTCGACAACGACGTGGCGGCCGCCCCGATGGTGGTGGTGCAGGGCCAGGGCGGGGAGCTCGTCGACCAATTGATGAAGCAGCGCGAGCGCGGCCGCAAGAGCCTGGAAGCGACCGTGCAGCTGGCCGGCGTCGCGATCGCGCAGGGCCGGCCCGAGCTGGGGCGCAGTCTGTACGAACAGGCCGCGACGACCGCATCGGCCAGTTCGGTGCCCGGTCGGTCGGTGCGCTGGAACTACGGTTGGGATCTGTTCCGGCTGGGTGAGGCCGACGCGGCGTTGGTGCAATGGACCGCGGCGCAGAACACGCTGCGCGGGAATCCGGCGTGGGTGCCGCCCACCTTCGCGCTGGCGCTGTGGACGCTGGGCCGCAAGACCGAAGCCGTGCAGTGGTACGCCGCCGCCGTGCGCACCGAGCCGCAACAGTGGAGTGGGGCCGATCGCTACGCCGAACTGCTGCCTGGTTGGCGCGACAGCGAGCGCAGCACGCTGGCCGAGGTGCAGCGTGCGTGGGCCGAGAAGCCACCCGCCTGGCCATGATTCCGCAGGCCGGCCCGTGCAGGCGGGCTGGCCTGCCATAGCGCGGGCGATGCGGGCTTCGACCATGGTCGGAACATGCCATGCAGGCGATTGGGCTAGGCTGTGGCGATGGCTTTCGACGCATTCGCTCTGATCCTGACCATGCTCGGCCTGGGCATGGCGTTCTCGCGCCTGCGCACGCTGCCGGAGAACACGGCCGATGTGCTCAACCGCATCGTGCTGTACGTGTGCCTGCCGGCGGCGGTGCTGATCTATGTCCCGCGGCTGCATCTGGACACCAGCCTGATCGGGCTGGTCGCCACGCCGTGGCTGTTGATGCTGTGCACGCTCGCACTGGTGAGCCTGGCCACGCGCGCGTTCGGCTTCGCCCGGGATGTGCATGCGGTGCTGCTGATCTGTGTGGCGCTGGCCAATTCCAGCTTCATCGGCTATCCGATGGTGCGTGCCCTGCTCGGCGATCACGCCCTGCCCTATGCGGTGGTCTACGACCAGTTCGGCACTTTCGTGCTGCTGTCCACCTTTGGTCTGTACGTGATCGCGCGCTACAGCGGCGACACCCCGCCCACCGCCGCGCAGATCCTGCTGCGGATCGCGAAGTTCCCGCCGCTGTGGGCGTTGCTGTTCGCGCTGACCCTGATGCCTGAGCAGCCGCCGGGCTGGATCGGCACCGGGCTGAAGCAGCTGGCCGATGCGATGCTGCCGCTGGTGATGTTGGCGGTCGGTTTTTCGATCCAGCTGCGCCTGCCATTGGACGAGCTCAAGCCGCTGGGCATCGGGTTGCTGTTGAAGCTGCTGGTGATGCCGGCGCTGGCGCTGCCGATCTCGTGGGGGTTCGGCCTGCAGGGTGCGATGCTGCAGGCCAATGTGCTGGAGTCGGCGATGCCGACCATGATCACCGCCGCCGCGCTGGCGATGTCACATCGCCTGGCCCCGCGCCTGGCTGCCGCGCTCGTTGGCTACGGCATCCTGCTGTCGCTGGTGACGCTGCCGGCGTGGGTGTGGGTGCTGCAGCGCGGGGCCGGTCTTCCAGGGTCGCCATGATCAGGCAGCCGGCAGCCGGCTGACGGTCGGGCGCTACCCGTCCGCGCTGACGGTGCGCCCGCGGGCCCACTCGCGCAGCGCGGTGACCTGCTCGGCCATCAGCACCGACAGCGGCCGGCTGCCGCGGATCTCCTGCATCAGCAGCTGGGTATCCAGCCCGCGTGATTCGGCGTGTGCGGCGTACAGCCCGGCGACCACCGCCTGTTCGATCTCCGCCCCGGAGAATCCGTCCGCCGCGGCCGCCAGCGCCGGCAGCGCGAAATCGTCGGCGTTGAGCTGGCGCTTGCCCAGGTGCAGGCGCAGCAGTTCCACCCGGGTGTTGGCATCGGGCAGGTCGACGAAGAAGATCTCATCGAAACGCCCCTTGCGCAGCAGCTCGGCCGGCAGCTCATGGACCTGGTTGGCGGTTGCGACGATGAACACCGTGCCCTTGCGTTCGGCCAGCCAGGTCAGCAGGTGGCCGAGCACGCGGCGCGAGACGCCGCCATCTTCGCCGCCACTGGCCAGGCCCTTCTCGATCTCGTCGATCCACAGCACGCACGGCGCCAGCTGCTCGGCCGAGGCCAGCGCATCGCGCAGGTTCTTCTCGGTCTCGCCGTGGTATTTGTCATACAGGCTGCCGAAATCCAGCCGCAGCAGCGGCACGCCGAAACCGGCGGCCGTCGCCTTGGCCAGCATCGACTTGCCGCAGCCCTGCACGCCCAGCAGCAGCATGCCCTTGGGCGGGTCCAGGCCCGCCGGGCCGGCGCCGCCGAGGAAGACCGGGCGGCGCTGGTTGACCCAGCGCTTGAGCCGGTTGGCACCGGCCACGTCGGCGAAGCGGGTGGTGTCGTATTCGTAGTGCAGGTGGCCGGCGCGGTTGAGCAGCTCGAACTTGAGCCGGGCCAGCTGCGGCAGGTCGTCCTGGCTGAGCGCACCGTCGGCGAAGATCAGCTGGCGGGCGATCCGCCGCGCGTCGACCAGGCTCAGCCCGCGCAGGTTGTGCAGGATCTTCTGGACCGCCTCGTTGTCCACCTCCACGCGCCGCCCGCCATGTTCGCGGGCATAGGCTTCGGCTTCCTCGCGCAGCATCTTCAACAGCGCGTTGAGGTCGGGCAGGCGCGGATTGAAGCGGGTGGCCAGCGCTTCCAGCTCGGCCGGAAGTTCTACCTTGGCCCCGATCAGGACCAGCACGTGGGCCTGGCAGTGGCGCCGCTGGATCAGGTCGCGCAGGGCGCGCTGGTGGCTGGCATAGCCCAGGTAGGGATGGAAATCGAGCAGCAGGTAGATGCCGCGCTGCTCGGCCTGGCGGATCATCTGCAGGGCCGCGCTGGCGTCGGGCGGGCCGACCGGGTCGTCCTCGCGGTCCATGTCGATCCGGCGCAGCCCCTCGGTGATCGACCAGCGGTGCAGGGCGCGCCAGACATGCATCAGGGTCTGCCGGAACAGCTCGACCACCCGGCCTTCATCCTGGGTCTCGATGATGATCAGCGGGGTGTTGGCGCGGATCAGCGCGCTCAGGTCCTGTAGTTCGCTCATGCGGGCGGTCAGTCCATTGGAACCATCCACGATAGCAAAGCCGTGGGCGCCGGTTCTGGTTCAGCGCCGCGACTATCTCCGTCACAGGCGCCGGTGTAGGCTGCGGAAACGTTCCCCGGAAGCGAGGCCTGCATGAAGACGATCCTGGTGGCCGGTTCCAAAGGCGGAGTGGGCAAAACCACCGTCGCCACCCACCTGGCGGCGCATTCGGCATTGGAAGGCAAGCGGACCGTCCTGGCCGATGCCGATCCACAGGGCTCCAGCACACGCTGGGCACAACGCCGCTCGGTCCTGGAAAGCGCCGTGCTGCCGATCGACGTGTACCGCAAAAAGAGCTGGGAACGACTGGTTCCCGACGGCACCGACGAAGTCATCATCGATGCGCCGGCCGGTGCGATGGCCGACGATATTCCGCATTTCCTTGACGTTGCCGATGCGGTGGTGGTTCCCGTGCTGCCTTCCGCGCTGGACATCGAAGCCATCGTCGGCTTCCTCAACAGCCTGTCGCGCGTGGCCCGCGTCCATGACCGCAGCCTGCCGGTCGGGTTGGTGCTCAACCGCACCAAACCCTGGACGCAGACCTCGCAACAGGCGATACAGATGTTGGCCGATTGGCCTTACGAGGTCGTTGCGCAGTTGCGCGACAGCCAGAGCTATGTGGTGATGGTCGGGCTGGGACGGAGTCTGTTCGACTACCGCTCGGCCCAGGTGCGCGAGCACCAGAGTGACTGGGAGCCGCTGTTGAAGTGGCTGAAGAAAGCCTGACACGAGAGATCCCATGCGAGAACTGATATTGCTGCGTCACGCCCATGCCGAAGCCGCCAGCACCGGCCAGGCCGATCTGGACCGCCCGCTGTCGCCGGTCGGTCTGGCCGAAGCCGAGGCCGCCGGCCGCTGGCTGAAGGAAAACAACCTGCTCCCCGACTGCGTGCTCTGCTCGCCGGCGCGGCGTACCCGCGAAACCCTGGAGGCTGTGCTGGGCATCACCGGCTTCGTCGAAAAGCGCCTGGAGGATGCCGTCTACGAGGCCACCCCGGGCACCTTGATGGGGCTGATCGATGCGCGCCGGGACGTCGACCGCCTGCTGGTGGTCGGGCACAACCCGGGCCTGGAACAACTGGTCGCCCTGATGAGCGAAGGCACCAGCAGTGATTACCGGGGCATGCCACCGGGCGGAATCGCGGTCCTGGCCTTCGACCGTGAGGCTGCCATCGAGCCGGGTGTGGCCAGCCTGACCGCCTTCTGGTGGCCGTAACCCGTGTGGGCAGTCCGCGCGGCGTGGGTCGGGCTGCTGTTGATGGCAGGGGCGGCCCATGCCGCCCCGCCGTCGTCGGTGCCGGCCGCCACCAGCCAGGCCCTTGCCTTCGATACGGCCACCTCGCGCTTCGGGTTTGAGATCCGGACGCGGCTGGGGCAGCGCATCGAGGGCATCTTCCCCCGCTTTGAAGGCAACATCGAAGTGCTCTCCGACGGTCGCCACCAGGTGCACCTGCGGATGTTCACCCGCTATGTCGAGATCCCCGGCAAGGCCCGCTACACCGGCTGGATGCGGGGCGAGGAGTTCTTCGACGCGGCCCGCTACCCGGTCGTGGAGTTCGACTCGCTGCCCTACTGGCCCGAGGTGGTCGACAAGGGGGGCAGCATCCAGGGCCGGCTGATCCTGCGCGGGGTCAGCCACCCGGAAACGCTACGGGTCGAACCGCCGCAGTGTGCCCGGGCCGGGTATGATTGCGACGTGGTCAGCCGCGGTACCGTCCAGCGTGGCCGGTATGGAATGGACAGCTGGCAGCTTGCGCTGAGTGATCGAGTGACCTTTGTATTGCGTGCGCGTCTGAGCGAGGCGCCGAAACCGTGAACCCATTGCTGCGTCTGTTGGTGCTGGCAACGCTGTTGCTGGGCAGCGGCTGTGCTTCGCTGTCCAACGCCGAGCGCGACCGCGCCGCCGGCATCGCCGTACAGGCGCGTTCGACCGTGGTCGACTGCGCCCAGCCGGACCGCTGCGCGCTTGATTCGCCGCTGCGTGCCCTCGGTGGCCGCGCCTTCGCCGAATCGCATGCCGGCCAGCCGCGGCACTACGCCACCATCCTCGACGAAGGGGAAGTTTCCCTCGTCGCGCGCTTGAACCTGATCCGCAGCGCCACGCGCAGCATCGACCTGCAGACCTACATCTTCGACAAGGACGACAGCGCCCGGCTGGTCCTGGACGAACTGCAGGCGGCCGCACGCCGCGGGGTCAAGGTGCGGGTGCTGATCGACCAGCTCTCGGCGATCTCCGACCTGGAGATCCTCGGCGCCCTGTCCGGCAGCCATGCCAACTTCGAACTGCGGGTCTACAACCCGACCTTCGGCAAGGCGCGCCTGAACTACTTCGATTACGCCGCCAGCGTGGTGTGCTGCTTCCGCCGTTTCAACCAGCGCATGCACAACAAGCTGCTGGTGGTCGACGATGCACTGGGCGTGGTCGGTGGGCGCAACTACCAGGACGACTATTACGACTGGGACAGCGAATACAACTTCCGCGACCGCGATGTGATCGTGGCCGGCCCGGAAGTGCGTGAGATGGCCGCCAATTTCGATGCGTTCTGGCGCGCGCCGCGCAGTGTGCCGGCCGAGCGCCTCAACGATGTCGGCCGCACGCTGCTGCGCCAGGGCGTGCCGGCCATGCCGCCGGCCGACTTCCGGCGGCCCGAGCGGGTCGAGCGGGTCAGTGAAGAGGCCGACGATCCGGACTACGTGCGCCGCACCTTCGTCGATACCGCCCTGCCCGTGGCCTCGGTGCAGTACGTCGCCGATCTGCCGCGCAAGCATCGCCGCGAACGTGCCAGCCAGCCGGCCAACGGCCAGCACGTGACCGAGCCGCAGCTGGATGCGCTGATCGCCAGCGCACAGTCCGAAGTGCTGCTGCAGACGCCGTACCTGGTGTTGTCCAAGCCGGCGCAGCGCCTGTTCCGCGACCTGCGCAAACGCGAGCAGGCACCGCGCGTGGTGGTGTCCACCAACAGCCTGGCCGCCACCGACAACCCGATCGTCTACGCGCTGTCCTACAAGTACAAACGCCGCAACCTGCGTGAGCTCGGGTTCAACATCTACGAGTTCAAACCGTTCCCGCTCGATGCCCCGGTGGACTACCGCAACCTGCTGCCGGCACCGCTGGGTTCCGAGGCGCCGCCGTCGCAGGGCAAGCGCAGCAGTCTGCTCGGGGGCAGCGCGGCCGGCAGCAATGCGCGCGCTGGCAGCGACGGCCGTGCCAGCGATGGCCCGCGCCGTGGCAACGCCGACCGCAACAGCGCCAGCGGGCGCCGCCGCAGTACCGATGGCAGCGAAGTGGAGCGCCGCGTGCTGCGTGCTGAAACCCGGCCCTCGTTCCTGGGCACCAAGGCGGTCAACAAGCCGCTGCCGGTCACCCGCAAGGGCGCCCGCATGGGCCTGCACGCCAAATCGATGGTGGTGGATCGCCGCATCGGCGTGATCGGCACCCACAACTTCGACCCGCGCAGCGAGAACTACAACACCGAAGGGGCGGTGATCATCGATGACCCGGTGTTCGCCGAGGCGCTGGCGCAGAGCATCCTGCGCGACATCCACCCGCAGAACTCCTGGGTGGTCGCGCCGCGTGCCAAGCCGCCGGTCCTGTCCGGCCTGAACTACAGTGTCGGCAAGGCCTCCGAGGCGCTGCCCGTGCTCGATTTCTGGCCGTGGCGCTACGCCACCGATTACGAGTTCCAGCCCGGGCCCGAGTGCCCGGATCCGCTCAAGCGGCAGGACCCGGCCTTCCACACCTGCTACGTCGCCGTCGGGGATTTCCCCGAGGTGAATGTCGGGCCGAAGTGGCTGCTGGTGCGCATGCTCACCGCCTTCGGTGCCGGGCTGGTTCCGATTCTGTAAATCTGCAACCCCACGGAGAAGCTGCATGCCCCAGGTATTCCGCGACGCGGTGTCGATCCAGGCGCTCAACACGCTCAGCCGCAACACGCTCATCGAGCACCTGGGCATCGTGTTCACCGCCGCGGGCGAGGACTGGATCAGCGCCACCATGCCGGTGGACGAACGCACCCGCCAGCCGTACGGCATCCTGCATGGCGGGGCGTCGGTCGTGCTGGCCGAAACTCTCGGCAGCAGCGCCGGCAACCTGTGCGTGGATACCACCAGGGAGGTCTGCGTCGGGTTGGAGATCAATGCCAACCACATCCGCGCGGTGCGCGCCGGCACGGTCACCGGCACCGCGCGTGCGGTCCATGTGGGGCGCAGCACCCAGGTGTGGGACATCCGCATCGAGGACGCGGCCGGCAAGCTGGTCTGCACGTCGCGGTTGACCCTGGCGGTGGTGCCCGCGGTGCGCCCGGGCTGATCGCACGCATGGCACGGATGCTGTGTTGCGTGGCCCATGACAGTGCGCCGGCGCATGTGCGCACGGCCGTTGTGCCGCCGCTGGCCGTTGGCTTGACAGCGTGCGGCGGCTGGCTTGGGCCTGCCATCGATTTGTCCGGATTCCGCTGGCAGAGCCTGCGGCGCTCGGGTATCGTTCGCGGATGAATTCCCCCACTCCGGCCTCACGTGGCGGCGTGGCGCGTGTGTGCCGTTACCTGTACCGCGTACCGCTGCTGCTGGTCCACCTGTTGCTGTTCCTGCCGATGCTGCTGATCGCCATGCTGCCGCCGTGGGGGCGCGTGCGCGTGGGCCAGCGCACGTTCGAGCATGCGGCGGTGAACGCCTGGTCGGGCGGGCTGATGTGGATCTTCGGCTTCCGCCTGCACCGGATCGGCACACCGCTGCCGGGTGCGGTGCTGTTCGTGGCCAACCATGTCAGCTGGGTCGATATTTCGATGCTGCACAGCCAGCGCATGATGGGCTTCGTGGCCAAGCAGGAGATCGCCGGCTGGCCGGTGGTCGGCTGGCTGGCCGCGCGCGGGCAGACCATCTTCCACCAGCGCGGCAGCACCGAGTCGCTGGGTGGGGTGATGCAGGAAATGGTCGTGCGCCTGCGCGAGGGCAAGGCAGTGGGCGTGTTCCCGGAAGGGCGCACCCGCGGTGGCCATGAAGTCGGCCCCTTCCATGCGCGCATCTTCCAGGCCGCGGTCGAGACCCAGGTCCCGGTGCAGCCGGTCGCGTTGCGCTACGGCTGGCGCGGTGACGCGCAGACCATTGTCGCGTTCGGCCCGAAAGAGAGTTTCTTCGCCAACTTCCTGCGTCTGCTGGGAGAGCCGGCACGGCGGGCCGAGGTGCACTTCCTCGCGCCCATTGATACCCACGATCTGGAAGGCCGTCGCCGCATCGCGGAAACCTCGCGCGCGCGCATCCTGGCGGCCATGTCCGCCGAGTAAGCGGTGGTGGTCCTTCACACGCCAGCGTCGCGGCCGGGAGCAGGCTCGCGCCCATGTTGACCGCTGCCGACTATCACCCCCCGCGTTGGCTGCGCAACCCGCACCTGCAGTCGATGCTCAGCTCGAGCCGGATGCGGATGCAGCGCGGGCTGGTGCTGCTGGCGGCGACCGGCGCGCACACCGACGAGCTGATCCTCGATGGCGGTGAAGGCGTGCGCCTGCAGGGCTGGCACAGCTACCTCCAGGGGCGCCAGCCGGTCGGCATGGCGCTGCTGCTGCATGGTTGGGAAGGCAGCGCCGAATCGAGCTACATGCGCATGACCGCCGCGCGGCTGCTGGAAGAGGGCTACGACGTGGTGCGGCTGAATTTCCGCGACCATGGCAATACCCACCACCTCAACCCGGGCATCTTCCACTCCAACCGCATCGATGAGGTGGTGCACGCAGCCGGTGACATCGCCCGCCGCTGGCCCGAGCTGCCGCTGGTCGCCGCCGGCTATTCGCTGGGCGGCAACTTCGTGCTGCGCCTGGCCCTGCGCGCGCCCTCGGCCGGCGTGCCGCTGCGCCGCGTGGCCTCGGTGTGCCCGGTGCTGGACCCGGCGATCACGATGGAGAGCATCGAGAACGGCCCGGCGATGTACGACTGGTACTTCCGGCGCAAATGGGCCGGCTCGCTGCGTCGCAAGCGCGATCTGTTCCCCGAGCTGAGCGACTGGGACGACCGCGTGCTCAAGCTGGACATCCGCGCGCTGACCGCCTGGCTGGTCGAGCACCACACCGAGTTCGGTTCGCTGCAGGCCTACTTCGATGGTTACTCCATCGCCGGCGACCGCCTGGCCGGGCTGCAGGTGCCGGCCGACATCCTGATGGCGCAGGATGACCCGGTGATCCCGTTCGCCACCTTCAACGGCTGGCGGCTGCCGGCCCATGCCCACCTGGAAATCGCCCCGTGGGGTGGCCACTGCGGTTTCCTGGAAAACTGGCGTGGTGATGGCTTCTCCGAGCGCTGGGTGGCCCAGCGGCTGCGGATCGAGGCGAACACGCCGGCCTGACAGCCGTTCTGGCCGGCCGGCCCCGCTACAATCGGGGTTTGCCCTCGAGTTCGGACCGTCATGCAAGACCAGATTCTCCAAGCCCTGCGCCGCAATGCGGTGGACGATGCCGTGCAGCTGGCGCGCGAGTGGATCGCGGCCGAGCCGGAGCAGCCGCAGGCACACCGCTGGCTGTCGCTGTCGCTGCAGCAGCAGGGCCAGTTCGATGACGCGCTGGCCAGCCTGCAGCAGGCCCTGACGCTGGCGCCGGACAACGCCGACCTGCATCTGCAGCAGGCCGGCCTGTTGCTGGCCCTGCGCCAGTTCGACGCAGCCGGCTCGGCGCTGGACCGCACCGCCGAACTCAACCCCAACGAACTGTCCGCGTACGTGATGCAGGCGCACCTGGCGCTGGCCCGCAATGACGTGGACGACGCCGACCGCCTGACCCGCCTGGGCCTGCGCGTGGATGAGGAACATCCGGAACTGGCCGCCCTCTCGGGCATGGTCGCGCTGCGCCGGGGTGAGGTGGATCGCGCGCTGGCCCAGCTCTCGGCGGCCAGCCAGGCGCTGCCGGATGATGCCCGGGTGCTTTACGCACTGGGCTTTGCCTACCTGGGCAAGGACATGCTGGCCTTCGCGGAGCAGGCCTTCCGCCGGGTGCTTGCCCTGAATCCGGCCACCACCGCCCTGCAGGGGCTGGTCGTCCAGCTCGCGCTGCGCCAGGGCAACCTGGAGAGCGCAGCGGACATGATGCGCCAGGTCCTGGCCGTGCCCGGCGGCGATACGCCGGCCATGCGCCGCCTGGCCGGCGAGCTCGAACTGCAGGCCGGCCAGCCGTTGCAGGCGCTGGAGCACCTGCTGCCGGTGCTGGCGCAGTGGCCCTCCGATCGGCACACGCTGCAGCTGCTGCTGATGGCGTGGCAGCGCCTGGGCCGTGAACAGCAGGCCCGCGAGACGCTGGATGCGACCCTGGCCGATCATCCCGAGGTGCATGACCTGTGGATGGCGCGCCTTACCGTGGAACCGGTGGGTGGCCCGGAAGCGGTGGCCGTGGGCGAACGCTGGCTGCAGGCCATGCCGGAGCACCTGCCGGCACTGGAAACGCGTTTGCGCCTGCACGACATGAACAACGAAGCCAACCAGGCCGAGGCCGTGGCCGAGCGCATCGTCGCGCTGGAGCCGGGCCGGGTTTCCGGTGAAGTGCGCCTGGTCGATGGACTGCTCACGCGTGAGCCGGCTGCCGCGATCGCGCGCGTGCAGGCGCTGCTGGACACGGCCCCGGAGGATGCCCGGGCGGGACTGCGCGCCTGGCTGGGCTCAGTGCAGGACCGTGCCGGCCAGTACCACGATGCGCTGCGGACGTGGGTCGACCTGCATGCGGCCGAGGCGCCGCAGCGCCTGCCCCTGCCGCCGCAGGCCAAGGCACCGCTGAGCTGGCCGGACCTTGCGCCGGTGGCTGAAGACAATGCGATCGCTCCGTTGTTCATCTGGGGCGCGCCCGGCTCCGGCGTTGAACGCGTGGTCGCCGCGATGGCCGCCGCCAGCCCGGTGATGCGTGGTGACCGCTTCGGGCCGACGCCGCCCAACGATCCCTTCCAGCGCTATCACACGCTGCAGGAGCTCTCGACCGGCAAGCTCACGCCCGAGGCACTGGTGGAGCAGTGGCGCAGCCAGTTGCCAGCCCGGGGCATCGCCGACGGGGCGGTGATCGATTGGCTGCTGTGGTGGGACAACGCGCTGCTGTGGGCGCTGCGCCCCCAGCTGCCGGAGGCACGCCTGGTCATCGTGCTGCGCGACCCGCGCGACATGCTGCTGGAGTGGATCGCCTTCAGTGCCCCGGCCCCGCTCGCGGTGACCTCGGTGCACGAAGCGGCCGAATGGCTGGCGCGTGCGCTGGCCCAGGTCGCCACCCTGCACGAGCAGAGCCTGTACCCGCACGCGCTGTTGAAGATCGACGAGATCGGCAACGACCCGCAGGCGATGGCCGAGTTCCTCGGTGCCCACTTCGGCATGCGTTTCCCGCCGGCCGGCACGCTGGGCCCGGCCCGCATGGCCCCCGGCCACTGGCGCGATTACCGCGAGGTGATGGGGCCGGCGTTCGCGCTGCTGACCTCGGTCGCGGTGCGCCTGGGTTACCCGGAAGAATAAGGAGACCTGTATGCATCTGAGCAGTGACAGCATCACCAACGGCCAACCGATCGCCGCCACCTTCGCGGCCGGCGATGCCGAAGGCTTCGCCCCCAACCGCAACCCGCAGCTGGCCTGGCACGATGTGCCGGCCGGCACCCGGTCGTTCGCGCTGCTGTGCATCGACCCGGATGTGCCGACCGTGCCCGATACGGTCGGCCGCCAGGATTGCACGGTGCCACGCGATCAACCGCGTGCGCACTTCGCGCACTGGGCGATGGCCGATATTCCGGCCGATGTGCGCGCGCTGGCCGCGGGCAGCTGCAGCGACGGCTTCACCGTGCGCGGCAAGACCCAGCCGGCCGGCCCGGCGGGCAGCCGCCAGGGCCTGAACGATTTCACCGGTTGGTTCGCCGGCAATCCGGACATGGCCGGCCAGTACCTGGGCTATGACGGCCCGTACCCGCCGTTCAACGACGAGCGCGTGCACCGCTACTTCTTCCGCGTGTTCGCGCTGGACGTGGCGCAGCTGGAGCTGCCCACGCCGTTTACCGCTGCCGATGTGCTGCATGCGATGCACGGGCACGTGCTGGCCGAAGCATCGCTGCATGGCACGTATACGTTGAACCCGGCGCTGGCGTGATCCCCCGGTGGGTGCCGACCGTTGGTCGGCGTTACATCCGGTAGGTACTGTCGGGAGCCGGCCAGCGGCCGGCACTACAGTCGGGAGCCGGCCAGCGGCCGGCACTACAGGATGAAGAAGGGCGGCCAGCGGCCGCCCTTCTGCGTTCTTATTTCTTCTCGTTCGCCGACTCGACCACCATGTCCAGCACGTAGGCGTTGGACGAGGCATCGGCCGGTGGGTTGGCGATCGTGTAGCGCTTCACGCGCACCACGTTGCGCACGCCGTCTTCGTGGGTGTAGCCCTCGATGACGTCGTAGAAGTTCTGCCACTCGCCCGGCTCGCCCTGCTTGATGCCATTGGCGTCGTAGCGGATCTCGCGCGTCTGCAGGCACTGCTTGTCGCGGATCAGCGGGTGCGGGCACGGCTTGGTCTGCGCGGCCACCTCCAGGAACACCGTTTCGCCTTCGCCGCCGTAGCGGGTCTCAGCGGTCGGCTCCGGGGTGAACACCAGCACATCGCCGTTGGCGGTACGCAGGGTCAGCTGGCCGGCATCGCCCAGCTCGGTCTTGAGCGCGCCTTCCAGGCGGCTGCCCACGGCCTGGTCCAGCGCCATCAGGTTCTTGTCGGTGCAGGCCATCATGGTCGAGGCCATCGGCGAGACGGTCAGCGAACCATCGGCCAGCGTGTAGCCCCCGCCCATGCGGTTGCAGGTGTTGCTGATCGCGATGCGGTCATCCTTGAAGTCCAGCGTGACCGGCTTGTCGGCGCGGGCGAACAGCGCATCGATGCGCTTGCCGCTGGCATCGGTGGCCGATTCCAGGCGCCAATGGCTGCCCTGCAGGCGCTGCACATCCAGGCGGGCCACGGCAGCCTGGTCGGCGGCGGCGGTCGGTGCCGGGGCGAGGTCATCGCGGCCGGCCGGGGCGGTGGAAGGGTTGCTGCAGGCGGCCATCAGGGCCAGCGGCAGCATCAGCATCAGGGTGCGTTTCATGTACATCTCCTTGGGAACCTGGGGAAAAACGCCGGCGCGCCCCCAACGGGGTTGCGCCGGCGCCGGGCCGTTCAGTTGCCAGCGGGCAACCAGAGCAGCAAGGCCGCGCCCAGTGCGATGCGGTAGACCGCGAACGCCGTGAACTTGTGCGACTTGATGTAGCCCAGCAACCACTTCACTACGATGAAGCCGGTGACGACCGCGGCAAGGAAGGCCACGCCGACGTCGGTCCAGTTCTCACTGGCGAGCTTGCCGTCCTTGGCCAGTTCCAGGAAGGCATAGCCGCTGGCGGCGAACATGGTCGGGATGCCGACCAGGAACACGAACTCGGTGGCTTTCGCGCGGCGGCTCAGGCCGAACAGCATCGCGATGAAGATCGCCGCCGCCGACCGCGAGGTGCCCGGGAACACACCGGCCACCACCTGCGCCACACCGACCAGGATGGCGACCTTCCAGGTCACCTCATCGCGCTCGGGCAGGCGTGCGGTGTAGGCCTCCACCAGGATCATCCACAGGCCGCCGATGATCAGTGCCCAGGCTACCGGCGTGACCGTCTCCGGCAGTTCCCAGCCGGCCAGGCGGACCGGCAGGCCGACCACGGCGGTGACCAGGAAGGCGGTGCCGAGCTTGAGCACGTAATCGCGGTTGGCGCGCTCATGCAGGCCGGTCGCCAGGGTCCACAGCCGCTGCCGGAACACCAGCGTGATCGCCAGGATCGCGCCGGCCTGGATGATGATGTTGAAGAAGTCCGAGCGTGCGCCCAACCAGTGCTGGGCGATCAGCAGGTGGCCGGTGCTGGAGATCGGCAGGAATTCGGTGAGGCCTTCAAGAATGCCCAGAAGGAGGGCGGAGAGCAGGTCGGACATCGGGGGGGCTGGGGCTCGGAATGGGTGAAATCGGGAGGCAGCATAAAACATCCGCGTCCCGCACCAAATGTGTGCGTGGTGCAGGGCGCGCACTATTTTGGTGCGGATAGCCGTGCACTGCGGGGTCGGGCAGCCCAGTGAAATCAAGGGTTTGTGAAGTCTGAAAAGTTGGCACGGGGATTGCTCTATCCACTCAGGCAATCACCCATCTGAGGTTTCACCGATGTCCGTGGAAAATGTTGAGAAGCTGATCAAGGACAACCAGATCGAGTTCGTCGACCTGCGTTTCGTCGATATGCGTGGTATCGAGCAGCACGTCACCTTCCCGGTCAGCATCGTGGAGCCGTCGCTGTTTGAAGAAGGCAAGATGTTCGATGGCAGCTCGATCGCCGGCTGGAAGGGCATCAACGAGTCGGACATGGTCCTGCTGCCGGACCCGTCCAGCGCCTACATCGACCCGTTCTACGCCGACCCGACCCTGGTCATCAGCTGCGACATCCTCGATCCGGCCACCATGCAGCCGTACGGCCGCTGCCCGCGCGGCATCGCCAAGCGCGCCGAGGCCTACCTGAAGTCCTCCGGCATCGCCGAGCAGGCCTTCTTCGGTCCGGAGCCGGAGTTCTTCATCTTCGATTCGGTCCGCTTCGCCAACGACATGGGCCACACCTTCTTCAAGATCGATTCCGAAGAAGCGGCCTGGAGCACCGGTGACAAGTACGACGGCGCCAACAGCGGCTACCGTCCGGCCGTCAAGGGCGGCTACTTCCCGGTCCCGCCGACCGATTCGCTGCACGACCTGCGTGCGGAAATGTGCAAGACCCTGGAACAGGTCGGCATCGAAGTGGAAGTGCAGCACCACGAAGTGGCGACTGCCGGCCAGTGCGAAATCGGCACCAAGTTCAGCACCCTGGTGCAGAAGGCCGACGAACTGCTGCGCATGAAGCACGTCATCAAGAACGTTGCCCACCGCAACGGCAAGACTGCCACCTTCATGCCCAAGCCGCTGGTCGGCGACAACGGCAGCGGCATGCACGTGCACCAGTCGCTCTCCAAGGGCGGCACCAACCTGTTCTCCGGTGATGGCTACGGCGGCCTGAGCCAGCTGGCGCTGTGGTACATCGGCGGCATCTTCAAGCACGCCAAGGCGATCAATGCCTTCGCCAACTCCGGCACCAACAGCTACAAGCGCCTGGTCCCGGGCTTCGAAGCCCCGGTGATGCTGGCCTACTCGGCCCGCAACCGTTCGGCTTCGTGCCGCATTCCGTGGGTGTCCAACCCGAAGGCGCGCCGCATCGAAATGCGCTTCCCCGATCCGATCCAGTCCGGCTACCTGACCTTCACCGTGCTGATGATGGCCGGCCTGGACGGCATCAAGAACCAGATCGACCCGGGCGCACCGAGCGACAAGGATCTGTACGACCTGCCGCCGGAAGAAGAGAAGCTGATCCCGCAGGTCTGCTCCTCGCTGGACCAGGCCCTGGAAGCGCTGGACAAGGACCGCGAGTTCCTCAAGGCCGGTGGCGTGATGAGCGACGACTTCATCGACGGCTACATCGCGCTGAAGATGCAGGAAGTCACCAAGTTCCGCGCGGCGACCCACCCGCTCGAGTACCAGATGTACTACGCGAACTGAGCAACAGGTGACGATGACGAAGGATTTCCCTCCCACCCTTCGTCATCGTCGCCGCTTTTCCGGCTGGGGAGCCGGCAAGGCGACCATGTTGTAGAGCGGACCGTCGGTCCGCTGAAAAAGGTAGAGCGGACCGTTGGTCCGCTCCACCACCAGGGGCAAGAGAGACCGGACGCGTGTCATGGGCCCTTCCTCCCTCCCGCGTCACCGCTGGCGTCGCCCTTCGGGCGTCGGCAACGGCGTGGCCCATGCAACGTTCGGCGCAACGACCGGCGGCCATGTGCAAGTGGCCGCCGGTTGACCTGACATCGGCCCCACGCGGGCCGGTTCCATCCACCATCGGGATATGCGCATGAAACTGATCTCCGCCATCATCCGGCCGTTCAAGCTCGACGAGGTCCGCGAGGCCCTCTCCGACGCTGGCGTGTCGGGCATCACCGTGACCGAAGTCAAAGGCTTCGGGCGCCAGAAGGGCCACACCGAGTTGTATCGCGGCGCGGAGTACGTCGTGGATTTCCTGCCGAAGATCAAGATCGAGACCGTCGTGACCGACGATCGCCTGGAGGCCGTGGTCGAGGCCATCCAGACCGCGGCCGGCACCGGCAAGATCGGCGACGGCAAGATCTTTGTCACCGCGGTCGAACAGGTCGTCCGCATCCGCACCGGCGAAATCGGCGCTGACGCGCTCTAACCCCACTCGGAGCCCACAATGAAGACCTCTTTGTTCACCGGGTGGCAAGCCCGGTTCCATGCCGTGTGCCTGATGATGCTGCTCAGCGCGCTGGCCGTCGGTGCCTTCTCCAGCAGTGCGCACGCCCAGGCCCAGGTCACTCCGGCACCGTCGGAGACGGTCGCGGTCGAGCCGCTGCCGGCCACGCCGGAGGCCACGGCTGCCCCGGTCGCCGAAGCCGCCGCGGCGGCCACGTTCGATCACGGCGATGTCGCCTGGATGCTCACCTCCACGTTGCTGGTGCTGCTGATGGTGGTGCCGGGCCTGGCCCTGTTCTACGGCGGCCTGGTGCGCTCCAAGAACGTGCTGTCCATCCTCAGCCAGATCCTGGTGGTGTTCTCGCTGGTGCTGATGCTGTGGGTGGCCTACGGCTACAGCGCGGTGTTCAGCCAAGGCAACGCCTTCTTCGGCTCGTTCACCGAGTTCGCCTTCCTCAAGGGCTTCGGCCCGGATACCGTGGGCAACACGCCGATCGCCGGTCTGCCGGATTATCTGTTCGTCGCTTTCCAGTCGACCTTCGCCGGCATCACCACCGCGCTGATCGTGGGTGCCTTCGCCGAGCGCATCAAGTTCAAGGCCGTGCTGCTGTTCTCGGCCTTGTGGTTCACCCTGAGCTACATCCCGATGGCGCACATCGTGTGGGGCGGCGGCTATCTCGGTGAGATGGGCGCGATCGACTTCGCCGGTGGCACCGTGGTCCACATCAATGCCGGCGTGGCCGGCCTGGTGGGCGCCTACTTCGTGGGCAAGCGCATCGGCTACGGCCAGACCGCATTGAAGCCGCACAACGTGCCGTTCACCTACATCGGCGCGATGCTGCTGTGGGTGGGCTGGTTCGGCTTCAACGCCGGCTCGGCGGCTGCGGCTGACACCGTCGCCTCGCTGGCCTTCATCAACACCATCCTGGCCACCGCTGCTGCCGTGCTGGGCTGGACCCTGGTCGAAGCGGTCAGCAAGGGCAAGCCCTCCGCACTGGGCGCTGCCTCCGGCGCCGTCGCCGGCCTGGTCGGCATCACCCCGGCCTGCGGCACCGTCGGCCCGCTGGGCGCGATCGTGATCGGCCTGGTCGCCGGCGTGGTCTGCGTCTGGGGCGTCACCGGTCTCAAGCGCCTGCTCAAGGTCGATGACACCGCCGATGTGTTCGGCGTGCACGGCATCGGCGGCATCGTCGGTGCGCTGCTCACGGGTGTGTTCAGCGCGCAGTCGCTGGGCGGCACCAAGGCCGACCTGGACATCGGCCACCAGGTCTGGGTGCAGCTGGTCAGCGTCGGCTTCACCATCGTCTGGTGTGCCGTAGCCACCGTGCTGATCCTGCTGGTGGTGCGCATGGTGTTCGGCCTGCGCGTCACCGAAGAAGCCGAGCGCACCGGCCTGGACGTCACCTCGCACGGCGAGTCGGCCTACGAGGCCTGATCCGCGCGCGCTACCGCATTAGAAACGAGAGAGATGTTCTACCTTTGCCGGCGGCCTTCGGGTCGCCGGTTTTTTGTGGGCGCCCGCTGGGCATTACCGTGCTTTGGCAGCTGATCGTGCAATCACGCACAATGCAGGCATGCACGTGACCCGTACTTCCCTCGCACTGCTCGCCCTTCTGCTGCTCGCCGCCTGCGCCAGCACCGAGGTCCGCAGCCCGCTCGCCACCTGGGTGCCGTCGCCGAACCACAACGCGCGCGCGCCGGTGGTGATCGTGTTGCACCACACCGATCAGCATTCCGTGCAGCAGAGCCTGGACACGCTGCGCAGCGCCAACAGCGGCGGCAAGGTCAGTTCGCACTATCTGGTCGGGGCCGATGGCCACATCTACCAACTGGTTGGCGATGACCGGCGCGCCTGGCATGCCGGTCCCGGTCGCTGGGGGACGATCACCGATCTCAACTCGGCCTCGATCGGCATCGAGATCGACAACGATGGCGACACGCCGTTCGCACCGGCACAGATCGCGGCCCTGATCCGCCTGCTGGATGACCTGTGCACGCGCCTGCGCATTCCGCCCAGCCAGATCATCGCGCATGCCGATCTGGCGCCCTCGCGCAAGCAGGATCCCAGCCGTTTCTTCCCGTGGCAGCAGCTGGCCGAAGCCGGTTTCGGCGTATGGCCGCGCGCAGCCGATGGCCCGGCACCGGCCGGCTTTGATGCCTGGATGGCCCTGCAGGCCTTCGGCTACCCGATGGACGACCGGGCGGCCGCGGTCGGCGCCTTCCATCGCCGCTTCCGCGGGCGCGACGATCTTCCCGCAGATCTTGATGCCGAAGACGCCCGCATCCTGCACTCGCTGCTGCTGCAACAGGAACGCCGCCCATGAAGTCCGATTCCCTTCGCCACGCACTCAAGCACGCCGCGCTGTCGGGGGTCGCGTTGGCCGTGTTGAGCGCCTGCGCGGTCGCGCCGCAGCGCCCTGCGTCATCGCCAGCGACCGTGCCCACCAGCACCTACGCAAAGACGAGTTGGAACGCATTGCCCGCCGTCGCGGACGCCGATCTGCAGGCCGGCTTCGCAGCCTGGCGCAGTGCCTGCCCGCGCCTGAAGACAGAGGCCAACTGGGCACCCACCTGCGCCGCGGCCGCCAAGGTTGCCACCACGCCGGCCGCCATCCGCCAGTTCCTGCAGGCGAATCTCGACGTCTATGCCCTGCGCGCCGGTGGCAACCGGGCCGATGGCCTGATCACCGGTTACTACGAGCCGATCTATGCCGGCAGCCTCACCCGCACCGCCAAGGCGGCGGTGCCGGTGTACGGTGTGCCCGACGACATGATCAGCGTCCAGCTCGAGAGTCTTTATCCCGAACTCAAGGGCAAGCGCCTGCGCGGACGCGTGGAAGGGCGCGTGCTCAAGCCGTATGACGATGCCGCGCGGATCGCCGCGAACGGCGTCAAGGCACCCGTACTGGCCTGGCTGACCAGCCCGATGGACCTGCAGTTCCTGCAGATCCAGGGATCGGGCCGCGTCCAGCTGGCCGATGGCCGTCAGCTGCGGATCGCCTACGCCGACCAGAATGGCCATCCCTATCGCCCCATCGGCCGCTGGCTGGTGGAGCAGGGTGAGCTGAAGCAGGCCGACGTCAGCATGGCCGCCATCCGCGCCTGGGCCGATGCCCACCCGACCCGTGTGCCCGAACTGCTGGCCAGCAATCCCAGCTATGTGTTCTTCACCCGCGGCACGGACAGCGACGAAGGCCCGCGCGGCTCGTTGAACGTGCCGCTGACCGCCGGCTACAGCGTCGCCGTGGATCGCAACGTCGTGCCACTGGGCAGCCTGCTGTGGCTGTCCACCACGCGCCCGGACGGCACCGCGCTGGTGCGCCCGGTCGCCGCGCAGGATACCGGCGGTGCCATCACCGGCGAGGTCCGCGCAGATCTTTTCTGGGGCACCGGCGATGCGGCCGGCGAGCTGGCCGGGCACATGAAGCAGAAGGGCACGATCTGGATGCTGTGGCCGAAGGGTGTGGCGTTGCCGAAGGCGCCTGACAAGAGCGAGTGACACCGATGGATGAACTGCAGCGACTCCAGCACTGGTATCGAAGGCAGTGCAACGAGGACTGGGAGCATACGTTCGGGGTCACTATCGACACCCTTGATAACCCCGGCTGGCACGTCTGCATTGATCTCATCGAGACGGAGCTTGAGCAAAAGCCCTTTGCATCGATCAGCCGGGGGGACTCGGAAGATGATGCCGACTGGATTATCTGCACGGTTGAGAAGTCGCAGTTTGTAGCGAGCGGTGGTGCCGGGAACCTGACTGAGTTGCTTGGTGTATTTCTCAGCTGGGCTGAGGCCTAGCGATCGATTGCCCGGAGGATTCATGAAGGTCAAACGCATCATCGCCAACATCGCCGCGTCCGATCCGGCCGCCGCGGACAGTTTCTATCGGGACATCCTCGGCCTGGAGCTGGTCATGGATCACGGCTGGATCCGTACCTATGCGGGATCCGCGGATATGACTGTCCAGGTGAGTGTGGCGTCCGAAGGCGGCTCCGGTACCGCCGTGCCCGATCTCTCCATCGAGGTCGACGATCTGGACGAAGTGCTTCGACGGGTGCACGCGGCCAACCTCCCCATCGCCTATGGCCCAGCCAGCGAACCGTGGGGCGTGCGTCGGTTCTACCTCCGCGATCCGTTGGGCCGGCTGGTCAACCTCCTGCAGCATGCGTGAGCGAGGCAGGAAACCGGGATCAACAGGCCTGCCGTTTTGCACTACATTGGTGCAATGACCACCGTGCTCCCGCCTCCCGCCCTCGACGCCCTCGGCACCCCGGTCGCATGGGCCGACGCCAGCGGCCGTGTGGTGGGCTGCAATCCCGCCTTTGCCCGCTGGCTGGGCGTGAGCGTGCGGCGCCTGCTGGGCCAGCCGCTGGCCTCGCTGGAGGCACAGGGCGATGCCCTGGCCCACTTCCTGGCCCGCGATGAGCGCGACACCCTGCGCCTGCACCGGCTGGCCCTGGCGCTGCCGGGCGATGCGCCCCGTTTTGCCGAGGGGTGGCTGAGCCGCTGGGACGAGGGCGGCTGGCTGCTGGAGGCGCATCCGGTCGATGAGTTCCCGGGGTTGGACCCCACCCAGGCGCTGCCCAGCGCACTCAGTGCCGCGCTCAAGGGCCTGGCGCACGAGCTGCGCAATCCGCTGGCCGGCTTGAAGGGCGCGGCCCAGCTGCTGGCGCGGCGCAACGCGCAGCGCGATCCGGACGAGCGTGAACTGATCGAGCTGATCGGCTCGGAGATCGAGCGCCTGAACGGCCTGCTCGAGCAACTGCTGTCGCCCGCGCCGGCCGCGCCGCACGCACCGCTCAATATCCATGCCTCGCTGGAGCGCGTGCTGCGGCTGGCCGAAAGCGAAGGTGGCTGGGCGGTCCGGATCCAGCGCGATTACGATCCCAGCATTCCCGAGTTCGATGGCGATGCCGACCGCCTCACCCAGGCCGTGTGGAACCTGGTCCGCAATGCGATCCAGGCCGGTGCGGGCACCGTCACCCTGCGCACGCGCGTGGAGCACGGCGTGCGGATCACCGATCAGCTGCACCCGCTGGCACTGCGGCTGGAAATCGCCGATGACGGCCGTGGCGTGCCCGAAGACCTGGCCGAGCACCTGTTCCTGCCGCTGGTCAGTGGTCGTGCCGAGGGCACCGGGCTGGGCCTGGCGCTGGCCCAGCAGGTCGCGCGCGAGCACCGCGGCACCCTGACCTACCGCTCGCGCCCGGGCCATACCGTATTCACCGTGCTGCTGCCGATCGGGCAGGGCACCCCCGCCGAGGACACCGCCGCCCATGGCTGACCAGGTCGATACCACCGCCCAGCGCGTCTGGGTGGTCGACGATGACCGCGCGGTGCGCTTCGTACTGTGCACCGCACTGCGTGAGGCCGGCTACCGCGTCGAAGGGTTCGACGGCGCGGCGGCCGCCTTGGCGATGCTGTCCGAGCAGCCGCCACCGGATCTGCTGTTCACCGATGTCCGCATGCCCGGCGATGACGGGCTGGTCCTGCTGGACAAGCTCAAGGCGGCGCATCCGCAGCTGCCGGTGATCGTGATGTCGGCCTATACCGATGTGGCAAGCACGGCCGGCGCCTTCCGCGGTGGTGCGCAGGAATTCCTGTCCAAGCCGTTCGATCTGGATGATGCGGTCGCGCTGGCGCAGCGGGTGCTGCCCGCGCCGGATGTCACCTTGGCCGAGCCGAGCGAGACCGCCAGCACGACGCCGCCCGATCAGCGCCCGCAGCTGGTCGGCGATACGCCTGCGATGCGCGCGCTGTTCCGCGCGATCGGACGCTTGGCGCAGGCACCGCTGTCGGTGCTGATCAATGGCGAGACCGGCACCGGCAAGGAGCTGGTCGCGCATGCGCTGCACCATGAGTCGCCGCGCGTGCAGGGCCCGTTCGTCGCACTCAATACCGCCGCCATTCCGTCCGAACTGCTGGAGAGCGAGTTGTTCGGCCATGAGGCGGGCGCGTTCACCGGTGCCCAGCGCCGCCACATCGGCCGTTTCGAACAGGCCAATGGCGGCACGCTGTTCCTGGATGAAATCGGTGACATGCCGTTGCCGCTGCAGACGCGACTGCTGCGCGTGCTGGCCGAGGGCGAGTTCTTCCGTGTCGGCGGGCGTGAGCTGATCCGCGTGGATGTGCGCGTGATCGCCGCGACCCACCAGGACCTGGAAACGCTGGTGGCGCAGGGTCGCTTCCGTGCCGACCTGCTGCACCGGCTGGATGTGGTGCGGCTGCGGTTGCCGCCGCTGCGCGAGCGTCGCGACGACATCGCGCAGCTGGCCGAGACCTTCCTCGCGGCCGCGGCACACAAGCTGGATACGCCGCCCAAGCGGCTCACTGCCGCCGCGCTGCAGGCGCTGCGCGAACACGATTGGCCCGGCAACGTACGGGAGCTGGAAAACGTGTGCTGGCGCATGGCCGCGCTTGCCGCCGCCGACAGCATTGGCGTGGCCGACGTGGACAGCGCGCTGCACCGCGGTGCCGGTGCGCCGCGCGCGCGCAGTGCCGGCGACCCGGGGCAGTGGGAGACCCTGCTCTCGGCGTGGGCGCGCCAGCGACTGGCTGAAGGTGCCGAAGGCCTGCACGCCCAGGTGCGTGACCGGGTCGACCAGGCCCTGCTCGAAGCCGCCCTGCAGATCACCCACGGCCGCCGTGCCGAGGCGGCCGCGCGGCTGGGCATGGGTCGAAACACGCTCACCCGCAAGCTCGGCGCCGGCCGCCGGCGCGGCGGATGAACCGCATGTCCACACCGCGTGTGCGCCATGTCCGGGCCGCTTTCATGGCCTGTGGACGAGCACACGGTTAGTTTGCAATCAAGGAGTCTTCCCATGCGCAGTTCCCATGTCGTCCTCGCTGCGGCGATCGCGGTCGGTCTGGCCGCCTGTGGCAGCACACCGCCGCCGCGTCCCGCCGCCCCCGTCGTGCCGGTGGTCAGCACCGCGCAGATGGCAGAGGCCAATCTGTCGCCCGCCTCGGCCAGCCTGGTCAGTGGGCGCCTTGCGCTGGTGCCCGATGCACGTGGCGTACACATCACCGGTGTCATCGGTGGCCTGCAGCCGCTGCAGGTGGCCGGGTTCCACGTGCATGAGCGCGGCGACTGCAGTGCGGTCGATGCCAGCAGCGCCGGTGCGCATTTCAATCCAGCCGGGCAGCCGCACGGCCGCAACAGTGCCGGCGCGCACCACGCCGGTGACATGGACAACCTGCGTGCCGATGCGCAGGGACGCGTCAACGTCGACATCCGCCTGCCAGCGGTTACCCTTGGCGGCGGCGCAGCCACCGATATCGCCGGGCGTGCACTGATCGTGCATGCCAATGCCGACGATTACCGCAGCCAGCCGGCCGGCAACGCCGGCGCCCGAATTGCCTGCGGCGTCATCCGGGTCGTGCGCTGATCGCGCCGTCCCACGACGCCGTTTCTTCCAACGCTACCCGCAAGGAGATCCACATGCGCCTGATCCACACCACGCTGTTCGCGGCCATCGCCGCGCTCGGCCTGACCGCCTGCAACAAGCCGGCCGACACCACCCCGGAAGCCACGCCGGCTGCCGAAGCCACCGCGTCCCAGCCGACGGCCGAAGCGACCCCCGAGGCACCGCCGGCGATGACCAGTGAGGCCCATGCCATCCACACTGCCAGTGCCGACCTTGCGCCGACCCAGGGCAATGACGTCAAAGGCAACGTGACCTTCAGCATCGTTGACGGCAAGGTTCATGTGAAAGGCCAGGTCAGCGGCCTGAAGCCGAACAGCGAGCACGGCTTCCACATCCATGAGAAGGGCGATTGCAGCGCGCCGGACGGTGCCAGCGCCGGTGGCCACTTCAATCCGGGCCAGGAAGACCATGGCAGCGTCGCCAGCGAACCGCATCACGGTGGCGACATGCCCAACATCAAGGCTGATGCCCAGGGCAACGCCGTGGTCGACGCCCCGGTCTCGACCAACGTCAACATCGGCAAGGGCGATGATTTCGACATCATTGGCCGCGGCCTGATCGTCCATGCCGACGCGGACGACTACAAGACCCAGCCGACCGGCAATGCCGGCGCACGCCTGGCCTGCGCGGTGATCAAAGCGGCCCCGTAATCCAGGCCGTGTTTGACGAAAAACGCCGGCGAACGCCGGCGTTTTTTTGAACGTTGGTAGAGCCACGCCATGCGTGGCTGCCATGAGCGATATCGATTTTCCCGAGGAGCCGGCCAGCGGCCGGCACTACCCTCAGCGGGCCAGCAGCTCGCGCGCGTCCTGCCCGGCTTCGCAATGTACGAACAGCACCGGCAGGCCATGCGCTTCCAGCACGGCGGCCATCTGCCGCTGGCGGATCAGGTACTGATCGTAGATGCCCTGCAGGCGATCGCAGTCGCCGGTGCCGTGGTTGTAGTACGCGCACCAGCCGGCGGGATCGAACAGCGCCATACGCACTTCGCCGTCAGCGTATCGAAGCAGCGGCTCCGGCGCGGCATCCAGCCACTCTTCCACGTGCGGTGCCATCAGTGCGGTTTCAATCAGCGGCCACAGAATCGCCAGGCCCTGGTTGTCGTACTGCATCGACATCATCGCGGCGAGATCATTCACCGTGAAATAGCGCGCGTGTTCGATCTGCGCGCCGAAGGCGTTCTGGGCCTGCAGCGCGGTATCGGCCTGCGCCATGCCCTGGGCCAGCAGCACGTCTTCCAGCGCCTCGGCCACGGCCTGGGTCTGGGCGACTTCAGTGCCCGTCAGCAGGAACGGGACGACCCGCAGGCCGCCGCCGGTGAGGCTGGCATCGGCCTGGAACGGCAGCGGTACATCGCCATCGGCGCCGGCACCAAAGGCCAGCACGCGCGGGCCCTGGTTGCGGCCCGGGGCGCGCATCTGCAGTTCTTCCAGGCGCCGGTGCACCGGCCAGCCCGGACGCAGGATTTCCGCCGGATCGAAGTGGGCGCCGGCGAACACGAAGTCCAGCCCGCTGACGCCGGGCACCAGCTTGGCCAGATCGCGGCCGACGCGTTCGGCCAGTTCACCAGCCTGTTCGGAGGACAGCGCGGCATGGCGCGGGGCGTCGCCGCCGGCCAGTTCCAATGCCAGTACGCCAATGGCATTCATGCCGTGGTCGGGTTTGCTCATGGTTTCACGGTTGGCCCATCACAGGGCGGCAGCTACACTTGGCCCCATTATGCCTGCTCCTTCGTGCAGGCCATGTTGCAGACACCCCTCCCATGCCAGGTATCTCCATGCCCAACGCCCGTCCCGTCGCCATCCTCGGCGGCGTCCGCATTCCGTTCTGTCGCCAGAACACGGCTTATTCGGACGTCGGCAATCTCGGTATGTCGGTGCGCACACTCGGTGCGCTGGTCGAGCGCTTCGGCCTGCACGGCCAGCAGCTGGGCGAAGTGGCGATGGGCGCGGTGATCAAGCACTCCAGCGACTGGAACCTGGGCCGCGAAGCAACGCTGTCCTCGGGCCTGTCCCCGTTGACTCCGGGCATCACCATGCAGCGCGCCTGCGGCACCTCGCTGGATACCATCATCGCAGTGGCCAACAAGATCGCGCTGGGCCAGATCGACTCGGGCATCGGCGGCGGCTCGGACACCACCTCCGATGTGCCGATCGTGTACGGCAAGAAGCTGCGTGCGCGCCTGCTGGCGGCCAACCGCGCCAAGAGCACCGGCGACAAGCTCAAGGCACTGACCCGCGGCTTCAAGCTGAGCGAACTCAAGCCCGAATTCCCCGGCGTGGCCGAGCCGCGCACCGGCAAGAGCATGGGCGACCACTGCGAAGACATGGCCAAGGAGTGGAACATCTCCCGCGACTCGCAGGATGAGTGGGCGGTGTCCTCGCACAAGAAGCTGGCCGCTGCCTACGAGCGCGGGTTCTTCAACGACCTGATCGCGCCGTTCCGCGGCGTGGAGCGCGACAACATCCTGCGCGCCGATACCTCGCTGGAAAAACTGGCCACGCTGAAGCCGGCCTTCGACAAGGTCTCCGGCCGCGGCACGCTGACCGCCGCCAACTCCACCCCGCTCACCGACGGCGCCTCGGCGGTGCTGCTGGCCAGCGAAGAGTGGGCGCGCGCGCATGGCCACGAGCCGCTGGCGTACCTGCGTGATTCGCAGGTGGCGGCCGTTGATTTCGTACACGGCGAAGGCCTGCTGATGGCGCCGACCATCGCGGTGCCGGAGATGCTCAAGCGCAATGGCCTGACCCTGCAGGATTTCGATCTCTACGAAATCCACGAGGCCTTCGCTGCACAGGTGCTGTGCACGTTGCGCGCGTGGGAAAGCGAAGACTACTGCCGCAACCGGCTGGGCCTGGAGGCGCCGCTGGGCAAGATCGATCCGGCCAAGATCAATCCGCTGGGCTCCTCGCTGGCCACCGGCCACCCGTTCGCCGCCACCGGCGCCCGCGTGATCGCCACGGCGGCCAAGCAGCTGGCCGAACGCGGCGGTGGCCGCGCGCTGGTCTCGATCTGCACCGCCGGCGGCATGGGCGTGGTGGCGATCGTCGAGCGCTGATCGTCCCGCTGCATGGAACGAAGAAGGCCGCCCAAGGGCGGCCTTCTTTTTTGTATCCGGCGGAGGTGTTGCACCATTGGGCTCTGGTCGTGCCGGCCGCTGGCCGGCTCCTCCATACCGTTTCGGGGAGCCTGCATGCTCGGGGAACCCTCATTTTCAGGGACCGCGCGTTGCCGGCCAGCGGCCGGCACTACCGGGAACCACGGCGCTGTTACGGCAGGCGCGGGTTGCCGAACTCGTCGCGTTCCACGTGCAGGCGATCTTCCTCCACGTGCATGCGGCCCTGCTCCACGTGCAGGCGATCGTGCACCGGCGCCGGTTCACCCATCAGCGATTGCTCTTCGACGGTGGCGCGCTCGGGCACGATCGGGTCCAGCGGCGTCGCGGTCGCGGCACGGGCCAGCGCCACGCTGTCATCGCCGCGCTGCTGGCGCAGCGCATTGGCGAAGCACTGCGAGGCCAGCGCGGTTTCGCCGCGTTCCAGGAACAGCTCGCCCAAGGCTTCCCACGCGGCCGGGCCGGCACCAGCGGCAATCGCGCGGTGCAGGTAATCCTCGGCCAGGGTGTGCTGGCGCTGGCGGGCGGCAATGCGGCCCAGCGCCAGCAGCAAGGCCGGGCTGGAGGGCTGGGTGGTCAACCAGCGCTGCAGGTTGGCCTGGCGCGTGGCCAGCTTCTCCACCGGCATCTGGCCGTAGAGCGTCACCACCGATTCGTCCCAGCGCGTGTCCAGCGCCTGCTCCAGGTTCAGCAGGGCCGGTTCGTCCCAGTCCAGGGCAACCGCCCGCAGGGCATAGGCCGAAACCACGTCCGGATCGCTGCGCAGGGCCTTCGGCGTGGCCTCCCACTGCGCGGCCAGTGCGTTGACATCACCGGCCTCCAGCAGCGACTGGGCCGCCAGGCGGATTTCCAGTTCGGCCACGGCGGTGTCCGGCAGCACCTTCTGCTTGCGCAGCGCGCCCAGCTGCCCGTACGCCTCATGCGCGCGATCGGCACGGGCCAGTGCCTCGGTGCGCAGCCACAGGCCGCGCGGCGGCAGCGGCTGGATCGCGGCGATGTCGAGCACGTTGATCGCATCCACCGGACGCTCCTGTGCCAGCAGACGTTCGGCCTGCAGCAGGGCATGGCTGGTGGCGTCTTCGGCGGCCAGGCGCTGCAGATACTGGTTGACCGCGGCGTCGTCGTCGCGCGCCTGCGCGCTGCGCACCGCAGTGACCAAGGCGACAGCACTCACTTCCTTGTCTTCGGCGGCGCTGGTCAACAGCTTTTCCGCACGCTGCCAGTGGCCCTGTTCATGGGCCTGCAGGCCCTCGGTCAGGCGCGCACGGCCCTGCTTGCGGCGGTAGCGGCCCCAGGCGCGGAACGGCGAGGCCAGCAGGCTCCACAGCAGCCACAGCACCAGCAGACCCACCAGCACCATCAGGGCGACCTGCGGCACGGTGGAGCGGTAGTCGGTACCGCCGTAGCGGTAGATCACTTCGCCGAACTGCCGCAGCTGTTCGGTGCCGAGCCACTGTGAGGCGATCACGCCCAGGGCGACGGCCAAGAGCAGGACCACCAGAGATTGAAAGGGCTTCATCGATTACCTCCCGTTACGCATCGAGCGCAGTTGCTGCAGGGTGCTGCCCAGTTCTGGCAGCGATGGACGCAGCTCGCAGGCGCGTAGTTGATGCAGTTCAGCACGTTGCTCGCGCAGAGCAGGTGAATCCGGCCACAGCCGCGGCAGCCACAGCGCCACGCGGTCCAGCGCCTGCACATAGCCGGGTTGATCGCCGCGCTCCACCGCGGCCCGCGCCAGGGTCAGTTCCAGCTGCAGCGAATCCCACGCGGCCACCCGCTCGGCCTCGGTCAACGGGCCCTGCAGGCGGGTGGGGGTGATGGTCACGAACGGTGCCAGCACCTGGTGCCACCAGGGGCTGCCAACGGCGGTATCGGCCGGGGCGTCGATCTGCTCGGGCAGCGCGGTCAGCGCCTGGGCGAACCGGCCCAGCCGTGCCTGGGTCTGCGCACGCACCCCGGGGCCCAGTGCATCCACGGCATTGCGCTCCTGCATCAGCGCCTGCCGCAGGTTCAGATACTCGCTGCCCTGCACATCGTCCAACGAGGCGGCCGCCAAGGCGTACAGGCGTTTGGCGCCGTCGGCGTCATCGGCATAGGCCAGCCGCTGGCCGGCCTGGCTCAGCAACAGCTCGGCCTCTTCCAGCTGCAGCGCCTGGGCACCGTGGCGGGTGCTGTCGGCCAACTTGGCCAGGTTTTCTTCGAGCAGGGCGTTGCGCTGGCTCAGGCCGAGCATTTCATCGCGCAGCACCCGGTTGGTCGCGGCGGCGTCCTGCACGCGCTGGGAGGTCGAGCGCTGATCGCGGCGCAGCGCCTCGACACTGTCCAGCAGGCCCTGCACCTGCAACTGGGCATTCTCCTCGCGTACACGCTCCTGCGCCTGTCGCGACTGCCACTGCGTCCAGCCCCAGGCACCGCCGCCGGCCAGCACGGCCAACGCCGTGACCGGCACGATCCAGCGCAGGGGGCGGCGCGGAGAGGAAGGCGAAACAGGGTCATTCATACGGGCATCCTTGTCGCGCGCGCCGGGCAATCCGCTTGGCTGGCGAGCGACGTGGCGCACAGCATCGCCCGCCGCCCGAGCCGCCTGCAAGACCGCTCCGGCGCCCTGTTCAGGAAGATGCGGGCGGGATGAGCGCGGCGTGTGCAGCGGCAACCAGCTGCGAAGGCAACGGGCCTGCCGCCAGCTGCACCTGCCCGAAGCCGACCGCGCGCGCCTGCGCGGCCAGCCGCTCGCTGGCGGCCACCACGAGGGCCTCGCGCAGGGGGGCCTGCAGATCGTCCGGCAACTGCGCCAGCAGCAGGGTCAGTGCCTCGCCACTGCTCAGTGCCAGCACCCACGGCGTGGCCGCGTGCCGCAGCCGCTGCAGCATGCGCGGCGCAAGGGGCAGCGCACGGCGGACATAGACGTTGGCCCGCAGCAGCCGGGCACCGCGTTGCTCCAGGGTCTGCGCGATCACCCCGCGCCCGCCGGGCGCGGTCACCAGGCCGGCGCGCAGGCCATGCAGATCCGCCAGGGCCGGCAACGCGAGCAGGCCCTCGCTGTCCATCCGCGCCGGCGCGGCGATGCCCTGTGCGCCCTGCCGGTCCAACGCCGCCGCCGTGCCGGCGCCCACCGCAAGCCACTGCCCCGGGTGGGGTGCGGCCAGGTCCACCAGGCGCGCGGCCGCCTTAACCGCCGCCGGGCTGCTGAAGACCACCCGCTCGGCTGCCAGCGCGGCCTCCAGCGCGGCGCGCGTGGCCGTATCAGCGCAGGCCTGCAGCGCCCACGGCGAGAGCGCGATGACGCGCGCCCCGGCGGCAGCGGCCGCACGCCGCAGCGGCGCATGCTGGCCACGCGGGCGCAGCGAGATCAGGGTCCAGGGCGCGACTTTCGTTTCGGTGTTCATTGCGGGCATTATGCGAGCCCTTCGATGTGACGTGATCAACCAGATGTCCGCAACCGATTCCCTGCCGGCGCAGTTGTCCGCGCTGCAGCATGTCCTGGATGCCATGCCGCCGGTGGCGGCCATGCAGATCCGTGTCCACGACTATCGCGACGGCGTCCTGCACATCCATGCCCCGCTGGCGGCCAACGTCAATGACAAGGGCAACGCCTTCGGTGGCAGCCTGGCCTCGGCCCTGACCCTGTCCGGCTGGGCCCTGGTGACGCTGCGGCTGCGCCTGGCCGGGTTCGATGCCGATGTCTACGTGGCCGACAGCCACATCCGCTACCTGGCGCCGGTCTACGGCGATCTGCATGCGCAGGCCCAGGCCGATGCGGAAACCGACTGGGACAGCTTCCTGGCCACCTTCGCCCAGCGCGGCAAGGCCCGCATCAGCCTCACCGCCCGGCAGCCGGGCGAGGGCGACAAGGCCGCCGCTGAACTGAGCGGCCGTTTCGTGGCCTTCGCCAGGCGGTAGGATGGGCGCCTTGCCTATTGGGGAATTCGCATGCGTCGTACGCTTCAGATCCTGCTGCTGGCATTGCTCGCGCTGACCAGCGTGAGTGCCCTGGCGGCCGAGCAGAAAACCACCCGGAAGCAGCGCAAGGATCTGGAGGAAACCCAGATCAAGTACGACGCCACGATGCGCTGGGGCACCGTTGAAGACGCGTTGCCGTACCTGGACCCGGAATACACCCGGGTCCACCCGCTGACCGATCTGGAACTGCGCCGCTTCGAGCAGGTGAAGATCTCCAGCTATCGCGCCAGCGACAACGTGCCCATGCCCGATGGCCGGGTGGGGCGCACCGCCGAGGTGCGGGTGATCAACAACAACACCCAGGCCGAGCGCACGGTGCGGGTGCGGGAGATCTGGCGCTGGGATGCCGAAGACAAGCGCTGGCTCCAGGCCAACGGGCTGCCCGACCTCTGGCAGGACCGCTGACGCCCGCCCACACGGGGCTGGACGCCGATTCGCCCGCATGTGCGACAATCGGCGCCCGCTTATCGACCCGTGATCTTAGTGAATTACGAAGAGTTGCTGGCCTTTGCCGGCCGAAACCCGATGTTGTCGATGGCCCTGGTCGGCCTGACCGTGGCCATCATCGTGACCGAAGTCCGCCGTCTGTTCCGTGGCTTCAAATCGCTCAAGCCGGCGGAACTGACCCAGCTGATGAACGCCGGTGGCGCCATCGTGGTCGATCTGTCCTCGAGCAGCGATTTTGAGAAGGGCCATATCGCCGGCAGCCGCAATGTGCAGCCGAGCCAGTTCGGTCCGGAGCACAAGCTGGTCGCCAAGGCCCAGCAGAGCCCGGTCGTTCTGGTCTGCCGCAGCGGCAACGCCTCCGAGACGGCCGCCAAGGCCTTGAAGAAGGCTGGTTTCACCCAGGTCAACGTGCTCGATGGCGGCATCCCGGCGTGGCAGCAGGCCGAGCTGCCGCTGGTCAAGGGCCGCAACTGATCCCCGTCGGATTGCAGCGCACGCCTTGTACGCGGCGCACAGCGCCCCCATCGCAGGGCATGTAACAATCCGTTTTTACAGCATTCATTTTTGGAGCAACAGGAAATGTCCGAAGAGAACACCAACGGCGCCGTCGCGCCGGTCGACGCCGCCACCGGTCCCTCGTTCACCGTCGAGAAGATCTACGTCAAGGACGTTTCGTTCGAATCGCCGAACGCTCCGGCCGTCTTCAATGACGCCGTGCAGCCGGAACTGCAGCTCAACCTGAACCAGCGCGTGCAGCGCCTGGGCGAGAGCGCCTTCGAAGTCGTGCTGGCCGTGACCCTGACCTGCAAGGCCGGCGAGAAGACCGCCTATGTGGCCGAAGTGCAGCAGGCCGGCGTGTTCGGCCTGGTGGGCCTGGACCCGCAGTCGATCGACGTGCTGCTCGGCACCCAGTGCCCGAACATCCTGTTCCCGTACGTGCGTTCGCTGGTGAGCGAGCTGATCCAGGCCGGTGGCTTCCCGCCGTTCTTCCTGCAGCCGATCAACTTCGAAGGCCTCTACGCCGAAACCCTGCGCCAGCGCCAGGAACAGGGCGAGACCTCGCTCGCCGATTCCGAGCCGGCCGGCAACGCCTGATCGGCGCTGCAGTCGTACGGATGAGCAAGCACGCAGACAAAATCGCGGTTCTCGGCGCCGGCTCCTGGGGCACGGCCCTGGCCAGCCTGCTCGCGCGGCACGGTCACCCGACCGTGCTGTGGGGGCGCGATGCGGCGATGGTCGAGGCCATCGACCAGCGCCACGAGAACACCCGTTATCTGCCGGGCATTCCGCTGCCCGAGTCGCTGCGCGCGACCACCGACCTGGCCGCTGCCGTCAAGGACGCCGCCTGGATCCTGGTGGTGGTGCCGTCGCACGCCTTCGGTGAAACCGTGCGTGCACTGGCGCCGCTGCGCCCGGCTGATGCCGGCGTGGCGTGGGCGACCAAGGGCTTCGAACCCGGCTCCGGTCGGTTCCTGCACGAAGTGGCGCGTGAGGTCCTCGGGCCGGACGTGCCGCTGGCGGTGGTGACCGGCCCGTCGTTCGCCAAGGAAGTCACCCAGGGCCTGCCGACCGCGATCACCGTCCACGGTGACGCGCCGGACTTCGCCCAGCAGGTGGCCGATGCCATGCACGGCCCGGCGTTCCGCGCCTACACCGGCGATGACATGGTCGGTGCCGAGCTCGGCGGCGCGATGAAGAACGTGCTGGCCGTGGCCACCGGCGTTGCCGATGGCATGCAGCTGGGCCTCAACGCCCGTGCCGGCCTGATCACCCGTGGCCTCAACGAAATGCTGCGGCTCGCCGCGGCGATCGGTGCCAAGCCGGAAACCCTGATGGGGCTGGCCGGCCTGGGCGATCTGGTGCTGACCTGCACCGGCGACCTCTCGCGCAACCGTCGGCTGGGCCTGGCCCTGGGCCGTGGGCAGACGCTGCAGGATGCGGTGCGCGAGATCGGCCAGGTGGTGGAATCGGTGCAGACCGCCGATGAAGTGATGCGCCAGGCGCGGCGTCATGGCATCGACCTGCCCATCTCCGACGGGGTGCGCGCCGTGCTGCACGGTGAGCAGACCCCCGAAGAAGGATTGCGTGCGTTGTTGGCACGCGAGCAGAAGCCGGAGTATCCGGACACGCTGTTCAAGTGAGGCACCCAAAACCCCGGCAGATGCCGGGGTTTTTTTTGGGTCTTCGTCCATTCTTTTGAGGCGCGACGGCGGATGGGTCGGGCGCTGGGCCACGCCAGAACGAAACAACCCGGCACGTGGCCGGGTTGTTTCGTGGCGTACCGACGAGGGTGTGGCCATGCCAACCGCAAAAAACCGCGACGGCCGTGCAGGTAGAGCCGACCGTTGGTCGCCTGCTGTAAAAGTGAAGCCCGGCGTGAGCCGGGCTTCATGGCGCAGGGGAGAGAGACCGCGCCATCCAACAACGTACCGCGGTATTGCGTATCGCGTATTACCAGGTGAAGCGCGGACCGACGAACCATTCCTTGTCGCCGCCCTTGGCCAGCTTCACTTCGCCGGCCAGGCCCCAGTTCTGGTTGAGCTTGGCCTGGGCGCCGACGCGGCCGTAGAACTCGCCGTCCGGATTGATGCCGTGCTTCTTGCTGTAATCCTCGTAACCGGCCATTACGTAGCCTTCGAAGTTCGGGGTGAACGCGCTGCGCACGCCAACTTCGGTGGAGTAGCCGTTGAAGTCCGGGCCGTGCTTCGGGTCGAACTTCTGGTAAGCAACGCGGGCGACCAGATCGGTGGTCGGGGCGATGCCGTAGTTGTAGCCCACACCGACGCGCCACTGGTCGACGTCGTTGCTGCCGCGCTTGGTTTCCTGCGCGTTGTAGTCACCGAAGACATGGAAGTTCGGCGCCACGGCGACCGAGCCCTTCACCGCCCAACCATCGGCGTCGCCGCCCTTGGCATCGGTGTTCACGTAGCCGCCTTCGACATAGTTGTACGACAGGCCGTCGGTTGCCGACGCAGCGAACGGCAGTGCAGCGAGCAGACCCAGAGCAAGCAGGGAAGTCTTCATTTTCGGGAACACCTTTTTATTTTTTGGTTTTGTCCGCCAGCAGAGGGAGGGGAAACGCTGCTGGCGACAGGTGTGAATTATCCGTTAGTCACCCGAATTAGCCCTGAATATCAAACTGAGCAGTACATAAATGAAGCGGCAACATCGGGAACTCTTCGTTCGCTATCTGCTACGCACGCGCACTCCGTCTCATGCGTAACGCGCGCACACGACAGGACACCATCGCGATGACGTGCATCGCATGGGTATCGAAGAAAAAAGAACGCGCGTCCGCAGGCGGACCGGGATCAGCGTTCGCCGTCGCGCAGGTAGTCGAACAGCTCGGCGTCGCCCTTCAGCCCGAGCTTCAACATCGCATCGCCTTTCTGGCGGCTGATGGTGCTGACGCTCTTGTGCAGATGGAGGGCGATCTCCTTGACCGTCATGCCGCTGCCAAGCAGCCGCAGCACTTCCACTTCGCGTGGCGACAAGGGACGGGCTCCGCCTTCCTCGACACTCTCCGTGCCGATTGCGTCAATGCGTTCCTTCAGCGACAGGCTGACGTAGGGCACGCCGCGCTGCACGGTCTGGATCGCCAGCGGCAGCTCATCCATCGAGGAGGTCTTGTCGACCAGGCCAAGCACGCCGGTAGCGACCACCATGCGCAGGATCGCCAGGTTGTTGGACACGCTGAGCATCAGCACCGGCAGCTCGGGAAAACGCCGGCGGATCATGGCGATCATCGCGAAGCCATCGGCCTGCGCGCCGCCGGGCATGGAGTAATCGGTGACCAGAACATCGCACTCGTGGTCGCCCAGTACGGTCATCAGCTCGGCCACGGTACTGGCCTCGGCCACCACCTGGCCAACGCCGCTGGACTCGATCACGGCCTTCGTGCCGATCCGTACGACCGGATGGTCATCGGCAATGATAATGCGCAGGGTCATGGACTAGTATTGCCTGTGAGGCAGCCGTCGGGCCGTGCCGGGATGGGGATGTCATTCTACGGAGGTCAGGCAGCATGCGTACCCACGTCATTCGCTGGCTGGTTCTGTTCGTGCTCGCGATGGCGACGGGCATGCAGGTATACGCGGCTGCGTCGCCTCCCTTGCCCCCCCACCAGAGCGAGTGGCTTGGCAGGCACCCTACCATCATCCTGGGCATGTACGACAGCGGTTGGCCGCCGTTCGAGTCCATGCAGAACGGCAAGCCGGTCGGCCTCGGCTACGACTACCTCAGCCTGCTGACCCGGCAGCTGGGGGTGCAGGTGCAGGTGCGGATGTATCGCGACTGGACCGAGGTCCTGGAGGCGGCATGCCGGGGCGAAGTCGATGTGGTGATGAACATCACGCTCACCGCCGATCGCACGCGCTGCATGGTCTACACCCGCCCATACGCCCAGGCGCCGCTGGCGCTGGTGGGCCGCCCCGGCGAAACCCGGGCATCGTCTGATCCTGACCTGCGCGGCCTGCGCGTGGTCACCGAGCGTGAGTTCGTCACCAGCGACGAAGTACGCTCGCGCTTTCCCGGCGCCCGGCGCGTGACTGCGGCCAGCACCACCGCCGCATTGGCCATGGTCGGCAGCGGCGAGGCCGACGTCTACATCGGCAACGCGTATGTGGCCACGACCCTGATCGCCGAGCGACGGCTGACCGATGTCAGCCTGCTGCGCCCCAGCGACCTGCCACCGGAGCGGCTGCATTTCGGTGTGCCCAACGCCAAGCAGCCCTTGGCTGAAGCGCTGGACATGGGCCTGGCCGCGCTCGCCGAGACCGAGCGCGAGCGCCTGGAACGGCGCTGGCTCCCGACGCCGCGATGGTCGGTGCAGTCGCAGGTGATCCTGGGCAATGCGGAGAGGCGTGTCCTGGCCACCCCCCTGCGCCTGGCCTTCGCGCCGAACGCGGCACCGCTGGCCTTCATCGACAGTGCCGACCGGCCCAGCGGTGTCTCGGCCGAGTACCTGCGCCTGCTGCGCACGGTAGGGGCGCAGCTCACGCGGGTGCCGGCGCACGACTGGTTCGATGTGCGCGAGCAGCTGCGCCGCGGCGAGGTCGACGCGATCATGGGCATCCCCAACGATTCGAACTACCTGGGCGACGGCTGGGTGTTCAGCCAGCCCTTCATCACCGTTCCCAACGTCGTGGTGACGGCCAGTGGCAGTGCGTCGGTGCTGGGCGTGCCCGATCTGGATGGCCGCAGCATCCTGCTGTCCGATCCGGAACGGTTGCGCGGGTATGTCCTGCAGCAGGCCCCCAATGCGCGCATCGTGCCCGCGCGCAGCGCCGAACTGGCGCTGTCACGGCTGGCCAAGGGAGACGCCGATGCGTACATCGGCAACCTGGCCGTCATCGATCGCATCGTGCGTGATCACTATCCCGCGCAGCTGCACGTGGCAGCGCCGGCGGGATTCAGCGATCGCCTGTCGTTGGCGGTCAAGCGCCAGTACGCACCCCTGGCCACCACGTTCGACCGCCTGCTGGTGAACATGAGCGCGCGCGAGCACGAAGCGATCCGCAGCGACTGGTTGTCGGCCGAGTACCGCAGCGATCTGGACTGGCGCGCGACCGCGCGCTGGGCGGTGCCGCTGGCCCTGGTGCTGCTGACCGCACTGCTCGTCCATGGGTGGGGGCACTGGCGCCTGCGCAGTGAGGTAGCGATGCGCCGCCGTGCCGAGCAGCGCCTGGCCGACGTCACCGACAATCTGCCGGCGATCGTGTACCAGGGCCGTCGCGAACGGGATGGCCGGCTGTCGCTGCCGTACATCGCCGGTGACACCGAAGCGCTGTTCGGGCTCACCGCGGCCGAGGCGATGGCCGATGAAAGCGCGCTGATCGCGCGCATCGACGAGCGTGATCGCGCCAATGTGCGCCAGGCCCTGGAAAGCGCCACGCGGGACTTCGCCCCGGTGGACATAGAATTCCGCACCCGCCCAGGGGGCATGCTGCGTTGGGTGCGTTCGCGCGCGCTGCCCTACGACGCCGAGGACGGGGTGCTGCTGTGGAGCGGCTACTGGATCGATGTGACCGAGGCGCGCGCACAGGCCGACGCGCTGGCGCTGGCCAAGGCGGCCGCCGAGCGCGCCACCGCCGCCAAATCCGAATTCCTGGCCACGATGAGCCACGAGATCCGCACACCGATGTCCGGCGTGCTGGGCATGGTGGAGGTGCTCTCGCACACCTCGCTGGATGGCGAACAGCGCCGCATCATCAGCGTGATCGAGGACTCGGCGCAGATGCTGCGGCAGATCCTCGATGACCTGCTGGACTACTCCAAGATCGAGGCCGGCGCGCTGTCCCTGCAACCGCATCCGGTCGCCCTGCGCGCATTGCTTGGCAACGTGCAGCAGCTGCTTGCCCCGCAGGCGGTGGCCAAGGGGCTGGAGCTGCAGATCCAGATCGACGACGCGCTCGCGGCCATGCACCTGGTCGACGGCATGCGCCTGCGGCAGATCGCATTCAACCTGCTCAGCAATGCCATCAAGTTCACGCGCGCCGGCGAGGTCGGCATCGCGCTGGAGGTGCTCGACGGTGATGCCCACGGCGCGCAGCGGCTGCGCCTGACCGTTTGCGATACAGGCATCGGCATCTCGCCCGAGCAGCGCGAACGGCTGTTCGCGCCGTTCGTACAGGCCGACGCGGCGACCAGCCGCCAGTACGGTGGCACAGGGCTGGGGCTGAGCATCTGCCAGCGCCTGGTGGCGATGATGCATGGCACGCTGACGCTGCACAGCGTCCCCGGCGAGGGCACGCGCGTGGAGGTGCTGCTGGCCGTACCGGTGGTGCCGGTGGACGAACAGCCCGGCGCCGCCGAAGAACACACGCAGGCGGTGCCGTTGCCGGCCGCATTGCAGCAGCGGCGCATCCTGATCGTGGAGGACCATCCCACCAACCAGGCGCTGATGGGGTGGCGCATGCAACAGCTGGGCCTGCCACACGTGCTGGCCGAGAACGGCGAACAGGCACTGGCGCTGCTGGCGCGCACCCGTTTCGACCTGGTGCTGACCGACTGCCGGATGCCGGTCATGGACGGCTATGCCATGACCCGCCGCATCCGCGAGCAGGAGCGTGACCGCGGCGGTGCCCGGCTGCCGGTGATCGCGCTGACCGCCAGCGCGATGGAGGACGATCTGCAGCGCTGCCGCGAGGCCGGCATGGACGATCTGCTGGCCAAGCCGGTCGCACTGGGCGCCTTGCGCCAGGCACTGCTGCAGTGGCTGCCGGACGGGGACGGCCCCTTGTCCGGCGCGGAGCAGGCACCGGGTGCGGATGACGCGCCGCCGGACCGGGCCGCGCTGGTGCGCCGGTTTGGTTCGGAGCACGTGGCCGGCGTGCTGATCGAGAGCTTGTGCACGGCCTCGGCCGAGGATCTGGTGAAGCTGCAGGCAGCCCTGGATGCGCAGGCCGGGCCCGCACTGGTGAATGTGCTGCACCGGCTGGTGGGGGGCTGGCAACACTGGGCGCCGACGCGCTGGCGCTGCAGGCGCGCAGCCTGATGGAACGCGTCGACGACGAAGGCGTGGCGGCGCACGCCGAGGCGGTCAGCGCATTCGATGCGGCGTTGCGGGCTTATCTGGTGCAGCTGCAGGCGTCCTGACCGGCGCCTGCCGGTCATCGCTGCTGCTGCAGATACTCGATCACCTGCCGCCGGCGCTCCGGGTCAGCGGTGGAGTTGACCATGCGCGTACCCGGCACCGCCTGCGTGGGCGAGCGCAGGAACGCATCGAGGGTCTGTTCGTTCCAGGTCAGCCCTGCATCGCGCATCGCGTTGGAATACGGATAGCCGGCGACACTGCCGGCACGCCGGCCGATCACGCCATGCAGGTTCGGGCCGAACCGATGCACGCCACCCGGGCTGACGGTGTGGCAGCCGGCACAGATCGCAAAGGCGCGCTGCAGGTCCTGCTGATGGGCCTGCTCCGGCGTCTGCGGGGTGCGCGAACACGCCGCCAGCAGCAGGCAGGCCAGTAACGCCAACGTCGATCGGAAAGCAGGGGCCACGGCGCCACGGTCACGTCCAACAGGACGCTCAGGATAGCCAGCGCGGCGGTGCCTGCCGCGCCTGATGGCCTGCGACCGGTGGTCGCAGGCCATGCCGATCACATGCCCGAGTAGTTCGGGCCGCCGCCGCCCTGGGGGGTCACCCACACGATGTTCTGGGTCGGGTCCTTGATGTCGCAGGTCTTGCAGTGCACGCAGTTCTGCGCGTTGATCTGCAGCTGTTCGTGCCCATCGCTGCCGACGAACTCGTACACGCCGGCCGGGCAGTAGCGCGCTTCCGGACCGGCGTACTCGGCCAGGTTGATCCGCACTGGCACGCTGGCGTCCTTGAGGGTCAGGTGGCTGGGCTGGTCTTCGGCGTGGTTGGTGCTGCTCAGGAACACCGAGCTGAGCCGATCGAAGGTGAGCACGCCATCCGGCTTGGGATAGTTGATCTTCGCATGCTTGGAGGCCGGCTCCAGGCAGGCGTGGTCCGGGGTGCTGTGGCGCAGCGTCCACGGCGGATTGCGGATGCCCAGCTTGGGCAGCAGCCACTGCTCGATGCCGGTCATCAACGTGGCCACGGTCTGGCCCTTCTTGAACCACTGCTTGAAGTTCTTGGCCTGCTGCAGTTCGGCATGCAGCCAGCTGGTCTCGAACGCCTGCGGATAGGCGCTCAATTCATCGTGCTGGCGATCGGCCACCAGCGCATCGAAGGCGGCATCGGCGGCGAGCATGCCGGTCTTGATCGCGGCATGGCTGCCCTTGATCCGGCTGACGTTGAGATAGCCGGCCTCGCAGCCGACCAGCGCGCCACCGGGGAACACCGTCCTGGGCAGCGACATCAGCCCACCGGCGGTGATCGCGCGCGCACCGTAGCCGATGCGCTTGCCCCCTTCCAGGTGCTTGCGGATGTCCGGGTGTGTCTTGAAGCGCTGGAACTCTTCGAACGGGCTCAGCCACGGGTTCTTGTAATCCAGGCCGACCACATAACCGATCGAGACCTTGCCGCCCTCGGCGTGATACAGGAACGCGCCGCCGTAGGTGTCGTTGTCCAGCGGCCAGCCGGCCGCGTGCACCACCAGGCCCGGCTCATGCTTGGCCGGATCGATCTGCCACAGCTCCTTGATGCCGATGCCATAGGCCTGCGGATCCTTGCCGGCATCGAGCTGGAAGCGTGCGATCAACTGGCGGCCGAGATGGCCGCGCGAGCCTTCGGCGAAGATCGTGTACTTGGCGTGCAGCGCCATGCCGCGCTCGAACGCGGGGCCGGGCTGACCGTTCTTCTCGATGCCCATGTCGCCGGTGGCCACGCCGATCACCGCACCGTCCTCGCTGTACAGCACCTCCGCCGCGGGGAAGCCGGGGAAGATCGCCACTTCCAGCGCCTCGGCCTGCTGCGCCAGCCAGCGGGTGACCTCGCCGAGGCTGACGATGTAGTTGCCTTCGTTGTGGAAGCACTCCGGCAGCAGCGCGTTGGGCGTGCTGCGCGAGCCGGCTTCACTGAGGAACAGGAATTCGTCGCGGGTGACCTTCTGCTTCAGCGGTGCGCCGCGCTCGGCCCAGTCCGGGAACAGTTCGCTCAGTGCCCGCGGATCCATCACCGCACCGGAGAGGATGTGCGCACCGGGTTCAGAGCCTTTCTCCAGGATGCACACCGACAGCTCGCGGCCGGCTTCGATGGCGCGCTGGCGCAGCCGGATCGCCGTGGCCAGGCCAGCGGGACCGCCACCGACGATCACCACATCGAATTCCATCACTTCACGCGGGGGCAGGACGTTGATTTCTTCGCTCATGGGGCTGCGTAACTCGTGGGTAGTGCCGCGGGTTGAACGGCGGCGGTTGCCTGGGAATCGCGCGTGTCACACCACGGCGAAACGGTGGATCATTGCGCCAGAGTACCGGCACGGCGCATTTAAGCCTAGATCGCCGACGATGACAGCGGTGTCGCCGCGCGTTCGATACCAGGATGCTGCGGCGCAGCATCCGCGCTGCCGCGCCGTCCCTTGGCCGCTTCGCGCACAACGACCACAATGGGAGCCTGTTCCACCGCCACCTGCCGGGATGCCATGTCACTGAATCCGTTCGATCTGTTCGATATCCGTTCGCTGCTCAGCGAGGAGGAGCGCGCGGTGCAGGCGACGGTGGCGCGTTTCACCGATACGCGGGTGCTGCCGATCATCGGCGATGCGTTCGACGACGGGCGCTTCCCGGACGAATTGATTCCCGAGATCGCCGCGCTGGGCCTGCTCGGCTCCAGCCTGCCCGAGCAGTACGGCGGCGGCGGGCTCAATGCGGTGAGCTACGGCTTGATCTGCCAGGAGCTGGAGCGCGGCGATTCGGGCCTGCGCAGCTTCGTTTCGGTGCAGAGCTCGCTGTGCATGTACCCCATCTACGCTTACGGCAGCGAAGAACAGCGGCTGCGCTGGTTGCCGGACATGGCCACCGGCAAGGTGATCGGCTGCTTCGGGCTGACCGAGGCGCATGGCGGCTCCGATCCGGCGGCGATGAAGACCCGCGCGGTGCGCGATGGCGGTGACTGGCTGATCAACGGCAGCAAGATGTGGATCACCAGCGGACCGGTGGCCGACATCGCGATCGTGTGGGCGCATACCGACGATGGCATCCAGGGCTTCGTGCTGGAAAAGGGCATGGCCGGGTTCACCACGCAGGAGATCAAGCACAAGATGAGCCTGCGCGCCTCGTTGACCGGTGCGCTGTTCTTCGACAACGTGCGCGTGCCCGACCGCAACCGCCTGCCGAACGTGCAGGGGCTGAAGGGGCCGCTGGGCTGCTTGAACCAGGCGCGCTACGGGATCAGCTGGGGTCCGATCGGCGCTGCGGTGGCCTGCCTGGATGAAGCCCTGGGCTATACCAAGCAGCGGGTGCTGTTCGGCCGGCCGGTGGCGGCCACGCAGAGTGCGCAGATCAAGCTGGCCGAGATGGCGCGGCGGATCACCACCGCGCAGCTGCTGGCCCTGCAGCTGGGGCGCCTGAAGGACGCCGGCCAACTGCAGCCGCAGCAGGTCAGCCTGGCCAAGTGGAACAACTGCCGCATGGCCATCGACATCGCGCGCGAATGTCGCGACCTGCTCGGCGGCGCGGGCATCACCACCGAGCACGTGGCGATCCGGCATGCACTCAATCTGGAATCGGTGATCACCTACGAGGGCACCGAGACCGTGCACCAGCTGGTGATCGGCCGCGAGCTGACCGGGATCAATGCGTTCTGAGGTCACCTGACCAACGGTCAGGTGCTACACCAACGGTCAGGCGCTACACGGCCGGCAGGTGCCTGTGTCACCGGTAGGTGCCGACCGTTGGTCGGCACGGCATCTTATTCCCCGCCGGCAAACCCGTTCTGGCGCCATGCCTCGTACATCACCACGGCGACCGTGTTGGACAGATTGAGGCTGCGGTTGTCCGGCTGCATCGGCAGGCGCAGGCGGCGGCCGTGGGGCAGGCTGTCGAGCAGGTCCTGGGGCAGGCCGCGGGTTTCCGGGCCGAACAGGAAGGCATCGCCGTCTTCGAACTGCTGGGTGTCGTAACGCACGCTGCCGCGGGTACTCAGCGCGAACAGGCGCTTGGGCGCAATGACCTGCAGGGCGGTTTCCAGATCAGGATGGACCTGCAGCCGAGCGTATTCGTGATAGTCCAGGCCGGCGCGCTTGAGCTGCTTGTCGCTCAGGTCGAAACCGAGCGGCTCGATCAGGTGCAGCCGCGCGCCGGTGTTGGCGCAGAGGCGGATCACATTGCCGGTGTTCGGCGGGATTTCGGGTTGGAACAGGACGACATGGAACGTGGGCGTGGCAGTCATCGGCGAAGTGTACGCCGTGGCTGCGGAAGACCGCAGCTGCGGCTTACTGGCGGATCAGGGTCGTGGCGGCGGCAGCGGCGGTTTCCAGGGCCAGGGCCTGCAGGTCGGCAGCCGACGGACGCACCTGCAGGGTCGGCAGGTTGATGATCACTTCGTTGGCCACGGCAGTGGCGGCAGCGGTGAAGGTGGCGACGTAGCCGCGGTCGTTGGTCTGTTCGGCAGCCAGGGCCTGGCGCTGTTCGGCGGTCGGACGCACTTCCACGGCGGCCAGGGTGGTGACGCGGCGGTTGGCGGCCAGTTCGGCGCGGTACTCGGCGATCAGGCCAGCGGTCGGACGGACTTCCACGACGGCCAGGGTCGGGATGTCGCTGGTGCGCTCAACCTCGGCCTGGGCGATCTGGTCGGCCGAGGGGCGGACCTGCACGGTGTCCAGGGTGACGATGGCGGGGGCGGCCTGCACCGACGAAGCAAACGCGGAACCGGCGGCAAAGGCGATGGCGATGGCGAGAGTCTTGGTGTTCATGGCGAGGTCCTGTTTAGTGTTGGTGATCAGTGGTGTGGTAGTAAGGTAGTACACCGATTCGGGGCTTGCAAGAACAATTTCACTATTCTTGTTTCTGTTCAGCATCCAGTCAGTTTCGGTTTGATCCTTGTTTCCCTTGCCATGTACCAAGCAGGTCGCGTGCCAACTTTTACGCATTGATTTCAAAGGGTTTTTTGCGAATTAGCGGTGTCCGATGTCCGGACACGTGTCCGCCGCAGGGCCGCGGACTGTCCGCCCGGCCGCGTGCGGCCACGCTCGGATGTGCGGTTCGTGGCGGATCCGCCGCCATCGGCAGGTCAATGACTGTTGGCCGATGCCTTTTGCCCGGGCGGCGCGCTAGCATCCGGCTTCACTTTCATGACCAAGGAACCGGAATGACCGTCCAACTTCGACCGCGTGCCGCGCTGCTGGCTGTAGCGCTTTCCGCCGCCCTGGGCTCGTTCGCGCCGGCACCGGTCCTGGCCAAGCCGGCCACGGCGGCCAAGGTCGACATTCCGTTCGAACAGTTCACCCTGCCCAATGGCCTGCGCGTGGTGGTGCACACCGACCGCAAGGCGCCGATCGTGGCGGTGAATATCTGGTACCACGTGGGCAGCAAGGACGAACCCGCCGGCCGCACCGGCTTCGCGCACCTGTTCGAACACCTGATGTTCCAGGGCAGCGAGAACCACGACGGCGAATACTTCGAGCCCTTCAAGCAGGTTGGCGTGACCGGCCAGAACGGCACCACCAATACCGACCGCACCAATTACTTCGAGAACGTGCCGACCACCGCGCTGGACATGGCGCTGTGGATGGAGTCCGACCGCATGGGGCATCTGCTCGGGGCGATCGACCAGGCGGCGCTGGACGAGCAGCGCGGCGTGGTCCAGAACGAGAAGCGCCAGGGCGAGAACCAGCCCTATGGCCAGGTCTGGGAAAAGCTGACCCGCGCGATGTATCCGGCCGGACACCCGTACCACCACAGCGTGATCGGCTCCATGAACGATCTCAACGCCGCCTCGCTGGACGACGTGAAGACCTGGTTCCGCACCTGGTACGGCCCGAACAATGCGGTGCTGGTGCTGGCCGGTGATATCGACGTGGCCACCGCGAAGGAAAAGGTCGCCAAGTACTTCGGCGACATCCCGGCCGGCCCGAGCATGGCCCAGCCCAAGGTGGACGTAGCCAAGCGCGAGAAGAGCACGCGCGAAGTGATGACCGACAAGGTGCCGCAGGCGCGCATCTACCGCGCCTGGAACGTCGCCCAGGTCGGCACCACCGACATCGATCAGCTGCAGCTGTTCGCGCAGGTCCTTGGCGGTGCGAAGTCCTCGCGCCTGGACCAGCGCCTGCTGCACCAGGACAAGCTGGTGGACAACATCAGCGCCGGCGCCTACAGCTCGCAGCTGGGCTCGAACTTCGTGATCATGGCCAGCGTCAAGCAGGGCGTGGACCCGGCCAAGGTCGAGGCGATCATCGATGAGGAAGTGAAGCGCCTGGCCAAGGACGGTCCGACCGCCGACGAGCTGAGCCGCGGCAAGACCGCCTTCCGCGCCGGCTTCATCCGCGGCATCGAGCGCATCGGTGGCTTCGGCGGCAAGGCCGACGCGCTGGCCGAGTGCACCGTATACGAAGGTGACCCGGGCTGCTTCCGCAAGTCGCTGGCCACCATCGATGGGGCCACGGCCGCGCAGGTGCGCGATGTCGGTGCCAAGTGGCTGGGCGTTGGCGATCACACCATCGTGGTCGAGCCGGGCGCGCGCGTTGCCCTGGCCGAACTGCCGTCGGAAACGCCCAAGCCGTTCACCGTGCCCGCCGTGGATCCGCGCTTCACCACGCTGCCCAAGCAGGTCGACCGCAGCACCGGCGTGCCGCAGACCAAGACCTTCCCGGACCTGAAATTCCCCGAACTGCGCCGCGCCACGCTCAAGAACGGCACCCAGGTGATCCTGGCCGAGCGCCATGACATCCCGGTCGTGCAGTTCAGCTATGAATTCCCGGGTGGCTTCACCGCCGACCAGGGCCGCAAGTCCGGCACGGCCAACTTCACCATGGGCCTGCTCACCGAAGGGGCCGGCAAGCTCGGTGCGCTGCCGTTCGCCGATGCGGCCGATGCACTGGGCGCCAAGCTCGATGCCTCGGCCTCGCTGGACAGCACCAGCGTGTACCTGTCCGCATTGAAGGAAAACCTGGCCCCGTCGCTGGCCCTGTATGCGGACATGCTGCGCCAGCCGCGCTTCGACCAGACCGAGATCGACCGGGTCAAGGCGACCTGGATCGCCGGCATCCAGCAGGAGAAGGTCAACCCCAGCGCGGTGGCGATGCGGGTGATGCCGACCCTGCTGTACGGCGCGGGCCATCCGTATGCGATCCCGTTCACCGGCAGCGGCAATGAAGTGGACATCCAGTCCATGACCCGCGAAGACCTGGTCGACTTCCACCGTGACTGGCTGCGCCCGGAGCAGGGCACGTTGATCGTGGTGGGTGACACCACGCTGAAGGAAATCGTGCCGCTGCTGGAGCGCCAGCTCGGCAACTGGAAGGCCGAAGGTCCGGCGCCGGAGGTCAAGGCGCCGGTGGATGTCGCCCGTCCGGCGCATGCCCGCGTGTACCTGATCGACCAGCCGGGCGCGGTGCAGGCCAATCTGTTCGCCAGTCAGGTGGTGCCCTCGTCCAGGGACCCGGGTTCGACCCGCTTCGATATCGCCAACGGCGTGCTCGGCGGCGACTTCACCTCGCGCCTGAACATGAACCTGCGTGAGCAGAAGCACTGGTCCTACGGGGCCGGCAGCAGCGCCAGCAACACCCTGGGCCAGCGCCCGTGGGGCGCCCGCGCGCCGGTGCAGATCGACAAGACCGCCGAGGCGATGCAGGAGATGCAGAAGGAAATCGCCGAGTTCGCCAGCGGCGCCAAGCCGGCCACCCCGGCCGAAGTGGCGCGTATCCGCAACATCCAGAACCTGAGCCTGCCCGGCGCCTATGAGACCGCCAGCGCGGTGATGGGCACCATCAGCGGGATCGTGCGTTACCAGCGCCCGGACGATTACGTGGTCCAGCGCAAGGCCGAGATCGAAGCGATGACCCCGGCCCAGGTGCAGCAGGCCGCGGCCACGCTGGACCCGAACGCGCTGACCTGGGTGGTGGTGGGTGACCTCAAGCAGACCGAGGCCCCGGTGCGTGCGCTCAAGCTTGGCCAGGTGCAGGTCATCGATGCCGAAGGCAAGGTGGTCGACGCCCCGGCCACTCCGGCCACTCCGGCTGCCGTGGCACCAAAGGCCCGGTGACGCCCAACGCTGGCCGGCCGCCGCGCCCGCCAGCCGCTCAGGTGCCGGGGACCCACCCGGCACCTGATCACCCCCGATTCAGTTATTTCCCGCACACTCCCTTACGTATTCCAGCCAGGCCTTGCCCATGCGCATTCTGCTTCTGTCCGCCCTGATCCTCAGCGTTTCCGCCTGCACCTGGGTGCCGATCGAATCCTCCGGCAAGACGGTCCGCGTGCTGCCGGCCGGTGCGGTTCCCAGCGGCTGCCAGAGCAAGGGCGAAGTGGTGGTGACCGTGAAGAGCAAGGTCGGCTTCTACAACCGCAACCCGCTGCGCGTGCAGGAAGAGCTGGAAACCCTGGCACGCAACGAGGCCCCCAGCGCCGGTGCCAACGCCGTGCAGGCCTCGGGCCTGCCGGCCGATGGCAGCCAGCGATTCCTGGCTTTCCAGTGCCCGCCCCGCTGAACCCTTCACCCCGCGCCCGGACCATACGCCCGGGCGTGAATTCGTAAAGGTGCGGTGAAAGCCGTGCCGGCTTACAATAGCGCCCCCTTCGCCTGAGCCTTGGCGCTAACTGATGCTCTTCAAGAATGTCTCGATCGCCGGCCTGGCGCACATCGACGCGCCGCACACGCTGACGTCCAAGGAAATCAACGAACGTCTGAAGCCGACGCTGGATCGCCTTGGCATCCGCACCGACGTGCTCGGCGACATCGCGGGGATCCACGCCCGCCGCCTGTGGGATGCCGACATGCTGGCCTCCGACGCCGCCACGCTGGCCGCCCGCAAAGCCCTGGAAGACGCCGGGATCGGCGCCGACAAGATCGGCCTGCTGGTCAACACCTCGGTCAGCCGCGACTATCTGGAGCCGTCCACGGCCAGCATCGTCTCGGGCAACCTGGGCGTGGGCGACGAATGCATGACCTTCGACGTCGCCAATGCCTGCCTGGCCTTCATCAACGGCATGGACATCGCCGCCCGCATGCTCGAACGCGGCGAGATCGACTACGCGCTGATCGTCGACGGTGAAACCGCCAACCTGGTGTACGAGAAGACCCTCGAGCGCATGGCCCTGCCGGGCGTGACCGCCGATGACTTCCGCAACGAGATGGCCGCCCTGACCCTGGGCTGCGGTGCCGCGGCGATGGTCATGGCGCGCACCGAGCTGGTGCCCGATGCCCCGCGTTACCGCGGTGGCGTGACCCGCTCGGCGACCGAGTGGAACCAGCTGTGCCGCGGCAACCTGGACCGCATGGTCACCGACACCCGCATGCTGCTGATCGAAGGCATCAAGCTGGCGCAGAAGACCTTCGTCGCCGCCCGTGAAGCACTGGGCTGGGCCGTGGAGGAACTGGACCAGTTCGTGATCCACCAGGTCAGCCAGCCGCACACCGCCGCCTTCATCAAGAACTTCGGGATCGACCCGAAGAAGGTGATGACGATCTTCGGCGAGCACGGCAACATCGGCCCGGCCTCGGTGCCGATCGTGCTGAGCAAGCTCAAGCAGCTGGGCAAGCTGAAGAAGGGCGATCGCATCGCGCTGCTCGGCATCGGCTCGGGCCTGAACTGCTCGATGGCCGAAGTGGTCTGGTAACCCATTGGCCGCAGCCTGCTGCGGCGTTGCTTCCGGGGCCGTGTCTGCCGCGCCGGAATTGAACATCAAGGGCCGGTTCTGCCGGCCCTTTTCACAGGTGCGATTGAATGCCCCAGCTGCCCGGTTACCCCGCCCATCCGCACCGCTTCCAGGTGCGCCCCGGCCTGTCGATGAGCTATCTCGACGAAGGCCCGCGCGATGGCGAGGTGGTGGTGATGGTCCACGGCAACCCGTCGTGGAGCTATTACTGGCGCACCCTGGTGGCCGGCCTCTCGGACAAGTACCGCTGCATCGTGCCGGACCATATCGGCATGGGCCTGTCGGACAAGCCCGATGATGCGCACTACGACTACACCCTGCAATCGCGCGTGGATGACCTGGACGCGCTGCTCGCGCACCTGGGCATCACCGGCCCGGTGACCCTGGCCGTGCACGACTGGGGCGGCATGATCGGCTTCGGCTGGGCGCTGTCGCACCACGCGCAGGTCAAGCGCCTGGTGGTGCTCAACACCGCCGCCTTCCCGATGCCGGCCGCGAAGAAGATGCCGTGGCAGATCGCGCTGGGTCGCCACTGGAAGATTGGCGAGTGGCTCATCCGCACCTTCAACGCCTTCTCCTCCGGTGCTTCGTGGCTGGGCGTGGAACGGAAGATGCCGGCGGACGTGCGCCGCGCGTACGTGTCGCCGTACAACAGCTACGCCAACCGCATCAGCACCATCCGCTTCATGCAGGACATCCCGCTGTCACCGGCCGACAAGGCCTGGTCGCTGCTGGAGCGTTCCGGCCAGACCCTGCCCAGCTACGCCGACCGCCCGGCGTTCATCGGCTGGGGCCTGCGCGATTTCGTGTTCGACCATCACTTCCTGAAGGGCTTCCAGGCCGCGCTGCCGCAGGCGCAGGTGCATGCCTTCGAGGATGCCGGGCATTACGTGCTGGAGGATAAGCACGAGGTGCTGGTGCCGAAGATCCGCGCCTTCCTGGACGCGAACCCGCTCTGATCGGCGTGACGACCCACGGTCGTCACCTACCATCAACCGGTAGGCACCCTCACCGGTAGAGCCGACCGTTGGTCGGCTGCCCCATCCCCGGTAGAGCCAACCGTTGGTCGGCTGCTTTCCGGTCGGCTGCTTCCGCCCCGCGCCCTGACCCCGGCGCCCCCAACTACGCCGCGATCGGCGCCTGCGGGGCCGGCGAATTGCCGTTGTCATCGGGATGATCATCATCATTGCCCGCCTCGTCCCGCCAGCGCCAGTCGGCCAGGGTCAGCGCCGGCATGCCGTGCGCGATGCGCGCCTTGTCGCACTGCGGGCTGGCCTTGCCGTACTCCCACGAGGCGTCCACCTCACGGCACACGCTGGGGCGGTTGGGGTGGATGCTGCAGCGCGAATACACCCCGATCTCCGCGTCCAGCGCCACGCAGTAGACCGGCTTGGACAGGGTGCCGCGCATGCACAGCCGGTGCGGGTCCAGCACCTGGGTGAGCTCGTGCGGGACGCCCCCCGGGGTGACCTCGTCCGATTCCATCCAGTGGAAGGCCACACGGTATTGGGTGCAGCAGGCGCCGCAGGTGAGGCAGGGATGGGGCATGGGGCACCGGCCTTGGGCGGCAGCGAAGCAGGAGGGAAGGGCGCGAATTTTCCACGCCAACGGCCGGCGCGCAAGAATTTTCTGCAGCGGCGACAATGAACGGATGAACAGCGCCATCAATATCGCCGCGCGCCTGCCCGAGCTGGCCCGTGAACGCCCCGACCAGATCGCCATCCGCTGCCCCGGCACGCCCGGGCCCGGCGGCATGGCGCGCTACGACGTCACCCTGGATTACCGCACCCTCAACGCCCGCAGCGACGCGATGGCGGCCGGTCTGGCCGCGCACGGCATCGGCCGCGGCGTGCGCGCCGTGGTGATGGTGCGGCCCTCGCCGGAGTTCTTCCTGCTGATGTTTGCGCTGTTCAAGAACGGCGCGGTGCCGGTGCTGGTCGACCCGGGCATCGACAAGCGCGCGCTGAAACAATGCCTGGACGAGGCCCAGCCGGAGGCCTTCATCGGCATCGGCCTGGCCCACGTGGCGCGCCTGGCGCTGCGCTGGTGCCGCTCCGCACGCCTGCTGGTGACCGTTGGCCGCCGCTGGGGCTGGGGTGGCACCACCCTGGCCCGGCTGGAAGCCCAGGGCGCTACGGTGGCGCCTGCGCTGGCCCCGACCGATGGCGAGGACGTCGCCGCGATCCTGTTCACCAGCGGCTCCACCGGCGTGCCCAAGGGCGTGGTCTACCGCCACCGTCATTTCGTGGGCCAGGTCGAGCTGCTGCGTGCCGCCTTCGGGATGGAGCCGGGTGGGGTCGACCTGCCGACCTTCCCGCCGTTCGCGCTGTTTGATCCGGCGCTGGGGCTGACCTCGGTAATCCCGGACATGGATCCGACCCGGCCGGCCCAGGCGGACCCGCGCAAGCTGCATGACGCGATCAACCGCTTTGGTGTCACCCAGCTGTTCGGCTCGCCGGCGCTGATGCGGGTGCTGGCCGATCACGGCCAGCCGCTGCCCGGCGTGCGCCGGGTGACCTCGGCCGGGGCACCGGTGCCGCCGGACGTGGTCGCGCGGATCCGCCGCCTGCTGCCCGACGACGCCCAGTTCTGGACCCCCTACGGCGCCACCGAGTGCCTGCCGGTGGCGGTGATCGAAGGCCGTGAGCTGGAGAACACCCGCCAGGCCACCGAGGCCGGCGCCGGTACCTGCGTCGGCCGCGTGGTCGCGCCGAACCAGGTGCGCATCATCGCCATCGATGACGCGCCGCTGCCGGGCTGGTCGCAGGCCCGCGAGCTGGCCGCCGGCGAGGTCGGCGAGATCACCGTGGCCGGTCCGACTGCCACCGACAGCTACTTCAACCGCCCGCAGGCCACCGCGGCGGCGAAGATCACCGAGACCCTCGCCGACGGCAGCACGCGCGTCGTACACCGGATGGGCGACGTCGGCTATTTCGATGCGCAGGGCCGGCTGTGGTTCTGCGGGCGCAAGACCCAGCGCGTGGAAACCGCGCACGGCCCGCTGTACACCGAACAGGTCGAGCCGGTGTTCAACGCACTGGACGGCATCGCCCGCACCGCGCTGGTCGGCGTCGGCCCGCCGGGCCGCCAGCGGCCGGTGCTGTGCTACGAACTGCAGCCCGGCACCGTCGATTCCCCAGCGCTGGTCGAGCGGCTGCGCCGTGAGGCCGCCGCGCACGCGCATACCGCGCGCATCGAGCGCTTCCTGCCCCACCCGGGCTTCCCGGTCGACATCCGCCACAACGCCAAGATCGGCCGCGAGAAGCTCGCGGTCTGGGCCACCGCGCAACTGGAGCAGCACGCATGAAGATCCTCGTTACCGGTGGCGGCGGCTTCCTTGGCCAGGCCCTGTGCAAGGGGTTGATCGAGCGCGGCCACCAGGTGCTGGCGTTCAACCGCGGCCATTACCCTGCGCTGCAGGCGATGGGCGTGGGCCAGATCCGCGGCGACCTGGCCGATGCGCAGGCGGTGATGCACGCGGTGGCCGGGGTCGATGCGGTCTTCCACAATGGCGCCAAGGCCGGTGCCTGGGGCAGCTATGACAGCTACCACCAGGCCAACGTGGTCGGCACCGACAACGTCATCGCGGCCTGCCGCGCGCACGGCGTGGGCAAGCTGGTCTACACCTCCACGCCCAGCGTGACCCATCGCGCCACCCATCCGGTCGAGGGCCTGGGCGCCGATGAGGTGCCCTATGGCGAGAACTTCCAGGCGCCGTATGCGGCCACCAAGGCCATCGCCGAGCAACGCGTGCTGGCCGCCAACGATGCGCAGCTGGCTACTGTCGCGTTGCGGCCCCGGCTGATCTGGGGCCCGGGCGACCAGCAGCTGGTGCCGCGCCTGGCCGAGCGCGCCCGCGCCGGCCGCCTGCGCTTCGTGGGCGATGGGCAGAACAAAGTCGATACCACCTACATCGACAACGCCGCACTGGCCCACTTCCTCGCCCTGGAGCACCTGGCCCCGGGCGCGGCCTGCGCCGGCAAGGCGTACTTCATCTCCAACGGCGAGCCGCTGCCGATGCGCGAGCTGCTCAACAAGCTGCTGGCCGCCGTGGACGCCCCGCCGGTGACCCGGTCGATCAGCTTCAGGACCGCCTACCGGATCGGCGCGGTCTGCGAGCGGCTGTGGCCGCTGCTGCGCCTTCGCGGCGAGCCGCCGATGACCCGCTTCCTGGCCGAACAGCTGTGCACGCCGCACTGGTACAGCATGGAACCGGCGCGCCGGGACTTCGGCTATGTGCCCCGGGTCAGCATCGAAGAAGGGCTGCTGCGGCTGGCATCTTCATCGAACGCACAGGAATCCATCACTCCCTGAACACCGCGGGTTGGTGAACATGGACCCACGCCAACTCCGGCACGCATCAACGCGAGGGTCGACATGCTGCATTACGCCGTCATCTTTTTTGTCATCGCCATCATCGCGGCGGTACTTGGTTTCTCGGGCATTGCCGGCGCTGCCAGCAACGTCGCCTGGATCCTGTTCGTCGTCTTCCTGATCCTGGCGGTGGTGTCGATGTTCCGCAAGCGGACCTAGTGTCCGGCGCGTCCCACGCCACGTCTCTCCGGCGTGGGACGCGCTGCGGAAACCACGACGGCCTGACATCGGCGACGATGATCAGGCCGTCGTTGCGATGGAGCTGCGCAGATCGCGCTCGTGGGCATGCCGGGCCATCGCCAGTTCCAGCAGCCGCGTAATCAAGGCGGTGTAATCCAGCCCGCTGGCGGCCCACAACTTCGGGTACATGCTGATGCGGGTGAAGCCGGGCAGCGTGTTGATCTCATTGATCACCACCTCCCCAACCGGGGTCAGGAACACATCCACCCGGGCCAGCCCCGCACAGTCCAGCGCTTGGTAGGCCCGCACCGCGATTTCCCGGATACGGGACTGCTCGGCATCGGTGATGGCCGCCGGCACCACGATGTCCGCACCGCTTTCGCTGATGTACTTGGTGTCGTAGGAATAGAAATCATCGTGCACGACCACCTCGCCGCAGACACTGGCCTCGGGGTGTTCATTGCCCAGCACGGCGCACTCGATCTCGCGGCCGGTAATCGCTGATTCCACCAGCGCCTTGTGATCGAACGACAGCGCCAGCGCGAGTGCGGTGTGGAACTCGGCCTCGCTGCGGACCTTGCTCACGCCCACCGAGGAGCCCTGGTTGGCCGGCTTCACGAACAGCGGCGTGCCCAGTTCGGCAACCAGCGCGGTGTAATCGGCCCGCGCCGCAGTGACCCGGTTGAAGCAGGCGAACGGTGCCACCGCCAGTCCGGCATCGCGCAGCAGGCGCTTGGCCACGTCCTTGTCCATCGCCACTGCCGAGCCGAGTACGCCGGAGCCGACGAAGGGCAGGTTGGCCATGCGCAGCAGGCCCTGCAGCGAGCCATCCTCGCCCAGCGTGCCGTGCACGATCGGGAACACCACGTCGATCTGCTCCAGCGCGGTGGCCGGATCGGTCGGGACCAGCTGCTGCCGCTCCAGGCCGGGCCGCACCGCCACCGCATTGCCCGAGCGGTGCAGCGCGATCCGTGCCGGGTCGCTGGCGTTGAGCAGGAAGTCGCGCGGGTCGCTCACGTGCCACTGGCCCTGCTTGTCGATCCCGATCAGGCTGACCTCGAACCGGTCCTTGTCCAGCGCATCGAGAATGTTCTTCGCCGATTGCAGCGAAACCTCGTGCTCGGCCGACCGGCCGCCGAAGATGATGCCTACCCGGGTCTTGCCCATGCCTGTTGCCGCTCCTGTCGCTGTGTTGGGGAGCCATAGCATGAACCGAGTCGGCGCCCGCGAAAACGCGTGTCCGGTGTCGATGTGGTGGGCACCTGGCGCGTGGCCAAGCGTGATGCCAGCGGACGCCCGCCGTTCAAGGGCGCGCGGTAGAATGCGGTGATGGCCCGTTCCCTGCTCTCTTCCCTCAAGCCGCTGGCTGGCAATGCGCTGCAGCTCACGCTCAACCGCGCACTGGCGCTGGACCCGGACACCCGCAGCGCGCTGGCCGCGCTGGATGGCCGCCACATCGCCCTGACCCTGGAATCGCCCGCGCTGGCGATGCGGATCGGGGTGGACGGTGAGCGGCTCACGGTCGGCCCGGTCGATCCGCAGCAGGAGCCGGACCTGGCCGTGCGCAGCACGCTGGGCGGGGTGCTGGCCCAGCTGCCGTTCCTGGCCAACGCCCGCCGTGGCGGTGATGCGCCGGCCGGGCGGGTCAAGGTCTCCGGTGATGCCGAACTGGCCCGCCGCCTGCAGCAGCTGGCGACCCGTTTCGATCCGGACTGGCAGCAGCCGTTCGTGCGCGTGTTCGGCGAGGTGATGGGCGTGCAGATCGCCAACACCCTGCGCTCGGCACTGCAGCACGCGCGCCGCGGCGCGTCCGACCTGGCGCACAGCGCCGCTGAATTTGTCACCGAGGAGTCGCGCGACGTGGTACCCCGAGCAGAACTGGATGCCTTCCACGACGATGTGGACGTGATGCGCGACGACGTTGAACGCATGGCCGTGCGCGTCCAGCGCCTGCGGCAGGTGGGCGCATGAAGGCGATCTTCCGGGCCAGCCGCATCGGCCGCATCATCCTGCGCTACCGCCTCGACGATCTGCTCCAGGGCACCCCGGCCGAACGCTGGCTGCGCCTGGCAAAACCGTTCGTGCCACGCGCCTCGGCCGACATCGCCGCACAGTCGCGCGGCGCGCGCCTGCGCCTGGCGCTGCAGGACCTCGGCCCGATCTTCGTCAAGGTCGGCCAGATCCTCTCCACCCGCCGCGACCTGATCCCGGCCGATGTCGCCAACGAGCTCACCCTGCTGCAGGACCGGGTCAAGCCGTTCGATGGCGCCACCGCGCAGGCGATCGTCGAACGTGCGCTAGGCCGCCCGGTCAGCGAAGCGTTCGCCAGCTTCGATCTGCAGCCGCTGGCCTCGGCCTCGATCGCGCAGGTGCACGCGGCCACGCTGGCCGATGGACGCCAGGTGGTGGTCAAGGTGCTGCGCCCGGACATTGAAAAGCAGATCGACGCGGACATCGCGCTGCTGAAGTCGGCCGCCGCGCTGATCGAACGCGCGCACCCGCGCGCCGACAAAATCCGCCCGCGCGAAGTGGTCGCCGAAGTCGAAAACACCCTGGCCGCCGAGCTGGATCTGCAGCGCGAAGGCGCCAATGCCAGCGTGCTGCGCCGCAACTGGATCGACTCGGACGATCTGTACGTGCCCGAGGTGATCTGGAGCCACACCGCCGAACGCGCGCTGACCCTGGAGCGCGTGTGGGGCATCCCGTCGGATGACATCGTCGCGCTGGACAAGGCCGGGATCGACCGCAAGGCCCTGGCTGCCAAGGGCGTGCGGGTGTTCTACACCCAGGTGTTCCGCGACAACTTCTTCCACGCCGATGCGCACGCCGGCAACATCTGGGTCGACACCGATCCGGCGCGCCGGGACAACCCGCGCTTCATCGCGCTGGATTTCGGCATCATGGGCCAGCTCTCCGAAGAAGATCAGTACTACCTGGCCGAGAACTTCATGGCCATCTTCAACAAGGATTACCGGCGCATGGCCGCGCTGCATGTCGAAGCCGGCTGGATGCCCAACAACGTGCGCATCGATGAGCTGGAAGCGGCCGCGCGCTCGGTGTGCGAACCCTATTTCACCCGCCCGCTGTCGCAGATCTCGCTGGCCGAGGTGCTGATCAAGCTGTTCCGGGTGGCCCAGCGTTACGAGCTCACGTTGCAGCCGCAGCTGATCCTGCTGCAGAAGACCCTGCTCAACATCGAAGGCGTCGGCCGTCAGCTCGATCCGGAACTGGATATCTGGGCGGTCGCACGGCCGGTGCTCGAACGCATCCTGCGCGAACGTTACAGCCCGCGCCGCGTGCTCAAGGAAGTGCGCAAGCGCCTGCCTGAAATCATGACGCATACCCCGGACATGCCGCGCCTGGTCCATGCCTGGCTGCGCCAGCAGGTGGAAGGCGACCACGAATTGTCGATGCGCTCGCGCGATCTGGCGGCGTTGAACGTCAGCGTGCAGAAGCTGCAGAAGCGCGCGGTGGCCGCAATCGCCGGCGTCGGCCTGATGATCGTCGCTGCGGTGCTGTATGGCCTGCAGCCGGGCGGCTGGTACTTCGGCGATGCCCCGGTGTGGAGCTGGGTGACCGGCGCGGCGGGCGTGTTCTCGCTGGCCAGTGCCTGGTGGCGCCGATGAGCGCGATCGAGCTGCAGGCCGAGGCCATCGCCGAGGTGCCGGCGGCGCTTCCGCCCCTGCAGCTGCTGCACCTGGACGACCAGCTCGCCGTGGTCAACAAGCCCGCCGGGCTGATGGTCCACGACAGCAAGCTTGCCCGGGGCGAAGACGACTTCCTCGCCGACCGCCTGCGCGAACAGCTCGGCAAGCCGATCTTCCTCGTCCACCGCCTGGACCGCGCCACCAGCGGCTGCTTGCTGCTTGCCTTTGATCGCGAAAGCGCCAGCGTGCTCGGCAAATCGCTGATGGGCGGCGACGTCACCAAGGATTATCTGGCGATCTGCCGTGGCTGGCCGGCCGACGAGGCCTTCACCGTCGATCACGACCTGGATGGCGGCCCCGGCAAGCCGGTCAAGAAGCAGGCGATCACCCACTTCCAGCGCGTCGCCGTGGGCGAGATCGCCATTCCGATGGGCGGGTTCGAGACCTCACGTTACGCCCTGCTGCGCTGCCAGCCGCAGACCGGCCGGTTCCGCCAGATCCGCCGCCACCTCAAGCACCTCTCGCATCACCTGATCGGCGACACCAGCCACGGCGACGGTCGCCACAACCGCAGCTTCCGCATGCAGGGCATCCACCGCATGCTGCTGCACGCCGAGCGCCTGCGCTTCCCGCATCCGGACGGCACGCCGATGGACATCAGCGCGCCGGTAGACGGGGAATTCCGCAAGGCGATGGATCTGTTTGGTTGGGACGTGCGATAGCCGACCAACGGTCGGCTCTACTTCACGACAGCCGACCAACGGTCGGCTCTACCGGTTATTTTTTTGCCGGCGCCGGCTCATTGACGATCGCTTCCAGGTCCTTCTGCAGATCCACGAACAGCGGCTGCATCTTGGCCTGGATCGCCACCATCACGTTCTGCATCAGCGCCGGCGTCTTGTCCAACAGGCTCTGCCCGGCCGAGCTCTCATAGAACTCGGCCATCGCCAGCACGTCTTCCTTGCTGAAGGTCTGCTTGTACAGATCCACGTACATCGGCCGCAGTTCCTTCCACGACAACGCCTGGCGCACCGTCTGGCTGGTCCGCTGCTCGATCCGCTGCAGCTGCGCCTGCTGTGTCGCATCCAGCTGACGCTGCTGGGCCACCTGCTGGAACTGCTGGCGCTGCATCGCCTCGATCTGCGGCAGCATCGTATCGAGCATGCTCTGCGCGCGCGAGGCGGCCAGCAGGCGGTTGATGTCGGCATCCGACGGCGGCGCGGCCAGCGCCGGCGCGATCGCGGCCAGGCCCAGCGCGAGGGCCAGGGTGAAGCGGGTCAGGCCGCGGCGGGCCAGCGGGCGGATCAGTGACATGGCGGAGCATCCTGCGTTGCGTGGAGTCCGGAGAATACCTGCGATGGCGTCATCAGGCCGTAATTGAGGACGTTATCGGCGACATCCACGCACGTTGCAGTCACCCGGCCGGCGGGTCCTCCCCTTACAATGCCGCCCATGGGCAACGGGCCAGTCACCATCAGCGCGCACCTGACGATTCCGGAGACGGAACTCGTCGAGCGGTTCGTGCGCGCCAGCGGTGCCGGTGGCCAGAACGTCAACAAGGTCTCCACCGCCGTCGAACTGCGCTTCGACGTGGCCGGCTCGCCTTCGTTGCCCGAGCCGTTGCGCGCGCGCCTGCTGGCCCGCCGCGACCGGCGCATGACCGGCGAAGGCGTGCTGGTCATCGATGCACAGCGTTTCCGTACCCAGGACCGTAACCGCGAGGACGCGCGCGATCGACTGGCCGCCTTCATCCAGGCGGGGCTGAGCGTGCCCAAGGCGCGCGTGGCCACCAAGCCGACCTACGGGTCGAAACTGCGTCGTCTGGACGCCAAAAAGGGGCGCGCGCAGATCAAGCGCGGGCGCACCACACGCAATTGGGAGTGATTGCTTGAACAACCGAAGTCCGCTGTTGCCGGTGGTTCCGCCGAACATGCCGCAGGTCAAACCGAACCGCTTCCTCCGCTGGCTGGCCCGCTGCACGCTGCGCCTGGGCGGCTGGAAAGTGACCGGCACCCTGCCGGACGTACCCAAGCTGGTCTTCATCATCGCCCCGCATTCGTCCAACTGGGACGGCTTCTGGGGCATGGCAGCGAAGATCGCACTGGGCATGCAGGTCAAGGTGCTGGGCAAGGCCTCGCTGTTCTGGTGGCCGCTGGGGCCGCTGCTGCGCAAGCTGGGCGTCATCCCGCTGGACCGCAGCTCGCCGCAGGGCACCGTGGAACAGGCGGTCAGCCTGATCCGGGGCTCGGACCGCCTGTGGTACGCGATCACCCCGGAAGGCACGCGCAAAGCGGTGCAGCACTGGAAGGCCGGCTTCCTCAAGATCGCGCGCATGGCCGACGTGCCGGTGCTGGCCGCGTACTTCCACTACCCGGAAAAGACCATCGGCATCGGTCCGCTGTTCCATCCCACCGGCAACGACGTGGCCGACATGGCTGCGATCCGCGAGTACTACCGCCCCTGGCAGGGCAAGACCCGCGGCACCGTCTGAACGCCGCCAGGCGGGTCGGGCGGGGTAGCCCCCACGGCCCGCACAGCCACGCGCCACGACCGGCACATGCCGCCTGCGGGCTTTGGGAGTAGGGTGACCGGCTGCGGGATTTTCCGTCCCGCGCCCTCATCCAAGGAGCCCGTTTCATGTCGCGTACCGTAGTTTTGGCCGCTGCCATCAGCCTGGCGCTGGCGGCCTGTTCCGGCAAGGAGTCCACCCCCGTGACCGATACCCAGCCCGCCCCGACCCAACAGCCGGCCGACGCCTCGGCCAACCCGCTGTTGAGCGCCAGCACGCTGCCGTTCCAGGCCCCGCCGTTCGACAGGATCAAGGACAGCGACTACCTGCCGGCCTTCAACGAGGGCATGAAGCAGCACCTGGCCGAAGTCCGCAAGATCGCCGACAACCCCGAGCCGGCCACCTTCGACAACACCATCGAAGCGCTGGAGCGCAGCGGCGAGACCCTGACCCGCGTGTCGCGCATCTTCTTCGGCCTGGTCCAGGCCGACACCAACGATGCACGCCAGAAGGTGCAGGAAGAAGTCGCCCCGAAGCTGGCCGAGCACCAGGACGAGATCAACCTCGACCCGAAGCTGTTCGCCCGCATCAAGACCATCTACGACCAGCGCGACGCGCTGGGCCTGGACCCGGTGCAGAAGCGCCTGGTCGAGCGTGACTACCAGGAGTTCGTGCGCGCCGGCGCGCAGTTGAACGATGCCGACAAGGCCTCGCTGCGCAAGCTCAACGTGGAAGAAACCACGCTGGCCACGCAGTTCCACACCCGTCTGGTGGCTGCGACCGCCGCCGGTGCCGTGGTGGTCGATGACAAGGCCAAGCTGGCCGGCCTGGACGAGGATGCGATCAACACCGCCGCCGCCGATGCCAAGGCCCGCAACCTCGATGGCAAGTACCTGCTGCCGCTGCAGAACACCACCCAGCAGCCGGTGCTCGGCTCACTGAGCGACCGCGAGCAGCGCGCCGCCGTGCTCAAGGCGTCGGAAACCCGTGCTGAAAAGGGCGACGCCAACGACACACGCGAGACCATCCAGCGCCTGGCCCAGCTGCGCGCGCAGAAGGCCAAACTGCTCGGCTTCGAGAACTACGCCGCCTACAGCCTGGCCGACCAGATGGCCAAGACCCCGGCCGCCGCACTCAAGCTGCTGACCGACACCGTGCCGGCCGCGACCGCCAAGGCGCGTGGCGAAATCAGCGAAATGCAGAAGGTGATCGACGCACAGAAGGGCGGTTTCAAGCTCGCTGCCTCCGATTGGGACTTCTACGCCGAACAGGTGCGCAAGGCGCAGTACGACCTGGACGAATCGCAGATCAAGCCGTACTTCGAGATGGACAACGTGCTGCAGAACGGCGTCTTCTACGCCGCCACGCAGCTGTACGGCATCACCTTCAAGCCGCGTACCGATATCCCGACCTACCATCCGGACATGAAGGTCTATGAAGTGTTCGACAAGGACGGCACCTCGCTGGCCCTGTTCTACACCGACTACTTCAAGCGCGACAGCAAGTCCGGCGGCGCCTGGATGGATGTGTTCGTCGAACAGGACGGCCTGACCGGTGCCAAGCCGGTGGTCTACAACGTGTGCAACTTCACCAAGCCCGCCGCCGGCCAGCCCGCGCTGCTGAGCTTCGATGACGTGACCACGATGTTCCATGAGTTCGGCCACGCGCTGCACGGCATGTTCTCGAAGGTGAAGTACCCGTCCATCGCCGGTACCAGCACCTCGCGCGACTTCGTCGAGTTCCCCTCGCAGTTCAACGAGCATTGGGCGCTGGACCCGAAGGTCTTCGCCAACTACGCCAAGAACTACAAGACCGGCGAGCCGATGCCGCAGGCGCTGGTCGACAAGATCCTCAAGGCCCGCACCTTCAACCAGGGCTATGCGACCACCGAGTACCTCTCGGCGGCCCTGCTCGACCTGGCCTGGCACACCCAGCCGGCCGACGCCAAGCTGCAGGACGTGGCGCCGTTTGAAGCGGCCGCGTTGAAGAAGTTCAAGGTCGACCTGCCGCAGGTGCCGCCGCGCTACCGCACCAGCTACTTCGACCACATCTGGGGCGGCGGTTATTCGTCCGGCTACTACGCCTACTTCTGGGCCGAAGTGCTCGACCATGACGCCTTCGAGTGGTTCAAGGAGAACGGTGGCCTGACCCCGGAGAACGGCCAGGTGTTCCGCGACAAGATCCTCTCGCGCGGCAACAGCGTGGAGCTGGCGGATCTGTACCGCGAGTTCCGCGGCAAGGATCCGTCGGTGGAGTCGCTGCTGGTCAATCGTGGCCTGAAGTAATCGCGGCATCCCGGTAGGTACCGACCGTTGGTCGGTACGCTTGCCACCGGTACACGCTGAAACGAAAACGGCAGGGGAAAACCCTGCCGTTTTTTTTGGGTTGCTGCTCCGCTGGGGTCTTCTGCGAGCTCGAGGGCCCCGTAGCGGCCGATAGGCCCCTGGCGCAAATGTCCCCCGGCCGCCACGCGGCCTCCTCCTTGATTTTGCCCAGGAGCCTACCGGCCGCTACGGGGCTCGGCTGCGGGAGGCAGGCGGAAGCCAGGCGTCTGGCGCTGGTCGGTGGGTCGGGCGTTGGGGCCCCATGCCCTTGGAGGCGAAATAAAGGGGGAGGGGGCGGCCGTAGGCCGACGCCGGAGGACATTCGCCGGAAAGGGCATGGGGCCCCAGCGCCCGATCCACCGACTAGCCCGCATCCCTCACGTCCCCACGTGCACGCCTTCGGCGATCTCACTGCACCCCAGGTGATCGAGCGCGATCTCCAGCGCGTGCATGTAACTCTGCGCGCAGTAGCCGCGCGCCACGCCGATGCGCTGGCCCACATCCGCTGGCAGGCACGCTTCCGGTGCGCGCGCATCGTCGTCGTGCACTTCCACGTAGGCGTTGTGCAGATGCGGCAGCAGGCGCTGCAGGCGCGCGCTGTCCACGCACGCACCCGGATCGAGCAGGGTGACTTCGCCACGGCTGTGATCGGCCACGCGCAGGGCGTCCAGCAACTCCTGCTCCGAGCCGCACGCGCGGATCGCCACCGTGGTGCCCGCATCGATCGCACGGTGCACCAGGGATTTCAGGACCAGCGCCGGCAGCGGCTGCGCGGTACGGATCAGCTGCCCGGCCGCTTCCGGCCCGCGGATGATGAAGATCGACATGGCTCAGCCCTCCACGGTCTGCAGGCGATGGGCGGCGATCGCCAGCGACAGGCGACACGCATCCTGGCGGCCGCTGCTGCACACCACCCGCGCGGCCGGGGCATGTTGCGGATGCAGGTGCTCGTCCAGCGCGTCGTCGTCGTTGCTGGCCATCTCGATGTACGGCGCCGGCAGGTCCTCCAGCGCGGTGCGCAGCGCCTGGCCGTAGCGGGCCCACTGCGGTGCATCGACCGCTGCGGTGGCGATCAGGACCAGCGCCGGGCGGCTGCGCTGGGCACGCTGCAGACAGCGCACCAGGGCCGGCAGGGAGTTACAGTCACGGCAGGCCAGGCGGTGTCCGGCAACCCGCGCAGGCAGCGGCGACGCGTCCGGCACGGCGTTCGACGGTGTGTGCCGGATCAGCAGGATGGTCATGGAGCGTCTCTTCGAAGCGCCCTTCGGCGCGGTGTCGCCACGATGCGGCCGCGCCCCGTAAAACCGCGATGCCGACCGGGCGGCCCCTGCGTAAACAGTGCGTAGCTTTTTCAGCGCGGGGCAGGGAACTTGCCCGCCGTCCATTCGGTCACAGCCACACACTTCCTGGAGCGCCCGTATGGACACCCCCGCCGCCGCTGCCCCCAACGACCACCGCCTGCTGCGCTGGCTCAAGAAAGAAGCGCTGCCGCTGCTGGTCATGCTCGGCCTGCTCGCCGCGGCGCGCGACACCCTGGCCAACCACTACCAGGTGCCCAGCGGCTCGATGCAGCACACGCTGATGCCGGGCGACCGGGTGGTGGTGGACATGCGCGCCTACGGCGTGCGCCTGCCGTTCACCTCGGTGGAGCTGCTGCACACCGGCCAGCCGCAGCGCGGCGACGTGGCGGTGTTCGATTCCCCGCAGGACGGCACCCGCCTGATCAAGCGCATCGCGGCGGTCGGCGGGGATCGGGTCGAGCTGCACGACGGCCACCTGAGCATCAACGGCCATCCGCTGGCCCAGGCCGGGGTGGGTGAGATCGAGGACTTCGGCCAGCATCTGGCGCAGCTGGATCTGGGCCAGGGCGGTGGCCCGGACATCACCGGCCTGACCGTACCCGCCGGGCAGGTGCTGATGCTCGGCGACCACCGCGGCAACAGTGCCGACGGCCGCTTCTTCGGCCTGGTCCAGGCCAGCGCGCTGTACGGCAAGGCCTCGCATGTTTACTACCGGCGCGGCGAAGGCCTGACCTGGCAGACGCTGTAATCCGGGTAGCGAACTGAATCGATATATTCAACGTCTCGATTCAGACCTATCAGGTTATGGATCGACCTGCCGGCGCTGCCTATCCTGAGCGCTGACTCCTCGCTCCGGCCCACGCACGCGGGCCTTACCGGCATGAATGGCGACACCGCAGCGGTCCCCGACCGCAGCCCCCCGGCCACTACCAGCGCAGCGGCGGCCGGCGATCAGATCCAGCAGGGCACCCCGGCCTTCCGGCGCACGGCGGCCGCGCTGTTCCTGGCCGGCTTCTCCACCTTCGGGCTGCTCTACACAGTGCAGCCGCTGCTGCCCGAATTCAGTCGCCACTTCGGCGTCTCCGCAGCCAACAGCGCGCTGACCCTGTCGCTGAGCACCGGTCTGCTGGCGGTCTCCATGCTGATCGCGGGATTGATCTCCGACCGCATCGGGCGCCGCAGCGTGATAGTCGCGGCGCTGCTGGCGTCAAGCGTATTGTCTGTGGCCACCGCGATGGTGGATGACTGGACCACGTTGCTGGTGCTGCGCACGCTGCTCGGCATCGCGCTCAGTGGCGTACCGGCGGTGGGCATGACCTACCTCGCCGAAGAAATGGACAGCCGCGCGCTGGGCCTGGCGATGGGCCTGTACATCGGCGGCAACGCGATCGGCGGCATGAGCGGTCGTCTCATCGCGGGTATCGTGGCCGACCATTGGGGCTGGCGCTGGGGCATCGGCGTGGTGTCGCTGATCGCGCTGCTCAGTACCGTGCTGCTATGGATCCAGCTGCCGCCATCGCGCCACTTCCAGAGCCGCCGTGGCGGCCTGCGCGAACTGCCGGCGCGCTGGCGCAGCCTGTTCGGCGATCCCGGTCTGCCGTGGCTGTTCGCGACCGCCTTCGTGCTGATGGGCGTGTTCGTCACCCTCTACAACTACCTCGGTTTCCACCTGCTGGCACCCCCGTATGGCCTCAGCCAGACCGTGGTCGGTTTGATCTTCAGCGTGTATCTGGTCGGCACCTTCAGCTCGGCGTGGATGGGGCAGCAGGCCAACCGCCATGGCCGCAGCCGCGTGCTGGCGATCTGCTACGGATTGATCGCGCTGGGCATCGTGCTGCTGGCGATGCCGTGGCTGGGCTGCATGGCGGCCGGCATCGCGCTGGTGACGTTCGGCTTCTTCGGCGGCCACTCGGTGGCCAGCAGCTGGGTTGGCAGCCGCGCCGGTGCGATGCGCGCCGAAGCGTCCGCCCTGTATTTGTTCGCCTACTACCTGGGCTCCAGCGTGGGCGGCGTGCTCGGCGGCGTGTTCTACACCCGCTGGGACTGGCTGGGCGTGTGCGGCTTCGTCGGCGTACTGACTGTAGCCGGTGGCGTGATCGCCTGGCGCCTGGGCCAGCGCGTGCAACCGGGTACCGCTACGCTCGCGCTCAGCCGCTGACACCCTGCAGCAGCCGGGTGAAGTGACCGATCAGGGGCGACGCCGCACCGCGTCGGCAGGCGACGTGCACTTCGGAACTGGCCGCGCGATCACTGAGTGCGACGAAGCGCGCGCCGTCCACCTGGATATGGCAGCACGAGGCAGGCAGTACCGTTACCCCCAGCCCCGAGGCCGCCAGGCTGATGAGTGTCGAGGCTTCCCCTGCCTCCTGCACGATGCGTGGGGTGAACCCCGCGCTGCGGCACAGCGCGATGACATGATCGTGGATGCCCGCACCCACCTCGCGCAGGAAACCGACAAACGGCTCATGCGCGAACAGCCGCAGCGCCACCGCCGCATCGGCCGGCAACCCACGCACCAGCGGATGCTGGTCGTGCACCACCAGCGCAAGTGGATCACTGAAGAGCTTGCGTGACATCAGCGGCGCGGGCAGGGCACGTTTGCGGATCAACCCGACATCCAGCTCGCCGGCCATCAGCGCATCGATCTGCTGCAGGGTATTCATCTCGCGCAGTTTCAACTGCACCTGCGGGAATTGCTGACGGTAGGCGAAGATCGCGCGCGGAATCTGCGTGGACAGCGGTGTGGCCCGGGTCAGCCCGATGCGCAGCTCACCGGTTTCCCCGCGCTGCGCGCGCTGGGTCAGATCGATCGCGGTATCCACCCGCGCCAGCACCTCACGCGCCTGCTCCTGCAGCACGCGACCGGCGTCGGTCAGTTCCACCCGGCGGTTCGCACGCAGGAACAACCGCGCGCCGAGCAGCGTTTCCAGCTGGCGGATCTGCTGGCTGAGCGGCGGCTGCGACATGCCCAGCCGCTCGGCCGCGCGGCCGAAGTGCAGCGTCTCGGCGACGGCCAGGAAGTAGCGCAGGTGGCGGAGTTCGATGGACATGGGGCGTGCGTCAGCGCTCGGAATGACCACTTTCATCATAGCTGCGCGGACTGAACAGGTCCGGCTGGATCAGCTCGATGAATGCCCGCGCCTGCGGTGACAGAAACCGCCCGCGGCGCACGATCACGCCATAACTCCGCTCCGGGAACCACGCACTCATCGAGCGCGTCACCAGCTTCTCGCGGTCGGCATCGTGGAGGCAGAGCGCCGGCACGATCGAGATGCCCATGCCCATCGCCACGTATTGCTTGATCACTTCCCAGCCGCCGACCTCGAGCGCGACGGTGTAGGGCAGCCGATGCCGCTGGAACACCTGGTCCACCAGCCGGTACGTGATCTGGCGTTTGGGCGGCAGCACCAGCGGGTACCGCGAGATCGCCTCCAGGCTCAGCTCGCCATGCGCCAGCGGGTGCTCGGGCGGGGCGATCAGCACCTGTTCGAAGCGGTAGGCCGGGGCGTAGCTGAGGTCGGCCGGCACGTCGGTCATCGAGCCCACCGCCAGGTCGGCCGCATCGCTGCGCAGCAGGTCGGTGCCGTCGGCGCTGATCGCGTTGTGCAGGGTCAGGCGGACATCCGGGTGGCGCTGGCGGAAGCGCTCCACGATGCGCGGCAGCAGGTACAGGATGGTCGAGCTGTTGGCCGCGATGTTGAGCTCGCCGGCATCCAGCCCCTTCACCTTGTCGCGGAAGCTGGCCTCGAGCCCGTCCAGGTTCTCCACCAGCGGCAGCGCCATTTCATACAGCAGCTGCCCTTCGCGGCTGGGCACCAGGCGGCGGCCGCTGCGCTCGAACAGGCTGACGCCCAACTCGCGCTCCAGCGCCTGCAGCTGCTGGCTGATGGCCGGCTGACTGACGAACAGCGCCTCAGCTGCCCGTGAGACTGAGCCGAGGCGGACGGTCTGGCAGAACGCCCGCAGCGGTTTGAGCCGGTCGGATTTGTAGGAAAACCGGGGGCTTGGCGTGCGCGGCGTGGTCATGGCGTCATGAGTATAAGCACGCCTTATGTAAGCCATTGCAATAACTGCTTTGTCAAATATCGGCACGGCGGCGCACGGTGGAGCTCAACCGCACCGCAGGAGCCCGCCATGTCCGCCGTCGCTTACGCCACCGCCCAGCCCACCCCCGCCGATGCACCGGCCACCCCCGGCATTGCCCTCACCACCCAGCTGGCGGGCCAGTCCGCGCTGCTGCCGGCGGGGGTACTGGCGCTGCTGGTGTCGCTGCACCGGGCGGTGGAGCCGGAGCGTCAGCGCCGGCTGCAGGCGCGGGTGGCCCGCCAAGCGTTCTTCGATGGCGGCGGCCTGCCGGACTTCCGTGCCGATACCGCCGAGATCCGCGCCAGCGACTGGCACGTCGCCCCGCTGCCGGAGGCACTGCAGGACCGCCGGGTGGAGATCACCGGCCCGACCGACCCGAAGATGGTCATCAACGCGCTGAACTCCGGCGCCAAGGTCTTCATGGCCGACTTCGAGGATTCCACCGCCCCGGCCTGGCGCAATCTGCTGGCCGGCCAGCAGGCGCTGATCGGCGCGGTGCGGGGCGATCTGACCCACACCGGCCCGTCCGTGGATGGGAAGCCGGGCAAGCAGTACAGCCTGCGTCCGTTCAACGAGCAGGCCGTGCTGATCGTCCGCCCGCGGGGCTGGCACCTGGATGAGAAGCACGTGCGCATCGATGGCCAGCCGATCGCCGGTGGCCTGTTCGATGCGGCGGTGTTCGCCTTCCACAACGCCCGCACCCTGATGTGCAGGCAGCGGGGGCCGTACTTCTACCTGCCCAAGCTGCAGAGCATGGAAGAGGCGGCGCTGTGGGAGACCGCGCTGTCGCACATCGAGGGCATGCTCGGGCTGCCGCATGGGCAGATCAAGGTCACCGTGCTGATCGAAACGCTGCCGGCGGTGTTCGAGATGGATGAGATCCTGCACGCGCTGCGCGACCGCATCGTCGGACTGAACTGTGGCCGCTGGGACTACATTTTTTCCTACATCAAGACCTTCCGCCGGCACGCCGACAAGGTGCTGCCCGAGCGCGGCCAGGTGACGATGACCCAGCCGTTCCTGAAGGCCTATTCGGAGCTGCTGATCCGCACCTGTCACCGCCGCGGCGCGCATGCGATGGGTGGCATGGCCGCGCAGATTCCGATCAACCACGACGCGGCCGCCAACGAGCAGGCGATGGCGCGGGTGCGGGCGGACAAGCTGCGCGAGGTCACTGCCGGCCATGACGGGACCTGGGTCGCCCATCCCGTGCTGATCCCGGTCGCGCAGGCGATCTTCGACGAACACATGCCCGGACCGAACCAGCATCGCGTGCTGCGCAACGACGTGCAGGTGGGCCGCGATGACCTGATCGCCGCGCCCACCGGCACCATCACCCGCGCCGGTTTCGAGGGCAACGTGGAAGTCTGCGTGCGCTACCTGGCCGCCTGGCTGGACGGCAACGGCTGCGTGCCGATCCACCACCTGATGGAAGACGCGGCCACCGCCGAGATCAGCCGCAGCCAGCTGTGGCAGTGGCTGCATACCCCCGGCCAGCACCTGGACGACGGCACCGCCATCGACCTGGCCCTGCTCGACGCCACCCTGGCCCAGCTGCCGGCGCGGCTGGGCGATAGCGCCGCGCTGCCCGGCAGCGCCCGCATCCCCGAGTCCATCGCGCTGCTGGCCGACCTCAGCCGCCGCGAGGAGCTCACCGACTTCCTGACCCTGCCGGCCTACGACCGCCTCGACTGACCACCCGCCATCCACCTGCTGTTACCGCATCCGTTCCATTTGGAGATTCGACATGAGCACCCTGCAGACCGCCGAACAGATCCAGCACGCTTGGAACACCGACCCGCGCTGGGCCGGAATCACCCGCAACTACACCGCCGCCGATGTGGTGCGCCTGCGTGGCACCGTGCACGTGGAGCACTCGCTGGCGCGGCTGGGCGCGGAGAAGCTGTGGACGTACCTGCAGGAAAAGGACTTCGTCAACGCGCTGGGCGCGCTGACCGGCAACCAGGCCATGCAGCAGGTCAAAGCCGGCCTGAATGCGATCTACCTGTCCGGCTGGCAGGTCGCCGCCGATGCCAACCTGGCCGGCCAGATGTACCCGGACCAGTCGCTGTACCCGGCCGATTCGGTGCCGGCGGTGGTCAAGCGCATCAACAACACCCTGCTGCGCGCCGATCAGCTGCACCATGCCGAAGGCAAGGATGACATCGACTTCCTGCAGCCAATCGTGGCCGATGCCGAAGCCGGGTTCGGCGGCGTGCTCAATGCCTTCGAGCTGATGAAGGCGATGATCGAGGCCGGCGCGGCCGGCGTGCACTTCGAGGACCAGCTGGCCTCGGTGAAGAAGTGCGGGCACATGGGCGGCAAGGTGCTGGTGCCCACCCGCGAGGCCATCGAGAAGCTCAACGCCGCGCGCCTGGCTGCCGATGTGATGGGCGTCCCGACCCTGCTGGTCGCGCGTACCGATGCCGAGGCGGCCGACCTGCTGACCAGCGATGTGGATGGCAACGACCAGCCGTTCACCACCGGCGAGCGCACCGTGGAAGGCTTCTACAAGACCCGCAACGGCCTGGACCAGGCCATCAGCCGCGGCCTGGCGTATGCCCCCTACGCCGACCTGATCTGGTGCGAGACCGGCAAGCCGGACCTGGAGTTTGCGCGCAAGTTCGCCGAAGCGATCCACGCCAAGTTCCCGGGCAAGCTGCTGGCCTATAACTGCTCGCCCAGCTTCAACTGGAAGAAGAACCTGGACGACGCCACCATCGCGACCTTCCAGAAGGAGATCGCCAAATATGGCTACAAGTTCCAGTTCATCACCCTGGCCGGCTTCCACGCCCTGAACTACTCGATGTTCAACCTGGCCCACGGCTACGCCCGCCGCCAGATGAGCGCCTTCGTGGAGCTGCAGGAAGCCGAGTTCGCCGCCGCCGACCGCGGCTTCACGGCGGTCAAGCACCAGCGCGAGGTCGGCACCGGCTACTTCGACGCGGTGACCCAGGCGATCCAGCAGGGCCAGTCCTCGACCACCGCCCTGAGCGGGTCCACCGAGGAGGAGCAGTTCAACGCCGAACGCGCGGCCTGACCCGGCAAGGACGGCCAGGGTAGGCCCACAGGGCGGCCGGTTGGAGGACCTGCCGCCCTGTGTCGTCTCCGGACCCGGCTCTTCACATCGTCAGACGCGGTAGAACGCGCGTGTTTTCACGATCTTGGGGGGTAAAAGTCGGAAATGGGATAGGGCGCACAGTTTTGAGGAGTGCTATCCTCCATCGCTCACCAGGGGGACGCTGAAAAGCGGGTGTTCGGAAATGACCGGCAAGGGTGCGGCGGCGATCATGTGCGAACAGGAATCAGACATCGACCGCAAGGCGATGGCTGAGATCGTGCACGCCATCCTGAGCAACGGCGAGTCCGCATTGTTCTCCGAATTCGGCCGGCAACGCAAGCTGCCCTCAGGCACCCATCTGTTCCATCGCGGCCACGCCGGCAACACGATGTACGTGATCGTCAGCGGCTGCATCGAACTGGACTTCGGCGAAGACCTCGTCGTGAAGTCACTCGGTCCCAATGAATTCTTCGGCGAGCTGGGCCTGCTGATCGGCGACCACCAGCGCACGGCCGGCGCGCGTGCGGTCCAGGACAGCATCGTGCTGGAACTGGACCACGACGATTTCCAGCGTCTGGTCGACCGCGACCCTGGCCTGCTGGCCTACTTCCTGCGCCGCACGATCATGCGAGTGGTGAGCAACGAGCAGGTGCTGATCCGCCAGCTGCGCCGCCGCAACCACGATCTCGAAACCGCGCTGGACAACCTCTACGTCACCACCCACCAGCTCACCCACACCCGCGAGCTGGTGCGCACCGACGAGCTGACCGGCCTGCACAACCGGCGCGGCCTGGCGCTCTACCTGCAGGACTGCCGTGCGCAGGAAGGCAGCGCGCCGCAGGGCCTGCTGCTGATCGACTGCGACCAGTTCAAGCAGGTCAACGATGTGCACGGCCACCAGGCCGGCGACCGCGTGCTGCAGAGCGTGGCCAACATCCTGCGCTCGGTGGCCACCGAGCCGGACGTGGCCTGCCGGCTGGGCGGCGACGAATTCTGCCTGCTGCTGCGCAGCGCCGACCAGGACAGCCTGCAGCACGCCGCCGAGTTCATTCTCAGCGCGGTGCATGGCCTGATCGGCCGCGCCCACGGCGTGCCGCACGTGTGCCCGGTCAGCATCGGGGTCTGCCTGATCGACCCGCAGACCGATTGGAGCGAGTGGTACGCTCGCGCCGACAATGCGCTGTACCAGGCCAAACGGCTGGGCGGCAACCGATTGCACTGGTCGCGATCAGCGACCGCCACCCCCTGATCGGGAGATCGGCATGAACGGCGACAACGGAACGTCGACCCAGGCCCCGCAGATGCGGGCGCTGCTGTTCACCGATCTGTGCGACTCGTTGATCCTGGTGGAGCGCATCGGTGATGCGGCGGCGGCGGAACTGTTCCAGCAGCACGACCGGTTGGTGTTGACGCTGCAGCAGCAGTGGAATGGTCATCAGATCGACCGCTCCGACGGGCTGTTCCTGCTGTTTGATCGTGCGATCGATGCGTTGGGGTTTGCGCTGGATTACCAACGCGGCCTGCAGGAGATCGGCAAGCAACGCAACATCGTGCTGCGTGCGCGCGCAGGCCTGCATGTGGGCGAAGTGCTGACGTGGGAGAACAGTCCCGAAGCGATCAAGGTGGGCGCCAAGTCGCTGGAGGTGGAGGGCCTGGCCAAGCCGATGGCCGCACGGCTCATGACCCTGGCGCGGCCAGGACAGATACTGCTCTCGGCGGTGGCCGAATCATTGACCCATCGCGCCACCGGTGAACTGGGCGAGCGCGGTGAACAGCTGCTGTGGAGGTCGCACGGCCGCTGGCGGTTCAAGGGAGTGCCGGCCAGACAAGAGGTGTTCGAGGTAGGTGAAATCGGGTTCGCACCGCTGCGGATGCCGCGCGGTAATGCGAAGGCGCGGCGCGACCTTCCGTTGTGGCGGCAGCCGGCGGCTTTGGCTGCCGAGGTACTGTTGGTGGTCGTGGCCGGTGTGGGTGCGTGGATGCTGCTGCGTCCGGAGCCGGCCATCGCCTTCGCCGAACGGGATTGGGTGGTCATCGGCGACGTGCGCAACCTGACGGGCAATGTGGTTCTGGATGATTCGTTGCAGCAGGCATTCCGAATCAGCCTGGAACAGTCCCGGCACGTCAACGTGCTGAGTGACATGAAGGCGCGCGGCATCATGGAGTTGATGCGCCGGCAGCCAGGCGCACCACTGGATGCGACCTCTGCATCCGAAGTCGCGCTGCGCGCGGGCGCCCAGCTGGTCCTGCTGCCGACCGTCAGCGAGATGGGCGGGCGCGCGCGGATCAGCGTAGAGGTGCTTGAACCGCATTCACAGCAAACCCTGGCGGTTGCCTCTGCCGACGGTGAAGGTGTGCAGTCGCTTCTTGGTTCGATCGACCAGGTCACGACACGGCTGCGCGATCAGTTGGGAGAAGGCAAAGCCAGGCTCAAGGTCGACTCGATGCCGTTGCCGCTGGTCACCACCTCGAGCCTGGATGCATTGCGTGCGTACGCGCTTGGCCAGCGCCGTTACGGCGAGGGAGACTACCGGGGGGCCCTGGCCATGTATGAGCGGTCTGTCCAGCTGGATCCGAATTTTGCCCTTGCGTGGATGGGCCAGGTGCGTGCGCGCGTTGCCGATGTCGACAAGCCTGGCGCCCTGGCAGTGGTGCGTCGCCTGAAGTCGCTGTCGTACAGACTGCCGGCTCGCGAAGAGCTGTATCTGGACGCATGGTTCACCACGTTGACCGATCAGTCCAAGGCCGCCGATGCCTGGATGCAGCTGGCGAGCCTTTATCCGGATTATTTCTCGGCGCAGCACAATGCCGCTATCTGGCTATATACCGACAATCGCTACGCAGAGGCGTTCACCTATGCCAGCCGCGCAGCGGACAGCCGTTTTGAGCTCTCCAATATCGCCTACGACCAACTGGGGCGCATCGCCTTGGCCAAGGGCGACCAGGCTGGCGCGCGACGCGCGCTGGAAACGGCTGTTGCTGGTGGCCGTACCGCCAGCCATCGCTATCTCGCTGCTGTTGCGGCGAGCGAGCGCAACTATGCTGAAGCAGATAAGCACCTGGCCCAATCCACCCACAACCGGCACGCGGGTGTGGAGCGGATTTCCATTGCGGCGGATCGCGGCCAGTGGCAACGTGCCGAAGCAGAGGCGGCTGCGGGCGTCAGTGCAATGGCGGGCGAAACAGGTTTTGATCGCCAGTTGTATCTGCTGCCACAGGCGACGGTGCAATGGGCGGCTGGCAACCGCGAAGCTGCGCTGAAGAATGTGCGCGCAGCAGCGGACAGTGCATTGAAGCGATTGGCTGACAAGGGCAATCCGGACGCCAGCGAAGATGCCATGATGGCCATGGGCACGGCATTGTTGGCTGCCCGCATGGGCGACATGGACACCAGCAGCCGCGTGCTGGGCGTGATCCACAGCGGCCGTGATGCCGGTGGTGCGACTGCACTGGACGAAATGCGGGCAGTGGTCGCCGCCGAACGCCTCCGCCTGACCGGCGACGCGCCTGCGGCCATGCAGAAGCTACGGCCTTTCCTGCGCGATACGTCCAGATTCCAGACACGCGTCGCGGCGATGAATACGCTGCGTGCATTGGGGAGGAACAGCGAGGCCCTGGCACAGGCGGATTTTCTCCGCAGCAATCGTGGCATGGCGTATGCCGAACTCGATTGCGGGTATTGCATGCAGGCGATGAACATTACCGACAGCAATGCCGCCAGCCGTATTGCGGCAGAGTTGCGCGGTGGCAAGCGTGTTGCTGGGCTTGCCGCCGCGGACCTGCTTACGGACCCTTGAGCGTGTGGCTGCCTGCCGGGTTGGCGTCCAGTGCCGGAACGGTCTGATTCTGCAGCGACGTGAACATGTCCTGCAGCTCCTGTTTGGCCGCCAGAATGTCGCTCTTGGCGGCAAGCTCATTGACTTCGCAGCAGACACCGAGCGCCGCAGCGTCTGCGGTGGACATGCCGATCTCCACCAGCGCGGCGGCGGGATCGGAGGCGAACAGTGCACGGAACGTATCATCGGTTCCCAGGCGGCAAATCAAGGCCAGGGCGATGGCGGGTTCCAGGGGCGGCAACGACATGGCTACTTCCTTCAATCGAATCGGTTTGGGAGCCGCGAGAGCACGGATCAGAGAGCAACATCGACCGCGATCGACCAGGCTTTAGCACTCGTTGAGTCGGTACAGATTGGACGTCCCGTGCCGATATGGCAGGACGACGGCGCGGTGCCGGTGAAGTCGGAGAGTCCCACAGTGCGGATACGTCGCTGCGAAGTCGTGTTGTTCGAGCCACGCGAAACAGTGGAGTTCCAGTTGCAGAATCTGCTCAGCGGCGGCAATGGAATGGTTCGCAGCCTGGGGTGGACGGCTTTGGCCCCCCACCTGGATGGACCGGTGCCGGTCAGCCCCCGTCAGCGCGATCTGCTGGGCGTGCTCGGTCCGAGCCAATGGGTTTGGGCCGACAGCATCGGGATGCACGGTGATGAGCAGGCTGCCTTGGTCGATGCCGGGCTGGTGCTGCTCGAGCAATCGGAAACCGACAGTACCGCGGCAGTGCATTTGGCCAATGACCAGCGCCTGCGCGACAGTCACTGGCATCCTTTGGCGGCCATCCTGCACGCATTCACCCGCTGGGATGCCGTGGATGCGGTAAAGAACACCGTGGATGGCGGCACCGATACGGCCAAGGGAATGCGCGAGGTACTTGGTCCGCCGCCAGCGAACACCGCGACACGCGGTGAAGTCGAGGCGATCGTGTTGCCGCACACCGAGCCGACGGAGTTCGATGCGCTGCTGCTGCGGCGCGCAACCTGCAGGAACTTCGACGATTCCCGCGTCCTGCCGTTACCCATGTTCACCCAGATGCTGGCAAGAGTATTTGGCGCCCAGTCACAGGTAAGAGTGGGACCGGACCTGGTTTTCCACAAGAAGAACAGTCCCTCCGGCGGGGGCCTCCACCCCATCGAGGCCTATCTGGTCGTGCAGAACGTGGACGGCGTGCGCCCCGGCCTCTACCGGTACCGTGCCGATAGCCACGACCTGGTGCCCCTGCCGGACCCGGAACGGCCACTGCGCGACTTCATCATGGAGAGCGTCGGCCAGCAGCACTGGTTTGCCAATGCACATTGCTTGGTCGCCCTGGTCCCACGCTTCGATCGAACGTTCTGGAAGTACCGCCGCCACGCCAAGGGATACCGGGTCGTGACCCTGGAGGCGGGGCATCTGTCGCAGACGCTGTACCTATCTGCAACCGACCTGGGCCTGGGGGCGTTCATCACCGGTGCGATCAATGAAAAGCATCTCGAGCGCGGCTTTGGCCTGGATCCTATCCGGCAGGGAGCGCTGGCGGTCTGCGGGTTCGGCTGGCGCGGCCAGCACATGCAGACAGCCGAGCTTGATCCACTGGAGCAGGTCTGGCAGCGGGTTGGCTGAGCGGACGAGCGGGGCTCAGGCCCCGTCCGCCTCGAAATCCACCAGCACCGCCCCATCGCCCACCTGGTCTCCGGCTTTCACCCGGTAGCCCTGCACGGTGCCATCGGCCGGCGCCTGCAGCGTGTGCTCCATCTTCATCGCTTCCAGCACCAGCAGCGGCGCGCCGCGTTTGACCGCCATGCCCGGTGCCACCAGCGTGGCCACGATACGACCCGGCATCGGCGCGACCAGGCTGCCGGCATCGGCAACGGACTGGTCCGCTTCGCTGACCGGATCATGCAGAGTGAAGCGCTGCACGCCTTCGCTGCCGAACAGGTACAGCTCGTTGCCGTCGCGGATGACGGTGGCGCGGTGCAGCTGCTCGCCGATCTGTACGCGCAGTGCATCACCGGCCAGGCGGCCGCTGCCCTGCAGCGCGTTGCCGTCCATGTGGACGGTCCAATGTTCGCCCGTGCCCGTGCCCGTGCCCGCGCCCTGCACGGTCACGCTGCGCTGGGCACCTCGGTGCTCCAGCGTCAGCGCGCGTGCGGCGGCCGCGCCCAGGCGCCAGCCATCCTGGGCCTGCCACGGCGAGTGCGGGTCACGCGCATCACGGCTGGCAGCCTCGCTGGTGGCCACGCCGGCGATCGCGGCGAGCGCCCAGAGTGCCGGATCGCTGTCGTTGTCGTTGGGGGTGAGGGCGGCCTGCTCGCGCTCGATCAGCGCGGTGTCCAGCTTGGCCTGGGTAAACGAATCGGTCATCACCAGCCGGCGCAGGAAGGCGGCATTGGTAGTCACGCCAACCACTTCGCACTCGGCCAGCGCCTGCTGCATGCGGCGCAGCGCGGCGTCGCGGTCGACATCCCAGACGATCAGCTTGGCGATCATCGGGTCGTAGAACGGGGTGATCGCATCGCCCTGTTCGACACCGGCGTCCACGCGCACGTGCGCGGTGTTGGCCGGCAGGCGCAGGTGGCGCAGGGTGCCGGTGGACGGCAGGAAACCGCGGTCGGCGTCTTCGGCGTACAGGCGGGCTTCCAGTGCGTGCCCGCGGATCTGCAACTGATCCTGCTGCAGCGGCAGCGGCTCACCGCTGGCCACGCGCAGCTGCCACTCGACCAGGTCGGTGCCGGTGATGCACTCGGTGACCGGGTGCTCCACCTGCAGGCGGGTGTTCATTTCCATGAAGTAGAAATCGCCATCGGGGCCGGCGATGAACTCCACCGTGCCCGCGCCGACGTAGTTGACCGCGCGCGCGGCATCGACGGCGGCCTTGCCCATCGCGGCGCGGCGCTCGGGCGTCATGCCGGGGGCAGGCGCTTCTTCCAGCACCTTCTGATGGCGGCGCTGCACCGAGCAGTCGCGCTCGAACAGGTACACCACGTTGCCGTGGCTGTCGCCGAACACCTGGATCTCGATGTGGCGCGGGCGCTCGACATACTTCTCCACCAGCACGTGTGCGTTGCCGAACGCCGACTGCGCCTCACGCTGGCAGCTGGCCAGCGCCTCGGTGAAGGTCGCGCTGTCGTCCACGCGGCGCATGCCCTTGCCACCGCCGCCGGCGCTGGCCTTGATCAGCACCGGATAGCCGATGCTGTCGGCCTGCTTGCGCAGGAACTCGGGGATCTGCTCGTCGCCGTGGTAGCCCGGGGTCAGCGGCACGCCGGCCTGCTGCATCAGCGCCTTGGCCGCGCTCTTGTCGCCCATCGCGCGGATCGCCGCCGCAGAGGGGCCGATGAAGACGATGCCCGCCTCGGCGCAGGCCTGCGCGAAACCGGCGTTCTCCGAGAGGAAGCCGTAGCCGGGATGGATCGCCTGCGCGCCGGTGCGGCGGGCGGCGGCCAGGATGGCGTCGCCGCGCAGGTAGCTCTCACGCGCCGGTGCCGGGCCGATCGCGATGGCCTCGTCGGCCAGGCGCACGTGGCGCGCGTTGCGGTCGGCGTCGGAGTACACCGCCACGGTGGCGATGCCCAGGCGCTGGCAGGTAGCGATGACGCGGCAGGCGATTTCGCCACGGTTGGCGATCAGGATCTTGGTGAACATGGTGGTCTCGTTGCGCGGGCCAGGGGCGGCGGTGCCAGGCGGCACCGCCCGTGCATTACATGCGGAACACGCCGAAGTCGGTCTTCTTCGCCGGGGCGTTGAGGCTGGCCGACAGCGCCAGGCCCAGCACACGACGGGTGTCGGCCGGATCGATCACGCCGTCATCCCAGAGCCGGGCGCTGGCGTAGTAGGGGTGGCCCTGCGATTCGAACTGCTCGCGGATCGGTGATTTGAAGCCGTCTTCTTCCTCGGCCGACCACTGCCCGCCCTTGGCTTCGATGCCATCGCGCTTGACCGTGGCCAGCACGCTGGCGGCCTGCTCGCCGCCCATCACGCCGATGCGTGCGTTCGGCCACATCCACAGGAAGTTGGGCGAGTAGGCGCGGCCGCACATGCCGTAGTTGCCGGCGCCGAACGAGCCGCCGATCACCACGGTGAACTTGGGCACCTTGGCGCAGGCCACGGCCATCACCAGCTTGGCCCCGTCCTTGGCGATGCCGCCGTGCTCGTACTTGCGGCCGACCATGAAGCCGGTGATGTTCTGCAGGAACACCAGCGGAATGCCGCGCTGCGTGCACAGTTCGATGAAGTGCGCGCCCTTCAGCGCGGACTCGGAGAACAGGATGCCGTTGTTGGCGATGATGCCCACCGGGTAGCCGTGCAGATGCGCGAAGCCGGTGACCAGGGTGTTGCCGTAGCGCGGCTTGAACTCATCGAAGCGCGAATCGTCGACCAGGCGCAGGATCACTTCGCGCACGTCGTAGGGCTTGCGCGTGTCGGCCGGAATCACGCCATACAGCTCGTGGGCCGGATGCCGCGGTTCCACCGGGGCCTGCACCGCCAGCGCCGGCTCGGGCTTGCGCCAGTTGAGCTGGGCGATGATCGCGCGGACCCGGGCCAGCGCCTGCAGGTCGTTGTCGGCCATGTGGTCGGCCACGCCGGAGATGCGCGTGTGCACATCGGCACCGCCCAGTTCTTCGGCGGTGACCACTTCACCGGTGGCCGCTTTCACCAGCGGCGGGCCGCCGAGGAAGATGGTGCCCTGCTCGCGCACGATCACCGTTTCATCGCTCATCGCCGGCACGTAGGCGCCACCGGCGGTGCAGCTGCCCATCACGCAGGCGATCTGCGGAATGCCCTGCGCGGACAGGTTGGCCTGGTTGTAGAAGATCCGGCCGAAATGGTCGCGGTCCGGGAACACCTCGTCCTGCAGCGGCAGGAATGCGCCGCCCGAATCCACCAGGTAGATGCAGGGCAGGCGGTTCTGCTCGGCCACTTCCTGCGCGCGCAGGTGCTTCTTGACCGTCATCGGGTAGTAGGTGCCACCCTTGACCGTGGCATCGTTGGCCACGATCACGCACTCCACTCCGGAAACCCGGCCGATGCCGGCGACCACGCCGGCGCTGGGGATCGGGTCGCCATACATGCCGTGCGCGGCCAGCGGGGCGATTTCCAGGAAGGCGCTGCCCGGGTCGAGCAGGGCATCGATGCGCTCACGGACCAGCAGCTTGCCGCGTGCGGTGTGCTTGGCGCGTGCCGCTTCGCTGCCGCCCAGCGCGGTCTGCGCCAGGGTGGCGCGCAGGTCGTCGACCACCGCCTGCAGCGCGGCGCGGTTGGCCTCGAAGGTGTCGCTGCCCGGTTGCAGCTGGGTGCTCAATACGGTCATGGCAGGGCCCTTACTTGGTGCGCTGGAACAGTTCGCGGCCGATCAGCATGCGGCGGATCTCCGAGGTGCCGGCGCCGATTTCATACAGCTTGGCATCGCGCCACAGCCGTCCGGTCGGGTACTCGTTGATGTAGCCGTTGCCGCCCAGGATCTGGATCGCCTGCCCGGTCAGCCAGGTGGCCTTCTCGGCCGAATACAGGATGGCGCCGGCCGCGTCCTGGCGCGTGGTGCGGCCCTGGTCGCAGGCGCGGGCCACCGCGTAGACATAGGCGCGGCAGGCGTTGAGGCCCACGTACATGTCGGCCAGCTTGGCCTGGATCAGCTGGAAGGTGCCGATCGCCTCGCCGAACTGCTTGCGCTCGTGCACGTACGGCATCACCACGTCCATGGCCGCAGCCATCAGGCCGAGCGGGCCACCGGACAGCACCACGCGCTCATAGTCCAGACCGGACATCAGCACCTTGACGCCACCGCCGACCACGCCAAGCACGTTGGCTTCGGGCACTTCGCAATCCTCGAACACCAGCTCGCAGGTGTTGGAGCCGCGCATGCCCAGCTTGTCCAGCTTCTGTGCGGTGGAGAAGCCCTTCATGCCCTTCTCGATCAGGAACGCGGTGATGCCCTTGGCACCCGCATCCGGATCGGTCTTGGCGTAGACCACCAGCACATCGGCATCCGGGCCGTTGGTGATCCACATCTTGTTGCCGTTGAGCACGTAGTGATCGCCACGCTTGTCCGCGCGCAGCTTCATCGAGACCACGTCCGAGCCGGCGCCCGGCTCGCTCATCGCCAGCGCGCCGACCAGCTCGCCGCTGCACAGGCCGGGCAGGTAGCGCTGCTTCTGGTCTTCGTTGCCGTTCTTGCGCAGCTGGTTCACGCACAGGTTGGAGTGCGCCCCGTAGGACAGCGCGATGCCACCGGAGGCACGCGAGATCTCTTCCATCGCCACCACGTGCGCGAGGTAGCCCATGCCGCTGCCGCCGTATTCCTCTTCCACGGTCAGGCCGAGCAGGCCCTGCTCGCCGAGCTTGCGCCACAGCGCATTGGGGAACAGATTCTCTTCGTCGGCCTTGGCCGCCAGCGGGGCGATTTCAGCGGAGGCAAAATGGGCCACGCTCTGGCGCAGCAGGTCGATCTCTTCGCCGAGATCGAAGTTCATGGTCGGGACGTGCATGGGCGACTCCGCAACAACAAGGGATGGGACGCGCCGGGAGGGATGGACGGGCTGACGGGGCCGTCCCGCGGGCGATGTACCCCCAGCGTAGCCGGGTTCGACAAAGAAGTGAACACAAATTCAAAAATTGAACATAGAATCAACAAATGGCCTATAAACGCTCCGCCCTGATGGAAGAACGCCTTGCCGGCGCCCGTGAACGCATCCTGCTGGCGACCCGTGCGCTGGTGGCCGCCGGCGGCTACCGCAACGCCCCGGTGACCGCCGTGGCGGCCGAGGCCGGGGTGTCCACCGGGCTGATCTACCGGCACTTCCCTTCCAAGGCCGAGCTGTTCGTGGAGGTGCTGACGGCCGCGGTGGACCACGAGCTGCGCATCTTCGAGGCGATCGCGGCAGAGCCGTTGCCCGCGCCCGAGCGCCTGCGCCGGGCGATCACCGCCTTCGTGCGGCGCGCGCTGGCCGGCCCCGGGCTGGCCTATGCCTTCATCGCCGAGCCGGTGGATCCGGAAGTGGAAGCCGAGCGCATCCGCTGCCGGCGCCTGTTCGGCGACGTGTTCCGGCGCATCGTGGCCGATGGCGTGGAAGCAGGCACCTTCCCGCCGCAGGACACCCATGTGGCCGCAGCCTGCATCGTGGGCGCGTTCACCGAGGCGCTGGTCGGCCCGACCGCACTCAGCCGCGACGCGCACGGCGATGAAGATGCGCTGGTCGAGTCGATCTGCATTTTCTGCCTGCGTGCCGCCGGCGCCTGACTCGCGCCGATGCTGCATTGCGACACCGGCGGGTCGCTTGCGCAGCGCCGCCGACGCTGGTCATACTCGGCCGACAAGCCGTGGTCCAACGACTACCAGCCAGGGGTATAGAGAGTGCGGAATTACGACCTCGAGTTCCTGAAACGCTTCTCCATGGTCATCGCGCTGCTGATGGCCATCACACTGGGCCTGATCATCTTCGCGGCCTACCTGCACACCAGCATTCCCCCTGAAGTCTCGCCGATGGCGGCAAAGCGCACCGAGCAGCGCATCGCGCCGGCCGGTGCGGTCTACGCCGGCAGCACCGGTGCCGCCGCGCAGGCTGCCGCCCATGCCGCAGCGCTGGTCAAAGCCGCCTCGCAGGTCGCCTACGGCGGCACCACCGACGGCAAGGTGATCTTCGACAACCTCTGCACCGCCTGCCATACCAATGGCGTCGGCAATGCGCCGACCCTGGACCACAGCCATTGGGATGCGCGCATCGCCCAGGGCAAGGACACGCTCTACAAGCACGCGGTGGAGGGCTACACCGGCCCGGACGGTGGCATCATGCCGCCCAAGGGCGGTAATCCGGCGCTGACCGAAGAGCAGATCCATGCCACGGTCGATTGGATGCTGGCCAACCTGAAATAACGGCTTTGCCGGATCAGGCCACCGACGCCGCCGAAGGGCGGCGTTTCACGTTATGTGGTTAGCCTTGTCGCACTTCCCTGGAGTCCTGCTTCCGATGCGCCGTACCCCCCTCGTGTTCGCTCTCGCGCTGGCGTTGTCCGGCGCGGTCCATGCCGCCCAGCCGCAGCCCGCTACCTCGCCGCAGGTGCGCCCGGCGCCGACCCCGTCGGCCACTGTCACCCTGACCGCGCCGCCCACCGACTGGCGCACGCTGGATGGCCAGCAGGTCCGCATCGCCGCGCCGCTGACCCTGGCCGGCACCGATGGCCTGTCGCGCTTCGGTGAGCTGACCGTGGCCTTCGGCGGCCGCCTCTGGCAGCCGAGCGAAGTGGCCGCGCCCGGCACTGCGGGGCACGCGCAGGTGGTGGCCGACAACCTGCATCGCCGGCTGGTGCTCGACGATGGCAGCGACGCCCGCGACCCCGGCCCGGTGGCCTACCTGCCGGCGGCGGCGAACCTGCGCACCGGCATGGTCCTGCGCAATGTGGAAGGCGTCGTCCGTATCGATCCCAAGGGCAACACGCGTCTGCAGGTGAGCCGTCCCCTGAACCTGCCGGCACTGGAGCGCCCGGCAGTCCCGGTGGTGGCTGGCGCCCTGCACGTGGCCGCGTTCAATCTGGAGAACTTCTTCAATGGCGACGGCCAGGGCGGTGGTTACCCGACCCTGCGTGGTGCGCGCACCCTGGCCGAACACCAGGCGCAGAAGGCCAAGCTGGTCGCGACCATCAACGCGCTCGGCGCCGATGTCGCCGCACTGATGGAACTGGAGAACGACGGCTACGGCCCGCAGTCGGCGATCGCCCAGCTCGTCGATGCGCTCAATGCGGACCGCGGCCAGGGTGCCGACTGGCGTTTCATCGACGCAAAGCAGGGCCCGGGTGACAACCCGATCCGGGTCGGCATCATCTACCGCGCCACGCGCGTGACCCCGGTCGGCGCCCCCGCCGTGCTGGAGAAGGAGCCCTTCGGCGAGCGCAGCCGCGTGCCGCTGGCGCAGGCCTTCCGTGCGGGCAAGGGCGCCCCGTTCGTGGTCGTGGCCAATCATTTCAAATCCAAGGGTTGCTCAGAGGCGACCGGCGCCGATGCCGATCAGAAGGACGGCCAGGCCTGCTGGAATGCCACCCGGGTCGCCTCGGCCACGCTGCTGGACCAGTGGCTGGCGACCGACCCGACCGGTGCCGGCACCCGCGATGCGGTGCTGCTGGGCGACTTCAACGCCTACGCCATGGAAGATCCGATCCGCACCCTGCACGCCGCCGGCTGGCGCGATGCGTTCGCCGTGGCGAAGGTCGAACGGCCTTACAGCTACGTCTACAACGGCATGACCGGCCGGTTGGATCACGCGCTGTTGAGCCCGGGCATGGCCAAGCGCCTGCGTGCGGCGGCAGAGTGGCACATCAACGCCGATGAAGCCGACGATGTGGGCTACCGCGACCGCAACGAAGCGGGCCCGTGGCGCAGCTCGGACCATGATCCGCTGCTGCTGGGGTTTGATCGCTGATACCGCGCGGGTGCGCCGGCACGCCCGGCCACCGTCGCGTTGCCCGGGTAGTGCCGGCCGCTGGCCGGCACCGCATCAACCAGTTACCACGTGCCCCACGCGATCAACCCGATCGCCACCACGGCCAACGCCAGGCCCACCCGGTTCCACACACTGGTGCGCTCGCCGAAACCGACGATGCCCACCAGCGCACCCAGCACCACCACGCCGATGTTCATGCCGGCAAATACCACCGCCGGGCTGTCCGGCAGGTGCTGGTGGGCGCGCACGTAGAACAGGATATTGCCGAAGTTGAGCAGGCCGAGCAGGGCGCCGCCGACCCCGTTGCGCCACTGCAGGCGGGCGATGCCGCGCAGGTGGCGCCACAACTGCAGCAGGAACATCAGCACGAAGGCCAGGCTGAAACTGGCCAGCAGCGCAGCCATCGAGGGCGTGCCCGACAACGCCACCTTCTTGAGCAGGATGTCGACCAGCGCATAGCCCACCCACACCGCCAGCAGCCATGGCCAGGCCCGCCCACCGGAGGGCTCGGCCGCACCAGCGCGCGGGCGCACGCTGATGCCCAGGATCGCCAGCAGGCCCAGCCCCAGGCCGGCCAGCTTCCAGCCGTTGGCGCTCTCCCCGAACACCAGGAACGCGGCCAGCAGCGAAAGCAGGAGCGACAACCGCTGGGCCACGTCACTGCGCACGATCCCGGCGCGGGTCACCGCGCGGGCCATCATCAGGAAGATCGCCGGCAGCGCCACGGCCAGGCAGAGCAGGGCCGCCCACGGCGCATGCGCGGTCTGCAGCGAGGCCAGCGAGGGTTGCAGCAGCACCGCGCTGAGCACGCTGGCGACCAGATAATTCCAGGTCACCACCTGCGGCATGTCCAGCCGCTGGCGCGGCGCCAGCTTCAGCAGGACCGAGACCAGCACGCTGCAGAGAACGCTGAAAACCAGATAGTGCATGTACGGATCCGGCGGGGGCGGCGGTGAAGCACGCGGAGGGACGGTATTATGACGCCATGCACAATCCCCCATTTCCCCAAGAAAGCGGTGCGCTGACGCTGGACGGACCGGTTGGTCCGCTGGATGTCGTGGTTGATCTGCCCGAGGCCGGTGTCGCGGTGCAGCCGGTGGTGGCGATCGTCTGCCACCCCCTGTCCACCGAGGGCGGCAGCATGCACAACAAGGTGGTGACCATGGCCGCGCGCTCGCTGCGCGACCTGGGCATCGCCACCGTGCGCTTCAACTTCCGCAGCGTCGGCGACTCGGCCGGCACGTTCGACAACGGCGTGGGCGAGCAGGACGACCTCAAGGCCGTCGCGGCCTGGGTCCGTGCGCAGCGGCCCGGCCAGGCGCTGTGGCTGGCCGGTTTCAGTTTTGGTGCGTATGTCTCGCTGCGCGCCGCGGGCGACCTGCAGCCGACCACGTTGATCTCGATCGCGCCGCCCGCCGGGCGCTGGGATTTCGAGGGCATGCAGCCGCCGGCCCAATGGCTGGTGATCCAGGGCGAGGAAGACGAGATCGTCGATCCGCAGGCGGTCTATGACTGGCTGGATGGCCTGGATGCACCGCACGAACTGGTGCGCATGCCCGATACCAGCCACTTCTTCCACCGCAAGATCGTCGACCTGCGCGGCGCGCTCATCCATGGCCTCAAGCAGTGGCTGCCCAACCCCGCCCCCGACGCGGCATGAGCGAGACCGTGATGACCCCGTCGCAGCGCTACGCCGATGGCGTGGCCCGGGGCGAATGGCAGAACGACCCGGCCCAGCATGCCGCCCTGGCCGAGCTGGACCGCATCCACCTCGCGCTGGTCGACAGTGCGCAGGACGGCTGGCTGGATCGCCTCTCCGCATTCTGGAAGAAGCCCGAGCCGGTCAAGGGCCTGTACTTCTGGGGCGGGGTGGGGCGCGGCAAGACCTTCCTGGTCGATCTGTTCTATGACGGCCTGCCGATCGAGCAGAAGTACCGCACCCATTTCCACCGCTTCATGCGTGGCATCCACGAGCGGCTGCGCGAACACCAGGGGCAGAGTGATCCGCTGGCGAAGATCGCCCAGGAATGGCGCAGCAAACTGCGCGTGCTGGTGCTGGATGAATTCTTCGTCACCGACATCGGCGATGCAATGCTGCTGGCGCGCCTGCTCGAGCGCATGTTCGCCGAGGGCGTGACCCTGGTGACCACCTCCAACACGGCGGTGGAGAACCTGTACCTCAATGGGCTGCAGCGTGACAGCTTCCTGCCCGCGATCGGGCTGCTGCAGACCTACTGCGTGGAGCTGTACGCCGAAGGCACCGAGGATTACCGCATGCGCGCGCTGACCCGCTCGCCGGTGTACCAGTCCCCGATCGATGCCGGCAGCGATGCCTGGCTGGCCGGCCGCTGGGCCGAGCTCAGCGGTGGGCAGCCGGCGAAGGCGGGCAACATCGAGATCGAAGCGCGCAAGATTCCGGTGCGCGGCCGCGGCAAGAGCATCGTCTGGTTCGATTTCAAAGCGCTGTGCGAAGGCCCGCGCGGCCCGTCGGACTACATCGAGATCGCGCACGAGTTCAACACCGTGCTGCTGGGCGACATCCCGCACTTCGACAAGCTGAATGAAGATGCCGCGCGCCGCTTCGTCAACCTGATCGACGAGCTGTACGACCGCCACGTCAACCTGGTCTGCACCGCGACCGATTCACCGGTCGGGCTGTATTCCGGCGTCCGGCTGCAGGGCGCGTTCGAACGTACCGCCTCGCGCCTGATCGAAATGCAGAGTGCCGAATACCTGGGTACCCCGCACAAGGCGTGAGGGGTTCCGCTGGTTGTAGAGCCGAGCGCGGGCTCGTCTCCACCTCACGCGCTAAGTCAGAGTGATTCAACTGCGCACTGGGAAGTGCCTGCACAAGCTCAAGCAAACAGAGTTCAGAGAATTACTGATGAGCAGGGAAATCGACCAGCACGTTGCGCGAGCCATCGTTGAGCTTGCCATCTTTCTAGAGTTTTCGGCGGATGATGTATTGGATCCTGATGCTGCAATCCAGCGGCTTGAACAATTGGCGTCGACATTGCAAATGATGGACTTGGAGTCCCAATCATCTTTGTGCTCACAGTTTGAGAGCATCGCAATGGAGTATTCAGATGAGCAGGCAAGGTTTGTGGAAAGCTTGGGCGAAGTGCTGGGGCTGATCAAAGAGTAGGTTGTTCATCTGTAAAGATCCCGGATTTTCTGGCAACAGGGCTGTCAGAGAATTCGGGTTCGCGCAGAGGCAGAGCATGAGTACGAGGCGCGTTCGAACGTACCGCCTCGCGCCTGATTGAAACGCAGAGCGCCGAGTACCTGGGCACCCCGCACCGCGCGTAGCTCCACGCCGGGCCTGGACAGGCCGTGAGGTAGATCCACACCATGCGTGGATAGGCCGTGCAACGTAGATCCACGCCATGCGTGGATGTTCTCTACAACGGCGGTAACACCAGCGCGTCTCCGCGCGGCTGTTCGTGCGCGATCGGCGCGGCCGCGTCCTCGTCGCGGTCCATCACCATCATCGCCAGCGGCTTGCCCTGGTAGCGCACCTCCAGCGACTGCTGGATCGCATCCAGCGCCAGCACCTGGGTGCACAGCGACTGGGCCTGCGCCTCCAGCGCCTGCCCGCGCGCCTCCATGCGGCGCTCCAGGTCGGCCTCCATCTTCTCGGCGCGGGCCTCGATCCGGTCCGAGCCGCCGGTCAGCATCGTCCACATCACGCCGCGGGCCAGCGAGGCCGACATCGACTCGGCGGCCTGCTCGATCCGGGCTTCAAACTGCTCGCCGAACAGATCCTGCTCCCAGATCCCGCGGCCCAGGGTACGGCCGACGTACTCGTGGGCATCTTTGCGCAGCCCATCCACCTCGCGCGCCTTGCGGCGGCTGCCGGTCATGATCTCCACCGTGGCGCCCAGCGCATCGAAGGCGATGTCCGTGGCTTCCCCGGCGACTCCGGCCACCGCAGGCACCAACTGGCGGGTGCCCCATTCGAGCTGGCGCAGGCGCTGGGCATCGGCGTCGCTGACGGGGATCGGCTGGCGATCGATGTTCAGCTCGCCATCGTGGAAGAAGATCTCCGCCGGCACCTGGTCGCGGTTGCGCAGCCAGATCCCACCACTGTCCACCAGCACGTTGTAAGGCGTGCTCACCCCGCACTGGCGGGAGGAGAGCTGCGGGGCCTTGCTCTCGCCCGCCGCGGCGGTACCGGCCACGGTCAGGCCCACCATCAGACAGCCGATCAGGGGCAGGCGCATGGTCGCGTTCATATAAAGGAGACAACCGAAGCGTGGCACCCCGGAGCGCCCCCGGCGCGGGTCGGAAGTCACCCTGACCGGCGGCCATTCGTTAGGGCTGCGTGAGCGGGCGTTGTTCTGTTTTCGAGGAGGACAATCCGGCCATTTGCCCTTGACTGCGCACTCGCTTTCGACAGGTCCAGACCGTTCGTCGGACGCTTTTCCGGCCCGGTCCTTGCGCCGCAAGGGATTAGGGAAATTCACTACATTTGGCGTTGACGACACCTGGTACCCCCACTATCTTGTGGCCGTCGGTACCGCCGACCACAAGTCGACGGGCGTATCGCCTTCACGCCGATGGCCTGAAGACCTACTGACAACCGCACGAAGTACAGCGTGTGGTGCCGGTCGCAGGATTCTCCGGGGGGAGAGGACCGGTGACGCAGGGGAACCGCCCGCAGGCTTGCCTGCCCGGGTCGCGGCTCCTGCGACGCCGCTAGTCCACCCTGAGCATCTCTGCATCGGTTCCGGCGCCTGCCAGGCAGACCCACGCTGTACCACCCCAAATCACGCCAAGAGGAAAACGCCGTGAGCACCGAAACCAGCGCAGCTATCGATAAGGAAAGCGAATTCCTGCTGACCTCGCCGCCCACGGCGACCGCCATGAGCGTGACCAAGCGCAATGGCACGACCGAACTGGTGGACCTGAACAAGATCGTGCGCGCCGTACAGCGCTGCTGCGAAGGTCTGCATGCGGTGGATCCGATGCGCGTTGCGACCCGCACCATCTCCGGCCTGTACAACGGCGCGACCACCCAGGAGCTGGACGAGCTGTCCATCCGCACCTCGGCGCTACTGATCGGTGAAGAACCCGAATACGGCCGCCTCGCCGCGCGCCTGCTGGCCAACTTCATCGCCAAGGAAGTGTCCGGCCAGGAAATCCATGCGTTCTCGCAGTCGGTTGGCCGCGGCCACGAAGTGGGCCTGATCAACGCGCGCCTGCTGGAGTTCGTGCAGGTCAACGCGCGCAAGCTCAACGACGCGATCGATCCGTCGCTGGACCTGCATTTCGATTACTTCGGCCTGCGTACCCTGTACGACCGTTACCTGCTGCGCCATCCGCACACCCGCAAGGTGATCGAGACTCCGCAGCAGTTCTTCCTGCGCATCGCCAGCGCGCTGAGCGAAGACGTGCCGGAAACCCTGGCGCTGTACAAGCGCATGGGCAACCTGGATTACCTGCCGTCCAGCCCGACGCTGTTCAACTCCGGCACCACGCATGAGCAGCTGTCCTCGTGCTTCCTGCTGGATTCGCCGCAGGATTCGCTGGAGTCGATCTACGCCAAGTACGGCGACATCGCCCAGCTCTCCAAGTTCAGCGGCGGCATCGGCGTCAGCTACAGCCGCGTGCGTTCGCGCGGTTCGCTGATCAAGTCCACCAACGGCCATTCCAACGGCATCGTGCCGTGGCTGAAGACCATGGATTCCTCGGTCGCCGCGGTGAACCAGGGCGGCAAGCGCAAGGGCGCGGCCTGCGTGTACCTGGAAACCTGGCACGCCGACGTCGAGGACTTCCTCGAACTGCGTGACAACACCGGTGACGAATCACGCCGTGCGCACAACCTGAACCTGGCCAACTGGGTGCCGGACCTGTTCATGCAGCGCGTGGAGGCCGACCAGGAATGGTCGCTGTTCGATCCGAGCGTGGTGCCCGAGTTCACCGATCTGTTCGGCGAGGCCTTCGAGCAGGCCTACCTGCAGGCCGAAGCCCAGGGCAAGGCCCAGCGCACGATCTCCGCCCGCAAGCTGTACTCGCGGATGATGCGTACCCTGGCCGAGACCGGCAACGGCTGGATGACGTTCAAGGACAAGTGCAACCGCGCCAGCAACCAGACGCTGCGCCCGGGCAACGTGATCCACCTGTCCAACCTGTGCACCGAAATCCTGGAAATCACCTCGGCCGAAGAGACCGCGGTGTGCAACCTGGGCTCGATCAACCTGGGCAATCATTTCGATGGTCACGGCGAGTTCGATTTCGACAAGCTGGCCGACACCGTGCGCCTGGCCGTGCGTCAGCTCGACCGCGTGATCGACCTGAACTTCTACCCGATCGAAACCGCCCGCCGCGGCAACCTGCGCTGGCGTCCGGTCGGCCTGGGCTGCATGGGCCTGCAGGACGTGTTCTTCCGCAAGCGCCTGGCCTTCGACAGTGCCGAAGCCCGTACGCTGTCGAAGAAAATCGCCGAGACGATCTACTTCCACGCCCTGGAAACCTCGTGCGAGCTGGCCCAGGAACGCGGCAAGCACCCGTCCTTCGCCGACACCCGTGCGGCCAGCGGCGAGCTGCAGTTCGATGCCTGGAACGTGGTGCCCGAAGACACCGCGCGTTGGGATGCCCTGCGTGAGCGCATCAAGGAACACGGCCTGCGCAACTCGCTGCTGATCGCGATCGCCCCGACCGCGACCATCGCCTCGATCGCCGGTTGCTACGAGTGCGTCGAGCCGCAGGTGTCCAACCTGTTCAAGCGCGAAACGCTGTCCGGCGACTTCCTGCAGGTCAACCGTTACCTGGTGAACGAGCTCAAGAAGCTCGGCCACTGGACCCCGGAAATGCGCGACGCGATCAAGCTGGCCGAAGGCTCGATCCAGGGCATCACCCAGATCCCGGAAACGCTGCGCCACGTGTACCGCACCGCCTGGGAACTGCCGATGCGTTCGCTGATCGACATGGCCGCCGACCGCGGCGCATTCATCGACCAGTCCGCCTCGCTCAACCTGTTCATGGAAAGCCCGAACATCGGCGCGATGTCCTCCATGTACATGTACGCCTGGAAGCAGGGCATCAAGACCACGTACTACCTGCGCTCGCGTCCGGCGACCAAGATCGCCAAGACGACCGTCAGCAGCTACACCCCGGTCGAAGCCGTCGCCTGCTCGCTGGAAAACCCGGAAAGCTGCGAGGCGTGCCAGTAACCAAGGCGTGCCGGCCCACCGGGCCGGCACCGCCGGGTACGCCGACCAACGTCGGCGCCTATCCGGGAACACCGGTTCCGCCGGAAAAATCACACATCCGGTAGCGACCGACCGTTGGTCGGTCGTTGCCAAGAAGGACGAAACACCATGGCCGACAAGCCTCGTCAAATGCTGCTCGATCCAGGTTTCGAACTGACGTTGCGCCCGATGCGCTACCCGCAGTTCTATGACATGTATCGCAACGCCATCAAGAACACCTGGACGGTCGAGGAAATCAACTTCCAGATCGACATCAGCGACCTGCACGGCAAGATGTCGCCGGGCGAGCGCCACCTGATCCACCGCCTGGTCGCGTTCTTCGCCACCGGCGATTCGATCGTGTCCAACAATCTGGTGCTGAACCTGTATCAGCATCTGAATGCGCCGGAAGCGCGCATGTACCTGTCGCGCCAGCTGTACGAAGAAGCGCTGCACGTGCAGTTCTACCTGACCCTGCTCGACAACTACCTGCCCGATCCGGACGAGCGCGCCAAGGCGTTCGACGCGGTGGAGAACATCGACTCGATCAAGAAGAAGGCGGACTTCTGCTTCAAGTGGATCGACTCGATCCAGAACCTGAAGCGCATCGAGACCCGTGACGAGCGTCGCCAGTTCCTGCTCAACCAGATCTGCTTTGCGGCGTGCATCGAGGGCCTGTTCTTCTTTGCAGCTTTCGCCTACGTGTACTACTTCCGTTCGCGTGGCCTGCTCAACGGTCTGGCCTCGGGCACCAACTGGGTGTTCCGCGACGAGAGCGCGCACATGGAGTTCGCCTTCGAGTGCGTGGACGTGATCCGCGAGGAAGAGCCGGACCTGTTCGACGATGCGATGAAGCAGCAGGTGTATGACATGCTGGCCGAGGCGATCGAGTGCGAAGTGCAGTTCGCCGAGGACGTGCTGTCGGGCGGCGTGGCAGGCATTTCGACGCGTGACATGCGCCAGTATCTGCAGCATTGCGCGGACAATCATTTCCATCGCCTGGGCATGGAGAAGAAGTACAACGTGCGCAATCCGCTGAGCTTCATGGAGCTGCAGGACGTGCAGGAGTTGACCAACTTCTTCGAGCGCCGTTCGTCGGCCTACCAGGTGGGCGTGAAGGGCGAAGTGTCGTTCGACATGTCGTTCTGATCTGACGCTCGCGTCGTGATTCCGAAGAGCCCCGGACCTGTTCCGGGGCTTTTTCGTCTGCGCTCTACGCGACCCATCCACCCCCCTGTCGTATCATCCGCGCCACCCCACCACTCCCGGCCCCCGCCATGACCCCGATCCCCGAAACCATCCCGCCCATCGAAGTCCGCATGGCCGAGATCGTGTTCCCCAACCACACCAACCACCTGGGCACTCTGTTCGGTGGCCAGGCACTGGCCTGGATGGACAAGGCGGCGTTCCTGGCCGCGGCCCGCTACTCGCGCCGCACCGTGGTCACCGCGCGCTCGGACCAGGTCGATTTCAAGCTGCCGATCCGCATCGGCCAGATGGTGGAAACCGTCGGCCGCATCGTCGAAGTCGGGCGCAGCTCGATGAAGGTGGAAGTGGAACTGATCGCCGAAGATCTCCACACCGGCGAGCGCAAGCTGTGCACGCGCGGGCACTTCGTGATGATCGCGCTGGATGCCGACGGCCACCCGACCAGTGTCCCGTCGCTGCCGGGTGACATCCCGGGCCCGTAAGCGGCTGCCGATCTCCAGATTGCCTCACCCCCCCTGCGCCCCCATCTGCTGTCCATGAGCACACCTCTCGCCGAGTTCATCGACCGCGCCCAGCGCCTGTTCGTGCTGACCGGCGCGGGCTGCAGCACCGATTCGGGCATCCCGGATTACCGCGATGCCGATGGCCAGTGGAAGCGGACGCCGCCGGTCACCTATCAGGCATTCATGGGTGAGCTGGCCACGCGCCAGCGCTATTGGGCGCGCAGCCTGCTGGGCTGGCCACGGTTCGGTTGGGCCCAGCCGAACCGCACGCACGCCGCGCTCGCTGCGCTGGAAGCGCGTGGCCAGGTCGAGCTGCTGCTCACCCAGAACGTCGACCGGCTGCATCAGCGGGCCGGTAGCGAAGCGGTGATCGATCTGCATGGTCGGCTGGACCAGGTGCGCTGCATGGGCTGCGAAGCCCGCACGCCGCGCGAGGCGTTCCAGCACCGGCTGTTGGCGCTCAATCCGGGCTGGGAGCACCTGGAGGCTGCGCAGGCGCCAGACGGCGACGCTGATCTGGACATGGATTTCTCGTCCTTCCAGGTGCCGGCCTGCCCGGCCTGCGGCGGCGTGCTCAAGCCGGATGTCGTGTTCTTCGGTGAAAGCGTGCCGCGTGAGCGCGTGGCCACCGTTCACGACCATCTGCAGCGCGCCGATGCGGTGCTGGTGGTCGGCTCCTCGCTGATGGTCTATTCCGGCTTCCGCTTCGTGCAGGCCGCGGCCCAGGCCGGGTTGCCGATCGCCGCGCTCAACCGCGGGCTTACCCGCGCCGATGCGCTGCTGAGCCTGAAGGTCGACCAGTCCTGCGCCGACGCGCTGGCCTTCCTGCTGCCGGGGACCGCCACCGCCTGAGCCGCTGCGAAACACTGATCCACTGGCACGGTTGCCTCCGCCGCCGCACAGGAGTGCAATGGCGCCCGGTTCCATTTCCTCTTCCCGAGTTCCCCCCTTGAGCCAGCTCTTTTCCTCCATTTCCTTCGGCCCCCTGTCCCTGCCCAACCGCATCGTGATCGCGCCGATGTGCCAGTACTCCTGCACCGACGGCCTCGCCAATGACTGGCACCGCATCCACCTCGGGCAGCTGTCGCAGTCCGGCGCCGGCCTGCTGATCCTGGAAGCCACCGCCGTGCTGCCGGAAGGCCGCATCAGCTGGGCCGATCTGGGCCTGTGGGATGACGCTACCGAAGCCGCGCTGGCCTCGGTCGTGGCCTCGGTCAGGCAGTGGTCGCCGATGCCGCTTGGCGTGCAGTTGGGCCATGCCGGCCGCAAGGCCTCGGTCAACAAGCCGTGGGAAGGCGGCGGCGCGATGGACCCGTCCGATCCGCGCGCGTGGCCCACGGTCGCGCCGTCCGCGCTGCCGTTCGCCAAGACCGATCCGACCCCGACCGAACTGGATCTGGCCGGTATCGATGCCATCGTGGACGCCTTCGCGGCGGCGGCACGTCGCGCCGAACGGGTGGGCATGGACCTGATCGAACTGCATGCCGCGCACGGTTACCTGCTGCACCAGTTCCTGTCGCCGCTGAGCAATCGCCGTGAGGACGAATACGGCGGTTCGCTGGAGAACCGCATGCGCCTGCTGGTGCGTGTGTTCGATGCGGTGCGCGAAGCGGTGTCCGATCGCATTGCCGTCGGTGTGCGCATCTCCGCCAGCGACTGGGTGGCCGGCGGCTGGGACATCGAGCAGAGCACGACCCTGGCGCACGTGCTGGACGCGCGCGGGTGCCAGTTCCTGCACGTCTCCAGTGGCGGCAATGACCCGCGCCAGCAGATTCCGCTGTCGCCGGGCTACCAGGTGCCGTTCGCGCAGGCGATCAAGGCGCACAAGCTGCGCATGCCGGTCATCGCGGTGGGCCTGATCACCGAGCCCTCGCAGGCCGAGTCGATCCTGCGCCATGGCCACGCCGATGCGATCGCGCTGGCCCGCGGCATCCTCTACGACCCGCGCTGGCCGTGGCATGCCGCCGCCGCACTCGGCGATTCGGTGGCACCGGCACCGCAGTACCTGCGCTGCGAACCGCGCGAAGCACGCGGTGTGTTCATCGCCCCGGAACGCTGACCCGCGAAAGGTCGTGCCGGCCGCTGGCCGGCATCCCGGGTGGCCCTGCGCTCAGCCGGCGTCCAGCCGCCATGCGGGCGGCAGCCCCTCGATGATGTGCTGCATCAGCGCCCGCACCTTCGGCGTCAGATCGCGGCGATCGCTGACGCACAGGAACAACCGCATCGGCTCCGGTGAGGCCTGCGTGCTCTCCGCATCGCCGGGCTCGAACAGCGCCTGCAGCTCACCGCGCGCGAGATAGGGCGCGGCGACGAACGCGGCCAGCCGGGTGATGCCGCCGCCGGCCACTGCCATCGCGGCCAGCGCATCGATGTCGTCGCTGACCAGCGCCGGAGCGACCTCGGCATCGAAACGCATGCCGTCGCGCACGAAGCCCCACGGCAGGTAGCGCCCGTCCAGCGGGTAGCGCAGCAGCAGACAGCGGTGCTCGCGCAATGCCTCCGGCGTCAGGGGAATGCCAGCCCGCGCGAGATAGGACGGGGCCGCGCAGAACACGAACGGCACCTGCGCGATCGGGCGCGCCACCAGGCCTTCCTCCAACTGCGGCTCGATCCGGATGCTGACGTCCACGTCTTCGTGGGCGTGGTCCACGCTGCGGTCGGTGAGCAGCAGTTCGATCGCCAGGCGCCGGAAGCGCGCCTGAAGCGAGGGCAGCAGCGGCGCCAGCGCGTGCCGGCCGAAGGCGGTGCTGCTGGCGATCCGCAGGCGCCCTTCGGGCGTGGCGTCCAGATCGGTCACGGCAGCCTGGGCGCGCTGCAGGTCGCGCTCGATATGGCGCACCTGGGCCAGGTACAGCGCGCCGCGCTCGGTCAGGGCCAGGGTGCGGGTGGTGCGGTTGAGCAGGCGCACGCCCAGATGCGCCTCCAGCCGGGCGATGTTCTGCCCGACCGCGGCCGGACTGACCCCCAGCGTCCGCGCGGCCGCGGCCAGGCTGCCGGCATCGGCGGTCCGGATGAAACTGCGGATTGACTGGAGAATGTTCATGCTGGCCGCCATTCTCGCGCTCCATTGGAAAGAATTTCTTTATAAAGCGCCAAGCCCATCCGGTCTACCCGCCCCGCTGGGCCCTGCTTATCGTGCCTGTCCCGCAACCGCCAGGTTGCCTGCTCGCCCGGCTCCGCAGCCTGGGCGACGCCGCTTCCGCGTTGTGCCGCCCCCGCTGCCGTCGCGTCCTGCGCACGGCCTGGCAGCCTTCCCCGGAGATGGACATGAACCCAGCGCTCGCCCCCCTCGATACCGACCCGCAGGAAACCCAGGAATGGCGTGAGTCGCTGGAGGCGGTCATCCACGCCGCCGGCCGCCCGCGCGCGCACTACCTGATGGACCAGCTGACCGAGCTGGACACGGCCCGCCATGGCGACCTGCATGGCCGTGTGTGGACGGCGTACACCAACACCATTCCCGTGGAACGCCAGCCGGCCTACCCGGGCGACCTCGGCATCGAGCGCCGGCTCAACGCGATGATCCGCTGGAACGCGATGGTGATGGTGCTGCGCGCCGGCAAGCACTCCAACGTGGGCGGCCACATCGCCACGTATCAGTCCGCAGCGGTGCTGTACGACGTCGGCTTCGATCACTTCTTCCGCGGCCGCACCGACACCTTCGACGGCGACATGATCTACATCCAGGGCCACTCGGCGCCGGGCATCTACGGCCGTGCGTTCGTCGAAGGCCGCATCGCACCGGAACGGATGGACAACTTCCGCCGCGAATCCGACCGCGATGGCCTGTCCTCGTATCCGCACCCGCGCCTGATGCCGGACTTCTGGCAGTTCCCCACGGTCTCGATGGGGCTGGGGCCGCTCACCGCCGCCTACCAGGCGCGCTACATGCGCTACCTGGAATACCGCGGCCTGAAGGAACATCAGGGCCGCAAGGTCTGGGCCTTCCTGGGCGATGGCGAAATGGACCAGCCCGAATCGCTGGCCGCCATTTCCGTGGCCGGGCGCGAACGCCTGGACAACCTGGTGTTCGTGGTGAACTGCAATCTGCAGCGGCTGGACGGCCCGGTGCGCGGCAATGCCAAGGTCATCCAGGAACTGGAAGGCACCTTCCGTGCCGCCGGCTGGAACGTCATCAAGGTCATCTGGGGCGGTGGCTGGGACGCGCTGCTGGCCAAGGACAGCACCGGCCTGCTGCGCCAGCGCATGATGGAATGCGTGGATGGCGACTACCAGACCTTCAAGTCGCAGAACGGTGCCTATGTGCGCGAGCATTTCTTCGGCAAGTATCCCGAGTTGCTGGCCCTGGTCGCGGACCTGAGCGATGACGAGATCTGGGCGCTCGCGCGCGGCGGTCACGATCCGCAGAAGGTCTACGCCGCCTACGCGCAGGCGGTCGCCGGCAACGGCCGGCCAAGCGTGATCCTGGCCAAGACGGTCAAGGGCTTCGGCATGGGCGAGGCCGGTGAAGGCCAGAACATCAACCACCAGCTCAAGAAGATGAGCGCCGATGCCGTGCGTGCGTTCCGTGATCGGTTTGATCTGCCGGTCAGTGACGACCAGCTGGAGGAGATGCCCTACCTGCGCCCGGCGCCGGGCAGCGCCGAAGCGCGTTATTTCGCGCAGCGCCGCCAGGCCCAGGGCGGCCAGCTGCCGGCGCGCCTGACCCACGTCGATCCGTTGCCGGTGCCGGCGCTGTCGGCCTTCGCCACCCAGCTGCAGGGCAGTGGCGAACGCGGCCAGTCCACCACGATGGGCTTCGTGCGCATCCTCACCACGCTGCTCAAGGACCCCAAACTGGGCAAGCTGATCATCCCCATCGTGCCCGATGAATCACGCACGTTCGGCATGGAAGGCCTGTTCCGCCAGATCGGCATCCACTCCTACCTCGGCCAGTTGTACACCCCGCAGGACGCCGGCCAGCTGAGCTATTACAAGGAAGCCAAGGACGGCCAGATCCTGCAGGAAGGCATCAACGAATCCGGTGCGATCTGCTCATGGATCGCCGCCGGCACGGCCTACAGCAACCACGGCCTGGCCACGATTCCGTTCTACATCTTCTATTCGATGTTCGGCCTGCAGCGCGTGGGCGACCTGGCCTGGGCGGCTGCCGATGCGCGCACCCGCGGCTTCCTGCTCGGTGCCACCTCCGGGCGTACCACGCTGATGGGCGAGGGGCTGCAGCACGACGACGGCCACAGCCATGTGCTGTCCTCGGTGATCCCCAGCTGCGTCTCCTTCGATCCCACCTACAACTTCGAATTGGCGGTGATCATCCAGGACGGCCTGCGCCGGATGTACGTGGACCAGGAAGACATCTACTACTACATCACCGTGCTCAACGAGGCCTATCCGCACCCGGCACTGCCCGAAGGCAGTGAAGCGGGCATCCTCAAGGGCCTGTACCTGCTGCACCCCGCCGCCGCCGACAGCGACCCCGCGCTGCGCGTGCAGCTGATGGGCAGTGGCGCGATCCTGCGCGAAGTGGAAGCCGCGGCGTCGCTGCTGCAGCAGGACTTCGGCATCGCCAGCGACGTGTGGAGCGCCACCAGCCTCACCGAGCTGCGCCGCGATGGCCTGGCGGTCGAGCGCTGGAACCTGCTGCATCCGGTGCAGGAACCGCGGGTGCCGTACGTGCAACAGTGCCTGGCCGCGCACCCCGGCCCGGTGATCGTGGCCACCGACTACATGAAGATCGTCGGCGACCAGATCCGTCCCTTCATCGATGGCCGCCGCTTCACCGCCCTGGGCACTGATGGCTTCGGCCGCTCGGACACGCGCGAATCGCTGCGTACGTTCTTTGAAGTCGACCGCCACTTCATCGTGCTTGCCGCGCTCAAGTCGCTGGCCGATGAGGGTCGGATCGAACGTGCCCAGCTGCAGGTGGCGATCGACCGGTACGGGATCGATGTGGAAAAGGCGGACCCGACGGCGGTGTAACTGCTGGCACGGGCACCCTTGGTTGCATCTGAGAGCATCGACCGCAGCCCGGCGGTGCTCGCTTACACTGGCCGGATGCGCCCTGATTCCATCCTCACCCTGTCATGCCCGGACCGTACCGGGATCGTCTACCGTGTGTCCGGCCTGTTGTTCGAGCTGGGCTGCAACATCCTCGATGCCCAGCAGTTCGGCGACGACGAGAGCAGCCGGTTCTTCCTGCGCGTGCACTTCGATCGGGCCGCCGATCAGTCACTGGGCGACGTGGAAGCCCGCATGGCCACGCTGGCCACCGAGTTCGGCATGGACTGGCAGCTGCATGATGCCCGCCGCCGGGCACGGCTGCTGGTGCTGGTGAGCAGGCAGGGGCATTGCCTCAATGACCTGCTGTTCCGTGCGCACAGCCGGCAGCTGCAGGTGGACATCGCGGCGGTGGCCTCCAATCACGAGGACTTCGCCGCGCTGGCCGGCTCGTACGGCGTCCCCTTCCATCACCTGCCGGTCAACGCGGACAACCGCGCCGTGCAGGAGCAGCAGATCATCGACCTGGTCGAACGCGAGCAGATCGACCTGGTGGTACTGGCGCGCTACATGCAGATTCTGTCGCCGCGCCTGTGCGAGGCGCTGGCCGGGCGGGCGATCAACATCCACCACAGCTTCCTGCCCAGCTTCAAGGGCGCGCAGCCGTATCATCAGGCGCACGCCCGCGGGGTCAAGATCATTGGTGCGACCGCGCACTACGTGACCCCGGATCTGGACGAAGGCCCGATCATCGAACAGGACGTGGCGCGCGTGGATCACGCGATGACGCCGCGCGATCTGGTGCGGCTGGGCAGCGATACCGAATCGCAGGTGCTGGCGCGCGCGGTACGCCGGCATGTGGAGCATCGGATCCTGCGCAACGGGCATCGCACCGTCGTCTTCCGCTGACGGGCAGGAACCCACCGTTGGTGGTACGACGCTCCGGTAGTGCCGGCCGCTGGCCGGCTCCTCGCACGCGTCGAACGGTATCGGGAGCCGGCCAGCGGCCGGCACTACCGTGGGTACCGACCGTTGGTCGGTACGCCGTTCCGGCCGGCGCCCGGGTTCGCCCGTCAGATCACCGCGATCTTCGCCTTCGCCAACGCCTCGCGCACCATCCCATCGTTGGCGTCGGTCACCGGCCGGGTCAGGTCCCAATGGAATTTGACCCGGAAGCCGGACTTCACCGCGTCCTGGGCGCTCCACAGCACGCAGTAATCGCGTGCCAGGCCGCACACATGCACCTCGCGGATGCCGCGCTCATGCAGCCAGCCGGCCAGGCCGGTGGCCGGGCGGGTCCCGTCGGGACCGTGGTTTTCACGGAAGGCACTGTACGAGTCCACCGCGCGGCGGGTGCCCTTGCGCAGGATCAGGTCAGCCACCGTCCAGTCCACGCCCGGGTGCAGCACGGCACCGGCGCTGCCCTGCACGCAGTGGTCCGGCCACAGGGTCTGCGGCTGCGCGTGCAGCAGGATCGCCTCGAACGGGAGGTGGCCCGGGTGCTGGCTGGCGAAGGAGGCGTGGTCGGCCGGGTGCCAGTCCTGGGTCGCTACCACGGTGCCGTAACGGCGCTCGGCCAGCAGCGCCGCAATGTCCGGCACGATCTCATCGCCGTCCACGCAGGCCAGCGCACCACCGGGCATGAAATCCGGCTGCAGGTCGATCACGACCAGGGCGACATCGGCGGGGTAACGGCTCATGGCGGCTTCACAACGGTGGGGCGCCCAGTCTAGCCGACGCCCCCGCAGCGGTCAGTCGGCGTCGCCCTGCCGGGAGGTGCCATCGCCGTAGTACAGCACGCCCAGTTTGATGCGCTCGCGGCCGGTCTCGCGGCGGTGGCGGTTGGCGTCGCGCAGCGAGTACACGCAGCCGCAGTACTCCTGCTGGTAGAACTGCTCTCGCTTGCTGATCTCCACCATCCGCGCGGCACCGCCGCCCTTGCGCCAGTTGTAGTCCCAGTACTGGATACCCGGATAGTGCGCAGCGGCGCGGTGGCCGCAGTCGTTGATCTGGTTCATGTCCTTCCAGCGCGAGATGCCCAGCGAGCTGCTGATCACCGCAAAGCCGTTCTCATGCGCGTACAGCGCGGTGCGCACGAAGCGCATGTCGAAGCACATCGTGCAGCGGATGCCGCGCTCGGGCTCGTTCTCCATGCCGCGCGCACGCGAGAACCAGTTGTCGGTGTCGTAGTCGGCGTCGACGAACGGCACGCCATGTTTCTCGGCGAAGCGGATGTTCTCCTGCTTGCGCAGTTCGTATTCCTTTACCGGGTGGATGTTGGGGTTGTAGAAGAAGATCGTGTAATCGATGCCGGAAGCGGTGATCGCTTCCATCACCTCGCCCGAGCACGGTGCGCAGCACGAATGCAGCAACAGTCTGGTGTGCCCGTCGGGCAGGGACAGGGTGGGTCGGTCGATCGGTGTCAGGTCATGCAGGTTCATGCGTTTCTCGTCGACCCCACCGCCGGCAACGGCGGCGATGGGGTCCTTGGGGCGGTCCACAAAGAGGCGATCACGCGGCGTTGGCGTCTGCCGTTTCCTCGCGCAGTTCACGCGCGGCGGCCACCAGTGCTTCCAGCGCGGCGCGGGTTTCCTTCCAGCCGCGGGTCTTCAGGCCGCAGTCGGGGTTGACCCAGATCTGCTCCGGGCGCAGCACTTCGGCGGCCTTGCGCAGCAGGGCCAGCATCTCGGCCTTGTCCGGTACGCGCGGGGAATGGATGTCATACACGCCCGGGCCGATCTCGTTGGGATACTGGAAGCGCACGAACGCATCGAGCAGTTCCATGCGCGAGCGCGAGGTCTCGATCGAGATCACGTCCGCATCCATGGCGGCCACCGAGTGGATGATGTCGTTGAACTCGGAGTAGCACATGTGGGTGTGGATCTGGGTCGCATCGCGCACGCCGCTGGCACTGATCCGGAACGCTTCCACCGCCCAGTCCAGGTAGTCGCGCCACTGCGCACGACGCAGCGGCAGGCCTTCGCGGATCGCCGGCTCGTCGATCTGGATCACGCCGATGCCGGCGGCCTCCAGGTCGGTCACTTCATCGCGCAGGGCGAGTGCGATCTGCCGGCAGGTGTCCGCACGGGACTGGTCATCGCGCACGAACGACCACTGCAGCACCGTCACCGGGCCGGTCAGCATGCCCTTCATCGGCCGCTGGGTGAGCGACTGCGCGTACTGCGACCAGCGCACGGTCATCGGCTGCGGGCGCGTCACATCGCCGAAGATCACCGGTGGCTTCACGCAGCGCGAGCCGTAGCTCTGCACCCAACCATTCTTGGTGAAGGCGAAGCCATCGAGCTGCTCGCCGAAGTACTCGACCATGTCGTTGCGCTCGAACTCGCCGTGCACCAGCACGTCCAGCCCGATCTGCTCCTGCACGCGCACACAGTGTTCGGTCTGGGTGGCCAGGAACGCATCGTAATCCGCATCGGACAGCTTGCCGGACTTGTTGCGGGCACGCGCCTCACGTACTTCCAGTGTCTGCGGGAACGAGCCGATGGTGGTGGTCGGGAAGCGCGGCAGCTTCAGCGCCGCGGCCTGGGCCAGGTGGCGCTGCGGATAGCGGCTGTGGCGCTGCGCATCGGCCGGGGTCAGCGCGGCCAGGCGCGCGGCGACGGCCGGGTTGTGCACGCGTGGCGAACGACGGCGCGATTCGATGCACTCGCGCGAATGGGCGAGCGGCGCTTCGGCACGCGCCGGTGCATCGATCGCATCGGCCAGCACGCGCAGCTCGCCGAGCTTCTGCCTGGAGAACGCCAGCCAGCTGCGCAGTTCGTCGTCCAGCTTCTTTTCGTGGTCCAGATCGACCGGGGTGTGCAGCAGCGAACACGATGGCGCCAGCCACAGCGCATCGCTGCCTACATGGCCGTGGGCGTAGCGCGCCAGCACCAGCGCGTTGTCCAGGTGGGTGCGCCAGATGTTGCGGCCGTTGACCAGGCCGGCCGACAGCACGCGACCGGCCGGCAGCGCCTTGATCACCGCGTCGAGCTGTTCCGGTGCGCGCACCAGGTCCACATGCAGGCCATCGACCGGCAACGATGCGGCCAGCGCGAGGTTGTCCTCCAACGCACCAAAGTAGGTCGCCACCAACACCTTGGGGCGCGCGGCCTGCGCCAGTACCGCATAGGCATGTTCGAACGCGGCGCGCGTGGCCTCGTCCAGGTCCTGCACCAGCAGTGGCTCATCCAGCTGCACCCACGCCGCGCCGGCCGCCTTGAGTTCGCCCAGCAGCTGCACGTACACCGGCAGCAGCGCATCGAGCAGATCCAGCGCGTTGCTGCCATCGGTGGTCTTGGACAACCGCAGGAAGGTGACCGGCCCGATCAGCACCGGCCGGGTTTCGATCCCCAGCGCCTTGGCCTGGCGGTATTCGGCCAGCGGCTTGTCGCCGCGCACCGTGAAGGCCTGGCCGGCCTGCAGTTCCGGCACCAGGTAGTGGTAGTTGGTGTCGAACCACTTGGTCATTTCCAGCGCATGCAGGTCGATGCCATCGCGCTGCAGGCCACGCGCCATCGCGAAGTAGCCGCTCAGCGGCTCGGCATCGGCGAGCGCGCGATAACGGGCCGGGATCGCATCGAACAGGAAGGCGGCATCGAGCACCTGGTCATACAGGCTGAAATCGTTGCTCGGTGGCACATCCACGCCGGCCTCGCGCTGCAGCTGCCAGTGGCGCTCGCGCAGCTCGGCCGCGGTGTCCTGCAGCGACGCGGCGCTGCTCTCGCCGGACCAGAAGGCTTCGAGCGCGCGCTTGAGTTCGCGCTTGGCACCGATGCGCGGGAAACCCAGGTTGGTAACAGTGGTCATTGGAACGTGTCCTCATTGCGTAGGGGCATTGAGGAACGAAGGAACCGCGCGCCGTCCGGGGCCTTGCAGCCCGTTCCGCCCCGCCAGCGACCTTCGCCCCCGCGGGCGAACCGGATGCCGTGAAGCGGACGCACGGGGGCAGCGCCATGCAGACGGCAGGGCGGCAGGCCCCGGCAACCTCCCCGCGGACGTTCCAGGTCGAATCAGGGGACGGTCGTGTCCCCCGGCCGGGGCCGGTATTCGGGCTGATGGACACGGGCGCGGGCGCCCACCTACTCCCTGCCGCTTCCCAGGCCCAAGGGCCCAGTGCTGTTGACAGGTGTCGTTTCCATTCACCGCTGCGGGGCAGCTCCGGAATGGGCGCGCAAGGCGCCTTCACCGGATTCCCGTTTAAATCCATCCCTTCATCTGCATGAAGAGATGAATACCTTCGGCGAGCACAAGGTAGGCCGAAGCGGAGCGATGGTCAAGTCGTCTGCGCGATCCGCCCACTGCATCCAAACCACCGCCGCCTGCGTATCTCCCTGCAAGCCCGCCCGTTTGGACCTCCATGCGCCAGCCCTTGCCCTGCCTGATCCTGCTGCTGTCGGTGATCGCCGCCCCCGTAAGTGCCGCCGATCAGACCGTGCAGCGCCAGGAAGGCCGCGCGTACGCCACTGCCGATGGCCGCCTGCTGTATCGGGAGACCCATTGGCTGCAGGGGCCGGCGAGCGCACAGTCGCGCCTGGTGCTTTACCGCTGCAGTGACGGCCGGCCCTTCGCGCGCAAGTGGATGACCCCGCAGGGCAGCCCGCAGACGCCGGATTTCACCCTGGACGATGGTCGCGACGGGTATCAGGAAGGCGTGCGCGGCCGTGCCGCCGACCGCCAGGTATCGGTCCGCGCCAGCGCCCAGGCACCCACCTTCAGCCGCGCCATCACCCTTCCTTCGGGGGCGGTGGTGGATGCCGGTTTCGATGCGGCGGTGCGCAGCCATTGGGCCGCGCTGCAGGCCGGGCAGAGCGTGGCCTTCCAGTTCCTGCTGCCCAGCCGGCAGCGCCTGGTGCCGTTGAAACTCCAGCGCACCGGCGCGGTCAGCTGGCAGGGCGAGCCGGCCGAGCAGCTGCAGATGAAGCTCGATGCCTGGTTCGGCTTCGCGGTGCCGGCGGTTACTCTGGTCTACGCCAGCGCGGACCAACGCCTGCTGCAGTTCACCGGCACCGGCAACGTCCGTGACGAGAAGGGCAGGTACCCGCAGGTGCGGGTCGAGTTTCCGGCGGCACCGGTTGCCACGCCTGCGGCCGAGTTGTCCGCCGCGCGGACGCAGCCGCTGGTGAAGACATGCGGTGCCTGATCGCCCCCTTGCAGACGGCGCCGGGAGCAACGAGGATGCCGATACGCCCGTTATCGACATTGAGCCTGCAATGCCCGAGCTGGACGCCGCCGCCGCATCACACCGCCTGGATGAACTGCTTGCCCGGGTCGCCGGCGGGGATCGCCAGGCGTTCGAATCGGTCTATCAGCTGGCCTCCGGCCGCCTGTTCGCCATCTGCCTGCATGTGCTGCGCGACCGCGGGGATGCCGAAGAGGTCCTGCAGGAGGTCTTCACCGCGGTCTGGAACAAGGCGGCGCAGTTCGACCGCGCCAAGGCGGCGGCCATGACCTGGCTGTCGATGCTGGCCCGCAACCGCGCGATCGACCGCCTGCGGGCCGCGCCGCCGCGCGCGCTGGATGATCTGTCCGTCGCCGAGGAACTCCCTGATGTCGCGCCGCAGCCGGCCCAGGTGGCCGAGCAGGCGTCCGACCACGAGCGCCTGCAGGACTGTCTGGAGACCCTGGAGCCGCGCCGTCGCTCCCTGATCCGGCTGGCCTTCCTGGAAGGCGCCAGCTATGAAGAACTGGCGCGCCGCATCGGCTCGCCGCTGGGCTCGGTGAAAAGCTGGATCCGCCGCGGGCTGGGCCAACTTCGCGTGTGCCTGGAACGATGAACGTCCGCGACCTCCATGATCTGCATGACGACGGCGAGCCGCCGAGCGCCGACATCCTGGCCGGCGAGTACGTGCTTGGGGTGCTCGATGCCGCCCAGCGCGCCGGCGCCGAACGGCGCATCGCCAGCGATCCCGGCTTTGCACGGTTGGTGACGCAGTGGGAGAACCGCCTCGCGCCCCTGCTCGCATCGCTCGGCAGTGAACCGGTGCCTGCGCATCTGTGGCCACGCATCCGCACCTCGCTGGGCTGGCCTGCCGCAACGGCCGGCTCACCGCGCCTCTGGCAGCGCACCGGGTTCTGGCAGGGCATGACCGGGTTGGCTGCCGCGCTTGCACTGGTGGCAGTGTTCAGCCGCCGTGACCTGGCGCCGACCGAACCGGTGTCCACGCCGGTCGCGGTCACACCCACCACGCCGCCGAGGCCGGCCGAGCCGGAGCAGGCCACCAGGCCGGTCACGCCGCTGCTGCACGACGATGGCACCCCGGGCTGGCTGGCCTCGGTCGACAAAACCCAGGGCAAGGTGCTGATGGTGCCGGTGCCGGCCGCGGCCGATGCCGCCGGACGCGCGCCGGAGCTGTGGCTGATCCCGGCCGGAGGCGCACCGCGCTCGCTCGGTCTGGTCTCCATCGATCGCGCGCACACGGTTGCCGTTCCGGACGCGCTGCGTGATGCGCTTGTGAACGGCTCGGTGCTGGCGATCACGCTCGAGCCGGCCACCGGTGCGCCGCAGGGCATTCCGACCGGCCCCATCATCGCCAAGGGCGACATCGCGAACCTGTAACCGCGCACGTCCGGAATTATTTTCCGGATCCGTGCATCCAAACGCCGCCGGCTCCCGTATCTCCTGATAACGCCTCAGGAGAAGCGATTCATGTCGGTCAGCCCCACCCCCGACGCAGGACGCACCGCACAGCGACGCCGCTGGGCCACGCTGTGGCGTTGGTTCGATACCAGCGCCGATGCAGCCGCCGCGGTGGACCAGCCGCAGCGCGTGGACTGGGTGCGGGCGATCCCCTTCGCGGCGATGCACCTGGCCTGTCTGGCGGTGATCTGGGCAGGTGTCTCCTGGGTCGCGGTGGGCGTGGCGCTGGCCCTGTACGCGGTCCGGATGTTCGCGATCACCGCGTTCTACCATCGCTACTTCTCGCACCGCACGTTCTGCACGTCGCGCACCGTGCAGTTCATCTTCGCGCTGATCGGCGCCTCCAGCGTGCAGCGTGGGCCGCTGTGGTGGGCCGCGCATCATCGCAACCATCACCGTCACACCGACACCGCCGCTGATCCGCACTCGCCCTCGGTGCATGGGTTCTGGTGGAGCCACATGGGCTGGTTCCTCACCGTGGAAGGCTTCCGCACCGACTGGTCGCGCATTCCGGACCTGGCCAAGTACCCCGAACTGCGCTGGCTGGACCGCTTCGACACGCTGGTGCCGATCGCACTGGCCGCTGCCCTGTTCGGCCTGGGCGCCCTGCTCGAGCGCATCGCGCCGTCCTGGGGCACCAGCGGCGGGCAGATGCTGGTGTGGGGATTCTTCATTTCCACCGTGGTGCTGTTCCATGCCACGGTGACGATCAACTCGCTGGCGCACCGCTTCGGCCGCCAGCGCTTCAACACCGGTGATGACAGCCGCAACAACCTGTGGCTCGCCCTGCTGACGTTCGGCGAAGGCTGGCACAACAATCACCATTTCTTCCCGGGCACCGCGCGCCAGGGCTTCTACTGGTGGGAAGTGGATGTCACCTGGTATGGCCTGCGGGCGATGGCCGCGCTGGGCCTGGTGCGCGATCTCAAACCCGTGCCGGCCTGGGTGCTGGCCAAGGCGGAGCACTGACATGCGTATCGCCGTGATCGGATCGGGCATCGCCGGCCTCTCCAGTGCGTGGTGGCTGAGCCAGCAGCACGAAGTGACGCTGTTCGAGGCCAACGACTACCTGGGGGGCCACACCCACACGCATGAGGTGGAGGTCGACGGCCGCACGCACGCGGTGGACACCGGCTTCATCGTGTTCAATCCCGCGCACTATCCGCTGCTCACCGGGCTCTTCGAGGAACTGCGCGTCGCCTCGCAGCCGACCACCATGAGTTTCTCGGTGCACAGCGAGCGCACTGGGCTGGAGTACAACGCCACCTCGCTGGATACGCTGTTCTGCCAGCGCCGCAATCTGGTTTCGCCGCGCTTCTGGGGGATGCTGCGCGATCTGCGCCGGTTCTACCGCGAAGCACCGGCGCTGCTCGAGCGTGACGATGATGGCCCCTCGCTGGGCGAATTCCTGGCCAAGGGCCGCTACGGCCGCACCTTCATCGACGAACACCTGCTGCCGATGGCCTCGGCGCTGTGGTCCTCGCCCACGGCCAGCCTGGCCGCCTTCCCGGCACGCTACCTGGTGCAGTTCATGGCCAACCACCAGATGCTGCAGATGACCGGGCGCGCGCCGTGGCGGGTGGTGCAGGGCGGCTCGACACGGTACATCGATGCGCTGCGCAGCCGCTGGCAGGTCCGCGAGCGGCTGGAGTGTCCCGTATTCGGCGTGGAGCGCCACGAGCATGGCGTACGCGTGCACAGCGCTGCCGGGCTGGAAGGCTTCGACCAGCTGGTGCTGGCCTGCCACAGCGACCAGGCCCTGGCCTTGCTGTCCGATGCCGATCTCACCGAGCGCGCGGTACTGGGTGCGATCCGCTACCAGCCCAACGAGGTGGTGCTGCATACCGATGCAAGTCTGCTGCCGCGTGACCGCAAGGCTTGGGCGGCCTGGAATGCGCATGTGCCGCGCGATCCGCTGGCGCCGTGCACGGTCAGCTACTGCATGAACCTGCTGCAGGGCATCGATACGCCCACGCCGCTGGTGGTCACGCTCAACCGCAGCAACGCGATCGATCCCGCGAGCGTGCTGCGCCGCCTGCAGTACGCGCACCCGGTGCACGACCACGCGATGGTGCGTGCACAGCAGCGTTGGGCCGAGATCCAGGGCCATCGCCGCACCTGGTTCGCTGGCGCCTACTGGGGCTGGGGTTTCCACGAGGATGGCATCCGTAGCGCCCGCCGTGTGGTCGATGCGCTGCAGGCGCTGGATGCCGAGTCCTACTGGCCGCTGGCCGAGGCACTGCCGGCATGAGCGCCAGTGCGATCTATCGCGGCTGGATGCGCCACCGGCGGCACACGCCGCACCCGCATGCGTTCGGCTACCCGATCGCGCAGCTGCTGCTGGATCTGGACGAACTGCCGCGTCTGTTCGAGGGTCGCTGGCTATGGTCGGTGGGCCGCCGCAACGTGGTGGAGTTCCGCCGCAGTGATTATCTCGGTGCGCCCGGGCAACCGCTGGCCGAGGCCGTGCGCGAACGCATCACCCAGGCCCTGGGCCGCGCGCCGCAGGGCCCGATCCGCCTGCTGACGCATCCGCGGTATGCCGGCCACGTGTTCAATCCGGTGAGCTTCTATTACTGCTACGCCGCCGACGGCACGACGCTGGACAGCATCGTGGCGGAGATCACCAACACGCCCTGGAAGGAGCGCCACGCCTACGTGCTGCCGGTGGCGCAGGCCGATGCCCAGGGCCGCGCGCTGTGCTGGTCGTTCGACAAGCAGTTCCACGTCTCGCCCTTCATGCAGATGGACTGCGAGTACCGCTGGCGCTTCACCGCGCCGGGCGATGACCTGCACGTGCACATGCAGGTGTGGCGCGAGGGCGTGTGCCAGTTCGATGCCGATCTGGTGATGCAGCGCCATCCGTTCACCGGTCGTGGCCTGGCGGGCGTGCTGCTGCGTTACCCGCTGATGACCCTCAAGGTGGTGGCCGCGATCCACTGGCAGGCGCTGCGCCTGTGGCTCAAGCGCAACCCCGTCCATGACCACCCTTCTCTTGCCGGAAAATCCCCATGAACGACATGACCCGTGCGGTGGCCCTGCCGCAGCCGTCCGCCCTTGAAGGGATCCTGCGTGGGCGCCTGTTGGCTCAGCTCGCCCCGCTGCGTGGCGGCCATCTGCGCCTGCGCGATGCGCTCGGTGATGTGGTGATCGGTGATCCACAGGCCACGCCACAGGTGACGGTCTGGGTGGATGACCCGGCCTTCTATCGCGCAGTGGCCGCGCAGGGCAGTGTGGGCGCAGGCGAGGCGTACATCCGTGGCGACTGGCGCTGCGATGATCTGGTCGCGCTGGTGCGGCTGCTGGTGCGCAACCGGGATCTGCTCGATGGCATGGAGGGCGGGCCGGCGCGTGTCGGTGGCTGGTTGCTGAAGGGCTGGAACCGGCTGCGCCGCAATACGCGCGAAGGCAGCCGCCGCAACATCGCGGCGCACTACGATCTGGGCAATCCGTTTTTCTCGCTGTTCCTGTCTCCGGACCTGATGTACTCCTCGGCGCTGTATGCGAGCCCGGACGACACGCTGGAGGCGGCCTCCGAGCGCAAACTCGCGCGCATCTGCGAGCAGCTGCAGCTCACCGCCACCGATCGCGTGGTCGAGATCGGCACCGGCTGGGGCGGCTTCGCGCTGTACGCGGCGCGGCACATCGGTTGCCACGTCACCACCACCACCATCTCGGTCGAGCAGTACACGCTGGCCCGGCAGCGGGTGGAGGCGGCCGGGCTGCAGGACAAGGTGACCCTGCTGCTCAAGGACTACCGCGATATGGAGGGCCAGTACGACAAGCTGGTCTCCATCGAGATGATCGAGGCGATCGGCGCGCAGTACCTGGACACCTACTTCGCCACGCTCACCCGGTTGCTCAAGGACGATGGCCTGGCGCTGCTGCAGGCCATCACCATCGAAGACCAGCGCTACGAGCAGGCCCGGCGCAGCGTCGACTACATCAAGCGCTTCGTGTTTCCCGGCAGTTTCATTCCGTCGATCAACGCGATCGTCGCCGCCAAGACCCGCAGCAGCGACCTGCAGTTGATCGGCCAGCATGATTTCGGCCCGTCCTATGCGCTGACCCTGCGTGCCTGGCGCCAGCGCTTCCTGGCCCAGTTGCCCGCGGTACGCGCACAGGGCTTCGATGCATCCTTCATCCGCCTGTGGGAGTTCTATCTGGCCTACTGCGAGGGGGGCTTCCTGGAGCGCTCCATCGGCGTCTCGCAGTTGCTGATGGCGCGTCCGGGCTACCGGCCCGCGCTGATTGCCGGGGAAGGCTGAAGTGACACGATTCTGGGCCAACGTGATCGGCAACCAGCTGGTGTGGCTGTACGCCGTGATCGGTGCCGGCCACGGTCTGCGCTGGCCGGCGTTGGTGGCGGCTGCTGCCTACGTGGGCAGCCAGCTGGCGTTGACGGCGCAGCCGTCGGTGGAGCTCAGGCTCATGCTGGTGGCGATCGGGTGCGGCCTGCTCGTGGATGGGCTGGCGGGTGCGTCCGGGTGGGTGACCTACGCGGCTGCCAATGAGCGCGCGTGGATCGCACCGGTCTGGATTCTGGCCCTGTGGGCCGCCTTCGCGATGACGCTGACCGTGTCGTTCGCGGTGCTGCAGCGGCATCTCATTGCCGCCGCGCTGGTCGGCCTGCTGCTGGCGCCGCTGGCGTATCTGTCCGCTGCGCGCGGTTGGTCCTCGGTGGTGTTCGCCACACCGCAGTGGCACGGCGTGCTGCTGCTCGGCCTCGGCTGGGCGGTCGCGCTGCCGCTGCTGGCCGCCTGCGCCCGCCATTGGCAGGGCCGCACGGCACCCCTGACCACACTCGCTCCTGGAGAGACACGATGAAGATGCTGTGGGTGGTGTGGCTGTATGCCGCCGTGATCATGACCTGGGGCTGGTGGTGGCAACGCCGGCACCAGAACATCGGCGTGGTCGATGTGCTCTGGGCCAAGGGCGTCGGCGCGTCGGCCCTGTTGCTGGCCCTGCTCGGCGATGGTGCGGCGATGCCACGGATCGCACTGGCGGTACTGGGTGGCCTGTGGGGTTCACGCCTGGCGCTGCACCTGTGGCACCGCGTGCGCAGCGAACCCGAGGATGGCCGCTACCAGCACCTGCGCAGGCACTGGAACGGCCACCAGGGAAAGATCTTCGGCTTCTTCCAGTTCCAGGCCCTGCTGATCGTGCTGTTCGCGCTGCCGTTCGTGGCCGTGTCGATCAATCCGCAACCGCAGGGCTGGGGCTGGCTGATCGCGGCAGTGGCGATGTGGCTGCTGAGCGTGAGCGGTGAATCCATCGCCGACCGCCAGCTGGCGCGCTTCCGCGCGAATCCCGCGAACAAGGGCAAGACCTGTCGTGACGGTCTGTGGCGCTACTCGCGGCACCCCAACTATTTCTTCGAGTGGCTGCACTGGTTCACCTACGTGCTGCTGGCCGTGCAGTCGCCGCTGTGGTGGCTGGCGTGGTCGGGCCCGTTGGTGATGTACGTGTTCCTGCGCTGGGTCAGCGGCATTCCCTTCACCGAGGCGCAGGCGCTGCGCTCGCGCGGTGAGGATTACCGCGAGTACCAGCGCACCACGCCGATGCTGTTCCCGTGGTTCCCCTCCCGTTCGTCGCATGCCCGCAAGGAGTCTTCACCGTGAATGTCGCCAGTGACCAACTGCCCCTGCCGGACTACGCACCGGGCCTGACCGGCCTGGCCGAACGTGGGCTGGTGCCCGATGCCCTGTTGCGGCTGGGCATCCGCCGCCAGTGCGAGCAACGCCTGCGTGAAGAGCTTGCCGGCGGCCAGCAGGTCCAGTCGCAGCGCTTTGCCGCGCGTATTGCCGGGCTGGCCAGCAGCGCGGTGGCGCTGCACGTGGATGCGGCCAATCGCCAGCACTACGAAGTGCCGGCCGCGTTCTTCCATCGCTGCCTGGGCAAGCGCCTGAAGTACAGCAGCTGCTATTACGCCACGGGCAGCGAAACGCTGGACGAGGCCGAAGAGGCGATGCTCGCGTTGTACGGCGAGCGCGCGCAGCTGGCCGATGGACAGCACATCCTGGAATTGGGCTGCGGCTGGGGGTCGCTGACGCTGTGGATGGCCGAGCGCTACCCGAACGCGCAGATCACTGCTGTCTCCAACTCCAACAGCCAGCGCGAGTACATCCTGGGCCAGTGCCGCACGCGTGGCCTGATCAACGTTACCGTGCTGACCCGTGACGTGAACCATCTGATGCTGGATGCGGAGACCTTCGACCGCTGTGTCTCCATCGAGATGTTCGAGCACATGCGCAACTACCCGCAGCTGCTGCAGCGCATCCACCGCTGGCTGCGCCCCGAGGGCAAGCTGTTCGTGCATATCTTCGTGCACCGCACGCTGATGTACCCGTTCGAGACCGAGGGCGACGACAACTGGATGGGCCGCCATTTCTTCACCGGTGGCCTGATGCCGGCGGCCGATACGCTGCTGTTCTTCCAGCAGCACCTGCAGCTGCAGCAGCGCTGGCTGCTCGACGGTACCCATTACGAGCGCACCGCCAATCACTGGCTGGCCAACCAGGATCGCGAGAAAGAGGCGGTGATGGCCGTGCTGCGCCAGACCTACGGCGATGCTTCAGCCGCACTGTGGCACCAGCGCTGGCGCATGTTCTGGATGGCCTGCGCGGAACTGTTCGGCTATCAGCAGGGCCAGCAGTGGCAGGTGGCCCATTACCTGTTCAACCGTCCGTGATCACCCCACGTTCCTGGAGGAAGCCGTCATGTCGATCCGCGCTCTCATTCCCCTGCTGGCTGTCGGCATGATGCTCGGCGGCTGCAGTGGCAACACCCGTCCGATCCCGCCGGTGGCGCACGTGGACGTGCCGCGCTTCATGGGCGACTGGTATGTGATCGCGCATATCCCCAGCCGGCCCGAGCGCGAGGCGTTCGACGCAGTGGAATCCTACGCACTGCGTCCGGATGGCCGCATCCAGACCACCTTCCGCTATCGCAAGGGCAGCTTCCAGGCGCCGGTCAAGACCATGCACCCGGTCGGCACGGTGAAGGAAGGCACCGGTGGCGCCATCTGGGGCATGCAGTTCATCTGGCCGATCCAGGCCGAGTACGTGATCGTCTACCTGGACGCGGAGTACCAACAGACCATCGTCGGCCGCAGCAAGCGCGACTACATGTGGCTGATGGCCCGCACCCCGACCATCTCCGACGCGGACTACCAGGCGGCGATGACCCGGGTCGCCGCGCTGGGCTATGACCTCTCCCAGGTGCGGCGCGTGCCGCAGTCCGGCAAGGCCGAATAGGCCGTTCCGTGCCGCGCTTCTCAGGCCCTGAGAAGCGCACGGGCGATACTGTCGCCATCGACCTCTTTGGCCCCTGGATCGTTGCGGGGGCAGGCGGGGAGGGTGTGCGGATCGGCCGCGCACGGGCGGACAGAGGACGGCAACGTGGCGGACAAGTACTGCGATCTGGTCATGAAGGGCGGCATCACCAGCGGCATCGTGTATCCCAACGCGGTGCTGTCGCTGGCCCGCGAGTACCGCTTCAAGAGCATCGGCGGCACCTCGGCCGGCGCCATTGCCGCTGCCGTGGCCGCTGCCGCGGCGCTGGGTGACCGGCGACGCCAGGCCGGTGAGCGGGTGGCCGCGGCGGTAGGCTTTCCGGGGCTGGCCGGGGTATCGGCGCAGCTGTCCCGGCAGGGCTTCATCCACAGCCTGTTCCAGCCGGCGTATGGCGCGCGTACCGCGTACCGCCTGCTGGTGATGCTGACCGGCAAGGCTGGCCTGCTGCGCAAGATTGCCTGCCTGCTCGCCGCGGTATTCGCGATCGCACCGCTGGAACTGCTGGTCTCACTGGCGGGCCTGCTCGGGATCGGTTACTTCGCCGGGGGCATCGACGGCATCTGGGCGACGCTGCTGCCGTCGTTGCTGTGCGCCTACGGCGCTGGCGTGCTGGCCTCGGCACTGCGCGTGGCGCGCGTGGCACGGCGTAACCTGCTTGGCCTGTGCAATGGCAGCACCCAGTCGAACGCTTCCGCACCGGCGCTGACGGATTGGCTGCACACCCAGCTGCAGGCATTGGCCGGCAAGCCGGACGAGCAGCCATTGACCTTCGGCGACCTGCATGCCGCACCACGTTATCCCGGCGAGCCCAGTGGCGCGCACGCGATCACGCTGCAGATGATCACCACCTGCGTCTCCCACACCGAACCGCGCACGCTGCCGTTCAACGCGGCGCACTTCTGGTTCCTGCGCGAAGAGTTCGCGCAGTTGTTCCCGGCCAGCGTGGTCGACTGGCTGGTCGCGCGCGCCGGCACTCCCGAACACGTCGATGGGCGCGACTACTACCGCCTGGTCGATGGCGAGGACCTGCCGGTGCTGGTGGCCACGCGCATGAGCCTGAGCTTCCCCCTGCTGATCAGCGCGGTGCCGCTGCACGAGCCGGCCCGGCGCGAGCGTCGCTGCGAGCCGGTCGCCGATGCCGAGCCCCGACGCGACAACACCAACGTCGCCGACAGCATGGAAGGGCTCACCAGTGGTGGCCAGAGCTGTGGCCCGGTGATCGCCGCGTTCCGTGTGTGCTGGTTCTCCGATGGCGGGATCAGCAGCAACTTTCCGATCCACCTGTTCGACGCCGCGCTGCCGCGCTGGCCCACGTTCGGCATCAATCTCGTCTACGCGCAGCCTGCCGACGCCGTGAGCGTGGTGGCTGGGGGCGACGCCCATGCGCGCGCGGAGCAGGCCGTGTTCCTGCCGACCGAGAATCGCCATGGCTGGCAGCGTACCTACCAGTCCATCGCGCAGCCGATGGCTGCGGCGGAGATGTCCGGCTTCCTGTTCTCGATCGTCTCGACCATGCAGAACTGGCGCGATGTGCTGCAGGCGCGTGCGCCGGGGTACCGCGACCGCATCGTGCATGTCGCGTTGGAGGGCGACGAGGGCGGCATGAACCTGGACATGCCGCAGGCCGTGCTCAGCCGCATCGCCGACAAGGGCAGCATCGCCGGGGAGCGCTTCTGCGATTTTTCCTTCGCCAACCACTACTGGATCCGGTGGCGCAATCTGGCCTCGGCCTACCAGCGCTACACGCTGGATGTCGCGCGCACCGATGACCCCGCGCAGCGGGTGGCAGCGTACTCGGATGCATACCAGAGCGTTGCCACGGGAACGCCGGTGCCGCCGTCCTACCGCTTGAGCTCGGAAGACAAACGCCGCGAGTCGCAGCAGCTGTGGCGGCACATGGTCGAGCAGGGCCAGATCTGGGAAGACCTGGGGCCGGACCTCACCGACGGTGCGCCCCGGCCGTTGCCGCAGATGAAAGTGACGCCGATCTATTGAGCCGGACATGGACCGCGTCGTGATCGCAAATGCCGGCAATTGGTCGGCTGCCCATGACACGTCACACGACCGGTAGAGCCGACCGTTGGTCGGCTGCTCATGAAGCGTCACACGACCGGTAGAGCCGACCGTTGGTCGGCTGCTCTTCGCGACGGGTCAGCCGTCTCGGCACCGGAGGCAAGTCGACCAACGGTCGACTCTACCCGCCATGTCGGGGGCAACATTCCCGGCACCGGAGGCAAGTCGACCAACGGTCGACTCTACGCGCCATGTCGGGGGCAACATTCCCGGCACCGGAGGCAAGTCGACCAACGGTCGACGCTACCCGCGTCCCGGTAGCTGCGGGAACGCGCGCTGCATGCAGTCTTCGCGCGGGCACACCCGGCAGCCTGGACCGATCGAGACCGAGTTGCCCGGGCTCTGGATATCCAGCCCGCGCGTGTAGATCAACCGTTCGGCATGCTGCAGGTCGCAGCCCAGCGCCACCGCGAAGGTCTTGCGTGGCTGGCCGTGCCCGATCGGGCCGCTGCTCACTTGCCGCGCCAGCCAGAAGTGGCGGCGCCCGTCCGGCATGCGCGCGGTCTGGGTCAGCACGCGGCCTGGCTGGTTGAAGGCTTCGTACACGATCCACAGCGGGCACGAGCCGCCCACCTGTGAGAAGTGGAAGTCGGTGGCCGAGTGCCGCTTGGAGACATTGCCGGCGCGGTCCACGCGGATGAAGAAGAACGGCAGGCCGGGCGCGCTGCGCCGGGCCAGCGTGCTCAAGCGATGGCAGACCGCCTCGAAGCCCACGCCGAAGCGATGGGCAAGCGCATCGATGTCATACGCGCTGTGCTCGGCGGCACGCAGGAACTGCGCGTACGGCATCACCAGCGCGCCGGCGAAGTAGTTGGACATGCCGATCCGCGCCTGGGCGATCTGCTCCGCTTCGCCGAAGCCCGCGCGTGCGATCACCGCATCGATCTGCGCGGCGTAGCCAAGCAGGGCGAGTTCGGCGGCCATCTGGAACGCCTGCTGGCCCGGTTCGAGGTAATCGGGCAGCCACAGGGTGCGGCTGCCGCCATCGTAGACGCGCTTCTCGCGGCCAGCCTGCAGCGGCCCCACTTCCACCAGCACGCCATGGCGGTCGGCCAGCAACTGGCGCAGGCGCGGCGCAACATGCCCGGCCACCAGCCCCCATTCGCTGAACAGCTGCTCGGCCAGGTCGTCCAGCTCGGGGATGTGGTTGTGCATGCGGTTGAAGAAGTCACGTACCTGGTCGCCCGCGGGCAGCGCCTGCCCGGCATGCACATCGCCCAGCTGGAACTCCAGCGCGGCGGCATGCTCGCGCAGCATCAGGTGGCGGCGGTGCAGGTCGAGCAGGGCGCGGCTGATCTGCGGCAGGTTGCCGGCCATGGCGCGCAGCTCGGTGCTGCTGACATCGGCCAGGCCCAGATCGCGCAGGGTCTCGCCCAGCGATTCCTGCAGCGCGCCGGGGTCATCGACCTCGAACAGTTCACTGACGTCACCCAGCACCTCGCGCAGCTTGCCCTGCACCGCCGGGGTCAGCGGCCGCTTGTTGCGCTCGATCTGGTTCAGGTAGCTGGCCGACAGCCCCAGGGCCTTGGCCAGCGCCAGCTGGCTGTAGCCACGCTGCTCGCGCAGCTTGAGCAGGCGCAGGCCGAGCTGGCGTTGGACAGGCTGGCTATTCACAGAATTCACAAGAATCGTAGCGGGCATTGGCCAGATTAAGCGCATACAGCCCGGAAATCGAGGGTGGCACTGTGAATAATGCCAACAACTTTCGACCCGCCGGGATTGTCCATGACTGTTGCAGCGCCCCGTATCCGCATGTTGATCGATGGCCAGTTCATCGAATCGGCCAGCTCGCATTGGCAGAACGTGGTCAATCCGGCCACTCAGGACGTCCTGGCCCAGGTCCCGTTTGCCACCCCCGGCGAAGTCGACGCCGCCGTCGCCTCGGCCAAGGAAGCGTTCAAGACCTGGCGCAAGACCCCGATCGGCACTCGTGCGCGCATCTTCCTGAAGTACCAGCAGCTGATCCGCGAGAACATGAGCGAGCTGGCCCACATCCTCAGCGCCGAGCAGGGCAAGACCGTGCCGGATGCCGAGGGCGATGTATTCCGTGGCCTGGAAGTGGTCGAGCACGCCGCCGCGATCGGCAACCTGCAGCTGGGCGAGCTGGCCAACAACGTGGCGAACGGCGTGGACACCTACACCCTGCTGCAGCCGCTGGGCGTCTGCGCGGGCATCACCCCGTTCAACTTCCCGGCGATGATTCCGCTGTGGATGTTCCCGATGGCCATCGCCACCGGCAACACCTTCATCCTCAAGCCGTCCGAGCAGGACCCGATGGTCACCATGCGCCTGGTCGAACTGGCGCTGGAAGCCGGCATCCCCAAGGGCGTGCTGAACGTCGTGCACGGTGGCGAAGACGTGGTCAACGCGATCTGCGATCACCCGGACATCAAGGCGGTTTCCTTCGTCGGTTCCACCCGCGTCGGCACCCACGTGTACAACCGCGCCTCGCTGGCCGGCAAGCGCGTGCAGTGCATGATGGGCGCCAAGAACCACGCCGTGGTGCTGCCGGACGCCAACAAGGAACAGAGCCTCAACGCGATGGTCGGCGCCGCCTTCGGTGCGGCCGGCCAGCGCTGCATGGCCGCCTCCACCCTGGTGCTGGTCGGCGAAGCACGCGAGTGGGTGCCGGACCTGGTGGCCAAGGCCAAGACGCTGAAGGTGAGCGGTGGCAGCGTCGCCGGTACCGATGTCGGCCCGGTCATTTCCTGCGCCGCGCGTGAGCGTGTCGAAGGCCTGATCGCTTCGGGCGTGGAACAGGGCGCCAAGCTGGTGCTCGACGGCCGCAACCCGCAGGTCGATGGTTTCGAGAAGGGCAACTTCGTTGGCCCGACCATCTTCGCTGGCGTCAAGCCGGGCATGCGCGTGTACGACGAAGAAATCTTCGGGCCGGTGCTGGTGATCCTGGAAGCGGACACGCTGGAAGACGCCATCGAACTGATCAACGCCAACCCGAACGGCAACGGCACCGCGCTGTTCACCCAGTCCGGTGCGGCGGCGCGCAAGTTCCAGGAAGACATCGACGTCGGCCAGGTCGGCATCAACGTGCCGATCCCGGTGCCGGTGCCGCTGTTCTCGTTCACCGGCTCGCGCGCCTCCAAGCTCGGCGACCTGGGCCCGTACGGCAAGCAGGTGGTGATGTTCTACACCCAGACCAAGACGATCACCTCGCGCTGGTTCGATGACGAGACGCTGGGTCATGGCGTCAACACCACCATCAGCCTGAAGTAAGCACCAGCAACAACGGAGTTCGACCATGAGCCACTCGATGACGACGGAACTCGACGAAGCGCAGCAGGCCTATAGAGAGGCAGCGCGTGACTTCGCCCAGGCCGAACTGGCGCCGCACGCCGCGCGATGGGATGCGGAGGGCATCTTTCCGCGCGAGGCGATCGCCAAGGCAGGGGAACTCGGGTTCTGTGGGTTGTACATGGACCCCGAGGTCGGCGGCAGCGGCTTGAGCCGTCTGGACGCCGCCGTCGTCATCGAGGAGCTCGCCAATGTGGACCCGTCCACGGCGGCCTATGTCAGCATCCACAACATGGCGTCGTGGATGGTGGCCAAATGGGGCCAGGAGAGCCTGCGGGCCGAATGGGGCGCAGACCTGTCGTCCGGCATCAAGCTGGCCTCGTACTGCCTGACCGAGCCGGGTGCCGGCTCGGACGCGGCCTCGCTGAAGACCAGCGCGGTGCGTGATGGCGACCACTACGTGCTCAACGGCTCCAAGGCCTTCATCTCCGGCGCCGGTGCCACCGAGCTGCTGGTGGTGATGGCGCGCACCGGCGGCGCCGGTGCCGGTGGCATCAGCGCGATCGCGGTGCCGGCCGATCTGCCCGGCATCAGCTATGGCCGCAAGGAAGAGAAGATGGGCTGGAACAGCCAGCCGACCCGTGGCATCACGTTCGAGAATGTGCGCGTGCCGGTCAGCCATCTGCTCGGCGAGGAAGGCAGTGGCTTCAAGCTCGCCATGAAGGGCCTGGACGGCGGCCGCATCAACATCGCCGCGTGCTCGCTGGGCGCGGCCCAAGGCGCCGTGGATGCCGCCCGCCGCTACATGGGCGAGCGCCGCCAGTTCGGCAAGGCGCTGTCGGAGTTCCAGGCGCTGCAGTTCAAGCTGGCCGACATGGCCACCCAGCTGGTCGCCGCACGGCAGATGGTGCACACCGCCGCGCGCAAGCTCGACGCGGGCGCCAGCGATGCCAATGTGTGGTGCGCGATGGCCAAGCGCTTCGCCACCGATGCCGGCTTCAACATCTGCAACGACGCACTGCAGATCCACGGCGGCTACGGCTACATCCGTGAATACCCGATCGAACGGCTGCTGCGCGATTCGCGCGTGCACCAGATACTGGAGGGCACCAACGAGATCATGCGTGTGATCGTGGCCCGCCACCTGCTCAACACTGAAGAGGAACTGCGATGATGGAGTGGCGCCAGCATGATCACGTCGGCCTGAAGGTCGAGGCCGATGGCCACGTCGCGGTCATCACCCTCGACAACCCGCCGGCCCACACCTGGACCGTGCACAGCCTGTCCGCACTGCGCGATCTGGTCGGCGCGCTCAATGCGGACCGCGATATCTACGCGCTGGTGATCACCGGTGACGGCGAGAAGTTCTTCTCCGCCGGTGCCGACCTCAAGCAGTTCGCCTCCGGCGACAAGGCCGCCGCACGTGAAGCGGCACGTCGCTTCGGCGAAGCCTTTGAAGCGCTGTCCGGTTTCCGTGGTGTCTCCATCGCGGCCATCAACGGCTACGCGATGGGCGGCGGTCTGGAATGCGCGCTGGCCTGCGACCTGCGCATCATCGAAGAACACGCCCAGGTGGCGCTGCCGGAGGCCACCGTCGGCCTGCTGCCGTGCGCCGGCGGCACCCAGAACCTGCCGCGCCTGGTGGGCGAAGGCTGGGCCAAGCGCATGATCCTGCTGGGCGAGCGCATCGATGCGGACACCGCACTGCGTATCGGCCTGGTCGAAGAAAAGGTCGCCAAGGGTGAAGCCAAGGCACTGGCGCTGGCGTGGGCGCACAAGGCGGGCAAGCAGAGCCCGACCAGCATCGCCGCGTGCAAGACGCTGGTGCAGGCCACCCGCACCGGCACCCACGCCTCGGCGCTGGTGGCCGAGCGCGAGGCCTTCGTTGATCTGTTCGACAGCGCCGACCAGGCCGAAGGCGTGAACGCCTTCCTGGAAAAGCGTGCCGCGCAGTGGAAGAACGCATGAGCACCGTCGTCGCCAACGACGAGGCGCCGGTGCTGTTCGAAGAGCGCGCCGCCGCCAATGGCACGCGCATCGGCATCGCCACGCTCAACGCAGCGCGCACCCTCAACGGGTTCTCGCTGCCGATGGCGCACCTGCTGCGCGAGCGTCTGGACGCGTGGGCCACCGATGACGGCATCGCGCTGGTGGTGCTGCAGGGCGCAGGCGAAAAGGCGTTCTGCGCCGGCGGCGACCTGCACAGCCTGTATCGCAGCATGGTCGACTACCGCGAGGGCGGGAAGACCGACATCCGCGACAACGCCTACGCAGCGGAATTCTTCGACGTCGAGTACCGCGTCGACTACGCCATCCACACCTATCCCAAGCCGATCCTGTGCTGGGGCCATGGCATCGTGATGGGCGGCGGCATCGGCCTGATGTCCGGGGCCAGCCACCGCGTGGTCAGCGAGCGCTCCAGGCTGGCGTTCCCGGAGATCACCGTGGGCCTGTTCCCGGACGTGGGCGGCAGCTGGCTGCTGCCGCGCGTACCCGGCCACGGCGGGCTGTTCCTGGCCCTGACCGGTGCGCCGCTCAACGCCGGCGATGCGATCTATGCCGGCCTGGCCGATATCCACATCGCCGAGGCACAGCGCGCGACTGTGTTCAACGCGCTGGCGGACGTGCACTGGAGCCGCGAGGCCAAGCGCAACCATGAGCAACTGACCGCGCTGCTGCAGCAGCATGCCAGCGACGCTGCCACCGGCCCGCTGCTGCGCAATGCCGCCGCCGTGGATGCGCTGTGCGCCGGTGACGACGTTGGTGCGATCGTCGAGGCGATTCTTGCGCTGGAAACGGACGACGCCTGGCTGAGCACTGCGAAAGCCACACTTGCCGCCGGTGCGCCCGGCTCGGCGCGGCTCGCGTTCGAGCTGCAGCGCCTGGCCGAGGGTGCCTCGCTGGCCGAGGTCTACCGCATCGAATACATCGCAGCCCTGCACGCGGCCGCCCACGGCGACTTCGCCGAAGGCATCCGCGCGTTGCTGATCGACAAGGACCGCACCCCGCAGTGGCAGCCGCGCACGCTGGCCGAAGCCACGGCCGAGTGGGCCCGCACCTTCTTCGTTTCGCCGTGGTCCGATGCCGCGCATCCGCTGGCCGACCTCGGTGCCACCGTCCCTGAAAGGAGCCACGCATGAGCCGTATTGCATTCATCGGGTTGGGCAACATGGGTGGCCCGATGGCCGCCAACCTGGCCAAGGCCGGTCACGCGGTGCGCGTGTTCGATCTGGTGCCCGCCGCCGTGCAGGCCGCCGTCGATGCCGGCGCCACCGCCGCCAGCTCGGCACTGGATACGCTGACCGGGGCCGAGATCGTCATCTCGATGCTGCCGGCCAGCCGCCACGTCGAAAGCGTCTACCTCGGTGACGACGGCCTGCTGGCCGATATCCCCGGTGGCGCGCTGGTCATCGACTGCAGCACGATCGCGCCGGCCACCGCCCGCAAGGTCGCCGAAGCCGCTGCCGCGCGCGGCCTGCAGATGCTGGACGCCCCGGTCTCCGGCGGCACTGCCGGTGCCCAGGCCGGCACCCTGACCTTCATCGTCGGTGGTGAAGCCGAGGCCTTGGAGCGCGCGCGCCCGCTGCTGCAGGCGATGGGCAAGAACATCTTCCATGTCGGCGCGAGCGGTGCTGGCCAGGTCGCCAAGCTGTGCAACAACATGGCGCTGGGCGTGATCATGGCGGTGACCGGTGAGTCGATCGCGCTGGGCGTCGCGCACGGGCTGGACCCGAAGGTGCTCTCGCAGATGATGGCGGTCAGTACGGGCCGCAGCTGGGCGACCGAAGTGTGCAACCCGTGGCCCGGCGTGCTCGAAAACGCCCCGGCCTCGCGTGGCTACAGCGGCGGCTTCGGCAGCGACCTGATGCTCAAGGACATGGGCCTGGCAGTGGAAGCGGCGATGAGTGTCGGCGCCTCGATCCCGCTGGGCGAGCTGGCGCGCAACCTGTATTCGATGAATCACCAGGCCGGTCGCGGCAAGCTGGATTTCTCCAGCGTGGTGCAGCTGATCACGCACGACAAGTAGCGGGTAGTGCCGGCCGCTGGCCGGCAACGTCACTATCGACACCGGCGCCATCCGGCTTCACCGGTAGGCAACGACCGTTGGTCTTTGCAACAGAACAAGATGCATCCCATGGGTACGCCCACGGGATCCACCGCGGTGGGATGGGCGGTTGCCAGACGATCAAGTCAGGCAGCCGCCCATTTTTTTTCAGACCACCGTCAGCGTCACGTCGATGTTGCCACGGGTCGCGTTGGAGTACGGGCACACGATGTGGGCCTTCTGCACCAGTTCTTCGACCTGCTCGCGCGGCAGGCCCGGAACCGAGATCTCCAGCGCCACTTCGATGCCGAAGCCGGTCGGGATCTGGCCGATGCCGACCTTGCCGGTGATCTGCGTTTCAGCCGGCAGAGCGACCTTGGCCTGGCCGGCCACATACTTCAGCGCGCCCAGGAAGCAGGCCGAGTAACCGGCGGCGAACAGCTGCTCCGGGTTGGTGCCCGGGCCGCCCGCACCGCCCAGCTCGCGCGGGGTGGAGAGCTGGATGTCCAGCACGTTGTCGGAAGAGACGGCGCGGCCGTCGCGGCCGCCGTTGGCAGTGGCCTGGGCGGTGTACAGAACGTTGGCAATGGACATGGGAATCTCCTGCGGAGTGAAAGGGGTGGGCCAGATGGCAGGTGTACTTTGCGCGCCTGGGTCGTACTTATGGCAACATTTCGTCCAGAAAACTTGATCTGGAGTCCGCCAATGGTCGATCGACTGCAATCCCTGCTGGACCGCTTCGCGGTGTCGGCCGAGGTGTTCCATGCCGGCGCGCTGTGCGGCATCAACGATCTGCCCGCCGACGGCGAGCGCGGCCAACTGCATCTGATCCGCGAGGGCGATGTGCGCGTTGAGCATCCGGACGGCAGCGTGCTGCAGATCACCACGCCCAGCGTACTGCTGTACCCGCGCCCGCTCGCGCACCGCTTCGTCACCGATGCCACCCGGGGGGCCGACTTTGCCTGCGCCAACCTGCAGTTCGAAGGCGGGGCCAATAATCCGGTCGCCGCTGCACTGCCGCCGGTCGTCTGCCTGCCGCTGGACGGCCTGTATGGCGGCCAGCCGGTGCTGTCGCTGTTGTTCGAAGAAGCCTTCGCGCAGCGCTGTGGCCGCCAGGCGCTGCTGGATCGCCTGTTTGAAGTGGTGGTGATCCAGATCCTGCGCGCGCTGATGGAGAGCGGCCAGATCCGCGTCGGCCTGCTGGCCGGCATGGCCCATCCGCGCCTGCGCCACGCGCTGGTGGCCATGCATGAAGCACCCGCCGACGAGTGGACGCTGGAGTCGCTTGCCCAGCGCGCCGGCATGTCACGGAGCGCCTTCGCCGACAGCTTCCGCGACACCATCGGCAGCACGCCCGGGCACTATCTGCAGGGCTGGCGCACTCGCCTGGTACAGCAGGCGCTACGCCGCGGCCATCCGCTCAAGCGCATCGCCATCGATGTGGGCTACGGCAGCGAAGCGGCGTTGTCGCGCGCGTTCAAGGCGCAGACCGGGCAGTCGCCACGGCAGTGGAAGCAGGGCAGTGTGGCCACCGAGCGATAACGCGACGCACGCCGGCCTTGCTCAGATCGCCCACTCCCGATCCGTGGTGAACATGATGGTCAGCCAGCGGTCCGGCGACTCCTCACCCAGCGCCTCACCGATCTCATCGCGCAGCCGGTCCCACTCGATCAGCGCGCGCGGCGGATCATCGGCGCGCACCACGAAGAACAGTTCGATCTGCTCACCGCGCCCGACCTTGGCCACGTAGCTGCGGTACTCCAGGAAGCCGTGCCGGGCCACGATATCGCGCGCAACCTCATCGACATGCGTCTGCAGATCCAGCGGCGTGATCAGCAGAATGTCCGACAGTGCCTGCCGCACCGTGCCCATCGGCGCCACCACCACGAACAGGCAGACCACCAGCAGGATCGCCGGATCGATGTACGGCACCAGCCACGCCCACGGCGTGCCGCCCAGCACATAGCCGCCGACGAAGGCGACCAGATACGCCGCCGACATGCTGGCCGCGACGACCCAGTTCTTGGCATCCAGGGCAATGAAGTCCGAGCCGATCGACCGGTTTGCCCGGCGCACGAACAGTGCCAGGCCGGTTTCGGCCACGATCGAGATCACCGCGAACAGGATTGCCGGCCCCAGCGCGATCTCGCGTCCGCCGGACATCAGGGTATCCACCGCATTGACCGCGGCATACAGCGCCGCGCCGATCATCAACGTGCCGCTGACCCCGAGCACGATCGGCTCCAGGTGCCAGAAGCCCATGGTGAAGCGCTGGTTCAAGCGCGACTGCAGGGTATCGACGTGGGTCGACAGGCTGATCAGGCGCACCACCAGCAGCGACAACCAGGTCATCACCACGTCGATCAGCCCGTAGATGCCATCGAAGATGATCAGCGAGGAGTTGGCCAACAGGCCGAACGCCACGGCCGCGGCGGCCATCGCCAGGGAGGCGGCGATCGACAGGCGCAGGACGCCTTGCTCGGTGGTGGGGTCGAAGCTGGGCAGACGGAGTGCGGGCATGGATGCCTGGGAGGGACGTGCAAGGCTGCATTGTCTACCGCCGTCGTTGCAGGCGGGTACTCCGCGCGCGATCCGGCCGCCGGCTGCACTCTCGGGCAGCGTTCATGGGAAGGGGGTAAACTATTGATTGCGCTGGCATTGCCAGTGAATCCAGACAGCCCCGCGCCCCATGACCCAGCCGATCACCGACGCCGCCGCGCGTTACGCCGCCTCCCTGCGCCTGTCCGTCGCCCCGATGATGGACTGGACGGACCGCCATTGCCGGTACTTCCATCGGTTGCTGGCACCGGGCGCACGGCTGTACACCGAGATGGTGCACGCCAACGCGGTGATCCATGGCGACCGCGAGCGCCTGCTCGGCTTCGACGGCAGCGAGCATCCGCTGGCCCTGCAGCTGGGCGGCAGCGATCCGGCCCTGCTGGCTCAGGCTGCGCGTATCGCGCAGGAATGGGGCTACGACGAGGTCAACCTCAACTGCGGCTGCCCGTCCGACCGGGTCCAGGCGGGGCGCTTCGGTGCCTGCCTGATGCGCGAGCCGGCGCTGGTCGCCGAGTGCGTGGGCGCGATGGTTGCCGCGGTGGACATTCCGGTCACGGTGAAATGCCGCTTGGGCGTGGATGACGACAACGACTACGAAAACTTCGTCAACTTCGTCGATCAGTCGGCAAACGCCGGGAGTGCGATGTTCGTGGTACATGCCCGCAACGCGTGGCTGAAGGGCCTGTCGCCCAAGGAAAACCGCGAAGTGCCGCCGCTGCGGTACGACTGGGCGCACCGCCTCAAGACCGATCGCCCGCAGCTGCAGATCGTCCTCAACGGCGGCTTGGCCACGGTCGAGGCGGCGCAGGCCCAGCTGCCGGCCCTGGACGGGGTGATGCTGGGCCGTGCGGCCTACCACGATCCCTACGTGCTGCATCAGCTCGAGGCCGCCCAGACCGGCGCCGCGCTGCAACCTCGCGAAGCCCTGCTGCGCGCGATGCAGCCCTACATCGAGGCCCGGCTGGCCAGCGGGCTGGCCCTCAAGCACATCACCCGCCACCTGCTGGGCCTGTTCCATGGGCAGCCCGGTGGGCGCGCCTTCCGCCAGATCCTGAGCGAGGGCTCGCACCGGGTCGGGGCCGACTGGAGCCTGATCGAGCAGGCGCTGGCAGTGACCCGGGCGCAGGCCGATCGCGTCGCCGCGTGAGCCGCGTCACCTTGTCGGCTTGACAAGCATCCCGCTTTGACCGCCAATGTTCACTTATATGAACGGCGCGGGGAGGCAGCTGGAAAAGTTCAGATCGGATTCACTGGCTAAAACCAAGAATTCGCTAAAGATTCGTAAAGCGCCGGCCCAGGCTGGCGGTTGCCGATTCACAACTTTTGAACGTTTAGCCGCGCTCCGCTAGGATCAGACCGATGTTCTCCGTGACCCGCCACCGCCGCATTGCCGCCTTCGCCCTGTTGGCGACGGGCGCCGCTGCCTCCAGCAGTGCGTGGGCACAGATGCCACCGCCGGAAGCGGCCCGTGCCGAAATGATGCGCACGGCCGAACGTGGTGGCCCGCAGGAGCGCTCGCTGTCCGACGCGGTGCGTCGGGTGCAACGTACTACCGGTGGACACATCCTCGGCGCCGAGCGCGTGCCCTTCGATGGGCGCGATATCAACCGGGTGAAGTACATGGATGATCGCGGTCGCGTCCGCTATATGGACGATCCGGCGACATCGCGTTCACAGCCCCGCACGCCGCGCTCGGATATGTCATCACTACGCGGCGATAACCCCTGAACAGGGATAGTTGTCCGCAGTCATCTGCATTACCCACTGGCCCCATGGGGCCATACCCAGGACACTAGGGAGAGTTCATGCGTATCCTTCTGGTCGAAGACGAAGCCCCGCTGCGGGAAACACTGGCAGCCCGGCTCAAGCGCGAAGGCTTTGCCGTCGATGCTGCGCAGGACGGTGAGGAAGGTCTGTACATGGGCCGCGAAGTACCGTTCGACGTCGGTATCATCGATCTGGGCCTGCCCAAGATGTCGGGCATGGAACTGATCAAGGCGCTGCGCGACGAGGGCAAGAAGTTCCCCGTGCTCATCCTGACCGCGCGCTCAAGCTGGCAGGACAAGGTCGAGGGCCTCAAGCAGGGCGCCGACGATTACCTGGTCAAGCCGTTCCACGTGGAAGAGCTGCTGGCCCGCGTCAATGCGCTGCTGCGCCGCGCTGCCGGCTGGAGCAAGCCGACGCTGGAATGCGGCCCGGTCGCGCTGGATCTTGCCGCGCAGACGGTCAGCGTCAACGGCAGCAATGTGGACCTCACCAGCTACGAGTACAAAGTGCTCGAGTACCTGATGATGCATGCCGGTGAACTGGTCTCCAAGGCCGACCTCACCGAACACATCTACCAGCAGGACTTCGATCGCGACTCGAACGTGCTGGAGGTCTTCATCGGCCGCCTGCGCAAGAAGCTCGATGCCGACGGCGAACTCAAGCCGATCGAAACCGTGCGTGGCCGCGGTTACCGCTTCGCCATTCCGCGCAACGAAGGCTGAGCTGCGGCTGGCGATAGATGATGTCCGGCCGTCTGTGGTTCTTTAAACGCTGGCGGCCGCGCTCACTGCAGGCGCGCCAGCTGCTGGCCGCCTCGGTGGGCCTGGTGGCCTTCCTGGCCCTGGCCGGCTACGCGCTGGACGCCGCCTTCGCCGATACCGCGAAGGCCAACCTGCGCGAGCGCCTCAAGAACTACGCCACCGCCTACGCGGCCGGCATCGACTTCACCCGCGATCGCTCGCTGTACATCCGCGAGCAGCCACCGGATCCGCGCTTTGATGTTCCCGGCAGCGGCCTCTATCTGCAGGTCGTGATGCCCGACGGCAAGGGCAACTCCATGTCCGCCGAAGGCCCCATGCTGCCCACCGTGGGCGGCGGCATGCTGGCTCCGCGCCAGGAAGTCTTCGAAGGCCCGTTGCCGATGATCCAGATCGACGGCAGCGAGGGCTCGGCCTACCGCTATGGCATGGGCCTGGTCTGGGATGCCGACGCCGACCCGGCCACCGAATTCCCGTACACGATCTACGTGCTCGAAGACTCGCGCGCGCTCGGCGCGCAGCTGCGCGTGTTCCGCGGGCGGGTGTGGTTCTACCTGGGTGGCATCGGTCTGATCCTGCTGTTGCTGCAGACCGTGATTCTGCAATGGAGCCTGCGCCCGATGCGGCGCGTGATCAACGAACTGACCAAGGTCCAGCGCGGTGAAACCGAGCGCATGAGCGAACGCCATCCGCGCGAGCTGGAGCCGCTGACCGACAGCATCAACGCCTTCATCGAGAGCGAGCGCGAAAACCTCGAGCGCCAGCGCAACACCCTGGCCGATCTCGCGCACAGCCTGAAGACACCGCTCGCGGTGCTGCGCACGCAGCTCGACAGTGGCGCGCGCGATGAGGATCTGCGCGAAGAATTCGACGTGCAGCTGCGGCGCATGAACAACCTGGTGTCCTACCAGCTGGCGCGCGCGGCGTCGTCCGGCCACAAGCTGTTCTCCGCGCCGTTGCCGATCGAGTCCAACGCCGAAGAGATCGTGCGTGGCCTGGAGAAGGTGTATGCCTCGAAGGGCGTGCTGTGCGAATTCGACATCGATCCGGCCGCGCGTTTCCATGGCGAGCCTGGTGACCTGCAGGAGCTGCTCGGCAACCTGCTGGAGAACGCCTTCAAGTGGGCCAAGCGCCGCGTGCTGCTGACCGCGCATCCGTTGCCGGCGCCCGGTGCGCGTCGCGCAGGCCTGGTGCTTTCGGTGGACGATGATGGCCCGGGCATCGCACCGGAAGACATCGCCAAGGTGCTGCAGCGTGGCGTGCGTGGCGATGAGCGCGTGCAGGGCCACGGCATCGGCCTGTCGATCGTGCAGGACCTGATCAAGGATTACCGTGGCGAACTGCAGGTGACGCGTTCGCCGGAACTGGGTGGCGCGCGCTTTGAAGTGAAGCTGCCGCCGGGGCCGTAAAGGTTGTACCGACCAGCGGTCGGTACCTACCCGTGGTCTGCAGGGTGCATCATCGATCTGGATCGCCCGGCATTTCCAAGGCGCTGGTGGCCCACGACCGTTGGTCGTGGCGCGCCTCACCGCATCAGCGGTGACGGTCCATAGAACCGCTGCAGATGCCCGGCCACCGCCGGCATCTCACGCGCCAGCAGCGCCGGTGCGGAGAAGTGGTACTCGCTGACCACCGCGAAGAATTCTTCCGGCGCCTCGGACGCGTAGGGGTCGATCAACGTCTGCCGACCGCTGTCCACCTCGGCGCAGAACGTGTCGTAGGCCTGCTGGAAATCCGCTGCCCATTGCGTTTGCCACGCCCGCGGCAACGGCGGCGTGCCGTCGATCGCCCCGTCCAGCGCATCGATCTTGTGCGCCATCTCATGCACCGCCACGCAGAACCCGGCTTCGGGATCGGCGATGTCGGCCTGGATGTCGGCCCAGGAGAGAATCAGCGGACCGCTGTCCCAGGATTCGCCAATCAGCGCGTCGTCCCATTCGTGCAGCACGCCGGCGGCATCCACATGGCTGCGGTGCACGCGGAACGCGTCGGGATAGACGATCAGCTGCGACCAGCCACGCAGGCCGATTTCGCCCAGTTCCAGCAACGGCAGGCAGCACAGCGCGGCCAACAGCACGCCGTCGGCCTCATCGAGCTGCAGTTCGGCGGCCGGGCTGATCGTCTTCTCGTGGAGGAAGCGGGCGGCGAGGGCGCGCAGGCGCTCGCGGCGGGCTGGGTCCAGCTGCTGCAGCCACGCGGCGCGGCGGCAGGTGCGGTCCCAGAGGGTGGGGTCGATCTCGCGTGGCGTGCGGCGCAGCCAGCCCAACAGTCGTTCGATCAGCGGAACATACCCGGCAGGAAGCTGTGCCATTTCGGCGCACGCAGGCGCGGCAGTACGTCGTCATCGCCACCGCCGCCGGTGCTGGTACCGCTGCTGGCGCTGGGCTTGACGGTCGCCGGGGCGGCGGCCGCCGAGGCCGACGCGGGCGCACTGCGCTCGTTCTCGCTGCCCGAATAGACACACGCGCCGCGGCCCGCCGTGGTGAGCGCATCGGAAGCGTGCGCGGCCAGCGGGGCCATCAGGAGGAGCAGGCAATGGGCGAACGGGCGCATCGTCAACATCCACAGGGCGGGTCAAGTTCTCGATTCTAGCCCGATTCGCCCAAGGGATTGGAAGGCCTCCGGTGGGCGCTGGCGGCGGCTTTCCCGCATACTTTTCCCGTTTACCCGATGGAAGCTGCCGTGGACGACCGCCAACTGCTGGCCAAACTGGGCGCCGGGCGCCTGTCCGGCGACGCGCTGGCGCGCGAACTGGGCCAGACCCGCGCCGCGATTTGGAAGCGGATTCAAGGACTTAGAGCCGCCGGGGTCGATATCGACGGCCGTGCCGGTGACGGCTACCAGCTGCAGCAGCCATTGGACCTGCTGGAGGCCGATGCCATCCAGGCTGCGCTGCCGGGCCCGGTGTCCGCCGAACTGGCCTCGCTGGAGATCGCCTGGTCGGTGGCGTCAACAAATAGTGAATTGTTGCGTTGCAGCGCGCCGGAGCGCGGGGTGGCGGTGCTCCTGGCCGAGCGCCAGACCCGTGGCCGCGGGCGGCGGGGGCGGGTGTGGGCCTCGCCGTTGGCGGCGCATGTCTACCTCTCAGTATTACGCGGCTTTGCCGGTGGCCTGTCGCGGCTGGGCGGGCTCAGCCTGGTCGCCGGTGTCGCGGTGGCCGAAGCACTGCGCGAGGCGGGCTTCGGCGGTGTCGCGCTGAAGTGGCCGAATGACCTGGTCGTCGACGGCCACAAACTCGGTGGCCTGCTGATCGAAGGCGGCGGTGAATTCGCCGGCCCTGCGCGGGCCGTGATCGGGCTTGGCGTCAACGTACGCATGCCGGCCACCTTCGCGGCGGAGATCACCCAGCCCTGGACCGATCTGGACACGCTGTGTGGCGAACAGACCTCGCGCAATGCCGTGGTCGCCCGCATCCTGGCCGCGCTGCTGCCGGCACTGGACGCGTTCGAGCAGCAGGGCCTGGCGCCGTTCCTGGCCCGCTACGCCGCGCTGGACAGCCTGGCCGGGCGCGAGGTGCAGGTGGAAGAAGGCGGCGTCCTGTTTGCCGGCACGGCACTGGGCCTGGCCGACGACGGAGCACTGCGCGTGCGTATCGACGGCAGCGAACGGGTTTTCCATGCGGGCGAAGTCAGCGTGAGGGCGCAATGAGCGACTGGTTGTTTGACCTGGGCAATTCGCGCTTCAAGTTCGCGCCGCTGCAGGGCGTGCGCGCCGGTGACGTGCAGGCATGGCCGCATGGCGCCGAAGCAATGCCTGCGGTGGCACTGGAGGCGCTGCCCTCGGGCGATACCGCGTATGTCGCCAGCGTCGCAGCGCCGTCGCTGACGGCCGCCATGCTGGATGTGCTGCAGGCCCGCTTCCGCCACGTCCGTGTCGCGCGTACCGAGGCCGAGTACGCCGGTGTGCGGATCGCCTACGCCGACCCCAACCGCTTCGGTGTGGACCGCTACCTGGCACTGCTGGCCGTGGCGGCGCGGGGCCAGGCCGTGCTGATTGCCGGGGTGGGCACCGCGCTCACCATCGATCTGCTCGACGCCGATGGCCAGCATCACGGCGGGCGCATTGCCGCCTCGCCGACCACCATGCGCGAAGCGCTGCATGCGCGCGCCGTGCAGTTGCCGGCCGCAGGCGGTGACTACAGTGAGTTCGCCAACGACACCGCCGATGCCCTGGCCTCCGGCTGTGATGGTGCGGCGGTCGCCTTGATTGAACGCAGCCGCACGCAGGGCGGCGAACGCCTCGGCGCGCTGCCGCATCTGCTGGTGCACGGGGGCGGCGCACCGGCGCTGCTGCCGCTGCTCGGCGATGCCGAGTTCCAGCCCTCGCTGGTGCTTGATGGGCTGGCCCGCTGGGCCGTGCACCAACCGCCGTCGGCAGGCTAGGATCAGCCGATGCTTACCCGTGCCCTGATCGTCGTCCTGGTCATCCTCAACCTCGGTGTCGCGCTGTGGTGGCTGCTGCGCGGTGAACCGGTCAGCGCGCCGCCAGCTTCGCCGGTCGGTGTGGCCCAGCTGGAAGTGCTGCCGGCCACGCAGGCGCCGCCGGCTGCCGCAACGCCGCTGGACGCCGCGCCGGCACTGCAGGACGTCACGCCCGCTTCCGCGCCGGTGGCCCAGCCGCCGGTGCCCACGGCCGCGCCGGCCAGCGCCGAGCCAGCCGCCGCCGTGGCTGACACGCCTGCACCGGCGCCCGCCACCAGCGTGCCTGCACCGGCCCCGGTGGCGGCAGCTCCGGTACCGGCATCCACACCCGCTCCGATCACCGCAAGCCCCACGCCCGCCCAGTGCGTGAGCCTGGGGCCGTTCGCTGACCGTGCTGCCGCCCAGGCCGCCCAGTCACGCGCCGGGGGAGCCCTGCGTGGGGCCAGGCTGCGCGAGGTCGCCGATGCCGGCGCCACCCGTTACCGCGTCCTGCTGCCGCCCGCTGCCAGTCGTGAAGAAGCGCAGGCCACGGTCAAACGCATCGTCGCGGCCGGGGTGAGTGATTACTACATCATTGCCCAGGGCGAAGAGGCCAATGCCATCGCGCTGGGCCAGTACCGCAACCGGGAAGGTGCGGACCGCCGCCTGGCGGCCCTGAGCGCGGCCGGCTTCAAGGCGACCATGGTCGCCAGCGGGGGCGATGGCAGCGCACAGTGGTGGCTGGATGCGACCCTGGCCGATGGCACCGGCGCCGCCGCGGTCCGCCAGCGCACCGGTGCGGCCCAGCAACGCTCGCTGGAATGCGCGCGCTTGCGCTAGAATCCCGGCTCCGCGACGGTCCTCCCGCCGCGATGCCCATGCCGGCATAGCTCAGTTGGTAGAGCAACCGCCTTGTAAGCGGTAGGTCCCCAGTTCGAATCCGGGTGCCGGCACCATTGATGCACAGTCGATGACGACTGCTGCAGCGCCGCGAGTCGTATCACGCCGCGCTGGCTATGCTGGTCCTCTTTGCAATGGAGGCAACAGCGATGGCGATGTATTCCCCGGTGTCCCTGATTGGCGTTCCCACCGATATCGGTGCGGGCCACCGTGGCGCAGGACTGGGACCGGACGCCCTGCGCATCGCAGGCCTGGGTGACGCGCTCACCGCGCGCGGCGTGGAGGTGCGCGACCTCGGCAACCTGGATGGCCCGCGCAACCCGTGGACGGCACCGGTGCAGGGCTACCGCCATCTGGACGAGGTGGTGGCCTGGAACCGCGCGCTGATGGAGGCGACCTACACCGAACTGCAGGCCGGCCGCATGCCGATCATGCTCGGTGGCGACCACTGCCTGGGGATCGGTTCGATCACCGCGGTCGCGCGCTGGTGCCGCGAGCAGGGCAAGGACCTGCGCGTGCTGTGGCTGGATGCGCATTCGGATTTCAACACCAGCGAGGTCACGCCCTCGGGCAACGTGCACGGCATGCCGGTGGCCTGCCTGTGCGGGCTGGGCCCGGACGCGCTGACCCGCCTCGGTGGTGATGCCCCGGCGATCCGCCCGCAGCAGGTACACCAGATCGGCATCCGCTCGGTGGACCAGGAAGAGAAGCGGCTGATCAAGCAGCACCAGGTGGATGTCTACGACATGCGCTACATCGACGAAGCCGGCATGAAGCGCACCATGGAGGCGGCGCTGGCCGGCATCGATGCCAACACGCACCTGCACGTCAGCTTCGACGTGGACTTCCTGGACCCCAGCATCGCGCCGGGCGTGGGCACGACGGTGCCGGGCGGGGTCAACTACCGCGAAGCACAGCTGGTGATGGAGATGATCGCCGACACCGGGCGCATGGGCTCGCTGGACATCGTCGAGCTGAATCCGCTGCTGGACAACCGCAACGCCACCGCCGAACTGGCCGTCGATCTGGTCGAAAGCCTGTTCGGAAAATCGACGCTGATGCGCGATTGAGCAAGGCTGGCTGAACCGTATTTGCGTGCATTCACATCCGCTGCACGCCTCTCCCGCCAGATTGCACTTCACGCGGCGCCGTGTGGTTGAACCCACGGCACTGCAGGTCGGGAAGGGGAGCTGCGCTGGCGTGCTCTTCTGACAGGCGGGACCGGATTTCGGTATTGAATTTGAACAACCAGGAGAACCCCATGAAGCGTGTTATCGCACTGATGCTGTTGTCGATGTTCTCGGTGGCCATGCTGTCCGGCTGCAACACCGTTGCCGGTGCCGGCAAGGACGTGCAGAAGGCCGGTGAAACGGTCGAAGGCGCTGCCAAGGGCAACTGATCCAACGGATCAGTCGTCAACGGAAAAGGCCGGGATTTCCCGGCCTTTTTCATGTCCGCCAAATGGCGGCGGAACGCGTGCAGTGGTGAATCATTCAAGCTCGTGAGCGTGCGTTTCATCGCTGCTTGACCGCGCGGCAACGCGACCACGCGCATTCTGGACCCACGGCGAGATGGCCGTTGCAATCAAGGATGCGAACCCATGAACAAAGACATCATTTCCGGCAAGTGGACGCAGCTCAAGGGCAAGGCGCAGGCCAAGTGGGGCGACCTGACCGACGACGATTTCAAGGTGGCCGAAGGCAATGCCGAGTACTTGGCAGGGCGCTTGCAGGAACGCTATGGCTGGGCACGCGACCGTGCTGAAACCGAAGTCCGCGACTTCGAAGCGGCCATGCGCAAGGATTATCCGGATTACCACTGAGTGGTGATCCATGACGACGGCGCCGCCGTCGGGGGTTGAAACCGGAACGGGCCGCGAAAGCGGCCCGTTTTCTGTGGGGCACCTGCGCGATCAGCGGCGGCGCTGCGGCGGGGGATCGGGCACGTATTGGCCCGGGAAGGCCTGGGGCTCGTCGCGCACCGGCGCGCTTGACCTTGGAATGCTCCCGCGTGCCACCAGATTGCGCTCGCTGTCGTAACGCACCTGCACCTGCTGCGTCGGAAAGGCCGTGTCGCGTTCGAACGCGGTGTTGCGCACCCGCGACGGCTCGCGCTGGCCGTGGCCGGTGCCCAGTTGCGGTGCCGGGGCGCTGGAACCGGTCACCCGCACGCGCTCCGTCGTCGAGGAGCGCGCCTGTGGGCGTGCCCTGGCATCGGCGGAGTCGGCCACGGCGGGGGCGGCTTCCCATGACACCCGCCCCGCCTCGCGGAACACGGCCACGCCGATCACGCCGATGTTGGCCGGGCGTCCGGTGCGGCCGGCGTAGCTGCGGTCCGGATCGGTGAACACGAACTGGGCGACCTCGTCGGCGGATTTGCGCCAGCCATGGATGTCGGTGGTCTGCCACGGGTTGAGCACGTAGCCGGTCTGGTGGGGCGCGGCCACCTCGCCGCTGATGGCATTCAGGCCATCGACCGAAAGCACCACCAGCACGCGCTCGGCGCTGCCGTTGCGCAGGCGCACGCTGTAACGGTGGCCCTGCTGGCCCGCGATCCAGCGCTGGCCGTCCTGGCGGTACTGGGTCAGGGCCTGGCCGCTGTCGCGGTCGATCACCGTCAGGTGGACCGGCCCGGTGTCGTAACGAAGCGGCAGCGCCGGCTTGAACCCGCACAGGGCCAGCACGGCAAGCAGGGGCAGGATCAAACGTTTCATGGCAGGGCTCCGCAGGGCAGGTGCACGATCAAACGCACGGGCCGGGCCAACGGGGTCGAGCGCGGGCAGGTAAACTGGGGCGGTTCATCTGTCCGCATTGATTCCCATGACTACCCGCGTCCTTACCGGCATCACCCCCTCCGGCACGCCCCACCTGGGCAACTACGTCGGCGCCATCCGTCCGGCGATCACCGCCAGCCAGGCCTCGGAAATCGAGAGCTTTTTCTTTCTGGCCGACCTGCACAGCCTGATCAAGGCGCAGGAGCCCGAGCGCACCCAGCGCTCCACGCTGGAGATCGCGGCAAGCTGGCTGGCGTGCGGGCTGGATCCGGACAAGGTGTGGTTCTACCGGCAGAGCGACATCCCGGAAACCACCGAGCTGATGTGGTTCCTGACCGTGATCGCCAGCAAGGGCATCCTCAACCGCGCGCATGCCTACAAGGCCGCCGTGGACAAGAACCGCGAAGAGCAGCTCGACGACGATGCCGGGGTCAGCGCGGGGCTGTTCATGTACCCGGTACTGATGGCCGCCGACATCCTGATCTTCAAGGCCAACCGCGTGCCGGTCGGCCGCGACCAGATCCAGCACATCGAGATGGCGCGCGATTTCGCGCAGCGCTTCAACCACGTCTACGGCCAGGAGTTCTTCCCGCTGCCGGAGGTGGTGATCGATGAGCAGGTCGCTACGCTGGCGGGCCTGGACGGCCGCAAGATGAGCAAGAGTTACCACAACACCATTCCGCTGTTCGCCCCGCGCGCGGAGTTGAAGAAGCTGGTGTTCTCGATCCTCACCGATTCGCGCGCGCCGGGTGAGCCCAAGAGCACCGAAGGCTCGGCGTTGTTCCAGATGTACCAGGCCTTCGCCACCCCGGAGCAGACCGCTGCGTTCGCGCAGGCCTTCGCCGAGGGCATCAGCTGGGGCGATGCCAAGCAGCAGCTGTTCGAGCGGATCGACAGCGAGATCACCCCGCTGCGCGAACGCTATGACGCCCTGATGGCCGAGCCGGAGAAGATCGAGGCGCTGCTGCGCCGTCGTGGCCAGCAGCTGCGCGAGCAGTTCGCCGTGCCGCTGCTGAAGGAGCTGCGCCATGCGGTTGGCCTGCGCGATCTGTCCACCGCCGGTGATGTACCCAGCGAGGAAAGCGGCGCTGCGCGCGCGGCACCGCCGCTGTTCAAGCAGTACCGCGAAAAGGACGGCCGCTTCTACTTCAAGCTGCAGGCCGGTGACGGCACGCTGCTGATCCAGAGCGAGGGCTTTGATTCGCCGCGCGACGCCGGCCAGCTGATCGGCGTGCTCAAGCAGACCGAGCATGGTGACGGGCTGCAGAGCGAATTGTTCAAGGTCGAGGCGGAGGTGGATGTCGTGCTTGCCGCACTGCAGGCACTGCGCGAGTAACGCCGCCTGCTGGCCAACACCCAGCCACCCGCAGCACCACGTAGTGCCGGCCGCTGGCCGGCAACCAGGCGACCGCGCCATCACACAGGCGTCGGCCGTTGGCCGGTGCCACCGCTATGGCATGATGCCCCTGCACGCCGCGGGGCGTGATCCTGCACGGGAGACTGCGATGGCCTGGTTGTCGTTGTTGTTGTTCCTGCCCTGGTTCGTGCTGCTGGGCACGCTGTACTGGCTGTTCCCCCGCCAGCCGCGTGGCACCGCGCGCCGCGTGTTCGACGGCGCCGCGCTGGTGCTGGCCTTCGTGCTGAGCATCCTGGCGATGCTGTGGGGCCACCATATCGGCGTGGTCCAGAACGATGCCGGTCCAATCTGGCGGCAGGTACTGGCCGTGCTCTATGCCTACGGTGCCTTCCTGGCGGTGATGGTGGCCGCGGTGCTGCTGCGCGGGCCACTGCTGAGCGCGACTGCGACCAAAGCCGCATCGAAGCCGCTGCACTGATCGACGTAAGATGGGGGCGTTTCGTGCCAGGGATGCGTTGATGCACTCCGACCCCAGCATTCATACGATCGACACCGCGTTCCAGCGGGATGATTTCGATGCCGCCTACCTGATCGTCGAGAACGGCCGGGCAGCGTTCATCGATTGCGGCACCGGCCTGGCCGTGCCGGCGATGCTCGCCGCGTTGAGGCGCGCCGGCTGCACGCCCGAGCAGGTCGACTGGCTGATCCTGACCCATGTGCATCTCGACCACGCCGGCGGTGCCGGCCTGCTGATGCAGCAGCTGCCCAACGCCGCCCTGGTGGTGCATCCGCGTGGTGCGCCGCATATGGTCGACCCGACCCGCCTGATCGCCGGGGCCACCGAGGTCTACGGTGAAGCGGAGATCGCGCGCAGCTATGGGCCGATCCTGGCCGTTGCCGCTGACCGGGTGGTGATCGCCGAAGATGGCTACACCGTGGATCTGGCCGGGCGCACGCTGCTGTGCGTGGATACGCCGGGGCACGCCCGCCATCACCTGTGTGTGTGGGATGCGCGCAGCCGCAGCTGGTTCACCGGCGACACCTTCGGGCTGTCCTACCGCGAGCTGGACAGCGCGCAGGGCGCCTTCATCGTGCCCACCTCCTCACCGGTGCAGTTCGATCCGGAGCCGCTGAAGCAGTCGATCGCAAAGATGCTGGCCTACGATCCGCAGGCCATGTACCTGACCCACTACGGGCGCGTGGCACCCCCGTGGAAACTGGCTGACGATCTCGTCGAACAGATCGATGCCATGGTCGAGATCGGTCGCCAATGCGATGGTCGGCCGGATCGGCATCGCTGCCTGGTCGCGGCGTTGACCGCGCTGTACCTGGAACGCGCGCAGGCGCATGGCTGCCCGCTGGATGATGAAGCGGTGGCCCGGGTGCTGGCGATGGATATCGAACTCAACGCCCAGGGCCTGGCGTGCTGGCTGGATCGCGACCGCCGCTAGTGCACGGTCACGGGGGTGTCACGTTACACTCCGGTGTCCTGTTTTCCGTCCTGGTGTCTGCCGTGAATCCGATGCGCATGCTGCTGCTGTCGTCCTGCCTGTTCGTGGGCGGCCTGGCCCACGCCGCCAATGACCTGCCCGGCGGCGGCATCGATCCGGAGGCACTGTCGCGACATGTGCGGATCCTGGCCTCGGACGAGTTCGAGGGCCGCGCCCCTGCCACGCCCGGTGAAGAGCGCACCGTCCAGTACCTGATCGAAGAGTTCAAGAAGTACGGCCTGCAGCCCGGCGGCGTGGATGGCGGCTGGGTGCAGCCGGTGCCGATGGTGCGTGCGCAGGTCGACGGCCCGGTGCGTGCGCAGCTGCGCCAGAAGGGCAAGCAGCGCGCCCTGGTCAATGGCGAGGACGTGACCCTGCAGAGCCTGCGGCCGCAGGATGCGGTGGCGATCAAGAACGCCCCGCTGGTGTTCGTCGGCTACGGCATCGATGCCCCCGAACGCCACTGGAACGATTACAAGGACGTCGACCTGCACGGCAAGATCGCCGTGGTGCTGATCAACGACGCCGATTTCGAGGCCGACCAGCCGGGCGCATTCGATGGCAAGGCCGTGACCTACTACGGCCGCTGGACCTACAAGTTCGAAGAAGCCGCGCGCCGCGGTGCGCAGGGCGTGCTGATCGTGCACGAGACCGCACCCGCCGCGTATGGCTGGGCCACGGTGAAGAGCTCGGGCACCTCGCCGCTGTTTGATATCGAACGCACCCGCGAGCAGGCCCTGGCCCAGCACGTGCCGGTGCGCGGCTGGATGCAGCGCAGCCTGGCCGAGCAGCTGTTCCGCGATGCGGGCCTGGATTTCGAGGCCGAGAAGCGCCGTGCCATGAGCCCGGCCTTCAAGCCGGTGGCCCTGGGCGATGCGCAGCTCTCGGTGGACTTCAAGCTCAAGCGCGAACAGGTGATCACCCGCAACGTGGTGGCCAAGCTGCCGGGCGGTGCGCATGCCGATGAAGCGGTGATCTTCTCCGCGCATTGGGATGCTTTCGGTATCGGCCAGCCCGATGCCAAGGGCGACCGCATCCGTCGCGGCGCGATCGACAACGCCACCGGCGTGGCCACCGTGCTGGAGCTGGGCCGCGTCTTCGCTGCCGGCCCGCAGCCGCAGCGCACGCTGTACTTCGTGGCGCTGACCGCCGAAGAGAAGGGCCTGCTCGGGGCCAGCTACTACGCCGCGCACCCGCTCGCCCCGCTGGACAAGACCGCCGCCGTGTTGAACATCGAGATGTTCAGCCCGGATGGCCCGACCCGCGACATCGCCTCGTGGGGCAAGGGCCGGGTCTCGCTGGAAGGGGATCTGGAGCGCGTGGCCAAGGCACGTGGCCGCACCTATTCGCCCGATGCGAATCTGGAAGCGGGCTTCTTCTACCGCGCCGACCACTTCGCCTTCGCTCGCCTTGGCGTGCCAGCGATCACCATCGGCCCGGGGCTGGACATGCGTGAGGGCGGGATCGAGAAGGGCCGTGAACTGCGCGATGCGTACTTCGCCGCCTGCTACCACCAGGCCTGCGATGCGTGGACCCCGAGCTGGGACCCGAGTGGTCATGCCGCCGACACCCTGCTGGTCTACGACCTGGGCGCGGAACTGGCCAACAGCCGTCGCTGGCCGCAGTGGGAAGAAGGGTCCGAATTCCGCGCCGAGCGCGAGAAGAGCGAATCGGCGCGCCGTTGAGGCGTACCGCAGGCGGCGCTCAGCGCCGCCGCAGCAGGCGCCACGCGCCCCCGCCGCTGGCCGCGAGCGCGGCCAGGCAACAGGCAATCATCGCGCCGAACGGTTGACGCATGGCAACGCAGCGCCCGTCAGGGCGCTGCGTTGCGTAAGAGGACGTGCTGGCCTGGGCGAACGCCGCCGGTACCCGCATTGCCAGCATCCACCCGCCCAGCGTGATCGCGGGGCGGGTGGTGCGGCCGTTACTTCCGGGTGCCATCGAGCCAGTTCGGGCCCTTGTTGGTCAGGAAGAACATGTAGACCACCAGCGACACCGCGATGATCGCCGTGACATACACCGCGAACATGCCGACCTGGCCGGTCTTCAGCGCGCCCTGGTACAGCAGCGGCGCGGTACCGCCGAACAGCGAGTTGGCCATCGCGTAGCCAAAGCCCACGCCCAGCGCGCGCACATGGGTCGGGAACAGCTCGGCTTTGACCACCGCATTGATCGAGGTGTAGCCGGTCAGGATCACGAAGCCGATGCCCAGCACCAGGAAGGCCATGAACGGATCGTGCTGGTTGGGCAGCTCGGTGATCAGGTACCAGCTGTACAGCACGCCACCTATGCCGAAGAACACCAGCAGGCTTTTGCGGCCGACCATGTCCGACAGCCAGCCGCCGATCGGCTGCAGCACCATCAGGAAGGTCAGCACGCCGAGATTGATCATCGTGCCGGTCATCACGTCATCGCCCGCGAAGGCGCTCTGGATCATCTTCGGCCCGTTGACCGAATAGGTGTAGAACGCCACGGTGCCGCCGGCGGTGATCAGGAAGCACAGCAGCAGCGGACGCCACTGGTTGACGAACAGTTCGCGCATCGAGCCGGAGGCCTTGGCGCGGCCATCGCGGGCGGCATCGATGGAATCGGACTGCAGCGATTCGTCCATGCTGCGGCGCAGCCAGAACACCACGATCGCCGCGACACCGCCGATGCCGAACGCCACGCGCCAGCCCCAGGCGGAGATTTCCGGCTTGCCCCAGAAGGTCAGCATGCCCAGCAGGGTCAGCTGCGCCAGTACGTGGCCGCCGACGAGGGTGACGTAATGGAACGAGGACAGGAAGCCGCGGCGGCCCGGGATGGCGGCTTCGGACATGTAGGTGGCACTGGTGCCGTACTCGCCACCGGTGGCGAAGCCCTGCAGCAGGCGCGCGAACAGCAGGATCACCGCGGCCCAGATGCCGATCTGCGAGGCGGTCGGGGTGATCGCGATCAGGAACGAACAGGCGGCCATCACCGTGACCGACACCGTCAGCGCCAACCGGCGGCCGTAGCGGTCGGCGAAGCGGCCGAAGTACCACGCACCGATCGGGCGCATCAGGAAGGTGGCGGCGAAGATCGCCCACACGTACATCGTGGAGTTCTTGTCGGCGGCCGAGAAGAACTGGGATTCGAAATAGACGGCAAAGACGGAGTAGACGTAGACGTCATACCACTCGACCAGATTACCGGCCGAGCCTTTGAGGGTATTGGAGATGGAGCGCCGCAGGGCGGCCCGTTCGGGGTGTGCCGCAGTGGCGGGGACGGAAGTGCTCATGCAGGGTAGGGGTCCTGGCTGGGAAGCGTTGATTACTCTTGTTACCTTACCGCACGTCAAAAACGGGTGCGTGTCAGGCATCACGGTGCGGCTGGATGAAATCAGCGTGCCAGCACAAAGCGTGCCGCGCCATCGGCAACGGCCTAGAATTCGTGTTCCCCCGCACCGTGGTGGCCCATGGCCGTCCTACCCCCCTCTCCGTCGGCCGCTCCCCGCAGCGGCCTGGTCGTCCTGGCGCTGCTGCTGGTGTACGTGGTCTGGGGGTCCACCTATCTGGGGATCCGGCTGGCGCTGGAGGGCGGCGCACTGCCGCTGACGATGGTCTCCGGCGGCCGCTTCATCATCGCCGGTTCGCTGATGTATGCCGTGTTGCGCTGGCGTGGCTCGCCCGCGCCGACCCGGCGCCAGTGGCGGAACCTGGCGATCATGGGCCTGACCATGCTGGTCCTGGGCAACGGCATGGTGGTGCTGGCCGAGCGCACGGTCTCCTCGGGCCTGGCGGCGACCGCCGTGGCCTCGGTGCCGCTGTGGATGGCCCTGTTCGGTGCGATGCGTGGGCAGAACGCCAGCCGCGGCGAGTGGCTGGGCATCGCGATCGGCTTCCTCGGCGTGGTCTGGCTCAACGCCGGCAGCAGCCTGACCGCCTCCCCGCAGGGCCTGATCCTGCTGCTGATCGCCCCGATCGGCTGGGCCTTCGGCTCGATCTGGGCACGCGGCCTGGACCTGCCCAGCCCCTTCATGACCGCCGCCGGGCAGATGCTCTGCGGTGGCGCGATGCTGATCGTGCTCGGCCTGCTCAGCGGCGAACGCCCGACCACCTGGCCCAGCATGAATGGGCTGCTGGCGGTGGCCTACCTGTGCATGTTCGGCTCGATCGTCGCCTTCACCGCCTACGTGTGGCTGCTGCACAACGTGCGCCCGGCACTGGTGGCCAGCTATGCCTACGTCAATCCGGTGATCGCGGTGATCCTGGGCGTGATCATCGGCAACGAGCACTTCGGCGGGCGTGACCTGCTGGCCATGGCAGTGATCCTGGCCGGCGTGGTGGTGCTGACCCTGGCCCGGACGCGAGCGAAGTGAGCCTGCCCGCACCACACAGCCTGCAGGAGCAGCGCCGCGGCCTGGCGATCACCGCGTTCACCTTCACCCTGTGGGGCCTGGTGCCGGTCTACTGGCACCTGCTCAATGCGGTGCCCTCGCAGCAGATCATCGCGCACCGCATCATCTGGAGCACGGTGCTGGTGGTGGCCTGGCTGCTGCTGAGCAACGGCCCGGGCTGGTGGAAGGCCATCGCGGCGCAGCCACGCGCGCTGCCGACGTTGGCGCTGAGCAGCGTGGCGATCGCGTTCAACTGGGGCCTGTACATCTGGGCGATCAACGCCGGGCATGTGATCGAGACCAGTCTGGGCTACTTCATCAATCCGCTGGTGAGCGTGGTGCTCGGCGTGGTGGTGCTCAACGAGCGCCTGCGCCGCCTGCAGTGGCTCGCGGTGGGCTGCGCGGCCCTCGGTGTGGCGTGGCTGACCATCGATGCCGGCAGGCCGCCCTGGATCGCCCTGGGGCTGGCCTGTTCGTTCGGTCTGTACGGGTTGCTGCGCAAGATGATTTCGGTCGACCCGGTGGCGGGGCTCGGGGTGGAGAGTCTGTATCTGTTCCTGCCGGCGATCGGGTTCGCGCTGTGGAGCGAGAACGGGCACGGCGGGGCGTTCTTCAGTGGCTGGGGCTGGCGCAATGATGCGCTGTTGATCCTTGGCGGGGCGGTGACGGCGCTGCCGTTGATCGGGTTTGCGTACGGGGTGAAGCGGATTCCGCTGTCGCTGGTCGGAATCCTGCAGTACATCGCGCCGAGTATCGGGTTGTTGTTGGGCGTGTTCTTTTTCCGCGAGCCGTTTGATACGGCCAAGGCGGTGGGTTTCGCTGCGATCTGGACCGGGTTGCTGCTGTTCATCGGCGACGGTCTGTGGCGGTCGCGGGCGGGTGGTGCGTTGAAGCGCTGAAGGCTGAGAAGCCTGAAAGCCTGAAAGCTTGAGCCCTGGTTTGCTGGGCTGCGTGGCCAGGCGGGGTGTGGGTGGGTGCGCGGGACCCGCCGTGAACCCATCCATGGATGGCGGCATACGAGCTTACATGGGTGAAGGCGCATTGCTTGCGAGGCACTGCCTCGCATGCGACTGAACGCACAGCCGCCAGCGGCTGGGCCGGGCCGCGGAGCGGGACTTGCAGCGGGTCCCGACAACCCACCCGTGCCCGCCCAAGCCAGGGCGAGTCCAGCACTGAAGGCTGTTGTTCCAAGGAGCTATTGCTCCAAAGAGCTGTTGCTCTTAAAGCCATCGCTCCAGAAGCCATCGCTCCAAAACTGCAGCGCAAAAAAAAAGACGGCGCCCGAAGGCGCCGTCTTACTTCCACTCGGCGGCTTGGAGAGAGTAAGCCGCAGATCAGAAAGGGGTGATCAGGCAAGCCCGATCAGAAACGCTGCTGGTACTTCATGTACATGTAACGGCCGATATCGAACCCGCCGTAGTACGTGAAGCTGCTGTTCGGCTGGCTGTACATGATCGGACCCTGATGGTCGAACACATTGTTCACGCCCATCGAAACCGTACCGTTCCACGGCAGCACGTAACGCACCTGGATGTCGTGGAAGGTGTTCGAACCCACCTTGTTGACGCCCTGGCGGCCCGTGTACGCCGAGCTGAAGCCCGGATTGCTGCACTCGGTCGTGTACGCGCAGTTTTCCTTCATGCTGGAGTAGTAACGCGCCGTCCAGCCCAGGCCGAAGTTGCCGTACTGATAATCCAGGTTGAGGTTCGAACGCACGCGGAAGTTGCCTTCCCAGCCCGTGTACTGACGCACCGGCGTGGTGTCGACGTTGTCGTTCTTGCGCTCCAGGTAATCCACATACGTGGTGTTCCACGAGACCGCGAACTTGCCGATCGCCAGTTCCGGCAGGCGGTAACGCACCGAGAGGTCATAGCCGGCGGTTTCCTGGTAGCCGGCGTTGAGCAGCGTACGGTCCAGGCCGTTGACCTGGCCGATGGTGCGGCCCGACTTGGCACGGGTGAAGCGGTCGCATGCGGCATCCACACCCAGCACATAGCACTGGTTGAGCATGTCCGTGGCCGACTCACCGACGATCACGTCGTTGATGCGGATCTTCCACCAGTCCAGGCTCAGGTCCAGGCCCGAGACGAACTCCGGGCTGTAGACCATGCCCACGGTCCAGGTCTTGGCGGTTTCCGGCTTCAGTTCCGGGTTGGAGCCCGAGCTGAAGTCGGTGCCACCCTGCTGGCCGGGCACCGTCGCAGCGCTGCCGTCCGCGGCGAGCTGGCGGAAGTTGGCCGGGACACCATTGGCCAGGCAGCGCGCCAGGACCTGCGGGTTGTTGGCGGCCGCACCGAAGTTGGTATCGCACGGATCGGTGTACGAGTCGCGCGTGCTGGTGGTGCCGCCGTACAGATCTTCCACGGTCGGCGCGCGGAAGCCGGTGCCGTAGGTGGCGCGCACCAGCAGGCTGTCGATCGGCTTCCACTTCAGGCCGAACTTGGTGTTCGTGGTCGAGCCGAAGTTGTTGTAGTCCGAATAGCGGCCGGCCATGTCCAGCGACAGCTCACGCGCGAAGGCCATGTCGGCCAGCAGCGGAACCTGCAGTTCCAGGTAGACCTCGTTGAGCGAGTAATCGCCCTGGGTCGGCTGGCCGGTGGTGCCGGCGATCTGGCCGTTGCGGACCATCAGGTCCGGCGAGTAGCTGGCTTCTTCGCTGCGGTGCTCGACACCCAGTGCACCCAGGATGTCACCGGCCGGCAGGGTGAACAGCGAGCCGGAGATGTTCGCGCTGGCCACCTTGGTGGTGCTCTGCATCTTGTCGGTGAAGCGGGTGAACAGGAAGTCCTGCACGTCCTGGTTGCTCATCGAGCCCGGGCCGGTATAGCCCATCGGCGCCAGCGGGTTCCACGGGGTGCAACCGGCGATCACGTTGCCGACGCTGCCGCAATGGGCGACGTTGTTGGCATCCAGGAACGACGGGCCGACCGACTGGTTCACGTTCGGCTGGTACATGCTGCCCGTGCCGATGCGCTCGCCTTCATTGCGGTTGTACATGTAGCTGACGTTCCAGTCCCAGTAACGCGAACCGGTGTCGAAGCTGCCTTCCAGGCCCAGGCTGGCGCGCTTGGTGGTCAGGTTGTTCTCGGTGCCGCGCGGCAGCTCTTCGGTACGGTGCGCGAAGGCAACGTCCTGGCCGAACGGGTTGAACGCGCTGTCCTTGGACAGCAGCGCACGCGAACCGGTGCTCTGGTACGGATAACCGGCCAGCTGCTTGCTCGACTCGCGCTCGCTGTACAGCGCATCGGCGACCAGGCGCAGGTCATCGGTGATGGAGAAGCCACCGTTGGCGAACACCGACTTGCGCTGCAGACCGGTGAGCAGGCTCATGTTGGTCTTGGTGTTGGCGTCGTTGGCCTTGTCGGCCGGCTTGAAGTTGCCGAGCTGGGTCGGATCGCCGCCCGGGCCCACGCTGAGGTTGCGGCCGTTGACGGTCGCATAGCCCCACGGGGTGACACCGCTCAGGCCGTCGCCGGTGTGGCGCGGGCCGTTCGGGTAGGCGGTGAACTCACGCGCGCCGCCCAGGACCGGATCTTCGTCGGTGTACTCGCCACCCACGGTGACCCAGCCGCGGTCGAAGGTCTTGCCGAAGGTCGCGCTGTAAGCGGTCTTCTGGCCGTCACCTTCGCTGTACTGGCCAACGTAGGCGTTGACTTCGGCACCGTCGAAGTTCTTGCGGGTGATGATGTTGACCACGCCGGCGATGGCGTCCGAGCCGTACAGGGCCGACGCACCGTCGGTCAGCACTTCCACGCGCTCCACGATCGAGGACGGGATCGAGGCCAGGTCGGAGTAACCGCCGGCGCTGACGCCCATGCGGCGGCCGTCGATCAGCACCAGGCTGCGTTCCGGGCCCAGGTTGCGCAGGCTCACGTACATACCGCCGAAGTCGCGGCCCGATTCCAGCGAGGAGGCACGGCTCATGCTCGGCGAACCGGCGGCGGTGACGTCCTGCAGGATGTCGGCGACGTTGACGTAGCCCTTCTTCTCGATCTCGGCGCGGTTCAGCGCAACGCCCGGCTGGGCCGATTCGACACTGGCCTGGCGGATGCGCGAGCCGGTGATCTCGATGCGATCGAGGTTGGTGGTGCCGTCATCGGCACTCTGTGCGAAGGCGGGGGCACTGCAGCTGGCGACAAGCGCGATGGCGATCGCGTTGCGCAGCGGATTGGTCTTCAAATACATCCGTGCGTTTCTCTTTCTCTGTAAAAACATTCGCCCGTTCGGGCGGCGTGGGGAACAACACACCACGACGTGGGGGGCGGGAGTCTAATGACTTTTCAAATTTTTTACTTTCATTTGAAAGCGTAAAAAGCGCTGTAAATGAACGATGGCTGACAAAACCACGCATTCAGACGAAACCTTTTTGTCATCGTCGCGAGACGCATGCAGAAGCGGTCCGCCGCGCTGGGTCGATGCGCAATAGCGGCGACGTGCGAAGCAACTTGAGCGCGTGCGATGTTCCTTTGCAGCGCGTGTACAGCTGCGCGCTGGAGAGCTAAACGTGCAGTGAACGTGCGCTGCAAAAAAAAGAACCGCACTCTTGCAAGTGCGGTTCCGGAGTTGCTATTTCGCGTGCGCGATCACGCGCACGCGCGTTGTCCGATCGTATCGCTCAGGTCTCGCGCAACGCCGTGGTGATCGGCAGTCGCGCCGCGCGCAGGGCCGGGAACAAGCCGCCCACCAGGCCAATGCCCAGCGCCCACTTCAAGCCTGTCCACAGCAGCTGCGGCGACACCTGGAACTGGAACACCACCTGGCTGAAATTGTTGCCCAGCGTGGAAACGGTGTAGTTGTTGAACACCAGCCATGCCACCAGACCGCCGAGCAGGCCGCCGAGCAGCGCCAGGAGCATCGTCTCCAGCATCACCGCGGTCACCACTGGCACGCCACGGAAACCGATCGCACGCATCGTCGCGATCTCTCGGGCACGCGTCGCCACCGCCGCATACATGGTGTTGAGCGCACCGAACACCGCACCGATCGCCATGATCGCGCCGATCACCGTGCCCAGGATGCTGATCAGCTTGCTCAGGCCACCGGACTGCTTGCGGTAGTAGTCACGGGTGGTCTCCACATCCAGCTTCAGGCGCGGGTCGGCCTCCATGGCCGCCTTGAACTGCTGGAAGCCCGCGGCCCCTTCGGTGCGTACGTTGACCGACTGGTAGGCACTGCGGTTGTAGGTGGTGGACAACGTCTGGGTGTCCGACCACAGCTCCGACTCGTGCACATCGTTGGAGGCGAACACGCCCACCACCGTCCACTCCTGCTTGCCCAGCTGCAGGGTCTTGCCGATCTCCAGGCCCTCGAACTGCGCCTGGGCGCCCTTGCCGACCACGATTTCGCGCAGGCCGGGCTTGAACCTGCGGCCGGCGATGATGCGCACGTTGTCGCGCACCGCCCACGCCTGCTCGCCAACGCCGCGGAACTGCACGTTGGTATCGCTGTGGTCGCTGCGCGAGAGCAGGCTGATCACCTGCGACAGCTCGGCGGAGATCAGCGGCTTGCCATCGCTGCCGCGGGCCACGCCGGGCAGGTTCTCGATCAGTGGCACCTGGTCGCGCATGACCACCGAGTTGGTTTCGGCCTGTGAGCCGCCGCGCAGCACGATGGCCACGTCATCGCTGCCGCTGCGCTCCAGGGTGGCCTTGAAGCCATCGCCCATCGCCAGCATCGCCACCAGCACCCCGACCACGCCGGCGATGCCGACCACGATCACCGAGGAGGCACCCCAACGCTGCGGCAGGCTGGCGATGCCGATCCGCGCCGCTGCCAGCGACAGACGGCCAGTACGGGTGAGCACCAGCCAGGCGGCCAGCAGCACGGCGATGGCCAGCACCATCCACCACGGCAGCACGATCCACACTACCAAGGCGACCAGCAGCGCCAGCACCGTCACGACGTTCCATATCCATTGCTTGTTCATGGTGGTCTCCTCAGCGCCCGGCCAGTGCATCGACGATCTTCAACCGCTGCGCGCGCAGTGCCGGCAGCAGGCCCACCACGATCCCGATCACCGCCATCAGGCATAGCGCCACCCCCCACGTCTGCGCCGGCACGCCGGGCAGGCTGATCATGCCCTGGCTGCTGGCGCTGATCACCGGCATCACGATCGAGGCCAGGCCCATGCCGATCAGCCCGCCGAGCACGATCAGCAGCACCGACTCCACCATCACCAGCACCAGCACGGTGCCATCCTTGAAGCCCAGCGTCTTGAGGATCGCCAGCTCCGGGATGCGCTCGCGCACCGCCTGGGCCATGGTGTTGCCGGTCAGCAGCACCAGGGTGAAGAACACCGCCGCCATGATGCCGGTGACGATCAGGCCGATATCGGCGAACTGCTTGGCGAAGGCCTGCGAGAACGAGGCCTCGGTCTGCGACTTGGTTTCGTGATCGGAATTCAGCGACAGCGCATCGATCGCCTGGGCGACGCGCGAGGCGTGTGCGGGGTTCTCCAACTGGACGGTATAGAAACTGACCTGGTTCTTGATGTAATCGTTGGATTCATCGAAGTAGCTCCAGTGCAGCATCAGCTGGTTTTCCGCACTGGCGTTGTTGCGGTCCTTGGCCCGGTAGATGCCGCTCAGCACCAGCGGCCAGTCGTTGCTGCCCTTGCGCGGGAAGATCGTGGCCTGCATCGGAATGGTATCGCCCACTTTCCAGCCGAAGCGCTTGGCCAGGGCTTCACCGACCAGCGCACCGGTCCGGGTGTTCTTGAACGCCTCGGCCTGCTCGGGCGGCAGCTCGAACTCGGGGTACAGGTCCATGTAGTTGTCCGAGACGGAGAAGCTCGGGAAGAAGTTCTTCTGGTCCTGGTAGATGCCGCCGAACCACATCGCGTAGTTGACCTTGCGCACGCCGGGGGTGGCTTCGATATCGCGCAGCAGCCGCAACGGCAGGCTCTGGGTGATCGACAGCTTGGAGGAGACCACCAGCCGCTTGGCACCTTCGATGGTGTCACCGCCGGAGTTGAAGGCCACCCGCACCGAATCGAGCATGCCGAACAGCAGGAAGGCCGCCACCACCGACAACAGCGTCAGCAGGGTGCGGGTCTTGCTGCGGAACAGCTGTGCCCAGACCAGCGAAAAATATTTCATCGCCGCATCCTCCGTCAGTGGGCCGCTGGCGCGCCGGCCAGTTCGCCCTTGTCCAGGTGCACCGTATGGGTGGCGTACTCGGCGGCCTTGGGATCATGGGTGACCATGATGATGGTCTTGCCGTGTTCGCGGTTGAGCTGCTGCAGCAGCCCCAGGATTTCCTCGGCGGACTGGCGGTCCAGGTCGCCGGTGGGCTCATCGCAGATCAGGAAGGTGGGGTCGGAGACGATCGCACGGGCGATCGCCACGCGTTGCTGCTGGCCACCGGACAGTTCGTTCGGGCGGTGGCTGCGGCGGTCGGCCAGGCCGACCAGGGTCAGCGCGATCTCGGCATTGCGCTTGCGTTGTGCGGCGCCTAGGTGGGTGAGCAGCAGTGGCAGCTCCACGTTCTTCTGCGCGGTCAGCATCGGCATCAGGTTGTAGAACTGGAACACGAAGCCGACGTGGTGGCTGCGCCAGGTGGAGAGCTGGCCGCCGCTCATGCGGTCGATGCGCTCGCCTTCGATCTCGATCTCACCGCCGGTGGGCGTGTCCAAGCCGCCGATGAGATTGAGCAGGGTGGTCTTGCCCGAGCCGGACGGGCCCATCAGCGCGACGAAATCGCCGGACTGGATGTCCAGGTCGATGCCGTGCAGCACCTGCACTTTCTCGGGGCCGCGCTGGTAGGTCTTGGTGATGTTGCGGAGCGAAACCAGGGTGGACATGGGTGGTTCTCCGTGGATCGGATGGAAAGACGTACGGCGCGTCTGGGCGAAGGCTTCCGGACGCCAGGGGGACGGGCAGCGCTCACCGTGCGCGCCGGGACGGCACGAGGAAATCGCACTTGCCGCGAGCGTGAGCGGCTCGCGTACCGCGTGGGCGCAGGCCGGTGGCGCAATGGCCACCGAGCCCGTTGTCTGTCAGGGGGTTTCGGTGACCTTGCTGCCATCGTGCAGCTCGGCCGGTGGGGTGGTCACCACGACCTCGCCGGCCTTCAGGCCCTGGGTGACCTGGCGGTCGTTGTTGAGCGTGGTACCCACGGTGATCGCGCGCTGTTCCACCCGGGCATCGTCCTTGACCACGAAGGCGACGGTCTTCTGCCCGCGCTCCACGATCGCCGAGGCCGGCACGCGCACGCCCTGCGGCTTGGCGGCTTCGGCGGCTTCGGCGGGGCGGGCGCTTTCCAGGAAGCTGACCCGCACGCCCATCTCGGGAACGATGCGCGGGTCCTTGGCCTTCAGCGCCACGCGCACTTTCACGGTGGCCTTGCCGCGGTCTGCAGTGGGAATGATCGCGATCACCTCGGCCGGAATTTTCCAGTCCGGGTAGGCATTGAGGGTGGCTTCGACCGGCATCTTCGGCTGCACCCGGCCGATGAAGGATTCGCCGACCTCGACTTCGATCTCCAGCGAATCCATGTCCACGATGGTGCCGATGCCGGTCCGGGTAAAACCGCCGCCGGCCGACAGCGGCGAAACGATCTCACCCGGCTGTGCGGCCTTGGCGGTAACCACGCCGGAGAACGGCGCGCGCACGATGTTGTTGTCCACGCCCAGATCGGCGATCGCCAGTGAATCGCTGGCCACGGTGGTGTTGCGCTGGGCGGTCTTGAGCTGGGCGCGCAGGGTGTCGCGCTGGGCGATGGCCAGGTCGTACTGGGAACGCGAGACCAGTTGCTGGCCGACCAGCGCCTGCAGGCGCCCGGCCTCGGCATCAGCCTGGGCGACCTGTGCCTGCAGACCGGCCAGTTGGCTGCGTGCGGCCTCGAGCTGCGAGGCCGACAGACTGCGCTGGGCGTTGGCATCGATCGGGTCGAGCGTGGCCATCACCTGGCCTTCTTCCACGCGCATGCCTTCCTCGATCATCACCTCGCGGACCTTGCCGGTGATCTTGGCCGAGACCGTTGCCATGCGCCGGGCGACCACATAGCCGCTGGCGTCGAGCACCGAGCTGCTGGCGCCGCCCTGCTGGATCGCCACGACGGGCGCGGTGGTCACGGCGATGGGGCGCTCGCGGCCGAACACGAACCAGGCCAGGCCGGCGAGCAGGATGAGAAGGACGACCGCCAGCGCGATCCAGCGGCCACGTCGCGGGGGCGACGGCGGCGGCGAACCGGCCTTGCGGTCGATACGGAGTTCCTTGAGCAGTTCAGCGGATGCGTTCATCGTGAGTCTGGACGGGGAATCGGGCCGAGTGTGACCGCATCGGCGGCCGAGGGGCAAACCGGCACGGTGGCCGGGTGGCGGACAGCATGCCCCGCGGCCTGGCGCGGCGGCAGTGACAGCTGTCACCTGCATGGGCTGACGACGGCCACTGGGGCCGGGCGGCCCCGGGGGTGACGCTGTGGGTGTCCTCATCGAGTCCACTGCCTTGCCCCTGACCTGCCTTCACGACGTGGAGATCCACCACGGCAGCGCCGCCTGCGGCGCATCGGCTGAAGTGGCATGATCGCGCCTGATCGTCCTGCTTTGGAAACGTCCGTGCCCTCCAGTCGGTTCGCCTCCCTGTTGCGCCCCGCGCCGGACTCGGCCGTGGCCGAGAACATACGGCGCGGCAAATCGCCGTGGGTCGATGCGATCCACCTGCTGTGGACGCTGTGGGTGTTCCTGACGCCGTTGTTCGGCGGCGGCTACACCTGGCGCTGGGCGGCGCTGACCCTGCTGACCTACCCGGTGTTCCTCGTGCTGTACGCCGGGGTGCTGCTGGCACCGCGCTGCCACGCGCCGCGCTACGCGCTGTCGATGGTGGTGCTGGGGCTGGTGCCGCTGGCGTGGTACCCCTCGGCAGTGAGCTATTTCATCTTCGGCTGCGTCACGCTGCGCGTCTCGCGCCGCAGTGGCTATGGGCGCTACCTGCTGCAACTGGCCGGGTTGAACGCGCTGTTCGTGGTGGTGGGCTTGCTGGCCCATTACCCTTGGCAGGCGCTGATCTGGATTCCGAGCATGGCGATGATCATCAGCCTGGTGGTCAACTTCGAGACCGCCAGCCATGAACAGGATGCGGCGCTGCAGCTGTCCCAGGACGAAGTGCGTCGGCTGGCGGCGACCGCCGAGCGCGAGCGCATCGGCCGCGATCTGCACGACCTGCTGGGGCACACGCTGTCCTTGATCACCTTGAAGCTGGAGCTCTCGCGCAAGCTGGCCGACCGCGATCCGGTGGGCTCGCGCCGCGAAGTGGCCGAAGCCGAAACGATCGCGCGCCAGGCCTTGGCCGAAGTACGCAGTGCGGTCACCGGGATCCGCGCCAGTGATCTGGCGGCCGAACTCGCCTCGGCCCGGTTGCTACTGGAGTACCAGCATGTGCATCTGCACTACGCGCCACCGCCACCGATGCCCGTCGATATCGAGCGCGCGCTGTCACTGGTCCTGCGCGAGGCGGTGACCAACGTCGCCCGCCACGCGCAGGCGCGGCAGGCGTGGATCACCTTCGAGCAGGACGGGCGCACTTTGTCGATGCAGATCCGCGATGACGGGCGTGGCGGTGCCCACGTGGATGGCAACGGCCTGACCGGCATGCGCGAACGGGTCGCTGCCCTGCGTGGCACCCTGGTGCTGCACGCGGCGAAGGGCGAGGGGACGTCCGTAACGGTCCGCGTGACCTTGCCGGCCGCGACCACGGCGGTGGTGGCGCCTGTGGCGGTGCCGACCGCGCCGTCGCTGCCGGCCCGGGGCGCATCATGATCCGCATCGTGCTGGCTGAAGACCAGGCGATGGTACGCGGCGCGCTATCGGCGCTGCTCGGGCTGGAGCCGGACATCGAGGTGCTGGGCAGTGCCGCGGATGGCGAGGCCGCATGGCGGATGCTGCAGCAGCTCAAGCCGGACATCCTGGTCACCGATATCGAAATGCCCGGCTTGTCCGGGCTGGAACTGGCGCAGCGGATCGCCCGCCAGGGCCTGCCGATCAAGGTGGTGATCGTGACCACCTTCGCGCGTTCGGGCTTCCTGCGCCGCGCACTGGATGCCGGCGTCTGTGGTTACCTGCTCAAGGATGCACCGGCCGAACGCCTGGCCGATGCACTGCGCCAGGTGCAGCACGGCGGCCGCGCGATCGACCCGCAGTTGGCGCTGGATGCATGGTCGCAGGCCGACCCGCTCAACGATCGCGAGCGCCAGGTGCTGCGCCTGTCCGGCGACGGCCGCTCGGCCAGCGAGATCGCCATGCAGCTGGGGCTGTCGCACGGCACCGTGCGCAACTACCTGTCCGAGTGCATCGGCAAGCTTGGCGTGGCCAACCGCATCGAAGCGTACCGGCTGGCGCGGCAGAAAGGCTGGTTGTAGTGCCGGCCGCTGGCCGGCTCCCGTTATTCTCGATCGAGAGGATGCAGAGCCGGCCAGCGGCCGGCACTACCGGGGTGCCGGAGATGCATGCGATCCGATACCACCGGCCAGCGGTCGGTGGTTACCGCGGATCCGTGTCGGTGGGGGAAGTGCCGCCCGGGCCCTTTGCCATCGCCTGGAACACGCCATCGCGGCGCACCCACAGGTGGAACAGCGCGGCCGACAGATGCATCACCACCGTGGCGAACAGCACATACGCCAGCAGGCTGTGGGCGTTGCGCAACGCGGCATACAGCGCCGGGTTGTGCGGCAGGATCGCCGGCAGATGCACGCCGCCGCCCATCACGATCGGGTAGCCACCGGCCGAAAGCATGCCCCAACCGATCAGCGGCATCGCCAGCATCAGCCCGTACAGCACCCAATGCGAAGCATGCGCGGCGGCGGCCTGCCAGGCGGGCAGATCGGCCGGCAGCGGCGGTGGGCGATGCCGCAGGCGGTTGTACAGGCGCACCAGCACCAGCAGCAGGATCGCGATGCCCAGCGGCCGATGCAGATCGATCAGCACCGGCCGCCAGTGCAGCGAGGCAACCATGGTCACGCCCACGAACAGCATCGCCAGGATCATCGCCGCCATCAGCCAGTGCAGGACGCGGGCGAGGAGATTGAAATGGCCGGCATCACGGTTCATCGCGCACCCTCCTTGCCCGTGGCGGCGGGTGCCTTGCCGCTGGCGATTTCGCGCTCGCGGCGGTTGAACGATTGCGAGTACACCGCCGAGCGTGCGGCCAGGATCGGATCATCGGTGCCGGCCACGCCGCTGGGCAGGATCAGCGGATCGTAGTTCAGATCGCGGCAGGCGCCGGTGGCCTGCGGTTGCATGCTGCTCAGCGTCAGCGTGCCGGCCTTCACCTGGCGGCGGTCCTCCGGCCAGACCTGGGAGGGGTCGTTGATCGGGTCGCCGTCGTTGGCGATGGTCACCCACATGTCCCAGCGCACGGGGCCCTGCGCCAGGCGCCGGGCGAACTCCTCGCTGAGGAAATCGTCGTCGGACTGCGCGCGCTGTTCCGGGGTCATGTCCTCGAAGGGCGCCTGCGGCCGCATGCTCCAGCGCACGAAGCGGTGGCTGCCATCGGCGGCGGTGAAGCGGAAACTGTTGACGCCGTTGTAAGCGGTGTTGGCCCAGCTGTTCGACCAGGGGGCGGTCTTGGCCCACTGCTGGAAGGCACGCGCGGACGGGTACTTCTCCAGCACGGCGGCCATCTTCGCCGGGTCCGGTTTGCCGGTGGCCGGGTCCGGGATGCCGGCGCGGGTCTGTTCCAGGAAGGCCTCGGCGGTGGGCACCGCGAAGAACGGGAAACTGTTCATCGCCATGCGCCATTCCTGGCCGTCATCGCTGACCAGCTGCAGCGCCATGCTGCGCACGCGGGCCTTGTTGTCGGCGCCATGCGGGTCGCCGCCGCCGATCGAGAGGCGGCCCAGTACCGGCACCTGGCGCTGCCGGAACACGCGTGCCGAACTCAGCGCTGCCCCTTCGGGCGTACCCTGGAAGACACCGCTGACGCACACGCCCTTGGTGTGCGCACGGCGGAAGCCGGGCTGCGGCGGACCGGTCGCCTCGATGGCATCGGTGAAGGTCTGTGCGGTGACGCGGTCGCGGCCGATCCAGCCGGCCAGCCAGGCAAAGGCCAGCACCAGGCCGCCGGCGATCAGGGCGATCAGCGCGATCCACAGCAGCGGTGAGGGAGGGCGTGGGCCGCCCGGTTCGCGACCAGCGCGGGTGTAGCCGAAGAGCGACATGTCCGGATTCCTGCCTTCACGATGCGTGTGGGGGGCGACAGGGGCATGGTGTCAGAACGCGGCGCAGGCCGATATTCACATTTTCGACAACTGTTGAAAACAACGATCCCCGCCGGAGCGGGGATCGTCGGGTTCAGCCGCTGGTGCGCTGCCTCAGACGGCGTAGCGCGTCTTCAGCATCGCCCAGGCCGAACGCAGCGCCAGCGCTTCGCCACCGGCCGGACGGCCCGGGCGTTCGCCGTCGTTCCAGGCGTACACATCCAGATGCGCCCAGGTCTGGCCTTCGGCGATGAAACGCTCCAGGTACAGCGCGGCCGTGACCGAGCCGGCCATGCGCGAGCCGGCGTTGGCCAGGTCGGCGATGTTGCTGTGCAGGTAGCGCAGGTACGGGCGCCACAGCGGCATGCGCCAGACCGGATCGCGCACCGATTCACCGGCCTGCAGCCACTGCTGGGCAAGAGTGTCGTCGTTGCTGAACAATGCCGGCAGATCCGGACCGAGCGCGATGCGGGCCGCGCCGGTCAGGGTGGCGAAATCGAGCACGATCTCCGGCTGCTGCTCGCTGGCGTAGGTCAACGCGTCGGCCAGGATCACGCGCCCTTCGGCGTCGGTGTTGTCGATCTCGATGCTCAGGCCCTTGCGGGTGGCGATCACCTCGCCCGGGCGGAACGCATCCGGACCGATCGCGTTTTCCACCGCCGGGATCAGCAGGGTCAGCTGCACCGGCAGCTGCTGGGCCATGATCAGCCCGGCCAGGCCCAGCGCGTGCGCGGCGCCGCCCATGTCCTTCTTCATGTTGCGCATGCCATCGCCCGGCTTGATGTCCAGCCCGCCGGTGTCAAAGCACACGCCCTTGCCGACCAGCGCAACGTGCGGCTGCCCTGCATTGCCCCAGCGCAGCACGATCAGGCGCGGGGCCCGGTGCGAGGCGCGGCCCACGGCATGGATGGAGGGGAAGTTCTGCTCGAGCAGGGCATCGCCGGTGATCACCTCGATCTGCGCACCGTGGGCGGTGGCCATTTCACGCGCGGCGTCTTCGAGCTGCTGCGGGCCCATGTCCTCGGTCGGGGTGTTGACCCAGTCGCGCACGCGCAGGCTGGCGGTGATCACATCGCGCACTTCGGCCGAAGGCGTGGCGGCCAGCTGGGCCGGCGCGCGGTTGGGCGTGCGGTAGCGCGCGAAACGGTAGCTGCCCAGCCCCCAGCCAAGCTGCAGCAGGGTCTCGATCTCCGGCGCCAGCGCGTCGGCCAGTGTCCACACGGTGCCTTCCGGCAGCGCGAACGGTGCATGCGCGTAGCTGTAGACATCGCCCGGGTCGCCGACACCGACGATCGCGCCGGCCAGGCCGTGCTCGCCGGGCAGCAGCACCACGCTGCCACCGCTGCCGTTGAAGCGCTGCGCATCCAGCCACGCGCCGAGCGCGTCGGACTGCCGTGCGCGCCAGCCGGCGTACTGCTCGCGGGTCATCACATGCAGCGGCAGCGCATGCGAGGTATCGGACGTGAAACCGTTGATCTGGGACATGGGATTCGAAGGCTCCTTGGGCGGCCGCTCAGGCATGCGGGACGGATGCGTTCGCATCCAGCCAGTCGGCCAGCCCGGTCAGGGTGTCGAACTGCAGATCGGGCTGCAGTGAAGGATGAGTCCAGGTGTGCTCGACGCGGTTGATCCAGCAGCCGCGCAGGCCTGCCTGCATCGCACCGACCACGTCCATCTCGGCGTGGTCGCCGACGTGCAGCACGTGGGCGGGGGCGACCCCCAGGCGCTCGCAGGCGGCGTGGAAGATGCTGGCGGCTGGCTTGGCCGCGCCGTGCTCGCGCGAGCCGAGCTGGAAGGTGAAGTGGTGCGATACGCCGATCCGCTGCAGGTCGGCATTGCCGTTGCTGAGGGCGGCCACCGGCACGCGCGCGGCGATCCGGGCCAGCGCGTCCATGGCATCGGGATAGAACTCCACCTGGTTGCGCGCGGCATAGAACGCTTCATAGGCCGGTTCCAGCAGGGCCGGGTCGGCGCCGCTTTTCTCCAGCGCCTCGCTCAGCGTCAACCGGCGCAGCGCGCTCAGGTCGTAGTGCAGATGCGGGTTGTCATGGAAGGAGCGCTCGCGCAGTTCGCGCATCGCCGCCACCGGGTACATCGCGGCGGTGGCGGGGCTGTGCTGGAGCATCCACTCGTACAACACCTGGTCGATGCGGGCGCCAATGGGGGCGAACGGCCACAAGGTGTCGTCGAGGTCGAGGGTGATGGCTTGGACGGGAAAATTCACCCCGCCATTCTACGCCTGCGCGCGCGGGCTTTCATCGCGCGCGCAGGGAGTGCAGGGCTGTGCTTCAGCGCAGGTCGTAGGAACAGCTGATGGATGCCTGCCCGTCCTGCTGCCGCACGTTCAGGTCATGTCGACCCACTTCCAGGGTGTAGTCGCCAGCTACGCTGTCGCGCATCTTCGCCAGCGCGGCGATCTGCTCGACGCTGGCCGTGCTGAAGTAGGCGGTGTAGCTGTCAACGCCGTCCTCGCCGCTGGCGCCGTCGTACAGGTACAGGCGGTTCACCGGCTGGCCCAGCACAAGCAGCGGCGTGGTCAGCGCATACTCGCCATCGGACAGCTCGCCGTACGCCTGCAGCTCGGTCGGCTTGAGCACCTTCGCCAAGGCAGCGAACTGCGCGGGCGTCAGGTGACGCTGGCAGGTGACCGCCTCGACCAGCTGGCGACTGGCAACCTCGGTGCTGGGCGGGGTTGCGGCGAACGTCGGTGCGGCGAGCGTGACAAGGCCGGCGAGGGCAAGACAACGGACAGCGAGAGAAGACATCAGGGCCAGGATCCATCCAGAAAAGTGCGGGTATTCTGGCAGCATCCGAGATTGGGCGGCGAGCCTGTCCCGGGCCTGACAGGCTTACTCCAGCAACCGCGCCCAGCCCTGCGTGCCGTCCAATCGTGCCAGTACCAGCTTGATGTAGACCAGCAACGGCACCGCCAGCAGCAGGCCGACCATGCCCCACAGCCAGCCGAACACCATCAGGGCCAGGATCAGGATCAGCGGCGAGATCGCCATCCGGCGGCCGAGCACGATCGGCGTCACCACCTGTCCTTCCACCGTATGCAGGGCGAGATAGCAGGCCGCCGGCAGCAGCGCCTTGAACGGATCGCTGAACTCCACAAAGCCCATCAGCAACATCAGTGCCACGCCGATCAGCGGCCCCACATAGGGCGCGAAGTTCAGCAGGGCGGCCACGGTGCCCCAGAGCAGCGCCTCCTGCAGCGAGATGCCGAGCAGCAGCAGGATGCCGGAGAAGACCAGGCCGACCAGCGTGTTGATCACCGTGATGGTCAGGACATACCGGGAAACCTCGCGCTCGATCGAGCGCAGGATGTCGGCGGTGAACCGTTGCTGCTGGCGGCTGGGGAACAGGGCGATGGCGTGCTTCTGCAGGCTCTGCCCGTAGATCATGAAGAACAGGGTCAGCAGCACCACCGCCAGCACCGAGGCGGCCAGGCGTGGTGCGCGGGTCAGCACCTTGTAGGGATCATCGAGCTGGGTGCGCACGATCTGCACCCGGCGGCTGCCTTCGCCACCGGCCACGCGCGCGAAGTTCTCCGCGGCCTGGTTGGCCTGCTGCACCGGCTTGGTCAGGTTCTGCACCTGGCGGGCGACCTTGCGCAGCTGCTGCGGTGCTTCCTGGGCCCATTCCATCGCCGGGCCGACCAGCTGCACGCCGAGCGCGGCGGCGCCGCTCAGGCCGACGCCGAGCACCAGCACCGCGCCGAGGAACCGGGGAATCCAGATCTTCTGCAGCATCCGCAGGATCGGGTTGCCGACCAGCGCGAAGAACATCGCCAGCAGGATCGGCAGCACCACGTCCTGTGCCGCCCATAAGGTGAAGGCGACGGCCAGGGTGGCCAGGATCACCAGCGACATCGGGGCGCGAGGGCGCGGCGCGGGCGGTGCGACGACGGCTTCGGCAGAAGGGGGAACCGGGACGCTCATTCGGGTCGCACACGGGAAAGGAGCGCCATTATTGGGCAAGCCGGGTGCGCGTGGCGTGTGGGGTGCGTGCAGACGAAGAAAGGCCCCGCGGCAGCTGCCGCAGGGCCTTCGGAAGATGCTGCCGACCGCAGTGCGATCAGCGTTCGGACAGATCCGTGGCTGCTTCAGCCGGTTGCGGCTGGGACGGCGAGGCCGGATCAACCCGCCGCTCCGGCCCGAGCCGTGGCGCGGCCGGTGCCGGTGCCGGGGCGGCCTGACGCGGGGACTGATCGGCCGCGTCATCCACCTTGTCTGCGGCCTGCTCGGCGGTATCGGCCGCTTCGCTGGCCTGCAGCGAGGCGAACGCGGCCTGGGTGCTGGCGACCAGATTGGAGACCGAGCCGATCATCTGCAGCCATCGCGCGCCCTGCACTTTCGCACCGAGACCGGTGGGCTCCAGCTTGCCGGCCAGGAAGCCGCCGGCGAGACCGACGGTGATGATCCGCAACGGCGTCCATCCGGCCCGCCAGACGCTGCTGAGGGTGAACCAGCTGCTGCGGGTTTTCTCGACCCGCACCGCCACCACCAGCTCGGCGCGCTGGACACGTTGCCGCAACGCTTCGAAATTCATCGCTTCACCCCCGTGGTATCCACGTCGGCATCGGGATCTTCATCGCTGGGTTCGTCATACAGCCCCAGCCGCGACAACTGGCGCCGCGTGGCATGCATGCCGGTATGGCGGAAGAAGAACGACACCCGCCACATCGCGTAGCCGGCGACCAGCAGGCTGACGATCGACGTGATCAGCAGCGAATGGAACCAGGACAGGCCCCAGCGCTGCATCAGGGCGATCAGCGTACCGGCCAGCAACAACCAGGCCGATGCACCGAACACGATCGCCACGCCGGCCCAGGCCAGTGCCCGGCCAAACGCGCTGCGCGCCAGCGCGAAATCGGCCGAAGCCAACCGTCGCAGGGAGCGCAGCGTGTGCTTGGCCGAATCGACTGTCTCACGGCCGGCCTCACCGACCTGACGGATGCTCTCGTCCAGGCGTGGTGCTTTTTCACCGCTGTCCGGTGGCGGGGTATCCGCGCCACCGGGAGCGGTCGACTGGGCTTGATCGCTCACGCCGCTGCTTACTTGTCGCCGCCGCTACGGGCCAGCTTGGCGATGATCCAGCCGGCCGCGAAGGCGACGCCGAAGGAGGCCAGCGGGCGCTCGCGGATCAGTTCAGCGGCGCTGTCGACCAGGTCCTTGCCCTTGTCCATCAGTGCATCGACCTGTTCCTTGGCGGCGGCACCACCGAACTCGGCAGCGGCCAGGCCGGACAGCGCGGTATCGGACAGTTCGGCCTTGACGTTGGCCTTGCCGATGCGCAGCTCGTCACCGGCAGCACCGGTCGCGCCCTTGATGGCACCGCCGGCAGCGGTGGCGGCCGACTTCAGGTGCGAGCCGGCTTCGCCCAGGTGTTCCTTCAGGTTCTCGGTATTGGTGGGGCTCATCGTGTTTCTCCTGCTATGCGATGGGGAAGGTGACCGCGGACGATCCGACGGCAACGAACACAAGGTAATAGCACCGGCCGGGTGTAAGCCACGTTACGGCTGCCGCCGCGTTCAGCGCATCACCAGCTGGCCACCGCCGTTTCCACGGATGATCCGCAGCACCAGCTGGGCCGGACGCTGCTGGAAGTTGGCACGCCAGCTGGCGAGATCGGCAAACTCACCTGCCGTTGCCGCGGTGATCACATCGCCCTGCGCCAGCCCGGAGTTGGCGGCGCGGCTGCCGCGTTTGACCTCGCTGACCAGCACACCACTCACGCCGGCCTGGCGCAGCGACTCGGGCAGATCGACGAATGTGGCACCGCTCAGGCGCGGGTCGAGCGATTCCCCGGTGACCGCGCGCGCCTGCTCCTTGAGCGTGGCCTTGATCTGCAGCGGCTTGCCCTCGCGGCGCACGTCCAGGGTCAACGTGCTGCCGACCGGCTGCAGGCCTTCCACGTTGTGCAGCGCCTGCGCGCTGTCCACCCGCTGGCCATTGGCCGACACCACCACATCGCCCGGCTTGAGGCCGGCAGCGGCGGCACCGGAGCCGGCCAGCACGCGGGTGACCAGCGCGCCGCGCGTCTCGGTCAGGCCCAGGCCCTGCGCGATCTGCTGGGTCAGGTTCTGCGCCTCGATGCCGAGCGTGCCACGCACCACCACGCCGTGCTTGACCAGCTGGTCCACCACGTCGCGCGCCAGGTTGGAGGGGATTGCCAGGCCCAGGCCGATATTGCCGGCCATGCTGCCCTGCGGGTTGAAGCTGGCGGTATTGATGCCGACCAGCTGCCCCTGCAGATTGACCAGCGCACCGCCGGAGTTGCCCGGGTTGATCGAGGCATCGGTCTGGATGAAGTTCTGGTAGCCCAGCCCGCGGATACCGCTGCGCCCCACGGCCGAGACGATGCCGGAGGTGACCGTCTGGCTGAAACCGAACGGGTTGCCGATCGCCACCACGAAGTCGCCGACGCGCAGCTGCGCGCTGTCGCCGAGCTTGATTTCGGTCAGGTTGCCGGTCGGAATCCGGATCAATGCGACATCGGTATCGGCATCGGAGCCGATGAATTCCGCCTTGACCGTGCGCCCGTCGGCCAGGGTCACCTGCACGTCGTCGGCGTTATCGATGACGTGGTGGTTGGTCAGTACCAGCCCCTCGGCGGCATCGATGATCACACCCGAGCCCAGCGATTCGTTGATGCGCTCCTGCGGCACCTCGGGGAACAGCCGGCGGAAGAAGGGATCGTTGAAGTAGGGGTTGCGCACCCGTACCACTTGCTTGGTGTTGACGCTCACCACGGCCGGCATCACCCGTTCCAGCATCGGTGCCAGCGACGGCACCGCCTGGCCGGCGACCGCTGCGGGCAGCGCGGCCGTGGTCGGGATCGTATACGCGGCCGGCGCCGCCTCGGCACGGTTGTCCAGGTGCGCATTGATGGCCGTGGCGGTGAACCCGCCGAAGGCAGCGGCGAGGGCGAGCGTGAGCAGGGTCGGGAGCGGTCGCATGGTCCGGCGGTTCCGTGTCGGAGGGGACGGGGCAGGGGAAAACACGTATACGGTAATTCAACCTGAATGAGTGTGTCCGCTACCGGCTAAACCCTGGATGAAATTCATTGCCGGCGGCGTCGCGCCGCACGACGGATGGGCGCCGGCAGCCAGGGCGATGTGTGCCGCTGGCCACCTGCAGAGCGGGTGCGCCACGATACCCGCGGCAGGGGAAGACCGTACCGGCAGGCGCGTCCATCGGCCGCGCCCGCGCCATCCAAACCAGCGCAAATACGCAGTACGAGGGCACGGAATGGATCAACTACGACGATCCATCATTGCATCGCCGGGCGCGGCGGACATGCGCATCGAGACACATCGCATGCATCTTCTGCGGGAACGCCGATGCTGTTTTCAAGGGGTTTCGTGCACGCGGCCGGTGCATTGCTTGCTGCCGCCGATGAGGGTGCTACTGTCGACTTGGCACGTGCATCGCATCAAGACCGTTCCACGATGGACCGCGCCGGTATAGCATCGCCAGCGATTTGACTAACCAGGCCCCTTAGGAGGCACTCAATGAGCAACGGTAATGGTGTGACCACGGTTCTCTCGCAGACCGTCGAAGATGCAAAAGAAACCGCCACCAACGTCGGCGAGACCATCGCACACGTAGCGGAAGATGCAGTCGCTTCGGTCAAGAAGACCGCCAAGCGCGCGCGCAAGGCTGCCACCACCCAGGTCGCCAAGGTCAAGAAGGCCGTGACCAAGGTCGAGAAGACCGTCGCCAAGAAGGCTGACAAGGCGGCCAAGTCGGTCGGCAAGACCCTGGCCACCGCCAAGCAGAAGCTGGAAGCGGCCAAGAAGAACGCCAAGGCCGAAGCCACCGCGATCAAGAAGCAGGTCGCCAAGAAGAAGGCCACCGCTGAAAAGGCCGTGACCAAGACCACCAAGGCTGCCGGCAAGAAGGCCACCACCGCCAAGAAGGCCGTGACCAAGAAGGCGGCTGCTGCCAAGAAGACCGTGACCAAGAAGGTCGCCACCGCCAAGAAGGCCGTCGCCAAGAAGACCGCGACCGCCAAGAAGGCCGTGACCAAGAAGACCGCCGCCGCCAAGAAGACCGTCGGCAAGAAGGTCGCCGCTGCCCGGACCGCTGTTGCCAAGAAGTCGGCGACCGCCAAGAAGGCCGTGACCAAGAAGACCGCAGCGGCCAAGAAGGTTGCCGGCAAGAAGACCGCCGTCGCCAAGAAGACCGTCGGCAAGAAGGTCGCCACCGCCAAGAAGGCCGTTGCCAAGAAGTCGGCGACCGCCAAGAAGGCCGTGACCCGGAAGACCGCGACCGCCAAGAAGGTGGCCGGCAAGAAGACCGCCGTCGCCCGCAAGTCGGTCGGCAAGAAGGTCGCCACCGCCAAGAAGGCCGTGACCAAGAAGACCGCAGCGGCCAGGAAGACCGTCGGCAAGAAGGTCGCAACCGCCAAGAAGGCGGTGGCCAAGAAGGCCCCGGCCCGCAAGGCCGCCCCGGCCAAGCGTGCTGCGGCCAAGCCGGTTGCCCGCAAGGCACCGGCCAAGCGCGCGCGCAAGTAAGTCGTCGTAACGTGCTGCTCCTGCCTGAGGGCGGGAGCGGCATGGTGGGAGCCATGCACTGGGCTCATCCCCAACCCGGACACGTGGGCGGGGTAATCGTCCCCTCATGGGGAGACAGGGCGCCCCGAAGGGCACCCCGGTAACATCAGCGCGCCGCGATCGCGGCGAACTCGCGCATCAGGTGCTCGCCGTCATAGACCACCTGGATCTGGTTGCTGCCCTTGTCCAACCGCTCGCCATTGACGAATACGTCGGTCTGGATGCTATAGCGCCCCTGCGGCATGTTGGACGGGAAGGTCACGGTGAAGGTGTTCTCGTACGCACCGCTGCCTGCACTCTCGCTGGCGACTTTCTCGGCGGTTTTGAAGGGTTCGGACTGGCCGGGTTCGTAAATCCGGATCTGTTCCTTGACCTCGCGGATCGGCTGCTGGCGGCCGCTGACCGCTTCGATGTTGGAGACGATCTTCAGCGGTTCACCACGCCGTACGCTGTTGCCGGGGAGGCTGGTCTGGTAATGCACGACCTCGGCAGACTCCGGCAGCTGCGAGTATCGCGACCGGTAGTCCGACTCCACCTGGGCCGCGCTACGGGTGCGGCGGCTTTGTGCGTTGATCACGAAGCAGGCGGCGATGCCGGCCGCAGCGCCGACGTAGGCACCTTTCTCACCATTGACCAGCGCGCCGGCGCCGGTGCCCAGCGCGATCGCGCCCAGGCACTTGCCCCAGTCCGATCGGGTCATCTGATTGCCCGTGGTGCAGCCGGTAAGCGTGCCGGCGGTAGCGAGGCCGATCAACAGCACCTTGCCGAGCGAGGCGGGGGCGAAATAGTCCTTTTTCATGGTCAACACCTGGTGTGAAGTGGGGCGGGCATCATTCGATGGTGGTTTCGCGCATGACACGGTCGCGCTCCGCCTTTGCTTGGCGGATGAGCGACCGGGCAGCCGCTGAGTCGGGATTGACCTGCAGGGCCGATTCGCCCAGGGCTACGGCGACGTCGTAGCGGCCTTGCTGCAGTTCAACCCGCGCCTTGCTCAGCAGGCCTGCTTCCGGCGCCGCTGCCGGTGGCAGCGAGATCGTCGGCGCTTTGGGCGGGTAGCTGTTGTCAGGTTGGCGCAGGTCGGCCATGTCTGAGGCGTTGCCCGCGTCTGGGCTGAAGCTCACCTCCAGCTGCATCGTGCTTGCACTCGCCTGTCCGTCCCGGATGGCCGGTAGGTAACGCCAGCGACGCGCTGCTTCCAGCGCAGCACGGTCCAGCGACCGCACCCGACTGGCGCGCATCACCGAAATGGCCGTCGCAGTGCCATCTTCGGCAACATCGATGCTGAGCAGAACGGTTCCGCGTGCCCCGGTACGCACTGCATCCGGCGGATAGCGCACGGGAGCGCGCTCGCGCGATGCGGCATCCACCTGTGCAGACCGGTCCGGGATCGACGCAGGTAGGGGGGGCGCCTGGGCAACCTCAGTGTGGAGGGGTACTTGTGCGGCGGTTGGCGCTGGAGCCGGTGCCGGTGTCGCTGCGCGGGTCGGGCGCGCGGGCTCGGCCTGCTTGGCAAGGTCGGCTTCCAATGCAGTCACCCGGACCTGCAGATCGCGCCAGTTCTCTTCACCCGGCAGATCGCGCTGTATGCCCAGCAAGGCGACGCGTGCACAGGCCAGGTCCGCCCGCGCGAGGCATGACTCCACAGCCGCACGATGCGCTTCGATGCGCCCGGCAGACACCGTTGGCGACGTACCTCGATCGCGCAGGAAGATCGCCCAGAACAGCCCACCCAGAACCAGGCAGACCAGGACCAGCGGCACGCGTGAGCGTGGTCGTGGGCTCGGCCCGGGAGCAATCGGCGCAGGCGCGATCGGCGCGGGAGGCGCAGGTGGCCTGGTCGAGCGCTTGGGTCCCGGCGCGGATGCCGGTTGCACAGCGGAAGGCGGAGGCGCTGCAGGGGCCGGTGGAGGCACGGATTCCACCACTGTCGGCGCCGCTGGCGAGGGTGTCGCAGGAATCGGGGGCGGCGGCATGACCGCCGCCGGGGCTATGACCGGCGGCGCCACAACCGCAGGCGCGGATACCCCACAGAACGGGCAGAAGCGTACCTGCCCGGGCAGGGGCTTCATGCACTGGTCGTTGACACAGATCGAGGCGGTGGCGCTGGCGTCAGTCATTACGGCGATACAGCCTCAGTACCCGGTGGGCGGCGGCGGGGGAGCCGGCGGTTGCGGGGCCGATGGGGCGGTGAACAGATGGCCCAGTTCCGGCAGTGCACCGGCCGCGCTCCACTCGATGCCTTCGCGCCAGAGCAGGCTGTTGCGGTTGATGTTGCCGGTGCCCACGAACTGCTGCAGCTGCTGGACCGTATACGGTCCCAGCGACTGGTTGTTGTAGCCGACGTAGTAGCTGTAATCGACCATCGGCGGCGGTGGCGGGGGTGCCCCGGGCAGGCTGCCCTGCGGTGGAGGCGGTGGTACCGCGCCCGGGGCAAGCCTCGCCGCGCTCGCGCCCGCAATGGACGTAACGCCAAGCATCTGGGCGAAGGCATCATTTACCTGTCGCTTGTCGCCCCGGTCGGTGGCGACCTCGTCAGCATAGACATCGGCCGAAGAGCCGGAAACCGGCTGCGTCCAGGCGTCGAACAATGCACGGGCGCGCTCTTCGATCCGGTCGGCTTCGTCACCGGCGGCCTGCACCAGCTTCTGCCGATAGTCGGTGGCCAACATCTCACTCAGCTTGTAGGGGAAGCGCTTCTTCAAGCTTTCGCGACCCTGCTGGTCCTCCTGCTTGATCGGCTTGTATGCCACGGTGGCGTAATGCCGGAACAGCTGGGCCAGCACAGCCAGCTGCAGCGGGTCGCGCACGTTGGCCGAGCGCTGGCGAAGCTGTTCTTCGATGTTGCGTTTGTCATTCCCGTCCAGGCCACTCTGCCGCACGGAGAATTCATCGCCGATGCTGAACCCGTCGCCTTCCAGCGTGATCTCATACTTGCCATCGGCACGGCGCTTGAGCACCCCCAGGCCGAGGGCATGCAGGTATATCCTGAAATCCTCAGCGAACTGCCGGTACTGGCCCTGAGTGAACTGGATGGGCTGCACGAACTGGCTGACCCGCTTGTGGATGTGCAGCGGAATACGGGCCGCCTCTTTCCGGTAAGCCGCCTGATAGGTCGGCAGTGGCGTGAGTGCCGGAACCGGGAAGCCAGACAACTCGGTGAAGCAGATCAGCTTGCCCGGAATGCCGGATTCGACGAAGTCGATCTGGCTGGCGGTCATGCCGGTGCCCTGCGGTACGGCCTGCTCCAGCATCGCGCCGTACTGGCGGCGGAACAGGCGCGCATCCTTTACGCCGACCAGGCAGGTGTAGCGGTCCTTGGAGATATCAAATCCACCGTTGAGGTTCAGCGGCACCCATGGCATCGCACGCTGAAGCAGCAGGCGGAACGTCTCGCGCAGCTGCTCGGGCGTAAGCGCGGCCAGCGCCTGCATCAGCGGATCGGTCTGGGTACGGGCATCGACCTGGGGCAGCTGTGCCACGGCCTTGTTGCGCAGCTTGCCCAACACTTCCTGCGCGCCGTCGTCGCTGAGCAGCTTCTGGAACAGCGTCTGGGAGCCACCGAAGTCCTTGAATGCTTCCTTGGCCCATTGCCTGAACTCGGCCGGATCGATTGCCGGCTGCTCTTCGTCCTGCGGTGCCTTGAGCGCGATCAGGGTCGCATGCTTCTCGGCGATGGCCGCCTCGATCTTGCCGATGTCACGTTCGACGTGCAGCAGCAGGGACTCAACCGACTGGCGACCGTCCTGCAGGCGCCCGACGAAACCACTCCACAGCGGGCGGCCGTGGGCATCGACAGCTTCCTTGACGCCGAGCCAGCCCGAGACGTCGCGCAGCAGGTTGGCCGCTTCGCGCGAAGCGACCGAGCGCACGTAGAACAGCAGGCTGTCGCGGATCGTTTCCTTGATCTGCGCCAGTACGGTCTCGGCCTGCTTGTCCTTGCCGCTGATCCGCGCAAGCAGACCCTTGCCTGTGGTCTCCTTGAGGCGTTCGAACTCGCGCGCAAGCTCGGCGTTCTGCAGCCTCTCGGAAATCTCGGCGAATCGCTGCGCATTGCGTTCCAGCGCAGGAACGATACCGGTACCTTCGTTCTCGAGCCGGTCCTTGATCATTTCCACCAAGGCCAGCGTGTAGTCCAGGCCACCGCGCTCGTCATCGTCCAGGCGCCGGAAGATCTGCGCCGGCAGTTCAGCCTCATCGGTAATCGACAGCAACACCCGCTGGCGATTCTCCTTGATGCGGACTTCGTGGTTGCGGTCGGCGCTGTCCACCCGGTTGCCCTTGGTATCGCGCTCAAGCTGCTTGATCACATCCTGGACGTGCAGCGGCCATTGGTCGCGGTCAGCGCTGCCGTGCATCAGCTGCTGGAAGGCATTCTCGACTTTCTGTTCGATCTGCGCACCGATGCTGGCGTCGCCGGTCACTTTCAACAGATCATCAGCGACCTGGTAGTGCGTGAACTCACCGTTGAGCGTGGCAAGATCGCCGCGGGAGAGGAACTGCGGAATATCCGTAAAGGTGCGTGGCACGATCGCCAGCTGCTCACGCAGGAAATCATCGCGTTCTTTATCAGTGGGGCGGTTGCCCGGGGCCTGGATATTGGCGATGCCGAAGAACGCCTTGAGCATCGCCTGCACCTGGCGGTTCATGCGTACGTTCTGGCGCGCTTCCACCTGGGTATCAAGCACGGCCTGGCCGACGCCGGAGTAGCTCGCGGTGAAACGCAGTTCCGTATCGTCACCATAGTCCTGCGGCAGCGGAACCGAATAGGCGCGGATCTTGTGCTGGTTCTGGTTGACGGCCACAGAGCGCTTGCGGTTGGCGAAGTCCTGGGAGGTGAAGTCGGTGAAGAAGACATCCGAGAGCATCTCGTAGATGTCTTCCTGTTCACTGGTCTTGGCCATCGCCACGTTGGTGTTGTCGACGATGTACACATCGTCGTACGGGCGACTGTCGATGTGCAGGTTGTCCGAGGCATCCCAATGCTTGACCAGGACATTGCCGCGCAGTGCAGTCTCAAGCTCCATCAACGCGGCGTAACCGTTGGCCTGGATGCGGTCGGGGTTGGTGGTGGTGATGAAGCCGCCGGGAAGGACCATGTACAGGTCGACCTTGCCCTCGACATTCTTCTCCTTGAGGATCGCCTTGGCCAGATAGCCCATGTCCAGGAACGAGCCGGAGCCCGTGCCGCCGGCCGCCGAGCCGGTGATGACCACCCGCACCTTGCCCGGCTCCACTTCCAGTCCCAGCTTCTTGAGCTTGTCCGCACGCGCGCCGATGTTGCTCAGCAGCGTCTCGATCTTGTCGCGCAGCTTGTCCCGGATCACCGGATACTTGTCGAAGAAGTACAGGCGGGACAGCGCACGGATCTGGCCTGCGCCTTTACTTGGATCCACGCCCAGCAGGCGGATGCGCTCGGGCGTGAGCGGGAACCATTCAGCTACTTCCCGATGACGCCGCAGCTCGTCGTCGGACTGGGTGTACTTGTTGAGGTCCAGCCGCTCGATGATCTTCTCTTCTGGAGTGAAGGCGACCTGCTCGGCCAGTACGTCGGTCTTGACCGACTTGCCGTCCTGGGTGACCTCACCGGCATCCAGATCGAAGTTGATGAACTGTGCCACCGGGAAGTCAGCGACGTTCTCGACCTTCGCGTTGCCGCCCCAGATCGCATTGAGAATGCGGCGGCGCAGACGGATGTTGACCTTCATGCCGGTGCCGCCGAGGGCGATGAACAGCGTCGGACGGATCTTCTCGGTTACCTGCGGCGGCTGACCGGGCAGGGAAGTACTTTCGGTGGCATCGTTCATGCGGCGGACCCCTGGATCAACGCTTGGCGGAGAAGGTGGCGAGCCAGGCGATCAACGACACGCCGGCCAAGGCGCTCATCGGCACCAGATACAACGGCGCCAGGAACCGCCCGGCGTTGACGAAGGCCAGCACGGTCACCGTGGCGACCGCCATCAGACCGATGAACAGGAACCAGCCCGACGCATTGGCACGACTCGGCGCGACGCGCTCCTTGACCCGCCAGTTGGCATACGCGTTCTTCACCACGAAGAACACTACGGCCAGCACCAGCAGCACCACACCACCAATCAGCGCATCGCGGCTGCTGGTCTGCTCGCCGACCTGGATGTCCCAGTCGCCGGTGAAGGTCGCAGTCGGCTGCTGCGTCCCCGCGGTCGTCGCCGGTGCGGTCTGTTCGGACGGCGTGGCGGTGGCCGGCTGGTCGGTCACTGGCGCGGGGAGGGAACTCTTCTGGCTCATGCTCTGTCCTTGGCGGTGAATCGTTTAGTTGATGCGGATGGATGTATCAGGTTGGGCCCAGCTCACGCGAGGCTTGAACGCGCCGCGACGGACCGTGGCAACATGCGTGCCGTTGGCATCGCGCACCTCGGTAGTGGTGAACGGTTTGAGCCGCAGGTGCTGGGGTTGATCGTCGATCCAGACCGTTGCTTTGCGCGCGCCGGTCACCAGCACGAGAAACAGCAACGCCCCGATCAGGGCGAGCAGGCCGCCGCCATAGACCACCACGGCAGGCCACACCGGGTACTGCACCCGAAGCAGCAGCGGGACTCGTGTGACCGAGGCATTGGCCGTGACCGGAGGAAGGAAGACCTCCGGCAGCGCATCCCCCGGGAAGAGGTCGGCCATGTGCGCGCGAAACTGCGGCGATACTTCCAGCTGCTGGTTATCAAGGTGGATATCGATCGCCCCGCGCCGTTCATAGCCGCTGCGCAGCAACACCTCACGCGACCACTGCGACGGCAGGGGGGGCAGCGACAGGCGCAGGGTCAGCGGATCACTCTGTTTGCCTGGATCCAGCGCCTGCAGCGAGTGCGTGGACATCTCGCCCTGCAGGCCGATGGCTGGCGGCGTCACCAATGACGTGTCAGCGCTGACGATACGGTAGGGATTGAACAGATTCTCGAACCGGCCCTGCACCTGTGCAGTGCGCACCTGCGTGCTGGCGTCGAACGACAGCACGAGGGTGTGGCCGTCGGGGGCGAGGCCAGCGGCGATGCCCGGCGAATCTTTCACACCTGTCGGGCTGAAGCGCACGGCCGCTTCGTTCAGTGGCTTCAGGCGCACATGTCCCTCGGGAAGCAGTGCGGTCAGGGCTGGTTGCGCGAGTATCGCGTCCAGCGCGGCCGAGGCCGGTTCGCCGTACGCCAACGCGTACAGCATCAAACCGTTGGCGCGGTAATGCTTACCCTGTACCGGCATCTTCAGCGGAAACGCAGCGATCCGGCTGATGACATCCTCACCATGCAGCAGCTCGTAGAACTCGCGATTGCGAGCCACGACCTCGGTACTGTTGTTGGGGCTGTTCTTGTTGTTGGTGACGATCCAGATGATGCCCGGGCGGCCTTCCAGGCCCACCTCGATCGCACCGAGCAGCGCTTCCTTGAAGTCGGTGTCGGCCAGTGCGCCGCTACCTTTGTGCGCCATCTGCAGGCGCGTCATCGCCTGGGCGAGCCCCGGGTGGTTGCCCGGTCCGCGATACACCCACTCCGGCGAGGGGTGGGTGGCATCGGACTGGTTGAACGCGCCCACCACGACCTCTCCGTGGCCAGCAGCAGCCTGCGCCAGCTGCGCGACAAGCGGCTTGAAGGGCGACTCGGCATCAACGTAGAACGGCTCCATCCAGCCAGAGTTCTGCACCAGTACTGCCTGCCGCAGCTCGGCGGCTCCGACGTTCATGCCCATGCTGCTCGCCAGCAGCACCGCGACGCCCAGCAGGCGATTCAGGACGACGCCGTTCATTGCGGCAGGCTCCAACGCAGCAGGGTGCCGCGCGCGTCTACCCAGAGCCACAGTGCCTCATCGTGGACGAACCACTGCGCGTTCCAGGGCGAGGGTGTGTCCATGGCATAGGTGTAGGCATGACCGCCGATCCGCTCCAGGCAGAACGTGGCATGCACGGTCGCCTGACTCTCGAAGAATGACAGCAGGCTGCGCTGCTGCGGCAGCGGCGCGTGGAGCGACAGCATCAACTGAGGCTCGACGACTTCCAGGAACGGATAGACCACATGGGTCACCGAATACAGGTCATGGTCGAACTCGTCCCACGGGCGCTCTAGGCGGACGTTGAACTGAAAGTTGGTTCGGCCGGTGCTGGTGGATCCGCGTGGCGCGGGGCGTTGCTCGGGCAGCACGGTGTCCAACCGGGTGAGCAGCCACTTTTTGTCCCGGGTGTCATACAGCAGCTGCCAGAAGCCTTCGCCGTCGCGATACGGTGGACCCAGAACCGGGTTGGCCTGATAGCCGTCGGGCCAGCTCTGCCACCGGGCGGAAACGTCCCCCTGGCCGTCCAGGCGCACGCTCAGCACGCCCTGCGTGCCGATCCAGAACAGGCTGCGGTGCGCTGGATCGCTGATCGGCGCAGCAAGCAGTTGCAGGGGCGCGTCAAGCGTCAGCAGCACCTGCTGCCATGCCTCACCGGCGCGGCGGATCGCAAGGCACCATTGGCCATCATGTTCCTGTGGCACGAAGGCGGCATCGTCCAGCAGGCCGGGTGCACCCAGGGACCGACCCACCGCGCGATCAATCTGATAGCTCAATGTCATTGCGTCGACGCTGACGCAATCGGCACCTGCATCAGTCGCCATGATCACCTCATGGCCATCGTCGTGCGGCAATGTCAGTGTGGCATTCGCCCATGTTTCAAGATGGCTGCGGCCGAGTGAGGCCCCGCGCGGTGTCAGCGGCACCCAATGGCGGTGACCACGCTGCCAAAGCGACAGCTGGCCAGAGCGGCTCGCCGCGAACAATCCATTGCGATGGCCACCGGCGCGGCTGCTGAAAAAGAACAGGCCACTCGGCTGCGGTGACTTGATCACCTCGGCGGCGTCCTGCATGGACTGGCCACTTCGCTGCCATTGATCGAACAGCGCCTGAAGCGTCGAGGGGATCGGTTCCGCCGCGGCGGCGCTGCAGCTGCGCCCCCCATCATCCCCGCCAAAGGGGGTTCGCCACTGCTCAACCGGGCGCCGCTCAAGCGGCTGGCCGGTAAAGGGAGAAAACCGGAAGCTGCCCGGGAGATACCCCCCCTCGGGCACGCGATACGCGCCAGACAGATAGTCCAGATCGCTCAGTGATGTTGGAGGCACGGCAGCGTCGATGGCGACCAGAGAAAATCCGGTTCCATTCTGCACCCACGACTCATTATCCAGGTGCCAACGGGCACCTCGCTCTGCTCCGGCGGCCACGCCGTCCCCCTGTATCCTTTCGCGGGCAAGGATATCCTAAAGTCAACGGCATGGAACAAACGCATGCGAATGGTGCCTGTAGGGAAACTCCTGACGTGACGCATTTGGCTCCAAGTCGCATTATCGCCCGCGCATGAAGGAATATGTCTGCAGAAAGGCAGCTGTCGCAGGGCATCACGCATTGGACGCATCAGGGGATACGCAGTGAAGAAAATTCTGTGGGGTGTACTGTTTGTCGTGCTTGCCGGCTGCCAGCAGGGTCGGGCGATCCGCCTCGACCTGATGGCGATGGAGTTCCGGTCCGAGTGTTTCGGCGCAGGCGCGACGACAAAGTGCGTTGCCATGCGCGTCAAGTACAACGTCGCTGCAACACAGTTGATGCTTGATCGGCTGGAAGACGAGTTCGCAAAGATTCCCGAACCGGACCCCCAGGCCTATGCTGCTGCCAGGCAGGCACTTCAGCGGGTGATCGATCGCAACGAACAGGATCGTCCCGGGTGGTGGCGGCGTATCCTGATGAACAACATCGAAGTGACCTACGGTCTGGCGGCGGGTCAGTTCCTGGTGACGCCCAACGAGCTTTCGGAACTTGCGGCCGTGGCTGCCGAGAACGAAAAGCGGCGGCGCAAGGTGGCTGCGATCGATAGCCTTCCCGTAGAAGCAGCTGCGCCAGAGGTGAGCGACGTCGCCTTCCATGCCGATGCGGCGGCGACCACAGAGGGGTTTGACCTGGACTCGGAATCCGCCGATCCCCGTGATGCGCCAGCCGAGCCGGAAGCCATTGAGCGAATCGCAGTGCAGGCAGCGCCTGCAGATGAAACCGGCTATGCCGGCATGATGGCGCGCATGGCGCGCGAGGCTGAGCAAGCGACGGCCCGACCGAGTTTCGACTGCGCCCGGGCGAGCCATCCTGCCGAACACCTGCTATGCAGTGACGCCAGCCTGGCAGCCATGGACGTTCGCATGGCTCGGGCCTATGCCGATGCACCTGCATGTGGGACGGACCGGGCTGCATTGCGCGCCGATCAGCGGCAGTGGCTGCAACATCAGCGCAACCAGTGCAGCGACGCCGCCTGTCTGGAAGACGCCTATCAGGCCCGGATCGCACAACTGGAGCAGTACTGCACGGGTTGAGCACGGCGCAGCCTTGACGATTGCGGGCGTATCGTCCTGCTAGTCTGGACGCCGGCTTCTGGAGGCATTCCATGCGCGGTCTCGACTTCACCTCCTGGCAGGCCATGCTCTCCACCCTGGCTGGGCTGGCGATCATCACCCTGATCGGTGTCGGCATACGGCTGCTGGTCATGCAGACCATGCAGCAGCGCCGCGAGCGTGAGAACCGGCAGATCAACGAGCGACTGCGCACGCTGATCGCGGCTTACAAGGTCCTGGGCGGTTCGTTCACCGGCACGCTCGATGTCGATCCTCGCCATCGCCGGGATTTCCGCGCGCTGCCCGACGGCAGCGAAGCCGGCGATGCGCTGCACCTGCCGGCGGAGGCCGAGAACGGTGGCGAGCGTGCGCGCCGGATCCGTGATGCGGTGGAAGCGGCCCTGTCGGACATCGTCCTGCTGGGCACCGACGAGCAGGTGCGCCTGGCCGCCCACGCCGCCAACGAGATGGCCCAGGGTCGCCTTGTTCCCACCGCCGAGCTGGTGGTGTCGCTGCGCGACTTCATTCGTCAGGCGCTGGATCTGGATCCGATCCCGGCCTCGGTCACCATCCCGCGCCAGGGTCCCGCACGGCCCTCGGCCGGTGCGAAGGGCAAGGGCGATGCGGGTGACAAGGGCGGTGGCAAAGGGGGCGGAGGCGGAGGGATGGGCGGTGGAGGCGGGGGTGGCATGGGAGGAATGGGCGGTGCTGGCATGGGGGGCGGAGCGGAGGATGCCGCCGATACCCATCGCTGAGCGAGGCGCGTCACCTCACGGCGAGGCGGCCGCCCCGATCCGGTAGGGCGGCGGCGTCGCGCCCATCAGATGCGTGACGAAGTAATCCCACATCCGGCGCATGTAGTAATCGTCGTTGCGGAACAGTTCGTGGTCCTGGTTGGGCAGGTAGAGCAGGTCGTAGTCCTTGTTGGCCAGCGTGAGGGCGCGCGCCAACTGCAGGGTCAGCGCCGGCATCGCGTTCTCATCCAGGTCGCCGTAGACCAGCATCAGCCGACCCTGCAGGCGATCGGCCAGTGCATCGTTGGCCAGCGGCTGGAACAGCGCTGGCACTGCATCCGGTGCTGGGCGCACGGCGGTGCCGTCTGCATAGACCGGCTGGCCGCCGACCAGGCGGTCCATGCCGTGGATCGCGCCGCCGTACATGCCCTGGAAGCTGTGGCTGCCGGCCGAAGCCACGCCGACTTTGTAGAAGGTCGGATGACGCAGCAGCGCACGCGCCGCACTGTAGCCGCCGAAGGAATGCCCATAGATGCCGACCCGCGTCAGGTCCATGCCCGGATAACGTACGGCAAGCGCGCCGATCGCCGCGACGTGATCGTCCAGCTGCAGATCGGCCGCGCTCAGGAAGCTGGCATCGTGGAAAGCCTTGGAACGTCCGGGTGTGCCACGCGCATCGATGCTCACCACCACGAAGCCGAGCTGGGCCAGGCTGGAGCGCGCGACGGGGTTCATCGTCGCGGTGGCGTCGACGAAGCCCACCGGGGTATTGGTGATGTGCGGTCCGCCGTACATGGCATCGATGACCGGATGCCGTCCGTCCTCGCGGTAACCAGGCGGCAGATAGACCGTGGCCTGCAGTTCGGTGCGTCCATCGGCGGCCAGGACACTCACCCGCTGCGGTGGCGTCCAGCCGGCGGCGCGCACGGCGCGGTCGTCGCCGCGCTCCAGTTCCAGCACAACCCGGCCATCGGCCGTTGAGCGCAGCACGCTGACTGGCGGCTGGTCCACCCGCGAGTAGCCATCGACCACGTACGCCGCCGAGGGCGACAACAGGTGGGAGGGACGCCCGCCCATGAGCACACCGGTTCCGCCATCGATCGCATGATCGGCCGCTTCAGGTGTGAGAAGGACCGGCGCCCCACCATCCAGCGACACGCGGTACAGGCGTCGTTGATACGGATCACCCGGCTCGCGCCCGCCCGCAGTGAACAGCACCTGGCGACGCACCTCATCGACGCCGACCACATCGCGCACCAGCCATGCGCCCTTGGTGAGCTGGCGGACCACACGTCCATCGCGTCGATCGACCAGGTACAGATGGCCCCACCCATCGCGCTGCGAGAACCAGACGATGCCGTCGTCGTGCTGCAGGACATGCACCGCCGGCCGGTTGTAGGGATAGCTGTTGAGCTGCACGCGGGTATCGCTGCGCTCCTCCTGCACGGTGCGCACGCTGCCGGTACTGACATCCACCTCGACCAGACGCAGCCGTGCAGGGTGGTCATAGCGCGCGATCGCCGTATAGACCTTGCCGGCATCGGCCGACCAGCCCAGCACGCCGGCTTCAGTCAATGCATGCCAGCCCTCGGGAACGGGGATGCTGCGTGTGGCGCCATCCATCTCGCTGACGAACCACGCATCGCGGACCTGCTCGACGTCGCCCAGCAGGCCCAGCCGTACTTCGTGGACGACCGGGCGGAAGCCTGTGGCCGGCGCGGTGGCCAGGTAGGGATAGGGCAGGACGCGGCGTTCGTCGTAGCGCACGCCGAACAGGCGCCGGCTGTCCGGAGACCAGGTCACCGCGAACGGTGGTATCTGCATCCGGCCTTCCCGGCGCGGAATGCCGCGCAATGCAAAATCGGGCAGTACCCCATAGCCGTACGAAGGCTCACCATCAAGAGTGAGCGGCCGTCGTTCGCCGTCGGCGCCGCGCCGCAGCCACAGATTGTCCTGCTCGACCCGCACGCTGTGCCGACCGTCAGGCGCAGGCAGGTCGCGCGGATCGGCGGCAGGCGATGACTGCACCTTGCACGGCATCGGCAGCGTGCATGCCGCCACCCGCTGTGCGTCCACGCGCAAGGTAATCCGTAGTCCATCGTCGCCGCTGGCGACGCGGTCCACCTGCTGCATGACGTTGCCCGGATCAGCGACCCCGGCAGCCTGCAGCGCCGTACGCATCACGTCGTCGTCAAACATCGCCGCGCGCGTGGAGCCCACCGGATCGACCAGCACGTAGCCGGTGCGGCCATCGTCCTCTTGGCGGGCATACCAGAAGCGGCCGTCCTGCAGCCAGCGCGGCGCGACGCTGGCATTGCGGACCTTGCCGCGCAGCTGCTGGTCGAGCACGCGCTCGGCGCGCTGGTACTGCACCAGGCCCGGCGCCTCGGCCCCGGCCGGTGGGCTGGTGATCGCGGTGACCGCCACGCCGAGAAAGAGCAGACAGTGAAACATCCCCGAACGTGGTGCGGCCATGCGTATCGCTCCCTGATGACGGTCGCCCGGCAGGCGGCATCGTCATCATGGCGCGCGCTCCTGCCAGCCTGGAGCACCGAGCATGCCGGTGCTCCAGCGCGCACTCAAGCGGCGCTGCGGCAGCGGGTGCGCCCCTCGGGGCCCCCGCTCACTGTGTCAGTTCCACCACCGGCACGAAGCCACCGTAGATCATCCGCTTGCCGTCGAACGGCATCGGATTGTTCTCCGGGTTCATCCGCGGGTCCTCCATCATCTTCTGCATACCGGCATCGCGGGTGGCTTTGTCCGGCCATTCGATCCACGAGAACAGCACGGCTTCATCGTCCTTGGCCGCCACCGCGCGATGGAAGTCGGTCTGCTTGCCATGCGGGACATCGTCGCCCCAGCACTCCACCACGCGCAGCGCGCCATGCTCGATGCAGATCGCATCGCCCATGTGCGCGTGTTCCAGGAATTTCGCTTTGTTCGCGGTCGGCACGGCAAGTACAAAACCATCGATGTAGGCCATGGCAGAGCTCCAGATGACGCGCCGGGATGGGCGTCTTCAAGACATACGACGAACCGGGGGACGGAATCTCGACACTGCGCCCGCTGGCCTTTGCGGCCAGTGAAGTTGTCCAGACGGGTCATGGAGTGAACAAATTCAGCATCCGATACGTCCTTTAGGGCTGCCTTTGGGACAAATGTCAGAAAAGTCTGAGTCATTGAGGGGAACATCCTGATAGTCCAGCTGACGCATTCAGCTCATGATGGCCTTGCCGGGCAGGACGCCCCACGGCGCCCTGCGGTCCAACGCCCCACGGCACGGACCTCGGTGCATCCAGGAGGATGGACGCGTTAGCCGATAACTCCCCAAGAGCGGCTTCCCCAGCGCGTGACGCCCCGAAAGGGCACCGTCGTGACCAGAATCCTTTCCGGCCCCGTCCACCTGCGCGCCGCGCCTTCCCCTTTGCATGACGCCCCCGCGTGATCCCCGCGGCAACGGGCGCTCACGCCGTCCTCGCCTGGAAAAAGTCACGCGCGTATGCCAGAGCGCGTCTGAACGCCGCCCCAAAATTCACTTTTGTGGACGCGGTCAACTTCAGGGCGGGTTGTGTCGAATAACGGAGAATTTACATTCCCGATGCAGTCCGGCCTCCATGCCGGGTGCAAGTAGTCCAAGACATAAAGGTGTACCCCCATGAAGACTTCGTTGATTGCTCTGGCCCTGGCCGCCGCCCTCCCGTTCACCGCTTCGGCGGCTGAAGGCCTGTCCTACAACTATGCTGAAGCCGATTACGTCAAGACCGACGCAGATGGCGGCAAGGCCGATGGTTGGGGCGTGAAGGGTTCCTACGCCTTCCACCCGAACTTCCACGCCTTCGGTGAGTACAACCAGCAGAAGACCGACATCGGCGACTTCAAGATCGACCAGTGGCGCGTGGGCGTTGGCTACAACCAGGAAATCGGCAACAGCACCGACTTCGTGGGCCGCGTCGCCTACAACAAGTTCGACCCGAAGGAAGGCCAGGACTTCAACGGCTACAGCGCTGAAGCCGGTATCCGTACCGCCTTTGGCCAGCATGCCGAAGTCTATGCCATGGCTGGCTACGAGGATTACAGCAAGAAGCACGGCGTCAATCCGGATGGCCAGTTCTACGGCCGCCTGGGTGGCCAGGTGAAGTTGAACCAGAACTGGGGCATCAACGGCGACATCAAGATGGATCGCCATGGTGACAAGGAATGGTCGGTCGGCCCGCGCTTCAGCTGGTAATTCCAGCGTGACCGCATCGCCACGCGCCTGACCGGCGTGGCAGGAAAGGCCCGGCATTGCCGGGCCTTTTTCGTGGGCGCGATCCAGGCACGGGGCCCGAGGGATAATGAAGCACCGCCATGGAGATGCCCGATGCCCCCGTCCTCTGACCTGCAGCACCCACGCCTCGGCTGCGGCGCCGTCATCCAGCGCGATGGCGCGATCCTGCTGGTCCAGCGCGGGCGTCAGCCTGAGCAGGGCCACTGGGGCCTGCCCGGCGGCAAGGTCGATTGGATGGAGACGGTCGAAGATGCCGTGGTGCGCGAGGTGCAGGAGGAAACCGGGCTGCGCGTCGCAGTGACGCGTTTGCTGTGCGTGGTCGACCACTTCGAGCCGACATTGGGGCAGCATTGGGTGGCCCCGGTGTATCTGGTGCGTGCGCTCGACGCGACCGTCGCATCGGTGAAAGAGCCCGAGGCGTTGCTCGGGCTGGGCTGGTTCATGACGGATGCGCTGCCGGCGCCGCTGACGCTTTCTGCGCGGAAGGCCCTGGAACACCTCTCGATCGCGAACTGAGCTGCACCGTGGCGGCGCTCAGCGCCGCGCCGCCGCCCCATCGCCGCGCGCCACGGCCTCCACTTCAGCCAGGCTGGTGACAGCGCAATCGCCCGGCGTGGACATCGCCAGCGCGCCATGCGCGGCGCCCAGGTCCACCGCTGCCTGCTCGCCCTTGCCGCTGAGCAGGGCATGCACCACACCGGCCACGAAGGCGTCGCCACCGCCGACACGGTCGAGCAGGTCTACTTCGCGCGCGTCGGAGACATACAGCTGCGCCCGCGTGCGCAGCGCACCGGCCCACCCATGCCGGGCCGCCGTGGCGGCGTCGCGCAGCGTGAACGCCACCGCCTGCAGCGCCGGGAACTGCGTCATCGCGCGCACGGCGGCTGCCTCGGCTGGACCGACATCCATCGGCGTGTGGCGGCGACCGAGATCGCTCAGGTCCATGCCCAGGCATGCGGCGAACGAATACTCATCGCCGATCAGCAGATCGCATTCGGCGGCGATGGCGCAGTTGGTGTGCCGCGCGGCCTCCGGGTCCGGATGGCTGTTCCAGAGGCTGGCGCGGTAGTTGAGATCGTAGGAGACCGCCACGCCGTGCCGGCGCGCAGCACGCACCGCCGCAATTGCCGTCGCCGCGCTGTGCTCGGACAGGGCGGCGAAGATCCCACCGGTATGCAGCCAGCGCACGCCGTGCTGGCCGAACAGCGCGTCCCAGTCGAAGGCCTCCGGCTGCAGTTGCGAGGCCGCCGAGTACGCGCGGTCGGAAATGCCCAGCGGCGCACGCGCCCCGAAACCACGCTCGGTGAAGTTCAGGCCCATGCGGGTGTTGCGGCCGATGCCATCGTAGTCGCGCCAGAGGATCTGGCTGGCATCCACGCCACCGGCCTGGATCAGCTGCTGGGCGAGCAGGCCAAGCTCGTTGCGCGGCAGGGCGGTGAGCACCCCGGTGCGGTGTTCGAACGTGCTGCACAGGCCACGCGCCACGTTGTACTCGCCGCCGCCTTCCCACACGGTGAACTGGCGCGCGCTGCGGATCCTGCCCTCGCCGGGATCGAAGCGCAGCATCACTTCGCCCAGCGCCAGTGCGTCCCAGCGCTGGCCGTTGTCGGGTGCGACAACGAAGGTCTGGGCCGTCATCGTACCGGGCACCCGAGCAGGGCCAGATCGATGCCGTCGGCCATGCGCCGGTAGCCTTCATCGTTGGGATGCAGGTGATCGCGGGTGATGTCCTCGGGCAGGTTCTCCGGGTTGGCCGGGTCGCGCAGGATCCGGTCGAAGTCGATCAGGCCATCGAAGCCGCTGCGGCCACCGCGCATCCAGGCGTTGAGGGTGGTGCGGGTGGCGGCCGCGATCGGCTCGTAGCGGTCCGAACCACCGAACGGCGTGATCGTGGCGGCGATCGGGCGGATGCCGTTGCTGTGCAGGCGTTCGGCGATCTGCCGGTAGCCCAGCACCATGTCCTCGGCGTTGCGGCCGGGCACGGGTGGGGTGCCGCCGTCGTGGCGGATGTCGTTGATGCCTTCGAACAGGATCACGCGGTCCACGTTCGGCAGCGCGATCACGTCGCGGTCCAGCCGCGCCAGCGCGCTGTGGCTGCGGCCATGGTCCATCACCTTGTTGCCGCTGATGCCGGCGTTGACCACCACCACCTGGTCCGGGCAGGCCTGCTGCAGGCGGGCGGACAGCAGTGCGGGCCAGTCGCCGTTGCTGCCGCGGGTGGCGGTGGCCCCTTCGGTGATGGAGTCGCCCAGGGCCACCACGACGATCGGCTTGCGGGTGCGTTCGGCCAGCACGGCCGAGACCACGTTCTGCCGGTAGGCGAGTTTGACCGCATCGCCGACCGTGGCAGCGCGGCCCTCGGCAATGCGCAGCGCGGTACGCCGGACGGCCGGGCGGGTGGCATCCGGGAAGTACACGGTGAGCGAGACGTCGGCCAGCGCCGGTGCGGTGATCGCGACCGGGTCGCTGAGCAGGGCGGCGCCGACCGGCACCACCACCTCGCCACGTCCATTGAAAGTGACCGGCCTGGCCGCGTTGGCGGTGCCGGTGAGGTGGGCCGAGGCACTGCCGATATGCAGCGGCGCCTGGCCGAGTTCATTGCTGATGCGGAAGCGCAGCGCCCTGGCCGAACTGGCCAGGCGCATGTCCTGGCGCACGGTCTGGTTGGCAAACTGCACCGGGGCTTCGGGGGTGCCATCGAGACGGTCCGGGGCCGGCGAGGCGGTCCAGGCCGGCACCCAGACCTGGGCCTGGGCGGGCAGCGCCGCAGCGCTGGTAGCGAGTGCAAGAGAGAATGCAGTGATCCAGCGCAGCATGGCGGCCCTCCCAGGCGGTCAGCGGGTCAATCAGGAGAAGTAGGTGCCGCCGTTGACGTCGACGTTGGCACCGGTGATGAAACCGGCGGCGTCGGAGGCCAGGTACACCGCGGTATCGGCGGCTTCCTGCGGACGGCCCTGGCGGCGCAGCGGCGTATTGCCGGCCACGGCAGTGCGTACTTCCGGCTTGGTGAATTCATCATGGAAGCGGGTGGCGATCATGCCGCAGCACAGCGCGTTGACGCGGATGCCGCGCGGGCCAAGCTCCTTGGCCATGGCACGAGTGAAGGTCATCACCGCGGCCTTGGCGGTGGCGTAGATCGCCGCGCCGGGGCCACCGCCATCGCGGCCGGCCTGCGAAGCGAAGTTCACGATCGCGCCGCCTTCGGGCATGTGCGGTACCACCGCATGCGTGGTCAGGTAGACCGAGCTCATGTTGAGGTCCATCACCTTGTGGAAGAAGGCCTCATCGATCTCGGCCAGCGGACGGCGCTGGACCATGCCACCGGCGACGTTCACCAGCACGTCGATCTGCGGGCCGAACGCGGCCTGGGTCGCGGCGACCATCGCCGCCACCGCCTTGGCATCGGTGACATCGGCGCGATGCACGATCGCGGTGCCGCCGGCGGCTTCGACCTGCTTGAGGGTCTCCTGCGCGCTGGCTTCGTCGTTGGCGTAGTTGATGCACACCTTGGCACCGGCCGCGGCCAGCTTGAGCGAGATCTCGCGGCCGATGTCACGGCCGCCACCGGTGACGATCGCCACCTTGTCCTTGAATTGGGTCATGAAACACTCCTGTGATGCGTTGGGGGAAAGAGAAGAAGGGAACTCAGCGGCGCTCGACCGGGCCGTGGATTTTTTCCACGCGACCGGTGACCAGCCACAGCGCCAGCAGGGAGGCCGGCACCAGGGCCGCCACCAGGATGAAAATCGGTGCGTAGGAGTCGTGGGTCATCGCCGGCACCAGCCAGGTGGTGATCAGCGTGCCGGCCACCGCGGCCATGCCGCCCAGGCCAGCCACCGAGCCGACCGATTTGCCGCTGAAGATGTCGCCGGGCAGGGTCTGGATGTTGCCGATCGCGATCTGGAAGCCGAGCAGCACGAAAGCGATGGTGATCACCGCCCAGACCGGATCGGTGGCCAGCACCGCACCGATCAGCGCCGGGGCCATGATCGCGCCGCCCAGGGTGATCACCACCTTGCGGGCTTTATCCACGCTCCAGCCGGCACCGATCAGACGGCCGGACAACCAGCCGCCGCCGAGGCTGCCGATCATCGCGCCTACGTAGGGCACCCAGGCGAAGATGCCGATCTGCTTGATGTCGAAACCGAAGGTATCGGCGAGGTAGATCGGCAGCCAGGACACGAACAGCCACCAGATCGGGTCCAGGAAAAACCGCGAGATCAGGATGCCCCAGGTCTGGCGGTGGCCCAGCAGCTGGCGCACGTTCGGTACGTACTCGGCCACCGGCACGGCCGGCTGCTCGGTCGGCGCATCCAGGATCAGTGCACGCTCGGCCGCGCTTACCCACGGGTGTTTGTCCGGGCCGGCGCGGTAGATGATCAGCCACGGCAGCAGCCAGATGAAACCGATCGCACCGATCAGGATGAAGGTCCCGCGCCAACCCAGCCACAGGAACAGCACGGCGATCAGCGGCGCGGAGATGATCGCGCCGATCGAGGCGCCGGCGTTGAACACGCCCTGCGCCAGTGCGCGTTCCCGCGCCGGGAACCACTCGGCATTGGCCTTCACCGCGCCCGGCCATGCACCGGCTTCGCTGATGCCGAGCATGGCGCGCACGATGCTGAAGGACAGGATGGAGTGGGTGACCGAGTGCAGCGCGATCGAAATCGACCACACCGCGATCGAGAGCGCAAAGCCCAGGCGCGTACCGATGATGTCGAACAGGCGCCCGAACACGAACTGGCCGGCGGCGTAGAACAGCATGAACACCGTGACCAGCAGCGCGTAGTCTTCCTTGGTCGCGCCGACATCCTGCGAAATCTGCGGCCACATCACCGCCAGCGCGTTGCGGTCGATGTAGTTGATCACCGTGGCGACGGCGATCAGCGCCACGATCAGCCAACGGACATAGGTGCGGGCCTGCGTGGTGACCTTCATTTGCTGTCCTTGCCGGCGCCGGTGCCGGTATCGAAGCGCTTCCAGCCGCCGTCCCAGCGCCAGCTCTGGCCATCGCCACTCACTTCATGCGATCCGCCCTGGGTGGGGTCGTCGGCGATGCCCAGCGCCAGCCGCTTGCCGCCGGCCAGGTCGAGCACCAGCACATCCGCATCCTTGCCGCGGTAGTGGGTGAGGCGATCGATGCGGCTGTTGGCGCCGCGCACGGTCTCGGCGGTGCCGTCGTACTGGCCGTGCGGTTCGAGCACACCGTAGAACGTGGTGGCGGCCTGGCCATCCACGCGCTGCAGCAGCATCGGCTCACGGCGCAGGTTGAACGAGGGATCATTCGCGCCGCTCTCGCCGATCAGGGCGCGCGAGGGTGCGGTGCTGGCGAACCGGTAGGTGTAGAAGCGACCGTCCAGCAGCCAGGTCAGGCTGCGCGCATCGCGGGTCGGCTCGCTGGCCGCATCGACCCACACATGCTGGTAGCCGTTGGCCTTGCCCAGTACGGGACGGGCGGCGACGGCGGACTGGGTCTTGAAGCCGACGTCCATGATGTGCCCATTGAAATGCAGCGGCAGGTCATAGCGCGCGGCCTTGCTGCCGGTGACGCGCAGCAGGTCCAGCACCACCGGCTCGCCCAGCGATGGGTGCGAGAGCAGCGCCTGGGTGCGGGTGAAGCTGACCCCGTCGTAGGCGCCTTCCATCCGCGCGGAGGCGATCTGGGTATCGCCGCTGACCGCGAACAGCAGCGGCGTCGGCGCCAGCGGCTGGCCCTTCTTCCAGTCGCCACCGAAGTGGCTCTGCTCGTTCACCACCAGCGTGTTGTGCGCGATGGTCTGCCGGGCCCAGCTGTTGTTTTCCGGCAGGTAGATGCCACCGGCCTTGGCCTCGATGTTGAGGAAACGCGCGGCACCGTAATCGGTGACCACGCGCTGGCCGTTGTCGTAGAACAACCAGTTGAGCTTGTCGAAGTGGCCGTGGCCCATGCCCTGCTTGGTGTTCTTCATCACCAGCGCCTGGCCGTTCTCGCCGCCCATGCGCAGGATCGCCAGGCCGCCCTCGGTGCCATCCGGGCCATCGCGCAGCAGGGTGGGCACGAACGCAAACGGCCTGGCCTTGTTCTCCGCCAGCGCCTGGGCCACCTGCAGGCCTTCCGGCGAGAGCAGCACGCGCTTCTGCATCCTGGCCACCGACAGCAGGCGGGCATCGCCGGTCTGCGCGTAGGCGATGTCGATGCCGGCCACCAGTTCCTCGGTGTCCAGGCCTTTGTCGAGGATGGCGTCGTTGATCGGGATGAAGTAGCCGCCGTAGCTGCTCTGCACCAGCGCATCGACCGCCTTGAGCAGCACGCCGTCGCGGCGCTTGAAGATGCCGCGCTGCGGTTCGTTGCGCTCGATCGCGTTGGCGAACAGGATGAACGGCGCCAGCGCATACCGCTGGTAGTACGGGCCTTCTTCGTAATAGCCGTCCGGCGAGAACAACTGGTCGACCTGCTTGAGGAAGCCTGCGCTGCCATCGCGTTTGCTGCCCTGCAACGCCTTGTCGACGTAGCTGGCATCGCGCAGCACGTAGCCGGTCATGCCCACGGCCGCCACGGCCCAGGTGGCGTGGTTATGGATCTTGTCGAAGTTCTCCGGCGTGCCGGACAGGAAATCGGCCATCGCGCGGAACACGTTGTCGTCGATGGTCGTGCGATCCGCGTCACTGAGCGTGTCGCGGATCGCGTCGTAGCCCTGCGCCGCGCTGACCAGCCACACCGAATCGTTGAGGGTCTGCCAGAACAGCCGGCCGGGAATCTGGCCGCGGCCCTGCGGGTGCGCGCCCAGCCCCGGGTAGAGCTTGGCGTAGCCCAGCAGCAGGTCGCGGGCGAAGGTGGCGTAGGCCTTGTCGCCGGTCAGGCGGTACAGCGCGCCGGCGGCCTGGATGGCCTGGTAATTGCGCTTGTGCTGTTCGTGCGTATAACCGCCGCCCTTGTCCTTGGGCACCGGCACGTCGATGCCGGCCTTCATCATCGCGCGCACGCGCTGTTCGGCGCGCTGCTGTTCCTTGGCGAACAGTGGCGAGCGCGCACCCTCGGCACGCATCTGCGTCCACTGCGCAGCGGTGACCAGCACCGGTGCGGTGGCGGACGCCGCGGGCGCCTGCCGGGCGGCGGGTGCGGCCTGTGCGGCGGGCAACGCAGCCCCGCCAAGCGTGGCGGCAAGCAGCAGCATCAGGGGCGGGGCGTGATTCATGGCAGGGCCTCAACAGGGGTATCGGACAGCAACGGCGCGGTGGCCGTCAGCGGGTTGTCGCCCATACGCAGGGTCGGTTCCCCGACGCGATGGCTGAAACGGATGCGGCCGCTGCGGTCGAAGCGGTTGTCGCGGATGCTGGCGAACTGCACGCCATGCAGGCGCAGGCTGGTGTCATCGGCGACGCCCACCTGCTCGAACTGGTTGCCGTGCACCTGCAGGGCCGGGCCGAAGGTGCTCTCGTCGGTGCCACCGCGATACAGGTTCAGGACCGGCCCACCGATGCGGCGGAAGCGGGAGTCCAGCAGATCCACCTGCTCGGCGTTGTAGGTGCCCAGATCATCGGTCTCGGCGGCCGCGGCGATCACGCTGCCGGTGATGTCCTCCACCGTGACGTTCGAGAGCGCGATCCGCGCGGCCAGGCTGCCCTTGCCGGTGGCGATCACATCGAAGGCCTTGTTGGCGGTCAGCCCGTGCACGTGGCTGTCTTCCAGCAGGAGCGTGTAGTTGAACGCCTGGCTGCCCGGCGGCACGCGGATCACCGCATTGCCGGCCGCATCCGGTGCGAGCGCACCGTCGATGTCCAGTCGCGCCAGTCGCAGCGAACCGCCCGCACTGATCTCGAACAGGCTGGGCCGCGAGAACTGCACGCTGGCCTGGCCACGCGCGGGACCTGCCACGCTCAAGGGATGGTCCACCGCGAGCACCTGGCTCACGGTGTAGCGGCCACGCTGCAACTGCAGCCGGTCGCCTGGGGCGCTGGCAGCCACGGCGGCGGTGAGGGTGTCCTCGCCCGGCGCGACCGTGCGTACCGCGCCGCTGTCCAGGGCGGTGGTGGTCAGGGTCTTGGGGTACCAGTCCACGCCGACCTGGTCGCGGGCGATCGGGGCCAGATCGCGCGGGGCCCCGGCATCGATCGCCGCGGTGGGGTAGAGCAGGCCGTTGGGCGCGCGCTGCAGGGTCAGGGACTGGCCGCTGACACCGCCGGGGAAGCCGGGCGATACGGCCGGGCTCTGCACGTTGCCGGCGAAGGTGATGCCGGAGAGGTCACCCTGCGCGCGCAGCAGCTCGCGTTTGCCATCGCCGATGAACAGGTTGCCGGCGATGCGGCTGTTCACCGGCATCGCATTGCGCTCCTCATCCAGCCCCGCGCCCAGCAGCACGGTGCCGACCTGGATGAAGCTGTTGCGTTCGATCACCGCGTGATCGATCTGCTCGTAGCGGTTCAACGGCGCGTCGTGCGTACCCGCCATCACGCTCAAGGCGGCGGCGAAGTTGTCGCCGGCGATGCCTTCGAAGTAGTTGTCGCGCACGGTCTGGTGGCGGTTGATCACACGCACCCCGCCGGTATGCGCCTTGCCATGGCCGAGGAACACATTGCGTTCGACCCGATTGCCGTGGCCGTGACGCAGCACCAGCGAGCCGCGCGAGTCCTGGAAGACGTTGCCCCGGTAGATGTTGCCGCCGGACTTGTTGGAGACGATCTCCACCTCGCCATCGCACTGCTCGAACCAGTTCTTCTCCACCACGGTGCGCGAATCGGACTGCGAATCGTGGCTGGTGCCGATGCGCATCGTCTCGCCGCCGTTGGAACCGAGGTTGGGGCGCGGGCCGAACCAGTTGTGGTCGATGCGGTGCTGGTTGTCCAGGCCGCTGGTGGCGTTGCGCACCACCACCAGGGTGGTGCCTGCATTGGTCTTGCCGACCAGCTGGTTGTGGTCGAAGCGGTTGTGATGGCCGTACAGCGCCACCCAGTGATCGGACTGCTGGCGGTCCGGTTTGTTGTAGCGGTCGATCACGATCCCGGTGACCCGGCTGTGGTTGGCCCACTCACTGGCCGACCGCCGGAACGAGACCACTTCGCCACCGGGCGCCCAGCCATCGCGGAAGACCAGGTTGGACACCTCCAGATGCTCCCCGGCCAGACGCAGCTGGGATTGGCCGCTGAGAATCACCTTGCCGGGGGTCTGGGCCGTCAGTCTAATTGGTTGACCAATTTTCCCGGTTCCCTGGAAAAGCAGGTCCATGTCACGCCAAACGCCATCGGCCAGAATCACCGTATCGCCGGGGGCAAGCGCGCGGGTGGCGTTGGCATAGGCAGCGGCGTCGCGCACCAGGTAATCGGCGGCCGTGGCCGGGAATACGGCCAACGACAGGCTCAACAGCAGGGCGTTGGCCAGGGGACGCAGCACCATCGGTGCAAGCGAGTGTTGCAAAGTCACGGGGTTACCCTCCCAGATGAACCGTGGCGACTGACGCGAACCACGATCCTAACAGGTTGCCGGGCGCGAGCGTCAACCACAAGCACATACCACTTTAGGCGCATGTGGTCTGCGGTTTGCGCATTTTTCTGCTGCGTCCGCACATTAATTCAGTGCAAAGTGGTCTGGACGGTGGTGCGGGGTAGACTTTAGTACCAATTCATTGACATTGGTTCATCAGTCGTGAATCTTCCGGATCGAATCCGTGTAATCGGACGATCCATCCTGGGAGGGAGATCACGATGTTGCATGACCGCCGTACGGCCTCGCCACGAGGCCTCCGCCACACCGCGCTGCACAGCGCGCTGTTCTATGCCCTGTGCGCCACCGCGGCCCTGCCGCTGGCCCACGCACAGGACGCCGATGCCCCGGCCTCGCCGCCGGGGCAAGCCACCACGCTGGATCAGGTCCAGGTGACCGGCATCCGCGGCACCATCCAGACCTCGATCGACAAGAAGCGCGAGGAGACCGTGGTCTCCGACGTGCTGGCGGCCGAGGACATCGGCGACCTGCCGGCGCTGTCCATCGGTGAAGCGATCGAAACCATCACCGGCGCCTCCACCCACCGCGAAAAAGGCGGTGCGTCGGAAATTTCCATCCGCGGCCTGGGCCCGTTCCTGGGTTCGTCCACCTTCAATGGCCGCGAGGCCACCAACGGCAGCGGCGACCGCTCGGTGAACTTCAACCAGTTCCCGTCCGAGCTGATCAACACCGTGGCGATCTACAAGACCCAGCGTGCCGACTTCGTCGAAGGCGGTGTGGCCGGCACGATCAACATGGAGACGGTCAAACCGCTGGAGTACGGCAAACGCACGTTCCAGCTCGATGGCCGTGGCACTTGGCAGGACTACGACGACCGCCTCAAGGACAAGGACGGCGTCGGCTGGCGCGGTACCGCCAGTTACATCGATCAGTTCGATATGGGCAACGCCGGCAAGCTCGGAGTCTCCATCGGCGTACAGGCGCTGGAAGGCAGCAACCCGGAAGAGATGTTCTCCAGCAGCTCCACCTGGGTGGCCTGCGATGGCCGTGAAGTGGTCGGCGCGACCCGCAACTGCACCCAGGTCAACGGCAACCAGGTCGCCAATGGCGTGCCGTACTACCTGGTGCCCAGCAGCCGCATCTATCGCCAGTTCATCGAACACGACAAGCGCGATTCGCAGTTCGCCGCGCTGCAGTGGCGCCCCAGCGACCTGGTGGAAGTGAACCTGGACTACCAGCACTCCAAGCGCGATTACACCGAAGACCGCTCGGATCTGTCGCTGTCTTCGATGATGCGCAACCTCAACAACCGCGTGGTCACCGATGATGGCGCGCTGCTGCACCACACCGGCAGCACCACGGTCGATTCCACCGGCAATTTCCTGGAGCGCCAGGAGGAATACACCGGCGGCGGGCTCAACGTGATCTTCCGGCCGAGCCCGGCGTGGACGCTGTCCACCGATCTGTCCTATTCCAACACCGAGCGCGATCAGATCGAACGCAGCACCCGCCTGCGCGCCGGCCGCACCGACGTCAACGGCAGGCCGGTCGGCGGCATCAAGAACACCCGCTATGTTGATTACACCTACGATTACAGCGGCGATGTGCCGAGCATCACCCTGGATCCGGCGTTCGATGTGAACAATCCGGACAACTTCACCGACTCGGCCCTGGTGCGTCGTCGCCAGCAGCACCGCGAGCACACCATCCGTGCTGGCCGCTTCGATGCCACCTTTACCCCGGAAAGCGGCTTCTTCACCGCCATCAAGGGCGGCCTGCGCCGCTCCGAGGCGACCTACACCGATTACACCGATACCGTGGATGTGACCACCACGAACGTCGCGGCGATCCGCGCCGCCAACCTCGCCTGCCGCCAGGCGTTCCCGCAGGACGATTTCCTGGCCAATGCCAGCGGCAACACCATCGACCAGTGGGCCAGCTTCGACAGCCGCTGTCTGTTCAAGGCGTTCACCGGCGTGGACGATACCGGCCTGAGCGCGGACCTGCGCAACCCAGCCAACAACGATGTCACCGAGAAAACCAGCGCGCTGTACCTGATGGGCGACTACAGCGCCGAATGGTTCGGCCTGCCGGTGACCGGCAATATCGGCGTGCGTGGTGTGCGCACCGAAGTGCGCTCGGTCGGCCTGCGCAGCGGTCTGGATGTGATCAACAATCCCGACGGTACCGTGACCCTGGAACCCACCGGCGATTTCACCTCGCAGGTGCTCAAGTCCAGCAATACCGAATGGCTGCCCAGTTTCAATGCTGCCTTCGAGCTGCGCCCGGACCTGCTGCTGCGCGTCGGTGCCTATCGGGCGATGTCGCGGCCGGACCTGGCCGCCGAAGGCTTCGGCCGCACCTTCAACCTGGGTGAGGTGGATACCGAGTTCAACAGCGTGGGCGATGCGCTGCGCAGCATCACGGCCACCGGCAACCCGCGCGCCAAGCCCTTGATGTCGTGGAACGGCGACCTCTCGCTGGAGTGGTATGCCAACGAAGACACCATGTTGTCCGGTGCGCTGTACTACAAGCAGTTCAACGGTGGTTCGATGCCGGTGATCGTCAACGAAACGTTCGATATCGATGGCCAGAGCGTGACCGTGCCGGTGGAGCAGCTGGCCACCAGCGACCAGAAGAGCGATCTGTTCGGCGTGGAGTTCACCGCCTCGCACAGCTTCTCCTACCTGCCGGGGATCTTCTCCGGGCTGGGCGTGAAGGCCAGCTACAACTACGCCGATTCCAACTTCAAGACCGAAGACCTGCGCCTGGGCGAGTCCACTGACCCGGCCACTGGCGTAGTGACCCCGGGCATCGTCGAGCCGGCCAACATCTTCGGCCTGTCCAAGCATGTCGCCTCGGCGCAGGTGTACTGGGGCCTGGGCAAGCTCGACCTGCAGGCGATCTACAAGTACCGCTCCGACTATTACCAGCAGTTCGTCGGCGACCCGTCGCAGAACCGCTATGTGCGGGACAATGGCTCGCTGGACTTCCGCGCCACCTACAAGGTGAACAAGCACCTGTCGCTGTCGCTGTCGGCCAGCAACCTCACCGATGAGCCGCGGGTATCGGATATGCCCATCCTCGGCAGCTTCCGCGAGTACACCACGTACGGGCGGCGGTATTATCTGGGGGTGCGCTACCGCTTCTGAGGTCAGTGGCGCGGTTTTTCCGACCGCGCCGCTCTCTGAAGGCGCGGTCGCGTGTCGGTCCCCAGCCACCTGTCAGCAGGCCTTTGATGATGTCCGAACCCCGTCTGTACCAGTCCATTGCCGCCGAAATCGTCGCGCTGATCGAGAAGGGCGAATTCCCGCCGGGCTCGCGCCTGCCGGGCGAACGCGACCTGGCCGAACGCCTGGGCGTGAGCCGGGTGACGGTGCGGGAGGCGGAAATCGCCCTGGAAGCGCAGGGCCTGATCACCATCAAGACCGGCTCGGGCGTTTACGTGAAGGCCAAACCGTCACAGGCGCCGGGCGCACTGCCCGATGTCTCGGCGTTCGACCTGACCGCCGCCCGCGCGGTGATCGAGGCCGAGGCCGCAGCGATGGCGGCCAGCCGCATCACCGATGCCGAACTGGAGGACCTGGCCGGCCTGATCGCGGCCATGGTCGACCCCAATTCGGGCGAAGCGGCGGCCAGCGAGGCCGACCGCCAGTTCCACCTCTCGATCGCGCGGATCGCCGGCAACCCGGTGGTGGAGCACTGCGTGCAGCTGATCTGGCGGATGCGCAACGAACTGCCGCGGGTCAAGCAGGTGTATGCCAACGTCTGCCACAACGACGATGACACCCGCGACGAGGAACACACCCGGATTCTGGACGCCTTGCGCCAGCGCGACCCGGCAGCGGCACGGTTGGCCATGCGCAACCACTTCCAGCGTCTGTTCGAATCGATGCTGGAAGCCACCGAGAACGAAGCGCTGGCCGAAATCCGCCGGCGGACCCAGCAGGACCGCGAACGCTTCAGGGCCGCGACCGGGCACTGAGCCCGGCGCGCGCCGGCGCGATTATTCGCCCTGGTACTGCTTTTCTTCGACCAGCTGCGAGCCGGCGATCCGGTTGATCTCGTTCTTCACCTTGACCCGCTCGCCATTGGTGCCATAGACGCCGCGCGCCAGCTGGATGAAGGCATCGTCGAAGACCTGCGCTGCTTCCTTGTCGCGCAGCTGGTCCTGGATCTCCCACATGCGCTCGTTGATCGCCTTGAGCTGCGTCTTCAGTGCTTCCAGCCCCGGCTGAGCGCTTACCTGCTGCTGCCACAGCGGCCACAGGCCCTCGAGTTCCTTGCGGACGTTGGCGTTCTTGCCGGCATCGGTGATGCGTTCGGCCTTGATTTCCAGGATGGTGATCTTGTCGATCAGCTCGCCAATCGATACCGGGGTCAGGATCGCGTCCACGCCATTACTCGCAACAGGTCAGAGTGGGCATGATACCGCGCACCTCCCGGCGCCACCCTGACGCAGGATTTACAGAAACGTTGCGCCGATCGGGTGGCCACGCCATGGCGGCTTTACGCCGGTCCTGAGGACACTGTCGCTCTCGACGGCGCGGCCGTCATCTGGAGCGGGACACGTGGTGGGTAACTATTCGAAACAGCGCCTGCGCTGCGGCGTGGTGCTGGTGGGGCTGGTCATGAGCGGTGCGGCCGCGGCCGCTGTGGAAGGCAATGCGACGCTGACCTCGGACTACGTCTGGCGCGGCAGCTCGCAGAGCGACGGCGATCCGGCCGTGCAGGCGGGCGTGAAACTCAGTGCGTCCAACGGCTGGTATGCCTCGGCGTGGGGCTCGGGTGTCTCGTTCCGGCCGGACAACGGCGCGCGCAGCGAGTTTGATCTTGTCGCCGGCTGGAGCGGGGCGGTGACGCCGGACTGGAGCGTGGACGTCAATCTGACCCGCTACGTCTATCCGTCCGCCACGGTCGATCTGGACTGGACCGAGCTCAATGGCACCGTCACCTGGCGGGAGCGCGCCTGGCTGCAGGTCGGCGTCTCCGACAACGCGTTGGCCGGTGGCCATGGCGGCACCTACGCCCAGCTCGGTGCGCGCCTGCCGCTGGGGGAGCAGTGGCGTATCGAAGGGGCGGTGGGCCGCTACTGGCTGGACAGCGCGCAGGCCGACGACTACCTGCACGGCCAGCTCAGCGCCATCTGGAAGGTGCACGGCCCGTGGGAGCTGCGCCTCACCGCGCACGACACCGATGGTGCGGCCAAACGCCTGTTCCCCGGCAACGCAGGCTCGCGCATCGAGTTCGCGGTACAAACCGCCTTCTGACGGAGCGCCCACCCACCCCGCGCGGTAGATCCGACCGTTGGTCGGCTGCTCGAGCCAACCTCACCCGATATTCCAGACGTCGGGTGCGAACCCCACCGGGTAGAGCCGACCGTTGGTCGGCTGCCCCAGGCGGCGCGCAATGCCGCCGATCAACGGTCGGCTCTACCGGCGTACTACCGCCACCGTCCACACCGCGATCGCAACCATCGCGACGCCGGCACCGGTCACGCACACGCCGGTCCAGCCGAAGCGATCAAAGACCTGCGCCGAGACCAGTGAGCCCAGCGAGCCGCCGATGAAATAGCCGGTCATGTAGCCGGCATTGAGCCGGTTGCGGGCGTCCGGACGCAGCGCATAGACCACGTTCTGGTTGCTCACGTGCAGCAGCTGCGCGGCCAGGTCGAGCACGATCACGCCCAGCACCAGTGCGATCAGCGAGTGCGTGGAAAAGCCCAGCGGCAGCCACGATGCGGCCAGCAGCACCAGCGCCACGGTCGTCGCCAGCGCCGCCTTGCCCCGGTCGGCCATGCGCCCGGCCACGCCCGCGGCCAGCGTGCCGGCCGCACCGACCAGCCCGAACAGGCCGATCGTCGCATCGCTGTAGCCATACGGTTCGGCGGCCAGCAGGAACGCCAGTGGCGTCCAGAAGATCGCGAACATCGCAAAGCTCAGCGCACCCAGCACGGTGCGCAGGCGGAACACCGGCTCCTGCGCGAACAGCGTACCGATCGAGCGCAGCAGCTGCAGGTAGCCCAGCCCGGCGGTCTGATGGAAGCGCGGCAGATGCCGATAGAGCATGCCCGTGGTCAGCACCAGCGCGGCCGCGGCGATCCAGTACACGGTGCGCCAGTCGCCCAGCGAGGACAGTGCCCCGGCCACGGTGCGTGCCAGCAGGATGCCGAGCAGCAGCCCGCTCATCACCGTGCCCACGACCTGGCCGCGTTCTTCTGGCCGCGCCAGCGTGGCCGCGAACGGCACCAGCACCTGCGCCACCACCGAGAACAGGCCGGTCAGCGCGGTGCCCACCAGCAGCCACACGAACTGATGGCTGAGCGCGCTCAGCACCAGCCCCGCCGCGGACAGCAGCGACATCACCACGATCAACCGGCGGCGCTCGAACAGATCGCCCAGCGGCACCAGCAGGATCAGGCCCGCCGCATAGCTCAGCTGGGCGACGGTCACCACCGTGCCGGCCCGCGCGAAGGACACGCCGAACTGGCCGGCGATGGTATGCAGCAGCGGCTGCGCGTAGTAGTTGCTGGCCACGGCCACGCCGGTGGCGAAGGCCATCAACAGGACCTGCCAACGGCTGAGTGGCGAGGGCGCGTCGTTGCTCATGACGGGCTCCGGGAAAGAAGGGGCGCCAGTGTCCGCCTGATGGGCGAAAGGGGGAAATGAAACGTCTTCATCCCATGCATCTGAAATCCAGATGGCTCACCCACGCCAAGCAGTTGAGGCGCGTGGCCCCTGCATCGGAGCCACGCATCAACGACGTCTTCAGGCGCCGCGCACGCGCAGGGTCAGGCCCTTGAGGAAATTGCGCAGCATCTGGTCACCGCAGGCGCGGTAGTTCTTGTGGTCCGGCTGACGGAACAGCGCGGACAGTTCCGGCTTGGAGACCGAGAAACCGGCGGCGTCGAACACTTCGTGCATGTCCACGTCCTTCAGCTGGAAGGCGACGCGCAGCTTCTTCAGCACCAGGTTGTTGGTGATGCGCTTTTCCACCGGGCGCGCCGGCTGGCTCTCGTCGCGGCCGCGGAAATGCACGATCAGGCCATCCAGGAAATGTGCCAGGGTGCGATCGTCGCAGGGCACGAAGCCTTCCTCGTCTTCCTTGCGCAGCCAGCCGGCCACATCGGCCTTGTCGACCACGAAGGCTGGATCGGCCAGGGCACAGGTGTCGGCGATCATGCCGTCGCTGAGGTCGAGCATGTAGCGGATGCTGCGCAGTACATCGTTGTTGATCATGGGACGTCCAATACCGCCGGCGCGGCTGCGCGGCTGGCGGTCATTTTACCCCGTGCCGGGCGCGCGGCCGGCTGCGACCGGTGGTCGCTGTCATCTGGCTGCCACGAAAGTGACGCACAGTGCCGCGATCAGGCATCGACAGGCAATGGAGCAGGCAATGCGCAGGTGGCAGGTTCTCGGGTGTGTGGGCATGTTGCTGGCGGCCCCGGCGTGGGCGCAGGCCCCCTATGTGGCGCTGGAGCAGCGGCTGGATCCGCAGGCGCTGGCCGACGTCGGGCTGACCCCGGCCCAGCTGCAGGCCCTGAACCGCCTGCTGCGCCAGGCCCAGGCCGATGCCCCCGCCCCGGTGGCCGTCGCGGCGGCACCTGCCGCAGGCCCGGGTGTGCCGACGCCGGCCCCGATGTTCCCCGGGCTGGACGACGGCCCCATCAACGCCAAGGTCACCGGCCAGGTGGACGGCTGGGCCCCCGGCACGGTGTTCACCCTGGACAACGGCCAGCAGTGGCAGGTACTCAAGGGCGAGATGAAGCTCAAGACCGCCCGCAGCAACCCCGGGATCGTCGTGGTGCCCGGCATCGCCGGGCGCTGGTTCCTGCAGGTGGATGAAGACCTGCCCAAGGCGCGGGTGTTCCGCATCCGCTGACGGGACGACCCGTGGCGCCGGTCAGCCGGGTGGCGCCCGGCGCCACACCGGGCGCGCATCGGTGCGAAAATGGTCGGGATCTTCACGGAGTACCTCGATGACCCGTACCGCTCTGATTACTGGCGCCACGTCCGGCTTTGGCGCCGCCGCTGTCCACCGTTTCGCCCAGGCCGGCTGGCGCGTGATCGCCACCGGGCGCCGTGCCGAGCGCCTGCAGCCGCTGGTCGACGCCTACGGTCCCGAGCGCGTGCATGCCGCGGTGTTCGACGTGCGCGACAGCGTGGCGATGGAAGCGGCTCTGGCCGCCCTGCCGGCCGGTTTCGCCGACATCGACCTGCTGGTCAACAACGCCGGCCTGGCCCAGGGCACCGCCCCGGCGCAGAGCGCCTCGCTGGAAGACTGGCGCACCATGATCGACACCAACGTCACCGCCCTGGTGACGCTGACCCATCGCCTGTTGCCGCAGCTGGTCGCGCGCAAGGGTGCGATCATCAACATCAGCTCCGTTGCCGGCGTCTACCCGTACCCGGGCGGCAATGCCTACGGCGGCACCAAGGCCTTCGTCAGCCAGTTCTCGCTGGGCCTGCGCTCGGACCTGCACGGCAGCGGCGTGCGCGTGACCACGATCGAGCCGGGCATGGCCGAAACCGAGTTCACCGTGGTCCGCACCCATGGTGACCAGGCCGCCTCGGACAAGCTCTACACCGGTGCCAACCCGATGACCGCCGACGACATCGCCGAGCAGATCTTCTGGGTCGCCTCGCTGCCGGCGCACCTGAACATCAATCGCCTCGAAGTGATGCCGGTCAGCCAGTCGTTCGCCGGCTTCCAGGTCGCGCGCGACTGATCCAAGGACACCGCTGGCCAACACCTCGGCCACACACCCGAACGGGCCAACACCTCGGCCGCACGCCCGAACCGGCGAACGCTTCGGCTGCACGCCCGAAACTGGTAGAGCCGACCGTTGGTCGGCTGCCCTTGGCGCATACCCACCGCTGACGGCAGCCGACCAACGGTCGGCTCTACCTGCATCCTGGCAGCCGACCAACGGTCGGCTCTACCTCAGGCGGCCGTCCACACCGCCAACTCATACCCATCCGGATCGCGGAAATGAAACCGCCGCCCACCCGGAAAATCGAACGCCGCCTGGCAGATGTCCGCGCCGGCCGCTTCCAGCCGCTGCTGCGTGGCTACCAGGTCATCGGCATACAGAATCACCAACGGCCCACCGGCGCGCACCGGCGCGTCGGTGGTGAACCCACCGCGCAGGCGGCCATCGTAGAACTCGGTATAGCCCGGGCCGTAATCGGTGAACGACCAGCCGAACACGCTGCCGTAGAACGCCTTGCTGCGCGCGATGTCAGCCACGTTGAATTCAATGTTGTCGATCCGGCGATCGTTGCCGGGTGCGGTGCTCATGGAGGCGTCTCGTTGAAAGGTAGCCCCGTAGAGCCGACCGTTGGTCGGCTGCCCTGGGCGGTAAAAAAAACGCCAGGCAATACCCGGCGTTCCTGTAATTGTCGCGGCGCGCGGCTACTGCGCCTTGATCGCCATCGCCTGAAGCCCCGTCCCATCCAGCTTCTGCTTCGCCTCGGCCAGCTCCCCGGCGCTGCCATACGGCCCCATGCGCACGCGGTATACCGTCTTGCCGTTGATCTGTGCAGATTCCACCCGCGCGGCCAGGCCGATCATGGCCAGCTTGGCCTTGGTGGCCTCGGCATCGCCAGACGCGCCGAATGCACCGGCCTGCAGGATGTAGCGCACGTTGCTGGCTGCCGGCTCAGCCGCCCCGGCAGCCGGCGTCGCCGCCGCCGCCGCCGGCGTCGGTGCAGCCGGAGCCGCCGCCGCGGTCTGCGCCGGCGTCGTCGCCGGGCGCTCCGCCACCGGAGCCGGCAGCGGGGCGGCGCTCACTGCCGCAGGCGAGGTGGTCGCGGCGGTGCTGGTCGGCGCCGGTGCGGGCGGCAACGGGCGGCCTTCCAGCGCGGCCTGCGCGCGCTGTGCTTCGGCCTTGGCACGGCGCTGGTCTTCGGCGCGTGCGCTTGCGGCCAGCTCCGCATCGGACATTTCCACTTCCTTGCCGGGCAGCAGGGTGTAGAAGTCGTACTGCGTCGCCGCCGGCTTGGCCGGCTCGGCCGGCTTGGCGGCACCCGGCTTGGGCAGCTCGGTGCCGACGTCGGTGTCGGCATCGCTCACCGGTGCCGGCTGGGCGTTCGGGTCCGGCTGCGGGCCGACCCGCAGGAAACCGTCACCGTCGTTCTTGAACAGGTTGGGTGCCGCCAGGAACACCACGGCCGCAATCGCCACACCCGCGACCAGCCACACCCATCCCGGGGTGCCCTGGTTGCTGTTGCGCCGTGCCTGGCTCTTGCCGCGTCGTGCTGCCATTTACTGCTTCTCCACTGCTTACATTTTTTCCGGGGCGGATACGCCCAGGATGTTCAGACCATTGGCCAGGACCTGGCGCGCGGCGCAGGCCAGCGTCAGCTTGGCGTTGCGTTCGCTTTCGTCGGCCACCAGTACCTGCGTGCCGTGATACCACGTGTGGAAGGCATGCGCCAATTCACGCAGGTACTGCGCGATCAGGTGCGGTTCCAGCGCCAGGCCGGCCGCCTCGACGACTTCCGGGAAGCGCGACATTTCCACCATCAACCACAGCGAGGCCTCATCGCCCAGCGAGGACAGCCCGGCCAGCCCTTCGGCCGGCGTGTAGCCCAGGCCCTTCTCCTGCGCCTGGCGCAGCAGGCTGCAGACGCGGGCATGCGCGTACTGCACGTAGAACACCGGGTTGTCGTTGCTCTGCTGGCGGGCCAGATCGATATCGAAGGTCAGCTGCGAATCGGGCTTGCGCGCGATCAGGAACCAGCGGGTCGCATCGCGGCCGGCTTCTTCGATCAGGTCGCGCAGGGTCAGGTAGCTGCCGGCACGCTTGGAGAGCTTCACTTCCTCGCCGCCGCGCATCACCGTCACCATCTGGTGCAGCACGTATTCCGGCCAGCCCTTCGGGATGCCGACGTCCAGCGCCTGCAGGCCGGCGCGCACGCGCGCCAGCGAACCGTGGTGGTCCGCGCCCAGCTCGGTGATCGCGCGCTCGTAGCCGCGCTGCCACTTGCTCAGGTGGTAGGCCACGTCGGGCAGGAAGTAGGTGTAGGTGCCGTCGGACTTGCGCATCACGCGGTCCTTGTCGTCACCGAAGTCGGTCGAGCGCAGCCACAGCGCGCCGCCTTCCTCATAGGTGTGGCCGGCCGCATTGAGCTGGGCAACGGTCTCTTCGACCTTGCCGTCCTTGTACAGCGAGCTTTCCAGGAAGTAGATGTCGAAATCCACGCCGAACGCGGCCAGGTCCTGGTTCTGCTCGTTGCGCAGGTAGGCCACGGCGAAGCGACGGATCGCATCGAGGTTGTCCGGGTCGCGCTCGCCAACCACCGAATGGCCTTCCAGCTCTACGGTGGCGCCGGCCAGGTAAGCCTTGGCCACATCCTCGATGTAATCGCCGCGGTAGCCCGCTTCCGGCCAGCCGGCGTCGTCGGGCTTGAGGCCCTTAGCACGTGCCTGGGTGGACAGCGCCAGGTTCTCGATCTGCACGCCGGCGTCGTTGTAATAGAACTCGCGCTTGGCGTTCCAGCCGTTCACTTCCAGCAGGCGCGCCAAGCAGTCACCGATCGCCGCCGCGCGGCCGTGGCCGACATGCAGCGGACCGGTCGGGTTGGCCGACACGTATTCCACGCCCACGGTGCGGCCGTTGCCGCTCAGGTTGTGGCCGTAATCGGCGCCTTCCTTGAGCACACTGGCCGCTTCGCGCTGGTAGGCGCTCGGGGCAAGGTGGAAATTGATGAAGCCCGGGCCGGCGATCTCGACGCGGGCCACGTCATCGCTCTTGGGCAGCGCATCAAGCAGCGCCTGGGCCAGGGCGCGCGGATTGCTGCGCGCCGGCTTGGCCAGCAGCATCGCGGCGTTGGTGGCGAAATCGCCGTGCTCACGGGTCTTCGGGCGTTCGACCACGAATTCCGGGGTCAGGGTATCGGCCGGCAGAGTGCCGTTGGCGCGCAAGGCTTCGATGCCTTGGCTGATCAGGGCGCGGAGGAGATTTTTCACAAGGCCTGCTTTGGGACTGGAGCGGCGGAATCGGCAATTTTAGCCCAGAAGCCACCCCGATCCATTGAACCGGGGCCGAGCGGCGGCGTTTCCCGCCCGGATCAGGCCGCTGCGATGCCCATCCACCCGCGCGCGGCCATCGATACCGGGGCCCCGTCGCCGATCACGACGTGGTCGAGCAGGCGGATGTCCACCAGGGCCAAGGCCTGCTGCAGCAGCGTGGTGATCCGGCGGTCTTCCAGCGAGGGTTCGGCACTGCCGGAAGGGTGGTTGTGGCTGACGATCACCGCCGCCGCGTTGTGCAGCAGGGCGCGCCGGACCACCTCGCGCGGGTAGACCGCCGCCGCGTCCACCGTGCCGCTGAACAGCTCCTCGCAGGCCAGCGTGCGGTGCTGGTTGTCCAGGAACAGCGCGGCGAACACCTCGTTGGGACGCGACCGAAGCCGCTGCTTGAAGTAGCGCCCGGCGGCGGCGGGGTCGCGCAGGCTGTCGCCCCGGGCCAGCTCGGCGGCCAGATGCCGGTGCGCCAGTTCCAGCCCGGCCACCAGCTTGCAGCTGCGGGCCGGGCCCAGGCCGGGCAGGGCGGCCAGCGCGGTGGCCGGCAGATCAAGCAGGTTGCGCAGGGGGCCGTGGGACTGCAGCAGGTCGCGCGCGGTCTCCACCGCATCGCGCCCGCGCAGCCCCGAGCCCAGGAAGATCGCCAGCAGCTCGGCATCGGACAGGGCGCCGGCGCCCTGGGCAAGCAGCTTTTCGCGGGGACGCTCGGCAGTGGGCCAGTCTCGGATCGACATGGCCTCAGTCTCCACTCCCTGCCGGCCCCGCCACCATCGGTGAACCGGGCGCCATCGTGTCGGTAAATGCAGGAAATCGTGCCCAGTCCGGTGGTTGCTTATGACGAAAACCTGCCTCCTTATGCCGCTGGCGCATCAGGCGGCGTACAGACCATCGGGTAAGCTAATCGCCTCGGTTCGACAGGAACACCCAAGGTGGCTGACTCCCCCCAGGCTTCTCCGGCGGCCGCGCGCCCGTTGGAAGGCCAGAAGCTGTTGTTGTGCGTTGGTGGCGGGATCGCTGCCTACAAGTCGCTGGAACTGGTGCGCCGCCTGCGCGATGCCGGGGCCCAGGTGCAGGTCGCGATGACCGCCGGGGCCCAGCAGTTCGTCACCCCGCTCAGTTTCCAGGCACTGTCCGGTCAGCCGACCCGCACCACCCTGTGGGACAGCGCGGCCGAGCAGGCCATGGGCCACATCGAGCTGGCGCGCTGGGCCGACCGCATCGTGGTCGCGCCCGCGACCGCCGATCTGCTCGCGCGGCTGGCCAATGGCCACGCCGATGACCTGGTCACCACCCTGTGCCTGGCCACCACCGCGCCGCTGACCGTGTGCCCGGCGATGAACCATCGCATGTGGCTGCACCCGGCCACCCAGGCCAACATCGGCCTGCTGCGCGAGCGCGGTGCCCAGGTGATCGGGCCGGAAGACGGCCCGCTGGCCGAAGGCGAATCCGGCCCCGGCCGGCTCACCGAACCGCACGCGATCGTGGCCGCGCTGGCCACGCTGCAGGCACCGGCCCCGGCCGAGCCGCCGGCCGCCAGTGAACTGAAGGGCCTGCGCGTGCTGATCAGCGCCGGTCCCACCTATGAAGACATCGACCCGGTGCGTTACGTCGGCAACCGCAGCAGCGGCAAGATGGGCTATGCCCTGGCCGCCGCCGCCGCCCGCCTCGGCGCGCAGGTGGTGCTGGTCAGTGGCCCGGTCCAGCTGGCCACGCCCGCGGGCGTGCAGCGTGTCGATGTGCGCTCGGCCGCACAGATGCGCGAAGCGGTGCTCGCTGCACTGCCGGCCGACATCTATATCGGTGCGGCCGCCGTCTCCGATTACACCCCACGCCAGGTCGCCCCGCAGAAACTCAAGAAGACCGCCGGCACCCAGAGCCTGACCCTGGAGCTGGTGCGCACCCCGGACATCCTGGCCGAGGTCGCCGCGCAGACCAACGCGCTCAAGCTGGTGGTCGGCTTCGCTGCCGAAACCCACGACGTGGAGAAGTACGCGCGCGGCAAGCTGGTGGACAAGCGACTGGACCTGGTGATCGCCAACCAGGTCGGGATCAGCACCGGCGGTTTCGAAAGCGATGAAAACGCGGCCACGGCCTACTGGCAGGGCGGCGAACAGGCGTTCCCCGGCACCTCCAAGGCCGTGCTGGCCGAACAACTGTTGTCCCTGATTGCCCAGAGGTTGCACGCATGACCATCGATTCCTCCCTCCAGCCCCTGCAGGTCAAGCTGCTGGACCCGCGTTTCGGCGACGAATGGCCGCTGCCGGCCTATGCCACCGAACACAGCGCCGGGCTGGACCTGCGCGCGGCGCTGGAAACCGAGCTCACCCTGCAGCCGGGCGATACGGCGCTGATTCCCAGCGGTATCGCGATCCATATCGCCGATCCGAACCTGGCCGCGGTGGTGTTGCCGCGCTCGGGCCTGGGCCATCGCCACGGCATCGTGCTGGGCAACGGCACCGGCCTGATCGATGCTGATTACCAGGGGCCGCTGCTGATCAGCGCCTGGAACCGCGGGCGCGAGCCGTTCACTCTGCAGCCCGGCGATCGCATCGCCCAGCTGGTGGTGCTGCCGATTGCACGCGTGGCGCTTCAGGTAGTGGATACTTTCACCGACAGCGCCAGGGGAACGGGTGGATTCGGCCATACCGGGGTGCGCTGACAGGGGAGCTTGATGAGCAAGGCGAAGGCGGAAGGACGGCCGCGGTTCACGACAGGGCGCTCGGTGCCGCTGTTGGCCGTGCTGCTGGTGCTGTTGGCGGGCTGGTTCGGGTGGAGCGGTGTGCGCCAATGGCGCCAGGCGGCCGTTGGCGCCGACCTTGAACAGTCGCGTGACCGCGTGGTCGAGGGGCTGCAGACGGCGGTGACGGGTCAGCTGGGCAGGTTCGGCAAGGTGCTCAAGACCGGGCCCGTTGCCAGTGCACTGGCCAGCGGCAATGCACAGGGGGCGGCCGTGGCCATCCGCGAAGGCTGGCCGGGCGTGGAAGACGTCCAGGTCCTGACCGCCGATCTCGATGCGGCGTACGCCGATCCGAAGGCCTTCGGTTACTCGCGCCTGGCGCTGCTCGAAGCCGCCATCGCAGATGACAAGCCGGTGGCCCGCGTCGTACGCGATGCCGGTGGGCAGCGTCTCGGCCTGGCGGCCGCCGTCGATCTGGGCCCGCAGGGTGCCGCGGTCATCTACGTGCGCCAGCCATTGCTGCGTTTGACCGGCGTGTTCGATCAGGTTGCCGTGCCCGCCGACGGTTACCTCGCACTGCGCCAAGGCAACCACAACGTAGTCGAACAGGGCAGCCGCGCGCTGTCCGGCGGCGCTGAAGCGTTGGCGCGCCCGATCGGCACCAGTGGGCTGCGCCTGTCTGCGGCGGTGCCGGACATCGAACCGGGCCCGTTGGGACTGGGGGCGATCTCCAGTGCGATCGTGGCGCTGTTGCTGCTGCTGATCGCGGTGCTGCTGGTGCTCGGCAAAGGCAAAGTGCCCTTGCCGCGCCGCCGCGGTGCGGATGACGGTGCCGCCGACGCCGGCCCGACTCTGAGCGAAAGCCTCGCCCAGGCACCGCTTGCGGTGGAGGCCGTCGACACCAGCGACGAGGCAGCACCGCCGCCGCCCTCCGTGCCGGGCGAATCCGTTGCCCCCGATATCTTCCGCGCTTACGACATCCGCGGCGTGGTCGGCCGCGAGCTGACCCCCAAGGTCGCCGCCCTGATCGGGCAGGCGATCGGTTCGGTCCTGCAGGTGCAGGGCCTGCGCGACATCGTGGTGGGTCGCGATGGCCGCCTGTCCGGCCCCGAACTCACCGCCGGTCTGATCGAAGGCCTGCGCCGCGCCGGCTGCAACGTCACCGACATCGGCCTCGCACCGACCCCGGTGGTGTACTTCGCCAGCTACCACCTGCGCGCCGGCAGCTGCGTGGCGGTGACCGGCAGCCACAACCCGCCCGACTACAACGGCTTCAAGATCGTGGTCGGCGGCGAGACGCTGTCCGGTGATGCGATCACCGAGCTGTACCACCGCATCCGCGATGGGCAGCTGCACGTGGCATCAGAACCGGGCAGCTTCCAGACCCGCGAGGTCAATGCCGATTACATCCAGCGCATTGCCGATGACGTGCAGCTGGACCGCCCGCTCAAGGTGGTCGCCGATGCGGGCAACGGCGTGGCCGGCGAACTCGCCCAGCCGCTGCTGGAGGCGATTGGTGCCGAGGTCATTCCGCTGTACTGCGATGTGGACGGCAGCTTCCCGAACCACCATCCGGACCCGAGCGACCCGCGCAACCTGGAAGACCTGATCCAGACCGTGAAGCGCTTCGACGCGGATATCGGCCTGGCCTTCGATGGCGATGGCGACCGGCTTGGCGTGGTCACCCGCGAAGGAAAGATCATCTATGCCGATCGGCTGTTGATGCTGTTCGCGGCCGACGTGCTGATGCGCAACCCGGGCGCGCTGGTGATCTACGACGTGAAGTGCACCGGCAAGCTCTCCGACTACGTGCTGCGCAACGGTGGCAGCCCGCTGATGTGGAAGACCGGCCACTCGCTGATGAAGGCCAAGATGCGCGAGACCGACGCCGAGCTGGCGGGCGAGATGAGCGGCCACTTCTTCTTCAAGGAACGCTGGTTCGGCTTCGACGACGGTCTGTACGCCGCCTCGCGCCTGCTGGAGATCCTGGCCCAGCGCGATGAGACGCCGTCGGAGGTGCTCGACGAGCTGCCCGACAGCGTCTCCACCCCGGAGTTGAAGGTGCCGGTCGATGCGGGTACCCCGCACGCGCTGGTGTCCTTGTTCGTCTCCTCGGTGCAGGTGGAGGACTCGCCGTTCGCGGGCGCGCGCCTGTCCACCATCGATGGCCTGCGTGCCGATTTCCCCGATGGCTGGGGCCTGGTGCGCGCATCCAATACGACGCCGGTGCTGGTGCTGCGTTTCGAAGCTGACGACGAGGCGGCACTGGAGCGCATCAAGGCATTGTTCCGCGCGCAGCTGCAACCGCTGCTGCCGGGTGTTGAACTGGGCTTCTGATCTGTGGGTACCGACCGTGGCGATCAGCGGTAGTGCCGGCCGCTGGCCGGCGCTTCGCATTCCTTGAACGTGACGTGGAGCCGGCCAGCGGCCGGCACTACCGTGCATCTGCGCCACGCGCATGTACATCCATGCCATGCCCATGCAGATCCACGCCATGCGTGGATGCCGTCGATCACCCCTTGAAGCGCAGCCCCACGCCCGGCTCGGTGAACAGATAGCGCGAATCCAGCGCCGAATCGCCCAGCTTGTGGCGCAGCTTGCCGACCAGGATCCGCAGGTAGTGGGTGTCGTGCTGGTGGGTCGGTCCCCAGATCTCCTGCAGGATCTGCGGCTGGGTCACCACCCGCCCGGCGTTGCGCAGCAGCAGCGACAACAGTGCGTACTCCTTGCGGGTCAACGCCACCGGCGCGCCGTCCAGGTGCACTTCGCGCCGGACCAGATCGATATGCAGGTGGCCATCATCGAACTGCGGCAGCACGCCTTCGCTGGAGACCGTGCGCGAGCGCAGCAGTGCCCGCACACGCGCCATCAGCTCCTGCGTACCGAACGGCTTGGTCACGTAGTCGTTCGCACCGGCATCCAGCGCCCGCACCTTCTCGGTCTCGCTGGCGCGCACGGTCAACATGATCACCGGCACCTGGCTCCACTGGCGCAGCTCGCCAAGTACCTCATGGCCTTCCATGTCGGGCAGGCCGATATCCAGGATCACCAGATCCGCCCCTTCGCCGACCAGTGCTTCCAGCCCGGCTTGGCCGGTCGCGGCCTGGGACACGCGGTAGCCCTGCGCGCGCAGGCTGATCTCCAGGAAGCGCCGGATCTGCGCTTCATCGTCGATCACCAGCACGCGCGCCGGGGGCACGCCGTGGGAAGCCTCAGGAATCGTCGTTGTCATCGGCGGGGTGGGGATGCAGCAAGGGCAGGGTGATGCGGATCAGGGTACCGCGTCCGTCGCGGCCCGGCAGCGCCTGTACGCTGCCGCCATGCGCGCCGATCATGCCCTGGCAGATGGTCAGGCCCAGCCCGGTGCCATGCCGGCCACGGTCGCCGCGTTCCACGCTGTAGAACATGTCGAAGATGCGCGCGCGCTCCTCGTCCGGGATGCCCGGTCCGGCATCGAGCACGTCGATGCGCAATTCGCCCTCGACCAACCGTGCCTGCACCTCCACCGCCGCGCCGGGCGGGGAGAACTTGGCGGCGTTCTCCATCACGTTGAACACGGCCTGTTCAACCAGCGCCGGATGCACCCAGATCGGCGCCAGCTCAGCGGGTATGTCCAGCTTCAACAGCACATCGGGCTGATAGCGCTGCAGGCGGCGCGCGGCCGAGCCGACCAGCTCGTCCACGCCGATCCAGTCGCGGTTGATCTGCAGCCCGTCATGGCCCAGCCGGGTCATGTCCAGCAGGTTCTGGATGTAGCGGTCCAGGCGCTCGCCTTCCACCAGGATGGTGTCCAGCAGGGCGCGCCGGTCGCTGGCGTCCATCGCATCGGCATAGCTGGAGAGGCTGTCGGCCGAGCCGATCATCGCTGCCAGCGGCGAGCGCAGGTCATGCGACACAGACGACAGCAGCGCCGAACGCAGCCGCTCGGTCTCGTTGCTCACATGCGCCTTTTCCAGGTCGGCCACCAGCTGGGTGCGCAGCGCGGCCTGCGCGATGTCGTCCACCATCGCTTCGGCCAGCTGCCGTTGTTCCGGTGTCAGCCGCGGTGCCTCGCGCGGGAAGCGCATGCCGGCCACGCCGATCGCGCGGTCGTCGCCGTCCAGCAGCGGCAGGAACCACCAGCCAGCACCGGCCAGGGTATCGGTGAAGCGTCCGCTGGGTTGGCCATGCCGGTGCGCCCAGTCGGCCGCGGCCAGATCGGTGTCGCCCGGTGCGGCGCTGCCGCTGGCACTGGTGTACTGCCCGATGCGCAGCCACGCCGGGGCGTCCATCGCCTGTTCCAGTGCCTCGCGGCCGGCCTGCGCGACCTGCTCGTTGCTCGCCGCACTGGCCAGTTGCCGGCCCAGTGCCTGGCGCGCATGCGCGTGCCGGTTGGCCGCGCGCAACGCGACCACCTGCATGCGCAGGCGCGAGGCCAACCGCCCTGCCACCAAGGCAGCGGCCAGGAACAGGAAGACCGTGATCACGCCCTGGCGCGCACTGATCGCGAAGGTGAAGCGCGGCGCGATGAAGAAGAAGTTGTAGGCCAGGAAACACAGCGCGGCGGCGATCACCGCCGCACTGGTGCGGCTGCGCGCGGCGACCATCACCACCGCCACGATGAACACCATCGACAGGTCGTACAGCCCGATCCAGCGCTCGGCGACCAGCGCCACCAGGCAGGCCGCCGCCGTGGCGCCGAGCGCCAGCAGCGCGTCCTTGCCGGCGCTGCGGCTGGGAATGGACAGCCCCGACCGCCGCGCCCGCGCCCGCGCCTGTGGTGTGCCGATGATGGTGATCTCGAAATGCGCGCCACGACGGATCAGCTGCTGGGTCAGCGTGCGGTTGAGCATGCGCGCCAGCGGCCGCTCGCGCGTGCGGCCCAGCACCAGCGTGGAGACCCCGTTGTGTGCGGCGTGATCGAGCAGCGCATCGGCGATGCTGGAGCCATGCAGCAGTTCGGCCTCACCCCCGAGGCGGCGGGCGAGGGCGAAGGCGGCATCGATCTCGCGCCGGGTCTGCTCGTCGTGCGCGCGCGCCTGCACCGTCACCACCGTCCACGGCGCATCGCGCCGCTCGGCGATGCGCCGGCCGACCCGCACCAGGTACTCGCTCTGGCCGCCGCCATCGATCGCCACCAGCACGCGGCGGCGCAGCGGCAGGTTGCCTTCGCCGCGCGCGGCACGGGTCTCGCGCAGGCTGCTGTCCACGCGGTCGGCGGCTTCCTGCATCGCCAATTCGCGCAGTGCGGTCAGGTTGGCCGGCGAGAAAAATGCCTGCAGCGCCTGCGCCGCCTGCTCCGGCACATAGACCTTGCCCTGCTGCAGGCGCTCGATCAGTTCGCGCGGCGGCAGGTCCACCAGCACGATGTCGTGCAGGCGGTCGAGTACCGCATCCGGCACGGTCTCGCTGACGCGCACCCCGGTGATGCGCATGACCACGTCGTTGAGGCTTTCCAGGTGCTGGATGTTGACCGTGGTCCACACGTCGATGCCGGCATCGAGCAGTTCCATCACATCCTGCCAGCGCCGTTCATGGCGACTGCCGGGCACATTGCGATGCGCCAGTTCGTCGACCAGCACCAGGGCCGGGCGACGCGCCAGCACCGCATCCAGATCCATTTCTTCCAGCGCGTGCTGTTGGTACTCGCGTTGCAGCAGCGGTACCTGCGGCAGGCCCGCCAGCAGCGCCGAGGTCTCGGCGCGGCCGTGGGTTTCCACCAGCCCGATCACCACGTCCACGCCACGGCGCAGCTGCTCATGCGCGCGGGTCAGCATGCTGAAGGTCTTGCCTACCCCCGGGGCCGCGCCCAGGAACACAGTGAGCTTGCCGCCGGCTTCGCGCTGCAGGGTGTCGACCAGGGCATCGGCCTGGCGGGTACGGGAGTCGCTCATGGGCGGGGATTGTGCGCCGGTTCGCGCGATCCCGGCATCACGGTCGGGCCTTGAGATCCTCCAGCGCCAGGTTCAACGTCATCACGTTGACCCGGGCCTGGCCGAACACGCCCCACTGCGGGCCCAGCGTGCTGGCCTGCACCAACGCGGCGACGCGCTCGGCCGGCAGGCCACGGCTGCGTGCCACGCGGGCCACCTGCACCTGCGCGGCGGCCGGGGAGATCTCCGGGTCCATGCCGGCGCCGGACTGGGTTACCAGATCGCCGGGCACCTGCGCGGCAGGCACGCCTTCGCGTGCGGCCACCGCCGTGATCGCCGCCTGCACCCGTTCCTGCAGCGCCGGGTTGCTGCGCGCCATGTTGCTGCCGGCCGCGGCCATCGGGTCATAGTTGGCCGCCGAGGGCCGCGCCTGGAAGTAGCCATCGCCGACGAACGGCTGGGCGATAAGCTGCGAGGCACGCACCTGCCCGTCGCGGATCAGCAGGCTGCCATCGGCCTGCGCCGGGAACAGCAGCCGGCTCACGCTGGTCGTGGCCACTGCATAGGCCAGGCCGAGCAGCAACAGGCTGCTCACGCCGAGCACGAGGGCCGGGCGCCAGGCGCTGTCCTGCTGCAGGTGGAGGGAGGCGGCCGCGCGACTGCGCGCCGGACGGGGGACGGACGTAGCAAGCGAGCGGTTCATGCGCCGAATACCGAGACGAGGAAGAGGTCGATCAATTTGATGGCCGCAAACGGCAGCAGCACGCCGCCCAGGCCGTACACCAGCATGTTCCGGCGCAGCAGCGCGGTGGCCGTGGCCGGGCGGAAGCGCACCCCGCGCAAGGCCAGCGGGATCAGCGCCGGGATCACCAGGGCGTTGAAGATCAGCGCCGCCAGCACCGCATTGCGCGGGCTGGACAGGTGCATCACGTTCAGCGCCGCCATCGCCGGCAGGGTGGAGGCGAACAGCGCCGGTAGGATCGCGAAATACTTGGAGACATCGTTGGCCAGCGAGAAGGTGGTCAGCGCACCGCGGGTGATCAGCTGCTGCTTGCCCACTTCCACCACCGCCAGCAGCTTGGCCGGGTCCGAATCCAGATCGACCATGTTGCCGGCCTCCTTGGCGGCCTGCGTGCCGGAGTTCATCGCCAGCCCGATGTCGGCCTGGGCCAGCGCCGGGGCGTCGTTGGTACCGTCGCCGACCATCGCCACCAGCCGCCCACCGGCCTGCTCGGCGCGGATGCGGGCCAGCTTGTCTTCGGGGCGGGCCTCGGCGATGTAGTCGTCCACACCGGCTTCGGCGGCGATCGCCGCAGCGGTCAGCGGGTTGTCGCCGGTGATCATCACCGTGCGGATGCCCATCGCGCGCAGCTGCGCGAACTTCTCGCGCATGCCGTGCTTGACCACGTCCGACAGCTCGATCACGCCCAGCACATGGCGGCCTTCGCACACCACCAGCGGGGTGGCACCGTTGCGCGCCACCTGCTCCACGCGGCCCGGCAGCTCCGACGGCACGGTGCCGCCCAGCTCACGCACATACGCGGTGATCGCATCGGAAGCGCCCTTGCGGATGCGGCGGCCGCCGTCCAGATCCACACCGGACATGCGGGTCTGCGCAGAGAACGCAAGATAGTCCGCACGGTCCGGCTCGGCGGTGGTGCAGCCCTGCTCACGCGCGAGACGCACGACCGATTTGCCTTCCGGCGTCGGGTCGGCCAGCGAGGACAGCAGCGCTGCTTCGCGCAGCTGCGTGGCATCAATCCCCGCCAGTGCATGGAAGTGCGTGGCCTGGCGGTCGCCATGGGTGATCGTGCCGGTCTTGTCGAGCAGCAGCACGTCCACGTCGCCGGCCACTTCCACCGCCTTGCCGGACTTGGCCAGCACGTTGGCGGCCAGCGCCCGGTTCATGCCGGCGATACCGATGGCCGGCAGCAAGCCGCCGATGGTGGTCGGAATCAAACACACCAGCAGCGCGATCAACAGCAGCGGATCGACCTGCACACCAACGAACGCACCGATCGCCGGCAGCGTCGCCACCACCACCAGGAAGGTCAGCGTCATCGCCGCCAGCAGCAGGGTCAGGGCGACCTCGTTCGGGGTCTTCTGGCGGTTCGCGCCTTCCACCAGGGCGATCATCCGGTCCAGGAAGCTGTGACCCGGCTCGGCGGTGATGCGCACGATGATCTGGTCGGAGAGCACCTTGGTGCCGCCGATCACGCCACTGCGGTCGGTACCCGCTTCGCGCAGCACGGGGGCCGATTCGCCGGTCACCGCCGCTTCGTTGATGGTGGCCAGGCCCTGCACGATCTCGCCATCGGCCGGGATCAGTTCCCCGGCACTGACGATCACATGGTCGCCCGGGCGCAGTTCGGCGGCCGGGACCTGGGTCTCGCTGGCCCCGGCATGCGCGGCCGCCAACCGGCGCGCGCTGAGGTCCTGCCGGGCGCGTCTAAGCGAGGCGGCCTGGCCCCGGCCGCGCGCTTCGGCCACCGCCTCGGCGAAGTTGCCGAACAGCACCGTCAGCAGCAGGATCGCGGTGACCGCCAGGCCGAAGCCCAGCGGCGCATTGCCGGTCAGCGTGACCAGGGCGCTGACCACTGTGCCGACCATCACCACGGCCATCACCGGGCTGTGCAGCAGGTGCCGGGGCGAGAGCTTGATGACGGCGTCGCGCAGGGCACGGCGCCAGCCGGCGCCGTCGAGCAGGCGCTGGCGGCGATGGGAAGAAACGTTCAACGGATACGTACTCATGGAAGGCGGTCTCAGTGCAGCGTCAGCGACAGGTGATCGGCGACCGGGCCCAGCACCAGCGCCGGCATGAACTGCAATACGGTGAGGATGACGATCAGCGCGATCAGGGTCAGCGCGAAGGTCGGGGTTTCAATCTGCAGCGTGCCGGCCGATTCCGGCGCCCGCCGCTTGGCCGCCAGCTGCGCGGCCACGATCAACGGGATCACCAGCACCGGATAGCGGCCCAGCAGCAGCACCAGGGTGCAGCTCAGGTTCCACCACACCGTCGCATCGCCGAGGCCTTCAAAGCCCGAGCCGTTGTTGGCGAACGCCGAGGTGTACTCGTAGAACACCTGGCTGATGCCGTGGAAGCCGGGATTGGAAGTGCCGGTGATCGACGGGATCGCCAGGGTCAACGCGGTGAAGCCCAGGATGGTGATCGGCTGCAGCAGCACCAGCAGCGCGAGCAGGCGCACCTGCGGCGTTTCCAGTTTGCGGCCGAACAGTTCCGGGGTGCGGCCGGTCATCAGGCCGGCCAGGAACACGCCCAGCAGCAGGTACACGATGAACTGCTGCAGCCCACAGCCGATGCCGCCCCAGATCGCATTGACCAGCATGTTGACCATCGGCACGGCGCCGGCCAGCGGGCTGAGCGAGTCATGCATGCCGTTGACCGAACCGTTGGATACCTGGGTGGTGATCGCGGCCCACAAGCCCGTGCCATCGGCACCGAAGCGCACTTCCTTGCCCTCCATCAGCAGCGGGCTGGCCGCAGTGGCCGAGTGGCCTTCCAGCCACACCGTGGCGGCGATCGACACACTGGACATCGCCAGCATGCAGCCGAACACCAGCCCGGCCAGGCGCTTGCGTCCGGTGAAGGCGCCGAGCATGAAGATCACCGCGATCGGGACCAGCAGGATGCCGATCAGTTCCAGCGCGTTGGACAGTGGGGTTGGGTTCTCCAGCGGCATCGCGCTGTTGGGGCCGTACCAGCCACCGCCATTGGTGCCCAGCTGCTTGGCCGCGACCATCGCCGCGACCGGCCCGAGCGGCAGCTTCTGCGTGCCCATGCCGGCCGAGGCGTCGATCGGCGTGGCCTGCGGACCGCCGGCGAGGGTGGCGGGCACGCCCTGGCTGGTCAGCAGCACCGCCCACAGCAGGCACAGCGGCAGCATGAAGCGCACGCTCGAGCGCACCACATCGGCGTAGTAATTGCCCACATCGACGCGGCGGTCCGCACTCAGCAGCGCAGCCTGGTCGGCCGGCACATCCTCGGGGCGCGCGCCGAACAGCGCACGCAACGTGGCCACCACCAGCGCCAGGCCCATCATCGGCGTCACCACCTGCAGCCCGGTGATCGCGGTCATCTGCGAGAAGTACGACAGCTGCGCCTGCCCGGAATAATGCTGCTGGTTGGTGTTGGTCAGGAACGACACCATCGTATGCAGCGCCGTATCCCAGCGCATGTTGGGGATCTGGTCCGGATTGAGCGGCAGCCAGGCCTGGGTCATGAAGACGGCCTGCACCAGCACCGCGATCACCACGTTGCTGAGCAGGAAGGCGCCCACGTAGCCACGCCAGGACATGCCGCGCGCCGGGTTCACTCCCAGCAGCCGGTAAAGGGGTTTTTCAACCAGCCCGAACAGCGCATCGCCACGCATCGGGCCACCGCGCATCACCCGGGCCAGGTACAGCCCAAGCGGAAAGGCCAGCACGATGCTGGCCAGCAGGATCAACAGGATCTCGGTCATGGTCGGCTCCGGTCAGAAGGTTTCGGGCCGAAGCACGACGTACAGCAGATAGGCGGCGGCAACGAGCACCAGCACGCCGCACAGCAGGGAAAGCCAGGCAGACATGGTCGTGGCCTCAAACGCGGGAAAGGGAGCGCACGGTGCGCGGGGCACCGGCAGGAAAGACAGACAGATACGGGCTCATGGGACGTCCAGGTGGAACCACTCCACGTCAGGCGCCCATGGTCTGCCTGCACGGCATAAACGCTCCACGCCCGAAACCGGCGCCCCGCGTAAAAAGTGCATAAAAAGGTGCTTCCCTGCCGCGAGCGTTACGCCCCGCAGCGACCGGCAGGCCCCTCGGCAAATGTCCCCCGGCCGCCGCCTGGCGGCGACGGCCTCCTCCTTGATTTTGCCCAGGGACCTGCCGGCCGCTACGGAGCTCAGCGTGCGATACGCGTGCGAGACAGCGAACTTGCTGTTGGCCGCCAGTGGTCTGTACACGTGGGGCGCGATGCCCTTGTGGGCGAAATCAAGGAGGAGGGGGCGGCCGCAGGCCGACGCCGGGGGACATTCGCCGGCAAGGGCGTCGCGTCCCAGCGCCCGACCAACTCACCGCTCCTGCTTGCGGAAAAGTTCAGAGCGCGCTCCGGGCCTGCCGCGAGGACGAAAACAGAGAAGGCGGCCCAAAAGGCCGCCTTCGTTTCAACGCGATCGCACATCCACCTTACCCGCGCGGATCGCTCCCCACCCCTTTCAGCAACCGATAGCGCTGCAGCGTGCTCTCGATCTCCACGTCCAGCGCCCTGCGCTGCTGCTCGAACGAGGCCTGCATGCGCCGCTGCGTCACCAGCTCGGCATGCCGCTGGCGGATGCGCTCGGCCTGCTTGTCCGGCACCGGCTGCCCGTCCAGCTCGCGGTTGCCCGCACTGGCCAGCAGGGTGACCAGCGCATCACGCACGCTGGCCACGTTGTAGCTGGCGGTATGGATGTTGTTGTCCAGGATGCCGCTGCGCTCGGCGAACACCCGGCGCAGGTCGTCCTCGCTCTCGTACGTGGCCAGCATCGCCTGCTCGGTACGCTGGCGGGTCTGCTCGGCGGCCAGGTCCAGGCGCTGCTGCGCGGCCTGCGCCGCAGCATCGGCGCGTTCCTCGTCAGTCAACGCGCGCTGCACTTCGCCACTGCGCATGCCGCTGCGCAGGTTGAACTCCTCGCGCGCACTGTTCACCGCCTCCTGGGGCAGGGCATCACTGCAGATCCGCTCGCTGCCCTTGTTCCAGCAGTACAGCTTCTTCGGCGCTGCGTCGGCCGCGCGCTTCTGTGCCTGGGCAGGCAACAGCGGCACGGCCAGCAACAGGCCGACAACGGTGAACGAGGCAAACCTGGACATGGTGAAAGCCCCCTGCTCTCAACGTGTAGGACGGCTGCCGTAGCGGGAACGATAGTCCTCCAGCGGCTGCCGGTAGCCCACAAGTTCCGGATTTCCGGAGGCAAAATCAAGCAGGTCGGCCAGCGTGGCCACGGCGACCACCGGAATGCCGGCTTCTTCGGCCACGGCCTGCGCGGCCGAACGGCGGTCGGTTTCCGAGGCGATCTCCTGGCGGTCCAGGGCCACCACGATGCCGGCCGGGGTGCCACCGGCGCCCTTGATGATCGCCAGTGCTTCGCGGATCGCGGTGCCGGCGGTGATCACGTCATCGACGATCAGCACGCGCTTGCCATTCATGTCCGCGCCGATCAGGTTGCCGCCTTCGCCGTGGTCCTTGGCTTCCTTGCGGTTGAACGACAGCGGCAGGTCGCGGCCGCGCTGGGCGAATTCACAGGCGGTCGCGGTGGCCAGCGGGATGCCCTTGTAGGCCGGGCCGAACACGACGTCGAACTTCAGCCCGGTCGCTTCCACGGCATCGGCGTAGCAGGCCGCCAGCTGGGACATGCGCGCGCCGGAATCGAACCGGCCGGCGTTGAAGAAATAGGGGCTCAGACGGCCGGACTTCAGGGTGAACTGGCCGAAACGCAGGGCATCGGCGGTCAGGGCCAGTTGCAGGAAACGGTGGCGATGGTCGCTCATCAAGACTCGATTCAATTCATTTGGAGCGCAAATCCTAATGCATGCCCGCACTTTTCCGCTCGTCGGGCCCTGCGGCCCGGTGTCGCACGGGCTGGCGAGACGGCCTCGCCAGATGGCCGCGGGCGGTAATGCCGTCCGTTTCCAGCCAGCCCCTGCAAGGGCCGAAACGGTATGCTCTTGCGGGTATCGTTCCAGACTCGGGTCAGCATGCGCATCATCAGTTTCAACGCCAACGGCATCCGTTCCGCCGCCACCAAGGGCTTTCTCGAGTGGTTCCGCGCCCAGGACGCCGATGTCCTGTGCATCCAGGAAACCAAGGCCCAGGAAGACCAGCTGACCGACCCGATGTTCCGCCCGGACGGGCACCACTGCTTCTACCGCGACGCCATCACCAAGAAGGGCTACAGCGGCGTGGCGATCTACAGCAAGCGCGAGCCGGACCAGGTGATCACCTCGCTGGGCTGGGCCCCGTTCGACGATGAAGGCCGCTACATCGAAGCCCGCTACGGCAACCTCAGCGTGGTCTCCTTCTATATCCCCTCGGGCAGCTCGGGCGATCTGCGCCAGGGCTTCAAGTACGAAGTGATGGAGTGGCTGCGCCCGATCCTGGCCGGCTGGCTGGCCAGTGGCCGCGACTACGTGCTGTGCGGCGACTGGAACATCGTGCGTTCCGCGCTGGACATCAAGAACTGGAAATCCAACCAGAAGAACTCCGGCTGCCTGCCGCCCGAACGCGACTGGCTCAACGGCCAGTGCGTGGATGCCGACCAGGCACTGGACATCGCCGCCGGCCAGGGCTGGACCGATGCCTACCGCCTGCTGCACCCGCAGGGCGAGGACTACACCTGGTGGAGCAACCGCGGCCAGGCGCGCGCCAACAATGTCGGCTGGCGCATCGATTACCAGTTCGTCAGCCCGGGCCTGCGTGACCGGCTGCGCAGCTGCTCGGTGTACCGCGATGAACGCTTCTCCGACCATGCGCCGTTCACGGTGGACTACGCCCCATGACCGAAGCGGTCGAGCCGGTGTCCTACAAGGGGTGGGCGGGGATCAAGCGCGCCTTCGGCACGCCCTCGGCGCTGACGATGGCCTTCCTGGGCTTCGGCAGCGGCCTGCCGTTCCTGCTGATCGCCTCGCAGACGCTGTCCACCCGCCTGCGGGATGTCGGCCTGGACCTGGGCAGCATCGGGCTGATCAGCCTGGCCAGCTTCTTCTATCTGATGAAGTTCGTCTGGGCGCCGCTGATCGACCGCTACGCGTTCCCGCTGATCGGCTTCCTGGGCCGGCGCCGCTCGTGGCTGCTGGCCTCGCAGATCGGCGTCACCGGCGGGTTGTTCGCGCTGGCCTTCGTCCGGCCCGAACTCGGCGTCACCCCGCTGGTGCTGTGGGTGCTGGTGGCTTCGTTCGCCGGTGCGACCCAGGATTCGGTGGTGGACGCCTACCGCATCGAGATCGCACCGGAGAGTGCCCAGGCGGCACTCGCCGCGACCTATACACTGGGCTATCGCATCGGCCTGATCCTGGCCGGCGCGGGCGCGCTGTACCTGGCCCAGTTCGAGAGCTGGATCGTGGCCTACCTGGCCATGGCTGCGTTGATGATCCTGCCGATCATCACCACGCTGCTGTGCCGCGAGCCGGAGCAGCCCGAGGTGCGCATCCAGCGCCGGATCGATTTCTTCGGCGCGTTCTGGCAGCCGATCGCCAGCTTCTTCAGCACCAATGGCGTGGTGCTGGCGCTGGTGCTGCTGGCCTTCGTCGGGCTCTACAAATTCCCGGACCAGGTGATCGGGGTGATGGCCGGTCCGTTCTATCTGGATTCGGGCTTCACCAAGGCCGACATCGCTACCGTCTCCAAGCTGTTCGGCGTGTGGATGGGCATCGGCGGTGCATTCCTCGGCGGCATCGCGGTGGCCGCGTTCGGCTTCCGCCGCATGTTGCTGGTTGCCGCGCTGGGCGTGGCGCTGTCCAACCTGGCGTTCCTGCTGATGGCGCACAATCCGGGTCAGCTGTGGGCGTTCTATGCGGCGCTGAGCGCGGACAACCTGTTCCAGGGCTTCGCCGGCACGGTGCTGGTCGCCTTCATGTCCTCGCTGACCGACCGCAACTTCACCGCCACCCAGTACGCGCTGCTGGTCTCGCTGGCCAACCTGCCGGGCAAGTTCGTCGGCGGCGTCTCCGGTTACATCGTGGAGGCGAGCTCGTACAGCACCTTCTTCATCCTCAGCGCCACCACGGTCATCCCGACCCTGCTGCTGCTGATCTGGCTGTGGCCACGGATCCGGGACCGCAGCTCGGCCTGAGTGGTTTGCGTGCCGGCAGAGCCTGATGGATCATGCCGGCACAGTCGCCGCGGGGATGGCGGCGCGCCAACGGGGAGAACGATGGCTGATCTACTACTGCGGGATATGGACCCGCTGTTGCTGGAACGTATCCGCCGCATCGCAGTGGCGCGTGGCTGGTCCCGCGAGGACACCTGCGTGGCATTGCTGGAACAAGGCCTGTTCGCCAGCGAACTGGAGGTCCGCAGCGGCTTCCACGATCCCGAAGTCGATGCGCTTGCCGATGCCATCGCGGCACTGCAGGCGCTGCCGGACGCGCAGGGGCTGTAACGGCGGCACGCGCCGAGCCGCGCATCGGCGATCGCCGCCGCACGCAGCGCCCGCCGCCGTGGCGCCTCAGGCCGGGTGGATCGCCCCGAGAATCCGCGGCCCCCGCGCACCACTCACGCTCGGCAGATTGCCCGGCAACCCGGCCAGGGTGCGCTGCGCCAACCACGCAAACCCCATCGCTTCCAGATAATCCGGATCCAGCCCGTGCACCGCGCTGGACTCGATCACCACGCCCGGCAGGCGTGCGCCCAGGCGCCGCAGCAGCTGCGGGTTGCGCACGCCACCGCCGCAGACCAGCACACGCTGCGCACCCGGCAGGTGCGCCAACAGCGCATCGGCCACCGTCGCGGCGGTCAGCTCCAGCAGGGTCGCCTGCACATCAGCGCCGGAGACCTGTCCCTCGCCCAGTTGCGCCTGCGCCCAGTCCAGGTGGAACTGCTCGCGCCCGGTGCTCTTGGGCGGCGGCAGCGCAAACCACGGATCGGCCAGCCACCGCGCCAGCAGCGCCGTATCGACCTGCCCGCTGGCCGCGAATGCCCCGTCGGCGTCGAACGGTTCGCCGCGGTGGCGCTGGCACCAGGCATCCATCAGCGCATTGGCCGGGCCGGTATCGAAGCCGCGCGGGGTGCCCTGGCGCGGGATCAAGGTGAGATTGCCGATGCCGCCCAGGTTGAGCACGGCGCGGTCTTCGTCGCTGTCACCCAGCATCGCCAAGTGGAACGCCGGCATCAGCGGCGCGCCATGGCCGCCGGCGGCCACATCGCGGCGGCGGAAATCGGCCACGGTGGTGATGCCGGTCAATTCGGCGATGCGGTTGGCGTCGCCGATCTGCATCGTGAAGGCAGGATCGGCCAGCGGCCGATGGCGTACGGTCTGCCCGTGCGAACCGATGGCGTGCACCTGGGTGCGGTCGATGCGCGCGCTGTCCAGCAGCCGGTTGGCAGCCGCGGCGAACGTGATCCCGACCTGGGCATCGAGCCGGCCCAGCGCGTCCAGCGAGGCGATCGTGCCGCCTTCGCCCAGGGCAATCAGTTCGGCGCGGATCGCCGGATCCCACGCGTGGGTCAGGCCATCGACAAAGCGGCAGCCGCCCTCGGCGGGGAACTGCACCAGCGCGGCATCGATGCCGTCGGCGCTGGTGCCGGACATCAGGCCCAGGTAGAGCGGGGTGGTGGGATCAACAGCAGAGGTCATGGCCAGGCGGTCCAACGGGTTGCATGCAGCTTCCGCGCAACCCGTTGCCGCCGTCAATCGATGCGATCAGCCGCGGTTGGATTTGACCGGCTTGCCGGCCTTCGCGGTGGCCGTATCGGCCGACGTGGCAGCCGGGGCCGGGCTGGCGTCGGCGTAGATCAGCTTCTCCATGCCCTGGATGCGCGCCAGTGCCGGCGCGGTCTGCGCACGGAAGGCGGCCAGCTCGGCACCCTGCAGCGGCTCCGGCGGCGGCATCGTCACCGACAGCGGGTTGCGGTGCACGCCGTTGACGCGGAATTCGTAATGCAGGTGCGGGCCGGTGGCCATGCCGGTCGAGCCGACGTAGCCGATCACGGTGCCCTGGGCCACGCGCTGGCCGGTCTTGATGCTGCCAAAGCGCGACATGTGCCCGTACAGCGTGGTGTGGCCACGGCCGTGGTCGAGGATCACCACGTTGCCGTAGCCGCGCTGCACGCCGGCGAACTGCACGCGGGCATCGCCGGCGGCCATGATCGGGGTGCCGGTGCGCGCGGCGTAGTCCACGCCCTTGTGCATGCGCATCTTGCCCAGCACCGGGTGCTTGCGCGCGCCGAAGCTCGAACTCAAGCGCGCGAACTGGATCGGCATGCGGATGAAGCTCTTCTTCAGGGGGCGGCCGCTGGCATCGAAGTATTCGGACTTGCCGTTGCGGTCGAAGCGGAAGCCGCTGTAGGTCTTGCCACCCGAGCTGAAGGTCGCCGCGAGGATCTTGCTCGTGTCCACCTTCTCGCCTTCGCGCCAGGTTTCGTCCATCACCACGCTGAAACGGTCGCCGGGCTGCAGATCCTTGGAGAAGTCGATGTCGTACTTGAAGATCTCGTCGGTCATCGTCGCGATCGCCGAGGGCGAGAGCCCGGCCTTGCGCGCGGCGGCGTACAGCGAACTGGTGATCTCGCCACTGGCGACCACCCGGCGGGTCGAGGTTTCGCGCTTGCTCACCGTCTCGGTGATCTTGTCGCCGGCCAGGGACAGCTCGACGCGGTTGTCGGCATCGCGGTCGAAGCGGATCGTGCGCAACTCACCGGACAGCGGCAGGTCGAAGGCGATCTCCGCGCCGGGGCGCAGCTTGGTCAGCGAGTCGCGCACACCCGGGTGCTCCAGTACCTGGTGCATCACCGTGGCCGGGATGCCGGCCTGGTCGAACAGGTTGCTCAGGGTCTGGCCGCGCTGCACGCGCAGCACCTGCCAGCTGTCGCCGGGGGTCTGCTGCTGGCGTTCCAGCGACAGCGGCGGCAACGGCAGCGCAAGCGTCGAATGGCTGACCGAGTAGGGCGAGTCGATGGTGTGCGAGAAGCCGGGGACGATCGTGGCCACCAGGGCGCCGATGGTGGCGAACAGGCTGGCGTGCATCCAGTGGCGGCGGGTCCAGCGTTGGTTGAAGGCCGCGGGAAGATGCTGTTTGAGCTTCCGATGGAGGGCGGTGTCGTGGAGGACGTGGAGACGTTCCTTGAAGCGCTGCTTGCGCGCGCGGCCTTGATCGGAATTGAGCATCGTCGGTCTGTTCCTGGCTGGCCCGGGAGCGCGGGCCCAAACGTCGGTAACATAGACAGGTATAAATACCGCGTCAAACCCTTGTGCCTATTGGCTTTTGTGAAGCACCTGCGGTTAACTTGTACTTAACGTCATTCATATAAATAAGGCATTGCCGGGAGTTGTCACGTGTCCTCGATTGAAGAAGCCATTGCCCTGATCGGGCGAGGCGCCGATGAGATCCTCAAATCCGACGAACTGCGCCAGCGTCTGGAAAGCGGCCGTCCGCTGCGGGTCAAGGCCGGCTTCGACCCCACCGCCCCGGACCTGCACCTGGGCCACACCGTGCTGCTGAACAAGCTGCGCCAGTTCCAGGACCTTGGCCACCAGGTGATCTTCCTGATCGGCGACTTCACCGGGATGATCGGCGACCCGTCCGGCAAGAACGTCACCCGCAAGCCGCTCACCAAGGAAGATGTGCTCGCCAACGCGCGTACCTATGAGGACCAGGTTTTCAAGGTGCTGGACCGCGAAAAGACCGAAGTGCGCTTCAACTCGGAGTGGTTCGGCAAGATGGCCGCCGCCGACATGATCCGCCTGGCCGGCCAGCACACCGTGGCGCGCATGCTCGAGCGCGACGACTTCGCCAAGCGCTATGCCGCCCAGCAGTCCATCGCGCTGCATGAGTTCCTGTACCCGCTGGTGCAGGGCTACGACTCGGTCGCACTGGAAGCGGACGTCGAACTGGGCGGCACCGACCAGAAGTTCAACCTGCTGATGGGCCGTGGCCTGCAGGAGCACTACGGGCAGAAGCCGCAGATCGTGCTGACCATGCCGCTGCTGGAAGGCCTGGACGGCGTGGCCAAGATGTCCAAGTCGCTCAACAACTATATTGGTATCAGCGAGCCAGCCATCGACATCGTCACCAAGACCATGAAGATCGGCGACGACCTGATGTGGCGCTGGATCGAGCTGCTCTCCTTTGATATCAGCCAGGCCGAAGCCAAGGCGCTGCGTGAGCAGGTCGAGGCGGGCGGGTTGAACCCGCGCGAGGTGAAGCTGCGCCTGGCGCGTGAGCTGACCACCCGCTTCCATGACGCCGCCGCGGCCGAGCAGGCCATCGCCGGCTGGAATGCCGCCGTGACCGGGCAGGGCGATGTGACCTTGCTGCCGCTCCAGGAAGTGGCCATTCCGGCCGAAGGCCTGCGTATTGGTGCGCTGCTGACCGCTGCCGGGCTCACCCCGAGCAACTCCGAAGCGTCCCGCAAGCTCAAAGAGCGTGCGGTGAAGGTGGACGGCGAGGTGGTGGGGGACGCCCAGCAGGTGTTCTCGCCCGGTTTTGAAGGCCTGCTGCAGGTCGGCAAGCGCACCTTCGCACGCGTGCTGCTGGTCGCGGCCTAAGTGGCACAAGGGGTCCGGGCGATCCGGCCCCCTTCCAGCATGAATGGGAGGGAGGCGGCGTGAAAAAATGTCGCTTACCCCCTTCACAAACGATGCGGATAGGGACATACTTTCCCTCCCCCGACGCAGGGGCCACCGCAAGGCGGCAACCGCGAAGGATCAGGACTTCAACTTCTTCGAAAGAAGGTGTTGACGGAAACGAAAAGCCTGACATAATAGGCGGCTCGCTTCGACGAAAAGACCTCCGGGTCGCACGACGAAGCAGCATCGGCAACAACGTTTCACTTCGGTGAAACGGCCT